>Ga0101943_1002398_pt1 | contig 11700 bp, 10 predicted proteins | sample DewCreD2012metaG_5_FD_75244 | JGI IMG/M metagenome (GOLD analysis project Ga0101943, IMG submission 75244) | Hot spring sediment bacterial and archeal communities from British Columbia, Canada, to study Microbial Dark Matter (Phase II) - Dewar... ... | reverse complement strand
GTACGGGCGCGTTCAATCAGGCGCAAGGTCGTGGCTTAGTCACTCTCGTTGAATGTATCGAGGAAGGCATGATGCAGGTCCCAAGGTCGTTGCTTAGCCATTCAGGGGATGCAGGCGCTGCTGCTTAGTTTGGCCTAAAACATCTACCGTCGCTTTTTGATGGATTTGCGGCAGATGGTCTGATGAGCCCCCTGGGCTTTTTCTGAATCTCCTCACCAGGATTGCAACGTAGCCAAACTGCTTCGAGAAACCGTTTGGGAACGACAGTTGGGCAGGGCACTGGCCGATTTCCGCAGTGTGTTTGGAGCTTATCGCAGTCACTGGCCACTTTGTGCCCTAATGTCTTCAAGGTTAGACGAAAACGTGGCCCTAAAACTGCGGTGGTAATGGCTGTGGATTACCGAAGTCGTTGCCACAAACAGACTGGAACGCACTGCCAATTTCTTTGAGGCGCCGGCATAACCGGGGGCCGGTCGGAAAAATTTCCTCTTGTCGTCTGCGCCTTGCAAGTGTAAAATTAAACACTAACCTATTTCTGCCTGGTTCGCGGTTAGCCAAACAGGAGCATCTGACCATGCAACCAGCGTGTGCAGCGATCCGCTTGGAAATTGCAGCGACCCTGGAGAAGTCGGTTCTCCCAATGGATTATCGTAGCGGCTTTGCTTCGTTGCTCAAAGAAGCCATGCGGCGTAAAAATCCCTGCCTTTTCGAGCGCTATTACGCGCAGGGGCATACATTGAAGCCGTTCACCTTTTCTGCTTACTTCCCTGGCTTACGGGGGAATCGCGGCGAGTTATTGGATGTTGGCGACAAGGTGGTTTTCCGCTTTTCGACTGCCAGTCCCGAACTGGCAGCCACCATTTATAACGGCCTGCGCGACGTCACCTGTTATCCCTTGTTCGATAACCGGCTTTTTATTCAGCGGGTAGTGTTCTCACCCCAGAAAATCATCCGCTTACATCGCGCCACGTTCAAAACCTCATCTCCCGTCCTGGTGAACTGCAAGGGCAATCCCAACTGGTATTTGTTACCAGGAGAAGAAGGTTTTGAAGAGGCACTTTCTTTTGCTGTGAGGGAAACGGCCCGCATTTTCCTGCACGAATGTTACCAGACGCTAACGGTACGGTTGGAATCCGACAGTTCTGGAAAGCCGCCTGAGCATAACCAATCCCGTCACATACTGACAATGAGACTGACAACCCATCGTCGCAAAGTGGTGCGTCATTACAACATGAACCGCCAAGGATTCGTCGGCACGTTCGAACTGGCCGCTGACCCAGCCCTGCTCAACCTCATTTACGCGATCGGCCTCGGCGTCCACCGCAGTCAGGGTTTCGGCATGCTGGAGCTGGTTCCAACGACAAACCATAGAGGCATTCCTGCGGAGGAGGAAGCCCATGAGTAACCTTATCCTATACCCCTCCAACTGGCTCTATAACGCGGGGGTGATTGGCCTACTGAGGGTGTTGGAAAAGGCTGGATATTCTGTGGCCAATCTTTTCCGAGATGGTACGATCATCGGCGACAAAATGCGTTGCTGCCTTGAAAGTATACTGCATCATGAAAAGAGCGGGCTTCCGGAATCCCCCTTGGATAAATTACCCAAGTGGCATTGGCACTACGCTAAGACCAGTTTTGAATGGAATTATGTGAGTATCCCGGATTTCGTGACGGATATTTTGAGAAGGGCTGAGCGTTCTACGAACAGGTCTCAACTGAGAGACCAGCTTAAGTGCAAGAATTTTAAGTATGACAATGAAGAAGCAGATTTTGACGATATGAATAATAGAATCGATAATGTATGGAAGAAAATAGTCGGGCGGAACACCCAGTATACAGTAGATAAGGCTGCAGCCGAGATAATTGAGTTAATCCGAGAAAAGGAGAATTTCTACATCTATCGAAAAGCAGTTGGCTATCTCTTTTCGCAAGGAGGATTTTATCAAAATTTTTACAACCCAGGTTGGTTTGCAGATCTAAAGAAATTCATAGGTTTTTTCGCATCGGATAAGGTTTTCAGATCTGCCTCCAGTTCAGCATCCATCTGTAGCTTTTGCTCAGAATCCAAATTTGAAGTTGAACCAGTTGATGCGACACAAATGAACTTTCTTTTTCCTGTATTTTCACAATTTCCAAATGCGTACTGGCAAAATAACAAGAAGGCAGTGACGCAGATATGTAGCTTATGTAAGTTCCTTATCATCCACCATCACCTCGCCCTGACTCGCCTCTCTGACGGCTCGGAGATCTTTATCAATGCGCCGTCCTTTCAGGTGATGTGGTATGTGAACAAATTTGCCCGTGAGGTCTTGGGTTCGGCTTCGTCCGAGGAGATGCGGACAAAGAGAACCCTCCTGGCCATGTCCGTGATCGAGTACGCTACCAAGATTCAGGCAACCCTGGGGGTCTGGACGGGGATGAACATCGAGATCGTGAGCAAGCGGGGTGGTCAGATTGAGTTTTTCAGCTTGCCCTACGAAGTCATCCAGCTTCTTTCCGACCGGCATATCGCGGGTATCTTAAGCCGGATTGGGGAGTTTGCCATCCTGAATCAGGTTCTGGACCAGGACTTCTCCCGCCTCATGGAGCTGGGCTATCGCCTCCTGCGGATTGGGCTCAAGCCTGATAATGAACGGGCCAAGTCAGAAAACGACTTCGTCAATCAGACGCTTCGCCTGGAGAAGAACAGGCAAAACCCGGCTGGCGTGGCGGAGCAAGTCTTTAAGCTCTGTGCCTTTATAGAAGAAAAACGGAAAAGGAGGGAAGAATATGACCACATCCACTTCGCAAGAACTTAGTCTGGAGCAACAGATGGAAGAGTTAAAGAAACAGTTACAAGAAGGAAACCCAAATCTGAGGGCCTTCTGGAAGGCTTACGAGGATCTACGAAGGCTCCGGCGTGAATTCCAGAGCCTGCTCCAGTGGGCTCAAGAAGACCGGCGTGGGAGAGAAGATGAGAAAGAGTTCAAGAAGCTCTATCGACAGGTCGCCGGCTGGAACGCTTCGGAGTTGATGGAGAGCCTGAAACGAACCGGCTTTGTCCTTAAGAAAGACCATGACCTGAAAGATGCCTTTGACCGCCAGGGCTATCGCATCCTGGAGCTTGTCCGGGCAGGCAAGTGGGACGAAGTCTTCCACGCCATTTTGCGTATCTTTGTCTCGGCGAAGAAAGAGTTCCCTTCCCAGCTCGTGGAAGCCTTCAAGCCGGTCTACTCGGATGAACTCTTCAAGGTCTTTCTGTTCTCATTCCTGAGCGGCATTCTGGGTAAGGAAGAAACCGAACAAGAAACTCAATAACCAAAAGGAGGAAGCCATGAGCAACACGATCAAGAACATCACCGTCACGATCATCTTTGACGGTTCGGCCCTCAATCGGGACGAGAAGATCGGCGGCAACATCCTCTCGATCAAGAAGCTCAATGTGAACGGCGAGGTCCGCTCCTTCATCGGCAAGCCGGCTATACGGCATTATTTGTTCCAGACTCTCTATAAAAATGATCCTAAGAGATGGAATCCCGCTCCAATCACCGAACGAGGTTCGGAAGAGAAGAAAACACTACAGTTCGATCTCAGACGAGCGGATATCATTACCTATCCAGAACTAGACGTATTCGGTTATATGTTCACTGTAGAGGGCGAACGCTCCCTTACTCGAAAAGCTCCTCTTGGTATCACCAAGGCGATCTCTTTGACTTCGTATGAGGCTGATCTTGCCTTCTATGCGAATCATGACCTCGTCATGCGAAGAAGAGCTGAGGGATACCCTGAGACTATGCCTGGCCTCTATAACAAAGAGGAACACGTTTCATATTACAAGTTGACCTTTACAATTGATACTGAGATCCTAGGAAAAGACGTCTGGATTTTGGGAACTGAGCCGCAGTTTAGCGAAGACAGGCTAATCATCAACATTTCGAATAACGATAAGAAAGAGCTACCTGGCAAGCGGGATAGTACAAATAGCTGGAAAGTTATCGCTGATGGAGAAGAAAAAGGAGCAGTCACGTGGACTGCCTTGAAGGACAACCAAACATTTCAGCTTACATTCAAAGTATCTGATGAAGAAAAGAAAGCGCGGATATGCCATATCCTCGAAGCCATCAAGGACGGCCTCTATGCCCAATCCAGTGGGGAAGCGAACACGATCGTTTCGCTCTTCCTCATTGCCGGGGCAGTGAAGGTGCCCTCGCCGATCTTCCATCCCTACATTGACATCCGCAAGGAAGACGGCCAGTGGAAGGTCATCGGTGTCGGTGATGCGCTGAAAAACTCCTGGCTGGAAAAGGATGGAGACCAGCCGATCGTGTACATCCAGGACTGTGAGCGATTGAGAGTGGACGACTTGTGGAAGAACCAAGTATTGAGAGACTGGGCAGAGTTTCTGCGGAAGCTGGGTCTTAGCGAGCAGCCGGAAGCGCAAGAAACCCAGGGAGCCGGTTCGCAGACCGCATAAGTGAGGCAACGATGAGCAACAATAGGGCTTATATATTGCGGCTTAAGATTTACCAGCCGCAGGCGCACTATCGGGTGCCTTTCACTTATCAGCGGCGGCATACCTATCCCATCCCGCCTTACTCGACCGTGATCGGCTTCCTCTGCAATGTGCTCGGCATTGACGACCAAAAGAAGGAAGAATACCAGAAGCTTAGAGCCATCAAAATCTCCATTGCCGGTCGCTTTGAGAGCAAGACTACAGAATATACCTGGTTTCGGAACTTGTCCAAATCGGCTCATGCAGAGCGCTTCGGCAGCATAGATAATCGCCGCATCGGTGGTCATGTGGAACACATCGGTGGCCAATCTCCGATTCTCATTGATGTCCTCAACGAGGTCCGCCTGGTGATTCACCTGGCGCACGAGGATAGCTCATTCGTTGAGTGCATTCGCTCTTCGCTGGTGAATCCCGTTCATCGACTGGAGGTCTTACATCTGGGGCGAGCGGAGGATTGGATCGTTATCGAGGAACCATCCGAAATGCTCGAATTATCCACTTTTGAGATTCGCAGGGTGGATGCTGACTTTAGGCATTTCTTCTGGGTTCCGGAGCGCTTTTACCTGCCCGAACCGAAGGACGGGGCCTCGGACCTTGACCGCTATGAGGGGCTTCGCTATCGGCTTCCGACTTTCTGGACTGTTGAGGACTATGCAACGACGCGGAATCGTCACGGTAGACGGATTTTCGAATACATGACCGTAAAACTCAGCGACGGACTTTTCAAGGAGAAAAAATTTCTCTTTGACAAAGAATGCAACCTTCCTGTGTTTTTAGCAAACTTTGGAGGAGACCATGAGTAGCCCTTCGCCGATCTGGGCTAAAAGCGTTGAGAAGGGCGGAGAGGCTCCGCTACGCCTCCACGAACACACCGGGGACGCTCTGGGGGTTTTCGACAAAATCAAGCACCGTGTCCATAGCCCTTTGTGTGACCTTATCCGCATTGCCATCGTATGCCACGACTTGGGGAAGGTGCTTCCCGCTTTCCAGATTTGCACGGTGAAGAACACAAAATATTCCCCTAACTCTCCGCTTACGAACATCCCCCACTCGCTCTTTTCCCTACTGTGGATTAACGAAGATAAGCTACGGGAGAAATTGCTGCACCAGGACGCTGATACCTATCGCGAGTTTGTGCTATCCGCCATCGCCTATCACCACTGGCGGGAGGACTTCTTCGAACTCATCAGCGCTCCTCATCCAAAGATAGCTGACCTTCTGAATGCGCTAGACAAAACAGGTAAAAATGAACTTCAAGAGAACCTGAAAGAAGAGATAGGACAGCTCGGCGACGAGTGGCAGAAGCTCATTGCCTTCAACGAAGACATGGCCCAGGGCTTGCGCAACGGCGTGCCCTTTATGGAGTACGCCCGTCCGCCCTACCAACTCTATTTCCTCCCGAAGCGAGCAGGCATGGATGAGCAAAAGCTGCGGGACTGGGTCCTGATCGCGGGCTTCCTCCAGCGGGCTGACCATTTCGCTTCCTTCTGTGAGGAAGAGGCAGAAGAAGATACGATTGAGCCTGAGATACAACCTGTCGGCTACGACACTGTAAAAGAAAGAGTGAAAGAGAAAATCAAGGCAAGTGATGAAGGTTCTATCTGGCAATTTAGCGAACTCAAAGACCGTCATGACAAAAACATCGTCCTGGTAGCCCCCACGGGCTACGGGAAAACCGAATTTGCGTTTCTCTGGGGGAGTGGGGAGAAGTTCTTCTACACGCTTCCTTTGCGGGCGGCGGTCAACCAGATCTACGGGCGGGCAAAGGCCATCTTTGGGGAGGGTAGAGCAGGGTTGCTTCATTCCGATGCGGATGTCTTTCTGCTGGGAGACGGTGGGGAAGGGCAGGGAAGCCTAAAAGCTTATGACCTGGCTCGGCAACTGGCTTTCCCTGTCATCATGTCCACCGGGGACCAGTTCTTCCCCTACGCCTTGCGCCCGCCTGGGTACGAGAAAATCTATGCCACCTTCTCTTATTCGCGCCTGGTGATTGATGAGGTGCAGGCCTACGACCCCCGCGCCGCCGCCATTGTGGTCAAGTTCATTGAGGATATCGTGCGGATGGGCGGGAAATTCCTTCTGATGACCGCAACGCTACCGAAGTTCATCGAAGACGAAATGGTTCGGGTTATCGGGGAAGGAAATTACGCACTGCTGAACCTTTACCAGGAAGACAAGGACAGGTTTGAGCGCATCAAGAAACACAAGATCAAGGTGGAGTTGTTTGAGAATCCCGGCGATGGCAAGAAGCCGGACTTCACCGTCCCTGAAAAGAACCTCCTGGAGGTGCTCAATCAAGCCGGTAAGGGCAAGCGCGTGCTTGTCATTGCCAACACCGTGAAACAGGCTCAGGACATTTTCGAGAGACTCAAGACATTGGTTGAGAATGACGCCCAGCATGCAACGCTTAAGGATAAAATCTGGCTCTTGCATTCACGGTTCACGCAAGCTGACCGCGACAAGCTAGAAACGAAAATTTGCGGTCAAAATGGCGAGTTCCAGAACCCAAAACGAGATTCTGAGACCGAAGGCAAAATCCTCGTAGCCACCCAGGTGGTGGAAGCCTCGCTCGACATTGATGCCGACGTTTTGTTCACCGAGATCGCTCCGCTGGATGCCCTGGTCCAGAGAATGGGAAGAGTGCTACGAAGGTACGGACCGATGACCTCACCAGATAACATTCCTTCACCCAATGAACCCAATGTGTTCGTATGGGTCTTTAAAGATGGCATCGAATCTGGAAACGGAAAAATTTATGACAAGGAACTTTTAAGACTTTCTTTAGCCTGGCTTTTGAGAAAAGAAAAAGGAAATATACCTAAGGTTCCCGATGACAAAGCAAATAAAGAAGAAGAAAAACTTTCAGAGTTCTTTAACCAAGAATTTTCGAACCTAATCGAGGATCAAGAAAATACTGAGAAACAAGCAAAAAAGAAAAGACGACAAGGCAAAAAACAAAAACAGGATGTGCTCACTAAGATCCTGCGCGACAGCGATTGGTTTAAAGAAACTGAACTTGAGCTAAGTGAGTATGAGAAGTATGAACTTGTTTCAAACTTTTATAAGTCCTTACCTGAAGGCAGGCGGTATCTGACGGAATTCCGCCAGACCAGGGACATCCTCGATGCCGGCTATATGGCAGACCGCAAGGAAGAAGCGGAAAAACTGTTTCGGGAAATTTACACGGTATCCGTGGTCCCAAGTGGGAAGAAAGAAGAATTTCTTAAGGCTATCTGCAAATTTTTTGCGAAACACAAAGACAGCAAGGGACTCTATACGAGTTTCAAGGCGGAGATTCTCTCCCGGTTTGTAGTACAGATACCGCTGAACCTCAAACAATTTCAAGAGCGCGCTCTCCAGCCTATCGAGTGGTGGGTGAGGGACTTGGAATGTGACGACGCCTCTGGGAGTCAGGTAGACGAAAGGGCGCGGAGGCGGTTCGTGCGCTGGTGCCGGGATATTTACTTCGCAGATTTCGAGTATGCCCCTGACAGAGGACTCATTGTAACGTCAGAACGGATCGCGTCAATGGATGCCGCCATACTGTGAGAGACGGCACTATGACACGAAGAACTTCAAGCGGATCGATGGGCGACTGCCTGCCCCCAATGGTGACCAGGCGTCAGACTGGAATCCCTTTCCTGTTTGGCCCGAATAAGCAGCACGCTGCCTCAGACGGACACGAATAGAATTAGGCGCGGAGTTGCATGCTTGGAGCTACAGACAGCTGTATCAATAGGTGTATCAATAGGAACACTTCCATGACTGACGAGGAATTCGCAGAACTGAAAACGAACGGCGTCAAAGTCAATTACTATGTGGTGTGCGTGCGCAAGCTCTGGTTTTACAGCCATGATATCCGCGCAGAACGTGAAAGCGAGCGCGTGACCCTGGGACGTATGCTTCACGAACAGGCTTATCGTGATCGACGTCGCCGTGAGTTGCTTATTGATAATCTCATCAAAATCGATTTGCTGGAGGCGCAACATAAAATCCTGGAGGTCAAGTATTCGCGGCGTTTCGAGGAGGCGGCCCGATTACAAGTGCTTTATTACCTTTACTACTTGAAACGTTTGGGGATGGCGGAGCTTACCGGCGAGTTGCGCTTTCCGCGGGAGCGGCGACGGGAAGAGGTGATTCTTACTGAAGCCGATGAGCAGAAAGTGGAGGCGGCTTTGCGCGAAATCCGTCGCATCGAACAATTGCCCGTTCCTCCAGAGGCCCCATTCATGCCCATTTGTCGTTCCTGTGCTTATGCTGAACTGTGCTGGGGCTAGCCGCAGGTGCAGCAGGATGGCAGAAGCTTTCTGGAAGCTGTCATCGGCTACCACAGGTGGAAAGGAAGCAGCATGCCACGGAGCTACTATATTTTCAAAAGTGGCCGACTGCGACGTAAGGGAAATACCCTGTATTGGGAGCGGAGCGATTTTGAGGTATCCGATTCCGATCGCGCGATGGATCTAAGCACACCTGAGCCAGACGTCGGCACTACAGCATTGGAAAGCGCAGCACCGCCACCGCCCACCGATACCCCGTCCGCAACTGACAGCCCTGCTACTGCGGCCGTCAGCCCTGCTAGGCGTATCATTCCCATCGAGGATGTTTCCGAACTTTTCCTCTTTGGCGAACTCTCGTTGAATACCAGGCTTCTCCATTTTCTGGCCCAGAAGGGTATTCCAGTTCATGTCTTCAACTACCATGGCTTCTACAGCGGTTCCTATTATCCCCGGGAGACCAACGTCTCTGGGCACCTTCTGGTGAAACAGGTGCAACACTACACCGATGCTGACAAACGCCTCGCCCTCGCTCGAGAAATTGCCCGGGGAGCTTGTCATAACCTCCGTCGTAACATCCTCTACTATCGCAATCGCGGCAAAACGGTGCAGGATGCGCTCGCTGCACTCGACCAGGCCTCCAGCGAAATCGAGCAAGCCGACTCCATTCCCGCTCTCATGGGAGCGGAAGGGCGTTTGCGGGATGCGTACTATCGCGCCTTCAACCAAATTCTTCAGTTGGAGACACCTTTTCTCCGGCGAGTGCGGCGTCCGCCAGATAACCTGGTGAATGCCCTAATCAGCTTCGGCAACTCGTTGCTGTACGCCGCTGTGCTCGCCCAGATTTATCGAACACCGCTTCACCCCACCATCTCCTTTCTCCACGAGCCCGGGACACGCCGCTTCTCCCTGGCTTTGGACCTCGCCGAGATCTTCAAACCTCTGGTCGTGGACAAAATGATCTTCGCCCTGGTCAATCGGCAGATGGTCGGCCAAGAAGACCTGATGCCGGAAGTGGGATTCGCTGTGCTAAAGGAACACGCACGCAAAACTGTTGTTCAGGAATTCGACCGGCGCCTGCAAACTACCGTCAAACACCGCCGCCTGGGACGCCATGTCTCCTATCGTGGTTTCATCCGCCTCGAGTGCTATAAGCTCGTTCGCCATTTGCTTGGCATGGAAACTTATCAGGCTTTGCGGGCTTGGTGGTAAGTCCAGGGAGCTCCACATGTACGTCATCCTCGTCTATGATGTCGAGCAGGAACGCGTCGCTAAGGTCTGCCAGTTCCTCCGCCGTTACCTCAACTGGGTACAAAACTCGGCTTTCGAGGGCGAGTTGACCCTGGTTCAACTCGAAGCTGTGAAAAACGGTCTGAAAGAAATTCTCCACGAGGAACGCGACTCTGTGTACCTTTATATCCTCCGCGACGCTCGGTGGGTGACCAAACAAATCTTAGGCCGCAACAAGGCCCACACCGATGCCATCCTCTGAAACATTCGACCATTCAGTCTCCTGGACAAGCCGTCGCCTGCCCAGGGCAAGCCTCACGCCCTCCGCCATCCCGTGGCCGCCACCTCCGACCTGGTTAACCCGATTATGGTCGTACCACAACGCTGCCAGCCTTGTCCACGATTTCGGACAAGCGGTTCTACCACAGTCCGCTATCTGCTGACCCGTGTTCGGCCCTGGTGAGCAATCCGCGCCGCCGCGGAAAATACGTCAAAACGGCAACGCTCTCGCAATTCCCTCTCGCCCTCAAGTGTTTTCAGCACCGTCACTGCCACCTCGCCCGGCTCGAGTCTCCCCTTCCTCTTCGTCCCATCCCGACCAGGAAACTGCCCACCCGCTTTCCCCCGACAATCTGGCCCACCGCCCCGTCTCTGCCACTGACCCCCCACCCGAAGGCCACCGTTGCCGTCGGTCCTCCGCCTCTTGACGAGGACCGGGGGTCGACTGCAAAATAACTACTAGAACCCCGGCAGTTTCTGGCCAAAATCCCAGGGTGCTAATCGAACCAACGTGGGATTGAAACTGGAACGTCGCTATCAACGAGCTCGTGAACATGGGAGTGCTAATCGAACCAACGTGGGATTGAAACCCCACTTCTCGTTTTGCAATATACGTAGCTAAAAACGTGCTAATCGAACCAACGTGGGATTGAAACAGACTGACGACGCGTACGCGCAAGCTGGCTGAGCTAGGTGCTAATCGAACCAACGTGGGATTGAAACGGATGGCGGTGTATATCAAACTCAATAAAACCCCGTGTGCTAATCGAACCAACGTGGGATTGAAACTGGGCTGATATGGGCTAAAGTAGTCAAGCCGCGCCGTGCTAATCGAACCAACGTGGGATTGAAACCCTGTACCAGCACCTGAGCGCGGCATGCGGTATATCGTGCTAATCGAACCAACGTGGGATTGAAACCGCGCGGCGAGCTGACACTAACAAGCAATGGAGCGCGGTGCTAATCGAACCAACGTGGGATTGAAACGAGTGGCAGTTTCGCTTAGCTGCTGGACTGCCACTGTGCTAATCGAACCAACGTGGGATTGAAACGAGGAGTAACAGACAATGCCGAGAGGAAGAAGGACGCGTGCTAATCGAACCAACGTGGGATTGAAACGAACTTAGTAGCAACGGCGGCGACGAGGGCTTGCGTGGTGCTAATCGAACCAACGTGGGATTGAAACGTAGTAATAACGGCTTTGGCATTATAGTCGGTGTAGAGTGCTAATCGAACCAACGTGGGATTGAAACCGAGGAAATCTCGGTACAAACAAGTAACAACTTGGGCGTGCTAATCGAACCAACGTGGGATTGAAACCAAGCCGCGCGCGGCAGCGCGGCGCGATTTTGGGAGCGTGCTAATCGAACCAACGTGGGATTGAAACGTGTGACGCTAATTGTCACTGAAATCTACGTCGACAGT
>Ga0101943_1002397_pt1 | contig 11705 bp, 10 predicted proteins | sample DewCreD2012metaG_5_FD_75244 | JGI IMG/M metagenome (GOLD analysis project Ga0101943, IMG submission 75244) | Hot spring sediment bacterial and archeal communities from British Columbia, Canada, to study Microbial Dark Matter (Phase II) - Dewar... ... | reverse complement strand
AGGGGCTCGACGAGCGCGGTCGGCCCGACGAGGAGGAGCTCGTAGCCCCATTGGCGGTGGGCTCGTACGGCGCCCTCGACCACTGCCTCGGGTGCGTAGTCGCCCCCCATCGCGTCGACGGCGATGACCAACGGCGGTTATCCTTCGGCGGCGCGGGTGCGCTCACGAGCGCCGGGCAGGACCTTGTGCTTGCCGTAGAACCCGCACTCGGGACAGACGTGGTGGGAAAGACGAGGCGCGTGGCAACGGGGGCAATCGACCACGGTGGGCGCTTCGAGTTTCCAGTTGGCCGCGCGGCGCCGGGCCGTGCGGGCGTGGGAAGTCTTTCGTTTTGGCAGTGGCATGCGAATCGTCTCCTCGCGGATGTCGGCGCGTGCCCGCGGTCGCGCCCCGCCCCTTCGGCCGCGACGATCGGCCGGGAGGCCGGCTCTATTGTATCAAATCGCGTCCGCGCCGGGAACGAGGCGTCGCCTGCCCGGCAGCCAACCTCACGGGCGAGGCGCCGGCTACCGTCGGCGGTCGCGGACCACGCGCGCCCCGGCGGGGTCGTCGCCCGCGATCGACACCCCTTCGTGGCGCAGCAGGTGAATCTTGACCCCGAGGCCGCCCGCGTATCCGCCTAGGCTGCCGTCGCTGCAGACCACTCGGTGGCAGGGGAGGATCAGGGGGATCGGATTCTGGTGCATCACCCCGCCGATGGCGCGGGCAGCGCGCGGCCGACCCACGGCAGCGGCGAGCTCGCCGTAGCTCGTCACGCACCCGAACGGGATCGCCGCCAGCTCTGCCAGCGCGCGCCGCTGGAATTCCGTCCGGTCCCCTAGATCGAGGGGGAGGTCGAACCGGTGGCGCCGCCCGGCGAAGTACTCCGCCAGCTGGATCGCCGCCCGGCGCGCCGGATGATCGCCGGCGGCGCGAACCGAGTCGGGGGCGAGCCCCGTCAGCGTCTGCCGCCACTCCTCCTCGCTGCAGCGAACGCCGACGCGGACGATCCCGCGCTCGTTCGCGGCGATATAGACCGCGCCCAGGGGTGACTCGATTCGATCCCAGCCGAGTGACATCGCTCCAGGAGGTCGGGGATGCGGGCGACGGCGTCGCCACGCCTCCCTCAGGCGTAGCCGTGGGCGCGCAGGTGCTTGACGAGGAGCGCCTTGCTCTTGAGCACGCCCTCGTGATCGTCGGTGCGGCCCTCGAATTCGATGCCGAAGTAGCCGTCGTAACCGGCGTCGCGGAAGATTTTCACGCAGCGGCCGATGTCGATGCGCGTCTCCTCGCCGTCGGGGCCGAATTCGAGCATCTTGGCGTGGACGCCGCGGGCGTAGGGTGCGATCTTGCGCAGCCCCTCGTAGCGGATCGCATCCGCGAAGTTCCCGAAATCGGGCAGCGTGCCGATCCACGGCCCGCCGACCGCTTCCATGATCGCGACGATGTGGTCGGGGTTGGCCGAGATGCCGCCGTGGTTCTCGATGACGATCGGGATTTCCCAGCGGGCGGCTTCGGCGGCGAGTTCGCGCCAACTGGCGATGCATCGCTCGAGCGCGGCGGGATCGTCCTCAGCGCCGCGGCCGCCCGTGTTGGCGCGGAAGTAGGGCAGCCCGAGCGCCTTGGCAACGGGAAACCACCGTCTGATCTGCTCGATCGAGTGGCGGCGCGCGTCCTCGTCGGCGGACGACGGATCGCCCGTGCCATCCACCGCCAGGCCGACGAACCGGACGTCGAACTCGCGGGCGCGGGCGTTGAGCGCCGCGAGATAATCCGGTTCGAGCGAGGCGAAGAAGGGGCTGTTGAGTTCGACGGCGTCGAAGCCAAACTCCTCGCGCGCCACCGCGGGAAAGTCGAGCAGGGAGAGCGGGTTCTCGGCGGCGCGGAACCGCCGGTTGAGGCTCCATCCCGCCAGGGAGATCTTCATCGCTGGGTGATTCCTTCGGGGTCGGGGCGATCTGCCGATCGGTCAGATTTCGTAGTCGACGACGAGCACGCCCTCGCTGATCGGGCGGACGTAGCGCTCCACCACCTCCTGATGGGCGGGATGGGGGAGGTAGGCATCGAGCGCGGCGCGATCGGCGAAGCGGACGACGAAGCCGACGTCGTACCCCTGGTTCCGCTCGCTGAAGTTGTAGCCGCAGGTGGCGTGCACGATGCCGGGCACCCGATCTTGGAGGGAGAGGAGCGCTTGGCGCATCGCCTCGCGCTGCTCCGACGTGGCGTCGGCACGGGTCTTGAACAGGACGATATGTTCGACCATCGCTGCTCGGGCCGCGACGCGGTGCGGCCCGCCCTCTCGTTCGGCTCGGGCGGCCGAAACCCCTGCGTCGCTGCGAAGCCGGCCTACCGCGCGGGGACGACGCGGAGGACCTTGTCGTCGCCGGGGCGGACGATCCCTCGCCCGTCGCGGTTGGTGGTGGTGAGGTAGAGGGCGCCGTCGGGTCCCTGGACAATCGTGCGCAGCCGGCCGTAGCGCCCGCGATGGTCCCCCTCCTCCCACCAGCGCTCGAGGCCGACGACGCGCCGGGGCCCGTCGAGGATCACGCGCTGGAGGTGCTCGCCACCGAGGCAGCAGAAGAGGAAGTTCCCGCGCAGCGCCGGGAAGAGGTCGCCCGTGTAGAAAATCGCCGCCCCGGGCGGCACCGAGGAGTCGGGGTAGTAGAGGATCGGGCTCTCGATCCCTTTGCGGCGAGTCACCCCCAATACCCGCGGCCAGCCGCAGTTCGATCCCGGCCGGACGATATAGACCGAATCGCGCGCGTGGAGATACGCCAGCTCGCCGGAGGGGCCGTGGTTGGTGACCCAGAGCTCCTTCGTCTCGTGATGCCACGCCATCCCCTGGACGTTCCGCAGCCCGAGCGCGTAGACGGGCGAGTTGGGGAACGGGTTGTCGGCGGGGATCGTCCCGTCGGGTCGGATGCGGAGGATTTTGCCGCAGGGCGATTCGAGCTCCTGGGCGAGTTCGGCCACCCAGGCATCGCCGGTCGAGATGTAGAGCATCCCGTCGGGTCCGAACCGCAGTCCGCCGCCGTTGTGGTTCAGTCCGGCGCGAATCCCGTCGAAGATCACGGTCTCGTCGGCGAGGCCCGTTCCCGTATCGCGGAAGCGGGAGACGCGGTTGACGGCGCGGCCGGTGGGGGCGCGGTAGGTGTACATCACGTAGACGTAGGGCCGTTGCGGGTAGTGCGGATCGAGCGCCATCCCCATCAGGCCGCCCTCGCCCACATCGACCGTCGGCAGGGTGTGGTAGGGGCGGGTGTCGAGCCGACCATTCTCGCACAACCGGATGCGCCCGGGCCGCTCGGTGATCAGGATCCGGTTGCGGCTGAGGAAGACGAGATCCCACGGCACTTCGAGTCCCGCCGCGACGATCTCGACGCGCACCTCGGGCACGTCGGGGCGGCGCACGGTGGGGGGCATCGGCGGGGCCGGCCCCAGTTCGGGCGGGCGCCCTGGTGGCGGGATGTCGGCTGCCTGAATGGCCGCCAGGGGTCCGCGGCAGCCCGGCAGCAGCGCCAGCAACCCCAGCACGATCCCGGCGAACTTCCGCTCCATGCGCTCCCGTCTCCCGCGTCGCGCCCGCTTCCGCCGGCGAGACCTCACGCCGGCTCCTTCAGCGCCAGCAGCCAGTAGGTGAAGTCGGTCCAGACGGCGCCGTCCACCGGTTCCAGCCGCAGGCGCAGGCGGGACCGTCCGCGCGTGACCGAGGCGGGCAGCAGGAATTCGGCCTCGCGCCAGCGCTGGTGGGGGTTGCTGCCGGCGGTGTACCAGGTTCCCACCGGTCGCCCGTCCACAAACACGCGGGCCTGCTGGTTGGGGATGGCAAAGTCGAGGCGGCGACGGAGCACGGCGCCGGCATTGCGCGGCGGCAGGCGGAGGGTGAACTCGATCGCTCCCGTGGTGCGCCGCCCCGTGTCGTGCACGTCGACGTCGTCGTCATCGCCCTCGTAGCGAGCGGTGAGCGCAACATTCTCCGAGTCGGTCGCGCGATAGTCGTGAGCCTGCTCGCTGGCGGCATCGCCCACTTCGAGGATGTCGCTGACCTCCGACGCGACTTCGGGCCGGTGGTAATAGAAGGCGAGCGTGCTGTAATGCGACGCGACGTCGTTGACCGGCCCGTGCTCGATTCCCGCCCGGATCGATCGGGTGAAGGGAATGACATCGGGGAACAGGACGCGATAGGCGCTGGAGCGACGACCGCGGACGGGGTGACCGTGCGTGGCGAGGGTGAACCGGCCCCGGTCGAAGTACCAGCCGCCGTTGTAGAAATCCTCCGTGCCGGTGCCGTAGATCGCGGGGCTGCGCGAATCGTCGACGTAGATTCGCTCGTCGCCCTCGAGCGTGCCGCCCACCGGCCCGAAGTTCTGGCACACGGCGACGAGGTGGCCCTGCCCGGTCGCCGCGAGGAAAATCCAGTCGCGGCCGGGGGTGGTGGCGCCGGCGCGATACTGGGTTTTCAGGTAGCCGACACGCGCCCCCTTCGCCGGCGGATCGGCCACCGAGACGAGGAACTCGAGGTCGTCCACGGCGACGGGGCCGCGGTTCTCCACCTCGATCCGGGCGCTGCGGAAGAACGGCATCGGCAGGTAGCAGGAGAACTGCGGGGCGAGGATCGCGGCCACCAGCGACTTCAGCGGCGCCGCTCCGCTGCCGCTGAGGAAGAAGTGATCGAGCGGCGCCTCGATCGAAGGCTGGCTCTCGCCGTCCCAGAAGATGCGGATCCAGAGGTGGCGCAGGTCGGCGCGATCCGTCGGCTCCGGCTGGGGATAATGGTAGTCGCGCCGGCCCTCCCAACTGGCTCGTTCGATCCGGTAGGCGTGCGCCTGCTCGCTGGCGGGCTGGCCGACGTCGACGACGTCCGTCTCCCGCTCCTGGTCGCCGCGCCGGCAGCGCACCCAGTAGCGAAACTCGTTCCAATCGAAGTCGCTACTGACGAACTCGATGCGGACGAGGATGGAGCGCTTGCCGCGAGTGAGGGCGGGGGGAAGGGCGAAGGTGCTGTCCCGCCACTTGTCGGCGGCGTCGCTGCCTGCGTCGAACCATTCACCCGCCACCTCCCCGTCGACGCGCACGCGGGCTTTCTGGTTGCCGATCCCGTAGTCGAGGCGGCGGACGAGGAGCACCTGCTCCGCCTCGGGATCGATCGCCACGCGGAACTCGCTGGCGCCGCGGTGGGCGCGGCCGTCGTCGGTGATCGGCGGGGTCGAGGCGACGAGCGGGATGGCGGGGGCGCGCAGGTGGAGGCCGGTGATCGTTCCGCCGCGGTCGAGGGCGAAGAGGGTGCGCCGCTCGCCCGGCGCCAGGCTCACTCCCCGCTCGATCTGGAATCGACCCACCACAGGTAGCGGATTGCCGCCCTCGTTAGCGAGGAGCAATCGTCCGGCGTCCGGCGGCGAGGCGCGGGTGAAGCTCTCGATCGGCGCGCCCGCCGGATAGAGCGCGCAGGCGAGATTGTAGTAGTGACCGCGGCCGGTGGTGGTGATTCGCAGCCGCTCGCGAAACGGCAAGGGCAGGTAGCAGACGAACCCCCCGCTCGACCGCTCGTTGTTCGCCACGAACGGCGCGAGAAACGGCCATTGCTCCCCCGAGAAGAGATCGCGCATCCGCAGCGAGAGGCGCGGATACGTCTCGCCGTCGAAGTAGGCGCGAAAGGTGCCCTCGGGATCGTGACCGGTGAACCAGATGCGGAAGACGCACCCCGGCCCCATCGCGTCCATCAGCAGGTTCTCGCCGGGTCCGGCGCGGCCGGAGAGGTACTGACCCGTGTCGCCATTTCCGCCGGTGCGATCGTAGCTGGAGAAGCTGACGACGCGGTAGGTGCGCAGCTCCGGCAACCGGGCGTATTCCGCGAGCGCGGCCGGGCCGATCCCCGGCTCGCGGTCGGCAGCGCGGGCGATCGCGGTCGCGGCGACGAGCCAGAGGCACACGATCGAGAGCGAGCGTCGGTCCATCCCTTTTCGCGTCTCCCTCTCCCTCAACGCGGGTGGGCGCAGGCGGCGACGAAGGCGGCGAACAGCGGCTGGCAGCGGGCGTGCACTTCGGGGTCGTGGCGCCGTTCGGGGTGCCACTGGACGCCGATCGCCCAGCGCTGCCCGGGCACTTCGATCGCCTCGACGATGCCGTCGTCGGGGCAGCGTGCCGCCACCCGCACTCGCACCTCCGGCTCCGCCCGCACGGCCTGGTGGTGACGGCTGTTCACCCACGCGAGGTCCGGCAGGATCGTCGCGAGCAGCGTCCCTGGCTCGAAGGCGATCGCGTGGCTGGCGCTGGGGGAGCGAGGGGGGCGGCCGGCGGAACTGTGCGTCACGGGCGTGGCGACTTCCTGCGGAATATCGAGGACGAGCCGGCCGCCCAGCGCCACGTGGAGCACCTGGCAGCCGCGGCAAATCCCCAGCAACGGCAGATCGCGGGCGAGCGCCGCCTGCGCCAGCGCCAGCTCGTAGCGATCCCGCTCCGGTTCCCAGGTCATCGCGAACCGGCGCATCACCGCCTCCGGATCGCGGCCTCCCAGATCGGGCGGGCGCGGATAGAGGCGCAGGTCGACGTCGTTCCCCCCGGTGAGGAGGAGGCCGTCGAGCGCGTCGAGTCCGAGGTGCGGCTGGGCCAGGACTGCGGGATCGAGGTGGATCGCCTCGCCGCCGGCGGCGCGCACCGCCGCGGCATACGGCTCCCAGAGGGCGCCACCCGGCTGCCAGTCGGCCGAGCGGGTGCCGCTGGTGATTCCGATTCGCGGGCGACGGGCGAGCATCGACAGCTCCTCGTGGTCAGGGGGAATCTCGCACTTAGCGTTGGCTTCTTCGGGGGGCGGAACCTTGCCGGGGAGGGGTGGCGTATGTGTAGGTGTGCGGGAGTTCGCACCCCGGCGGCACGGCCGGGCACGGACGCGGCGGGTCGCGGCCCCGGCACCGCGGGCTTCGCCGCCGTTCCCCCGCCTCTGACGGATCGCGGCGCCGCGCGCCGGGCGGAATCGGCGCGAGCGCCGCCAGGAGCAACACCGATGGGCGTCGCCGTCCGCATGGAGGGCCTCACCAAACGGTTCGAACAACGCGGCGCGGAGGTCACCGCCGTCGACCATCTCACCCTCGAGGTCCAGGAGGGGGAGATCTTCGGCTTCCTCGGCCCCAATGGCGCGGGCAAGACCACGACGATCAAAATCCTCCTCGGGCTGATCTTCCCTAACGAGGGCAGCGCCGAGGTGCTCGGTCGCCCCGCCGGCGATCTCGAGATGCGCCGCCAGATCAGCTACCTGCCCGAAAGCCCCTACTTCTATGACTACCTCACGGGCGCGGAGCTGCTCGATTTCTACGGCCGACTCTTCCACATCCCCGAGAAGGAGCGCAAGGAGCGGGTCGATCACCTGCTCGAGCTCGTCGGCCTCGCCGGCGATCGCGCCAAGCAGCTCAAGCAGTATTCCAAGGGGATGCTCCAGCGGATCGGGATCGCCCAGGCGCTGATCAACGATCCCAAACTCCTCTTCCTCGACGAGCCGACCTCGGGCCTCGATCCCGTCGCCCACATCGAAATCCGCCGCCTCATCGAAAACCTGCGCGATCAGGGGAAGACCGTGTTCTTGAGCAGCCACCAGCTCTCCGACGTCGAGCTCGTCTGCGATCGGATCGCCATCCTGAACTACGGTCGCCTGGTCCGCACCGGGAAGGTGAGCGAGCTCGTCACCGGTCGCGATGTCGAGGTGCGTGCCCGCGTGAGCGACACGACCGCCGAGCGGCTAAGGCAGCGGTTCCCGAACCTGCGCCTGCACGATGGGATCGCGGTGGTGAACGAGGTGCCCGCCGACAGCGTCAACGACGTGGTCGACATCATCCGTGCGGGGCAGGGGGAGCTCCTCTCCGTGGTGCCGCAGCGGCAGACCCTGGAAGACGTTTTCGTGGAGGCCGTGGGGATGACCCGGCGCGCCATCGGCACGTTCAATCCCCTCTCGGAGGCGCCCCAGAAATGAGGAATACGTGGATCATCGCCCGCACCACCCTGGGCGACGCGCTGCGCAAGCGAGTGCTGCTCGTCTTCATGATGGTCGCGGTGGTGACGCTGCTGCTCGCGATGATGCTCACCTACCTCACCGCCCGCGAGCAGCGCACCGCGTTCCTCGCGCTCGAACTGGTGATCATCCTGATCTTCGGGACCCTGATCGCCGTCACCACCGCCATCTTCCTGATCCCCGACGAGATCGAGCGGCGGACGATCTACTCGCTGCTCTCCAAGCCGGTGCAGCGGTGGGAGTTCTTCCTCGGGAAATTCCTCGGCGGGGTGCTCACCGCGGGGGTTTGTCTGGCGCTGATGACGCTGGTGCTGATCGTCGTCGTCTTCCTGATGGCGATGCGCCAGCCGGAGAGCGCCCTCGGCCCGATGCTGCAGACCAGCGCCGAGCAGGAGCCGCTCAACGTCGCCAAGTGGTTCCAGCGCGGCGGGCAGGACGTCGCCCTCGTGCTGCGCGGCGCCTACGTCATCTTCTTCCAACTGGTGCTGGTGACGGCGGTCGCGACGACGCTGTCGCTGTTCGTCAGCCCGACCGTGAACTTCAGCCTGACGATGTTCCTGTTCATCGTCGGGCAGGTGCAGTTCGTGCTGAAGGCGGCGCTGGAGCGGAACGAGCTGCCCCTCACCAAGGTCGTGGTCGGCGTCCTCTACTACCTCACGCCCCACTTCCACGACTTCAACATTATGGGGAGCATCATCCACTCCGAGGTGCGGATCCCCGTGAACCACTGGCTCTTTGCGGGTGAGGTCAGCCTCTACGGCTTGATGTATGCCCTGTTCGTGGCGATGCTGGGCATCCTCGTGTTCGACCGCAAGGAGGTCTAGCGATGATGTCTCCCGAGGGGCGCCGCAAGGCGATCCTGCTGGCGGTGGCGCTGTTGGCGGGCTGCTGGCTGCTGGCGCGCGATCTCGAGCCGAAGCACGCTCACTACGTGCAGGCACAGATGCCGCGCCGCGAGCCGGGCCAGCGGTTCGATCCGCTCCTCCAGCATAGCCGGGTGGGGAACGTGCTGCTCGACGAGACGCCGTTCCACGCGATCGTCCCGGCCGTGCTCGGCGTGCGGGAGTTGGTGGCCTCGCTCCTCTGGATCCAAGCCGATAGCCTCTTCCACCGGGGCGAATACGGGCCGATCATGGACCTCATCTACCGCATCGTCGCGATCGACCCGCACCAGATCGACGTCTACGCCACCGGCGCCTGGCACCTCGCCTACAACTTCATGGACAAGCGGATGATCCTCGACGGCATCCGCTTCCTCGAAGACGGAATCCGGAACAACCCGGACGTCTACGACCTCTACTTCGAGCTCGGCTACACCCATCAGGACAAGACCAAGGACTTCCTGGCGGCGATCGACGCGCTGAGCCAGGCGGTGACGAAGGGGACGAGCACCGGCGATCCGCAGCCGCCGGCCTTCGTCTTCATGCAGCTCGCCCACGCGCTCGAGCGCGCCGGTCACGTCGATGAGGCTGCGGAGCAGTGGCGGCGCAACGTCGAGGTCGCCGTCGAACTCGAGAAGCAGCATCCCGACGACTTCAAGTACGACCAGCTCGTCTACGCCGCGCGCCATAACTACTACCTCACCCTGCGCCGGCGCAACGAGCGGCGTGCCGCCGAACTCGAGCTCGAAGGCAACGGCGCCGAGGCGCTCAAGCGGTGGGAGGATAACATCCGCCTCGCCCAGGAGATGCTCGGCCATTATCCCGGCCACGACCAACTGGAGCAGGACCTCAAGAGAGCGCAGACGGAAGTGGCGCGGCTGCGGGCAGGCAAGATCAACCGCACCCCTCCGCCGGAGACGCGGCTCGAATTTACCGTCCGCCGCAAGGCGCCGCGCGAGATCGAGGTCGCCGGCACGATCAACGTACCCCTCTACTCGCGGGTGCGGGTGATCCTGCGCGACAAGGACTACGAGCGGCTCGTCCAGGAGAACCTCGCCAACGCCAAGTGGCGCCACGCCCACCTGACCTACGAGTTCGAGAACGTTCAGGTGCGCGATGGCAAGTTCAGCTATACCTTCCGGCTGAATCGCGATCCCGCCGACATGGGCCGCGACTTCAACACCATCTACCCGCTCAAGTCCGAGGAGTACGAGATCACCGTCCAGTTCGATCCCCGCCTTCAGGCGCTCTTCATCCAGGACCGGTACGGCTGGAACGGGGAGCGCCTCTACGCCACCGACGGGCTGAAGGAGGATCACACCCTCTTCGGCATCGTCGAGGGGCGCCGCGTGCCGCGACGCTACCTCGAGAAACGGGTCATACTCAGGCGGGAGGAAATCGAGTAAAATGGACTCACACGCCGGGGAGCGCTCCGCGCGCGGCGGGGCGCTGGCGTGAGCCGAGTTTGATCGTGCTACACGGGGAGCTAGCGGTGCCCTGTACCCGCAATCCGCTTTAGCGGGGTGGAATTCCCGCCCGAGGTTCGTCCCGCCGCGACCTGGGCGCTGCCGCGAGCGTTGAAGGCCGGGTCCGGCGCAATCGAAAGCCTGCGAACCCCGCCAGGTCCGGAAGGAAGCAACGGTAAGCGGGGGGACGATGTGCCGCACGGGTGCCTGGCCGGAGCCGGCGGCGGCGTGTCCGCGTAGGCGGGCGTATCGACGGCGGGTGCACGATCAAATTTGCCGATGCGCAGTGGGGGGAACGGCGGCCCGCGATCCGGACGTCGTTCCCCCTGATCCCGCTTTGGTGCGGCGATGCCCTACCTCTCCCTCTACCGCAAGTATCGCCCCCAGCGATTCGCCGACGTTTGCGGTCAGGAGCACGTCACCCGCACCCTGCAAAACGCGATCGTCGCCGGCCACGTCGGGCACGCCTACCTCTTCTGCGGGCCGCGCGGCACGGGGAAGACGACCACCGCCCGCCTGCTCGCGAAAGCGCTCAACTGCGAGCGGGGACCGGCAGCGGAGCCGTGCAACGAATGCCCCTCGTGCCAGCAGGTCGCCGCCGGCAATGCACTCGATGTCATCGAGATCGACGCCGCCTCCAATCGCGGCATCGAGCCGATCCGCGAGCTGCGCGACCGGATCCACAACGCCACCGCGGGCGGGCGCTATCGCGTCTACATCGTCGACGAAGTCCACATGCTCACCCACGAGGCGTTCAACGCGCTGCTCAAGACGTTGGAGGAGCCGCCGCGCCACGTGATCTTCGTACTGGCGACGACCGAGGCGCACAAGGTCCCCGCCACGATCGCCTCGCGCTGCCAGCGGTTCGACTTTCGGCGCGCGGGAGAGGCGCAGCTACGGGAGCGGTTGGAGGCGGTCGCAGCGGAGGAAGGCGCGCGCGTGGAGCCGGCGGCGCTGACGTTGATCGCGCGGGCCGCCGCCGGTTCGTGGCGCGATGCCCTCGGCCTGCTCGAGCAGGTGCTCGCCTACGCCGGAGAGCAGGTGACCGCGGCGGACGCCACCGCCGTGCTCGGCACGCTCGCGCCGGACGCGCTCGACCGGATCGTCGGGGCGCTGCTCGCGGGGGACGGCGCCGCGCTCTTCGGCGAGGTGGAGGCGCTCATCGCCCTCGGCCGCGATCCGCGCCAGCTCCTCGCCGATCTCACCGCCCACCTGCGCGATCTGATGCTCTGTGCGGCGGGCAGCTGCCCGGTGGCGCCGGGACCGGAGGCGGATCGGCTCCGCCAGCGCGCGGGCCAGACGACCCTGGCGCGGCTGGTGGGCGCGGGCGAACTCCCGGCGCAGGTCGACCGCGCGGTGGGCGGGGGGCGAGCCCGGCAC
>Ga0101943_1002394_pt1 | contig 11721 bp, 9 predicted proteins | sample DewCreD2012metaG_5_FD_75244 | JGI IMG/M metagenome (GOLD analysis project Ga0101943, IMG submission 75244) | Hot spring sediment bacterial and archeal communities from British Columbia, Canada, to study Microbial Dark Matter (Phase II) - Dewar... ... | reverse complement strand
AGGCGTCAGCACGATGAGCAAAGTTTCCGGAAGGGTGCGAACGGTGTGGGTGTCGAAGATCGCGTAAGCGGTCACCCGCCCGTCCTTGTAACCAGCGTACACCGTCACCAGGTTCGATTCGAGTTTGGCGCGCGCCTGCTGTTCGATTTCGGAGCGCTGCTCGGGCGTGAGGTAGAAATCGAGCGGCCGTACTTCCTCTCCGTTCGGAAACGCCATCGCAAGGGCTTCGTCCCGTGCGTGCAGGACCCCCGCACGCACGGGACTGGCCGCCACGGTTATGAGCAAGCTCAACAAGAAAAATTGCCGTCCGGGAAAGCAGGGCATCTTTAGAACACGAACCCCGCGCCAATGCGCACTTCGTCAGGCAGGGTGCCGGTTTCTGCGTCGAGGTTCCGGTAGTCGAGTTTCAAAACCACCTGCGGAATTGGTTTGTACTGCAAGCCGGCCTCGAAGTAGTCACGGTTGAATCGGTTGTCGGCGACACGTCCGGTTGGAACGCCCTGCTGGGTGTCGGTGTGCGAGTATCGGAACCATGGAGCCAGGTATTGAGTGGTTCCCGGCACGAAGAGAGGGAGCACGTCGTAGCCGATTTCGGCGTAGTAGCCGAGCATTCGGTTACCGATCGTTTGATTGATGGAGGGGTCGACGCTCAGGCGTGTCGCGTTGTCGAGAAGAGTGACCGTGCCCAGTGCGCGGAACTCGAGTCCCTGCCAGCGGAGCTGTACGTGACCCTCGTACAGTTGCATGAACACACCAACGTCTTTCTGTCCGAGCACAGGGTCGCCGTATAACCGGGCTTGTCCTTGGTCGCCAACGTAAGCCGAAGCGCCAACGAAGGAGTTCGGGAGAAACGCGTAGTCCAAACGGCCCACCCAGGAGAAGTCCTCGGCGCGCTCGAGACTTCCGCTTTGCCGCCCGCCTCGGATGCCACTGCTACGGAAACCACTGGCATCGAGGCTGGTAATGCCATAGGTGCGGTAGGTTAGACCCGGCAGCAACTCCCCAAAGAAACCGAAGCCGTTGGCCCGCCAGGTACTTGGCAACAGGACCGTTTCCACCGGTGGCCGAACATTGCCGAAGAAAAACGGTGGCTCGTGAATTTCGTTGATGAAGCCGACCGGAACGAGCACCAAACCAAAGCGGGCGTTTGCCATTTCGTGGAGCAAAAAGTCGAGGTTGGCAAATTCCACCGACACTTCCCCACTTTTGCCGGTGCTCGCATGCTCGAACTCGGTCTCCGAGTTGAACACGATCCAGTCGTTGAATTTGTAACCGACGTAAAGAACCAGCCGCAGAAAGTCGAATACGTCGTTGTCGTTCCCCTTGTTGCCCACGACCGTCCGGAGGTTGGCTTCGCCATACCCTCCGATCGAAAGGCCGCGCTCAATCCCGTACACCTTCGAAGCCGCCGGCCCGAGTCCGTAGTAGCTTTTCAGCTCGCGGGTCTCCGGCAACACGAACGCTTCCCGCAATCGCCGCAGCTCGTCGGTGACGATGCTTTGGCGACGTTCCACCTCTTCGAGGCGCCTGCGGTCCACCTTAGGTGTCTCGATTTCTCGCTTCAGACGCTCGATTTCCTCCCGCATGCGCCGCTGCTCTTGCTGGAGTTGCTCAAGCCGCCGTTGTGTCTCGGCAGCCGACTCGGCGCGGGCCGCGCTCGCAAGGCCCGCCAGACAGATCGCCACAGCTGGAATCCACCAGTTCCGCATCCCGTTCTCCTTTCGTGTCTGTGATTGGCAAGTCCTCAGTCAGATTTTGAAAGTCATTTTCAACTTCGCCCGAATTACCCAAGGCGCGCGCTTGCGTCAAGTATCCGGTCCGAAGGGGTAGCGGTTGCAGTGTCGTATCCGCGCGCGGGCTCCCGAAGGGGGAGTCGACCCGAAGCGGTCCAGTGTGCAGCGGCTTGCCGTCGCTCTGGGCTGTCAGCAAAAAGTTCGAAGCGCCCCGACGGCGTGGTTTACAATGTGAGTTCCATGCGGCAGTGGGGAATGCCCGCTTCGTCAAAGGGTCCACTGGCGACCGTGAAGCCGTGCTTTTGGTAGAAAGGCACGGCTTGGATTTGTGCGTGGAGCACTACGCGAGCAACGCTCAGGCTCGCACAATGATCGAGGAGAAAACGCAGGAGTGCAGAGCCCACCCCGCACCGTCGGTAGGGAGGCAGCACTGCGATCCGGCCGATGCGCGCCAGGTGTTCGTCCCGCAGCAAGCGCGCGGTCCCCGCGGGTGCCCCAGAAGACAGTGCGAGGACGTGCATGGCGCGGAGGTCATCGGGGTCGAATTCCTCTTGGAGGGCAATGCCTTGTTCGCGGACGAACACCGCGATGCGGATGTCGGCAACCGCCGATCGTAGCTCCTCCGTCTCGGCGAGGATCACTTCGATGCCGGCCTGAGAACAACGGGGCGGCACGTCGCGCAGATGGGGACTCACCACGGAGGGAGAAGGGTTCCGAGGCTCGGTTGCCATGACCTTACGGAGTCGCCGCATTCAGCACTCGTTGCAAGTACGCGCGCACTGTTGCCGCGGTGGGGCCTTCAGGTTCGAGTGCAAGGGCGGTTTCCAGATGTCTTTGGGCCCCTGCACGATCATTCAAAGAGAATAACACCTGACCGAGTAAAGCGTGGGTTTTCGCAGGGTTCCATAACTCGCGGTAGCGCGAGGCGCGCGGGTCGCGCTCGTAAGTCAGGGCGCGCTCGAACGCCTGTTTTGCTTGGAGAACGTAGCGGACAACCGCCGCACCTTGGCCGGCTTGCTGGGCTGCTTCGGCTGCCATCATGGCGGTCAGTCCAAGGTTGTGGAACAAGGCGGGATGCGGTGCGATCGTAATTGCCTGCTCCAGTTCCGCGAATGCCCGGTCGAAGTCTCCGCGCCTGCGATGCAGCGAGGCCAAATTGCTGCGCGCCATGGCCTGTTCCTCGGGCAGACGAGAGAGTTCGAGCGCACGCTGTAAATACGGCTCGGCCTCTGCGAGCTTCCCGCGCTCGAGCCATGCAAGGCCGACTTCTCGCTGCGCAGCCGGGTCATGGGGTGCGACCAGGGCAGCAGCCTGCCAAAAAGTGGTATTGTCGCGCCACACCTGCGCGTACGACAACGCGCGCCATGCGCTTAACGTGCAAACGAGCGCGATCAAGCCGGCATAAACCCACTTGCGGTCGCGATGGAGAAAAACGCTTGCTCCCCAAGCCAACAAGGCCGTACTGGCGACGGAGGGAAGGTACAGGTATCTGTCGGCGACAAGGGTAGTTGCACTCGTTCTCCACACGACCGTGAGTGCGGGGGCGAGGGTGACTAGGAACCAGAGGCCGAGAAAAGCGGGAGCGGAACGCGGAGCCCGCGCGAATACGACCGCCAAGGTGACGAGTCCGCTGGTCCCGAGAAGCCCATAGGCCAGCGAAGACGGAACCTCCGGTGCGTACGGAGTGACCAGTCCAGGGAAAAAAGCATGGGCCAAATACACTCCGAAGGCTGCCAGTGTGTCGGCTACCAACCCGAACACTGCTTGCTCACGCAACCATCCACCCAGCGGGGTTCCAAGGTTGAAGCTGCGCAGCCCGAAGTACAGGAGGAACACGGCGCCAATCCCGAGGTAGAAACTCGGTTTGCGCGGGCGGCGCTGCAAGAGATCGACCGACGGCAAGAGTACCGCCGCGGCGATCGCACTTTCTTTACTCAGGAGTGCCGCGAAGAGGCTGGCGCAGACGGCCGAAGTTCTCCAAATCGTCGCAGCACCACGCGCGTGCATAAGCACGGCGAGCAGCACGAAAAGCGTCGCGAGGAGGTCTGAGCGGCCAGCCACCCAGGCGACTGCTTCGACATGGACCGGATGAACGGCAAACAGAAACGCCGCAGCTGCGGCCACCTCTGTGGGGATCCCGACAACGCGCCGGAGAACCAGCGCCACGAGCAACGTGTTCCCCGCGTGAAGCAGGATGTTCGTTGCGTGGAACCAAAACGGCAGCTCACCCGAAAAGGCCCGATCGATCAGAAACGAGGCAAAAACAAACGGGCGATAGTAAAACCTTGGGACGGCGTCGGGAATAAACCACAGGTCGCCCGGGCTTCGGAAGCTCCGAAGCTGTTCGATGACGGTCGGATCGTCCCAAACGAAGCCGAACCGTAAAGTGGGCAGGTAGAGGCAGCCGGCCAACCCAGCAGCGGCAAGTGCCCACCACGAGCCCCGCCACCCCGCCTCGGCGTTGGCCGGTGGTGCGTGCACTTGGCTGCGACTCATCGGTATACGACGCCAGAAAGCCCCGTTTGAATTAGCTTGGTTTCGATTCTCCCGCTGGTTGCGGGGGAGCTGGATTCACCAAATCCATTCCTAGGGTATGTGGAAAGAGTTGCGCGATCTCTTCCGGCGTCCAACGCCCGTCTTTCGTGATTGTGCGAATCGGTGCCGGGTCGTTCAACAGTGCGACCACGCCTCCGCGGACGAGAAAAATCTGTCCGTTGATGTTGTGGGCCGCATCCGTCGCTAGGTAAACGACAAACGGCGCGACGTCCTCCGGCTCCGCACGCAACGGGGGCAGTTCGCTGATTCGCTGCCCAGGCAAGGCGACGCCACGCTGGGCGCGCACTTCCCGCGCTTTGGCTGGGATCGTGGCAATCATGCGCGTTTGTGCTGCCGGGGCAATGGCGTTTACCGTGATGCCATACTTGCCTAGTTCCCGGGCGACAACCCGAGTCAGCCCTGCGATCCCATCCTTGGCGGCGCCGTAGTTGGCTTGGCCGGTGTTTCCGTACAAGCCGGAAGTGGAGGACATGCTGATAATCCGACCCGAGCGTTGCTGCCGCATGCGCACCGCAGCGTGCCGCGTACAATTGAACGTGCCTTTGAGGTGCACCGCAATCACCGCATCCCAATCTTCTTCGCTCAGGTTGAACACCATCCGGTCGCGCAAAATGCCAGCATTGTTCACAAGGATATCGATGCGGCCAAATTCGCGGACGGCTGTGTCGATGATGCGCTCTGCGGCACGGAAATCGGCCACGTTGTCGTAGTTGGCAACCGCTTGCCCTCCGCGCGAGCGAATTTCCTCCACGACAAGCTGGGCTGGAGTGCTCTCCCCGCCGCTGCCATCGACGTTCACACCAGCGTCGTTTACGACCACCGCGGCCCCTTCTTCAGCAAGGAGAAGGGCAATCCCGCGGCCGACGCCGCGCCCAGCCCCTGTGACCACTGCTACTTTGCCACGTAATCGCTGGCCCATGGCGACTCTCCTACGCGTTCCCTGCGCGTTCGTTGCTCGAGGCGCTATCCTGCCGCGGCGGCGCTGGATTGACGAGCCCCTCGGCAAGAGTGACCGGCACCAGTCGGTCAAGTTCGTCCAGTGTCCACCGCCCGTCGGGTTTGAAAATGGTCTTGATCGGCCGCGGCTGCGACAACAGCGAGATGGATCCGCCGGCACAGAGAAAGAACTGTCCGTTGACGTTCGCAGCATGATCGCTGGCTAGAAAGACAACCATGGGAGCAACATCCTCTGGCTTGAGTTCTTCCAGCCGAGCCAGTGCCCGCTCTTCGCGGATGATCCCCTGTTGCCGCCGAATTTCCCTGGCGCGAAGGAACTCTTCGGTGAGGGTCATTCGTGTAGCGGCTACCGGTGCGATCGCGTTGCACGTGACCCCGTACTTCCCGAGATCTCGCGCAACGACCTTGGTGAGCCCGCCGATCCCTGATTTTGCAGCGCCGTAGTTCGACTGGCCCGGATTGCCGAACAAGCCGGCCCCAGAAGTGAAGGTGACAATTCGACCGTAACGCTGCTCGCGCATCAACGGTGCTGCATGGCGGATACAGCAAAACGTGCCCTTGAGGTGCACCGCAATGACCGCATCGAACTCTTCCTCGCTCATGTTGAAAATCATCCGGTCGCGCAAAATCCCTGCGCAAGTGACCAAAATGTCGATGCGCCCGAACTGGTCGAGCGCCGTGCGGATGATTCGCTCGCTACCGCTCCAAGCGGCAACCGAGTCCGTATTTGCGACGGCAGTGCCTCCGCGAGCCTGAATTTCTTGGACGACGTCAAATGCCGGCCCACTCGTTGGGGCCTGGCCGTGTACGTCGACCCCATAGTCATTGACCACCACTTTGGCCCCCGCCTCCGCGAGCGCGAGCGCCACCGCGCGGCCAATCCCGCGACCGGCGCCAGTGACCACCGCCACACGACCTTCGAGCATTCCCGACACGGTAACCCTCCTCGCTCTTGTTGGGAGCCCATCTAGGGAAGGCCGCAAGCGTGAGTCAAGCGAAGGGGCTACCAGTTGTCTCGGTCGCGCCCGTATCGCCGCAAAACGCGAATGTGCCGCATGGAAGAGCCGGGTGCACGGTGGACCCCAACCCGGGGCGCGCAGTTTTTCGGTACCTCGCAACCGAAACGCGTGTCACCCGCTAGACCACGCGGCTACGAGGGCGCGTGCTGCTGAACTTGGGTCAGGCGCTGAAAGGATTGCACGCACAACCGCGATGCCCGCAGCGCCCGCAGCGCGAATCGCAGAAACTTGCTCTGTACCTACTCCGCCGATGGCCAACACCGGGCAGGAAACAGTAGCGCAAACGCGAGCGAGCTCCTCGAGCCCGACCGGAGGGCCAAAAGCAGCCTTCGAAGGCGTCGGAAACACAGGCCCGAAGACCAAAAAGTCGGCACCCAGGCGGGCCGCCCGCTGGGCTTCGTCGAGCGTGTGGCACGAGGAGCCAACGATCGCTTCCGGTCCAAGCAGAAGGCGCGCCTCCGCGGGGGTGAACGAACGCACGGGCAAGTGAACGCCATCGGCGCGAGCAGCGTGCGCCACGTCGATGTGGTCGTTGACGAGGAGCAGCGCCCCGTTCCGGTGGCAAACTTCGCGGAGCGTACAGGCTAGTTCATATAGCTCGCGCACCGATAGGTCCTTTTCGCGAAGCTGCACGGCATCCACTCCTGCCTCGACCGCAGCCTCGACAGTTTCGATCAGCCCCCGGCCTCTTGTTTGGTGGCGGTCGGTCACCAAGTACACTCGGGGGATCGCACGCGTGCGTGAGGCGCTCGCGACCATCGTGGGCAGAACGCGGGCTAGCGACCAATCACGCCTTCGAGCGGGCTCGAGGCGCTTGCATACAGCTTGCGAGGAATCCGACCCGCGAGAAACGCTTTGCGCCCAGCCTCGACGGCAAGACGCATGGCTTCCGCCATCAGGACCGGATTTTGTGCCCCGGCGATGGCCGTGTTCATCAGTACGGCGTCGCAGCCAAGTTCCATTGCAACGGCGGCATCGGAAGCGGTGCCGACGCCAGCATCGACGATGACCGGAACACGACTTTGCTCCAAGATAATAAGCAAGTTGTACGGGTTGCGAATTCCCAACCCCGAGCCAATGGGAGCGGCTAGTGGCATGACAGCCACGCAACCAATTTCCTCGAGCTTCTTGGCTGCCACGGGATCGTCGTTGATGTACGGCAGGACAGCGAAGCCTTCGCGAACTAAGATCCGCGCAGCTTCGATGGTCGCCGGTACGTCGGGGAAAAGGGTCTTCTCGTCGCCAATGACCTCGAGTTTGACCCAGTTGCCCACGCCTGCCTCGCGTGCCAGCCGTGCAGTGCGCACGGCATCCTCTGCCGTGTAACATCCGGCAGTGTTGGGGAGGATCCAAAAGCGCTCCGGGTTCAGGTAGTCGAGCAAGTTTTCCCGATTCCGGTCGGTAATGTTGACCCTGCGCACGGCAACGGTCACAATTTGCGCCCCAGAGGCCTCGATGGCGCGCCGAGTCTCCTCGAAGTCGCGGTACTTCCCCGTGCCCACGATGAGGCGTGAGTGGAACTCTTTATCGGCAATTCGAAGCAAGTCGTTCATGGAATTCATCCTCCGCCGACGAAATGCACGACTTCGACCTCATCGCCGTCTCGCAGGCGATGCGCTGCATGGTCCCGGCGCGGGACGACGTGGCAATTGACTTCGACGGCGATTCTGCGGTTCTCAAGTCCGAGTTCGGCAAGGAGCTCGGCAACCGTAACGCCGTCGCGCACAGATTGCCATTCTCCGTTGAGTCGGATGCGCACAGCCGCGACGATAGAAGCCGCGCGTTGCCTTTACAACGTGCGGGGGCGCTGGTATCACGGCGCGCACTGCGAACTTCCCATGATTGCTCCGTCGGATGTACGCACCGCTTGTGCCGCAGTGGACCCTTCGGCGTTGCGGCACAACCTTGCGCTGTTGCGCAGCCGCTTGCCACGCGAAACGCGCTTGCTGGCTGTGGTAAAAGCCGACGGTTACGGGCACGGTGCTGTGTTGGTTGCGACCCAACTCGCAGCAGCGGGGGCGGATTGGTTCGGCGTGGCGACCGTCGATGAAGCTGCGGAACTCCGGGCGGCCGGGATTCGCCACCCGGTGCTCGTGCTCTCGGGCGTGCATGGAAAGGACCTGTTTGCGGCGGCGGAACTCGAATTGGCCGTTGCGTTGTTGGACATGGACCATTTGCACGAGATCGAGTCGTTGCGCCTGTCGCGGCCGCTTCCCGTGCACCTGAAAGTCGACACGGGCATGGGGCGGTTTGGGGTCGATCTGCATCAACTTCCAGCGCTTCTCGATGCCGTGGCCAATTCGGCGGCAGCCGTTTCCGTGGGCGGTGTCTTCTCTCATTTTGCTCGGGCAGAGGCGGTTGACTCGGACTTTTGCCGGAGCCAAGTGGAAACGTTCCGCCAGGCGGTGGCTCTGGTGCGCCAGCGTTGGCCGCGCGTGATCGCGCATTTGGCCAACAGCGCCGCGACTTGGACGCTTGCCGAGAGCCACTTCGACATGGTCCGGCCCGGCTTGCTTCTCTACGGTGTGCCCCCTGGTCCCGGTTTGGGTACAGAACAGTTCCGGCCTGCGATGCAACTGACCGCACCCGTGTTACAGGTGCGCGAACTGCCTGCTGGGCGACCGGTTGGTTACGGCCAAACGTTTATTACCCAACGTCCGACCCGCGTGGCGGTATTGGGGATTGGCTACGCCGACGGCTACGACCGGCGCCTTTCGAACTCCGGTGCCGTCTTGCTTCGTGGTTGCAAGGTCCCCGTGATCGGTCGGGTTTGCATGGACGTTACGTTGGTAGACGTAACCGAGCTGCCTGCCGTCAAGGTCGGTGACCGAGCGGTTCTTTGGGGCCCAGCCGGCGAACGCTGCCTTCCGGTGGAAGAAGTTGCCCGCTGTGCCGATGCAATTCCATACGAACTTCTCACACGGTTGGGCCGAAGGGTGAAGCGTTGCTTGGCGGAAATGGAACTGACAACACACGCACGGTCGGAAGCAGACGCCACAAACCCAGAAGCACAATGGAAAGAGGTAGGAACATGGCAAAGATCGAGCGCGCTTTGATTAGCGTGAGCGACAAGCGTGGAGTGGTCGAGTTCGCTCGGGGCTTGGCGGCCCTCGGGGTGGAAATCCTGTCAACGGGAGGGACAGCCAAGGAACTTGCAGCAAACGGAATTCCGGTGATCCAAGTCAGTGACTACACGGGCTCGCCCGAGATTCTCGACGGCCGCGTGAAAACCCTGCATCCGAAGATTCATGGCGGCATCTTGGCAAGGCGCGACGTGCCGGAGCATCTGGAACAGCTTCGCCAGCTTGGCATTGGCCGAATCGATCTCGTGGCCGTGAACTTGTATCCATTCGAAGCCACCGTTGCGCGCCCCGACTGCACCTGGGAAGAAGCCGTCGAAAACATCGACATTGGCGGACCTTCGATGATCCGCTCGGCGGCAAAAAACCACGACGCCGTCACTGTCGTGGTGGACCCAGCCGACTACGAAGTCGTGCTGGAGGAACTACGGTCCCGAGGCGAAGTCTCAAGAGAAACCAACCGGCGTTTAGCGCAAAAAGCGTTTGCGCTGACCGCTCGCTACGACGGAGCGATTGCAACCTACCTTGGGTCATGGTCCGACGGCCAACGGCGGCGCTTCCCGTTGACCTTTCATTTGACCCAACCCCAGGCACAAGAACTTCGGTATGGGGAAAATCCTCATCAGAGTGCGGCCTTGTACGGTCGCTTCCTCGATGTTGTCCAACAACTGCACGGCAAGGAGCTCTCTTACAACAACATCGTCGACATCCACTCGGCACTTGCCTTGATGTTGGAATTTGTCGACGCTCGCGATGCCTGCGTCGCGATTCTCAAGCACAACACACCGTGTGGCGTCGGGTTAGGCGCCACGGATGTGGAAGCGTACCGGCGTGCTTTTGCCACCGACCCGGAGTCGCCCTTTGGCGGAATTTTGATCAGCAATCGTCCCTGGTCGCTCGCGCTTGCCCGCGAAGTAGACGAGATTTTTACCGAGGTCCTGATTGCGCCTGATTTTGCACCCGAGGCGCTCGAATTCTTACGCCGCAAGAAGAATCGGCGTTTGATGCGTTGGAACGTGGACGCCACTCCTCAAAGCGAGTGGGATTTGCGGAGCGTGTTTGGGGGCGTGCTCGTGCAGGAGCGGGACCGTGCCATGGAAGACCCGCGTGCGGGCCGGGTGGTCACGCGCCGTGCGCCAACGGAGGAAGAGTACGCCGCGATGGCGTTTGGGCTAAAAGTAGTCAAGCACGTAAAGTCCAATGCGATCGTCTTCTGCAACGCCCAGGGCACGCTGGCAATTGGAGGCGGGGCCACATCGCGCGTAGATCCAGTGCATGCAGCGCGTGCGAAAGCCGGACGTGTCGGCATCGACTTACGCGGCTCCGTGTTGGCGAGCGACGCCTTCTTCCCCTTCCCAGACGGCGTGGAGGTTGCGGCCGAGGCCGGCATTCGTGCGGTCGTGCAGCCCGGAGGCAGTGTGCGGGACGAGGAGGTCATCGCCGCTGCCGATCGGTTGGGCTTGGCGATGGTGTTTACCGGTGTGCGTCACTTCCGCCACTGAAAGTATTCGGAATGCCCAACAGTGAGGCACACATGCGAATCTTGATCGTGGGAGGCGGGGGACGCGAACACGCGTTGGCCTGGAAAATTCGCCAATCACCCAAAGTGGCAAAGGTATACTGTGCGCCGGGAAACGCGGGGATTGCCGAAGTTGCAGAAGTGGTACCGCTTGCGCCCGACGACGTTTCTGGACTGTTGCGCTTCGCCCGCGAGCAATCGATCGACCTCACGGTTGTCGGGCCGGAGTTACCCTTGACCTTGGGGATTGCCGACGAATTTCAAAATGCTGGGCTTCGAGTGTTTGGTCCCACACGCCAAGGGGCGCAACTCGAAGCGAGTAAAGCGTTTGCCAAGGAGTTGATGCGGCGTTGGAACATTCCCACTGGGTACTTCAGCGTCTTCGACAATCCGGACGAAGCGAAACGTTACGTGGCCGAAGTCGGTCCGCCGGTGGTGGTCAAGGCGGATGGACTCGCAGCCGGCAAAGGGGTGATCGTTTGCCAGGACCTTCACGAGGCCGAGCAAGCGATCGACGAGATCCTGGTAGCGAAACTGTTCGGCGACGCTGGCTCGCGGGTCGTGATCGAGGAATTTCTCGAGGGCGAAGAAGTCTCGTTCATCGTGCTCACGGATGGTGTCGCTGTGCTTCCCTTCCCGTCTTCTCAGGACCATAAGCGGCTGCTGGACGGCGACCTCGGTCCGAACACGGGCGGGATGGGTGCCTATTCTCCCGCACCCGTACTCACGCCGGAACTGCATGCACGGGTCATGGCGGAAATCGTCTTGCCCACGATTCAGGCTTTGCGAGCAAACAAAATCGATTACCGAGGCGTGATCTACGCTGGGCTCATGCTGACGAAACAAGGTCCGAAGGT
>Ga0101943_1002393_pt1 | contig 11732 bp, 8 predicted proteins | sample DewCreD2012metaG_5_FD_75244 | JGI IMG/M metagenome (GOLD analysis project Ga0101943, IMG submission 75244) | Hot spring sediment bacterial and archeal communities from British Columbia, Canada, to study Microbial Dark Matter (Phase II) - Dewar... ... | reverse complement strand
CCAGGCGCGCCATTTCATACGAATGCCTCGTGCGCTTCCGGTCGAGGGAGAACGAACCCCGTCAGGTTAGACGTTCCCCACCGGCGGCGGTGGCATTCCCGCGCGGCTAGGTCCACTCACTCCCGCCGATAGGCCTCCCACAGCATCTTGAGGTTATAGTCGTGCTTCCAGTCGGTGAACCGCCACCAGTCGCGCATCTCGGCCGGTGGGGGCAGGGCGGCGCGGACCTCGTCGAGGGAGCGGCCGTCGCGCGCCATCGCCGGCACGCGCTCGACCAACTCCTCGAAGTAGCGCAGCCAGCGGGCGATGTGCGCCTTTTCCAGCAGCGGGCCGTGCCCGGGGATCAACACCGCCGCATCGTAGTCGAGTACGCGGGCGAGCACCTCGCGCAGGCGCGGCACCTTCCGCTCGTCCCACCGCGCCAGGGGGATCATCCCCCAGCCGAACAGGTCGGCGATGTGGAGCACTCTTGCCCACGGGAAGTAGACCACCGAATCCCACGGCGTGTGCGTGCCGCCGAGGTATTCGACCTCGACCGGGCGACCGTCGGGCTGCAGGGTGTATCGGTCGGAAAAGGTGACGTCGGGCTGGCCGTCCCCGGGCGGGGTGGCGGGGCCGACGCTCTCGTGCGCGATGACGGTGACGCCCTGCCGCGCCCAGATCGGGTTGCAGGCGATGTGATCGGCGTGCCAGTGGGTGTTGATCAGCCAGCGCATCGGCTTGCCGACGGTCTGCTGGATGCACTCCTCGATCACGGGCGCGAGATGGGGATCTTCGAGCGCGTCGATGACGACGACGCCAGGACCGAGATCGGCCCAGGTGGCGTTATCGACCGAGTTGCGGACGAAGACGCCGGGGCCGACTTCGAGCACGCGATCGGGGATGAACTCCATCGTCGGGGTCTCCGGGAAGGGGTATGGGCGCTCTCTCCTCGCCCCGTTGGCGCGCGGCGGCGGCGATTCCTGCCCCCTGGCGAGGAAAGGACCCCGTCCGAGTGGGGGTTCGGGTCGGGGTCCGCCAGTTGAGGGATAGTCTGGAGGGTCGGGTTACAGGGGTTGGTCGATCAGAGGTTCTTTCCCCGCGGCTGGCCCCGGGAGGGGCGTTCCTCGCTCCGTGGCCCCGCGGGGCGGGGGCTCGTTATCGGAGGGGGTTCGTTGTTGCTCCCCGGTCCGACCGGGTGACGAAGCGGTCGCGCGATCGGTTAACCCTTACCGATCCGGACGATCTTCTTGCCGCAGGTGGGGCAGGTGCCCTCGGTTGCGGGGCGCCCGTTCTTGAGGGTAACCGCCTTCGCGTTCTGGATCTCGCGCTTGGCGCGACATTTCACACAGTAGCCGTCCAATCCACTCCCTCCTCCCTGGTGCGACGTTCATGCGCACAATTCGCAGGCGCGGACCGATTTCCTTCTGCCTCGCTTCTTCTGGCGCAAAAATTTGGCAACCTCGGCGGGGCGGGGCTAGCGCGCGGTCCAGCCGCCGTCGACGGTGAGGATGGCGCCGGTGGTGAAGCTGGCGGCGTCCGACGCGAAGTAGAGGACGGCGCCGACCAGCTCGCGGGGATCGCCCCAGCGGCCCATCGGGATATTGGCGGTGAACTCGTCGCGTGCCGGCCCGGTGACGAGCGCGCGAGTGAGCGGCGTATCGAACGGGCCGGGGCAGATCGCGTTCACGGTGATCCCGTGCGGCGCCAGCTCGACGGCCCAGCAGCGGGTGAGGTTCTCCAGGCCTCCCTTGGCCGCGCAGTAGGCGCTCCGCTTGGGATAACCCACGACGCCGAAGATCGAAGAGATGTTGACGATCCGCCCGTAACGGCGCGGGATCATCTGCCGGGCGACCGCGCGTGTGCAGAGCATCGGCCCGGTGAGGTCGATTCGGAGCACCTCGTCCCAGTCGGCGAGGTCGATCTCGTGGACGAAGCCGTGGCGGTTGATCCCGGCGTTGTTCACGAGGATGTCGATCTGGCCGAAGGCGTCGAGCGTCGTTGCGACCATCCGCTCGACATCGTTGGGATCGCCCGCGTCGGCAGCGATGGCGAGGACAGGGCGTCCGGTCTCCTCTTGCAGCGTGCGTGCGGTGGCGGCGGCCTGATCGTGGTGGCGGCTGGTGATCGCGACGGCGGCGCCGGCGGCAGCGAGGGCGCGGGCGAACGATTCCCCTAGCCCACGGCTCCCTCCGGTGACGATCGCCACGCGACCGGTGAGCGAGAAGAGATCGGTGGACATCGTTACGGCAGCGGCGTGCGTGCGCCATCGCCCTGTTGGTCCGGCGCGGGCGGCTCTCCTGCCGCGGTCGCCTCGCGCTCCCATTCGATGTCGAGGGTGATCGTCTCGGGAGCGTGCCGCTCGTCCGCCGGCTCGGGGACGATCACCAATCCCAGGTCGGGCCGCCGGGCCCCGAACTCCTTCGCCGCGGCCACCCCCATCACGAACAGTGCGGTCGAAAGCGCGTCCGTCTCCGCCGCCGACGCCCCCGCGACCGAGACGCTGGCCACGCCCCGGGCCGGGTAGCCGGTCCGCGGATCGATGAGGTGACCGAATCGTCGCCCCTCCACTTCGAACGATTGCTCGTAGTTGCCGGAAGTGGAGAGCGCCCGATCGCGCAGGCGCACCCGGCCGAGCCGCTCCCCCGGCCGCCCGGGATGGCGGATGCCGACGGCCCACGCCTCGGCGCCGGGCGGCGCGCCGAGAGCATAGACGCTGCTCGTGCCCCCATGGATGAGGGCGGCGGTGATTCCGAGCTCGCGCAGCGTCTCCGCCACGGCGTCGATGGCGAGGCCCTTGCCGAACGCGCCGAGGTTGAGCTCGACGCCGGGCCGCCGGTAGCGGATGGTGCCCGCCTCGCGATCGATCACCAGGTTATGGCGCCCGACGAGCGCCAGAGTTTCGCGGATTTCTTCGGGGGAGGGCCACCGCCCCTGCCGTTGGTAGATTCCCCACAGGCGCAGGAGCGGCCCGGCGGTGATGTCGAAGGCGCCACCGGTCGCCTCCCCGATCGCCAGGGCGCGCTCGAGGATCGCCAGCAGGCGCGGATCGACCCGCACCGGCTCGATCGCGGCTCGCGCGTTGAGATCGCCAATGTCGCTTGCCGGACGATAGTGACTGAGGAGCGCCTCCAGCCGCTCCACTTCATCGAGCGCCTGCTCGGCCGCGTCCTCGAGGTAGGAGGCGACCGCGCCGCAGGCGATCACCTCGAACTCGGTGCCCATCCCCGGCCGCGTGACGCGCACTATCGGCATCCTTCCCTCCGCCGCAGCGCGGCGAGCCGCTCCAGCCACTGCCGGGCGCACTCCGTATCGGAGAACTCGGCGCGAGCGCGGGCACGCCCCGCCTCGCCCAGCCGTCGCCGCAACTCCGCGTCGCGCAGCACCGCCACCAAATTCGCCGCCAAAGCCGTCCGGTCATCCACCGGGGAGAGGAGGCCCGTCTCGCCGTGACGCACCAGCTCGGGCGTGCCGGAGGCCGCCGTCGCCACGACGGGCAGTCCCGCCGCCATCGCCTCGCGCACGACGTTCGGGATCCCCTCGCGTCGCGACGGATGGCAGAGGAGATCCGCTGCGCGCAGCAGCCGCGGCAGGTCGTCCCGAAACCCGAGCAGCCGCACCACGCCGCCGAGGCCGAGCTCGGCGATCCGCCGCTTGATCGCGGCCCGCTCCGGCCCCTCGCCCGCGAACCAGACGCTGAGCCGGGGAAAGTCGCCCGCGATCTCCGCCAGCACGTCGAGCAGCAGCGCGTGCCCCTTGTCGGCGACCAGTCGCCCTGCGACGAGCAGGACGAAGGCATCGTCGGGCACGCCGAGTTCGGCGCGCACGCCGGCCGGATCGGCCCGTTCGATGCGCGCCAGGTCGATTCCGCCGTAGATGACGGTCACCCGCTCGGGCGCAATCCATCCCATGGCGAGGAGCTCGTCCCGCAGCGCCGCGGCATTCGCCACGTAGAGGGAGACCGCGCCGCCGAGCAGGTAGCGGTGGAGCCAGGTCCGCCCCAACGATCCTTCGAGGCCGTGATAGTAGACGAGCGACCAGCCGCCCTGCCCCCTCCGGCGCCGCCAGAGCCGGGCGGCCAGCGCTGCGGTGCGCGCCGAACGGGGATCGAACGCGATCACGACGTCCGCCGCGCCATCGCGCAGTCGCGCCACCAGGTCGCGGGCGCGCCGCGGGTCGAGCGAGTGGCCGAAGTCGAACGCCGTCGCCGCCACTCCCTCCCCGTGGCAGCGCGCGAGGAGCGCTCCCTCCGCGCGCGCCAGCACCTGCACGGCGTGGCCGGCGCGGCGGAACTCGCGCGCGAGGGCGACGACCAGCCGTTCGCCGCCCCCGTAGGCGCGGATCGAATTGAGCAGGACCAGGTTCATCGCTCCGGCGGGCGCGCTGCCGGCAGCGGGAACGCCGGCCGCGTATCGATTCACGAAGCGCACGAGCGCCATCGCGCGCGGCCGGCGGAAAAAAGGATGGCCGGCGGCGGCATTTTCGCGTCATAGAAGTGTAGCCACTCAGCGCCCCCATGGCGCTCGGGGATGGGATCGGATCGAGAGAAGGCCGGACGGATGTCGATGCGAATTCGTTCTCCCCGCGTTTTCGCCGTCGTTCTCTGGTTCGCCGCGCTCGCCACGGCGACGGCACAGGATCGCTCCCGCGAGTCGTTCCTCGCGATCGAGGCGCGGGTGACCTCGCTGCAGGAGCGTCTCGTGCGCGCGACGGTGGCGTTGCGCGCCGGCCCGAGCAGCGGATCGGGGGTGATCATCTCCGCGGAGGGGCTGGTGCTCACTGCGGCCCACGTGGTCGGACGGCCGGGCAATCCGTGTGCGGTGCGCCTCTGGGACGAGCGGGTCATCGCCGGGCAGACGCTCGGCACCTTCCCCGCGGCGGATCTCGCCCTGGTGAAGTTCGAGCCTCCGCAGGATCTTCCCGTCGCCTCGCTCGGCGATTCGGGGATGCTCCGCCGCGGCCACTGGGTGATCGCGACCGGCCATCCGCTCGGCGTGCGCGTGGGGCGGCCCGCGGTGCTGCGCGTGGGTCGGGTGGTGATGCTCCCGCGACGGTCGCGCACGGGCGCTCCCCGGCCCGAGGCGAAAATCCAGACCGACGCGCCCCTGATCAGCGGCGATAGCGGCGGCCCGCTCTGGGATCTCAACGGCAACGTCGTCGGCATCCACTCGATGGTCTCCAGCTTCCCCGGTCAGTTCGAGGGGATCAGCCTGCACGTACCGATCAACCAGGCACGCGACGTGCTCGCCTCGCTGAAGGAGACGCGCATCCTCGAGCCGGACCAGGCTCCGGCGGAGACGGCGCTCGGGCAGGCGCTGGCGGCGGCAAATACCGCCCTCGACGCGGGCGAACTCGACGAAGCGATCCGCCTGCTCCGTGAAGCCACCCAGACCGAAGCGCAGGATGCGCGCCCGTGGCTGCTCCTCGCCCGTGCCTACGTCCGACAGAACCGCACCGACGCCGCCCTCGACGCGCTCGAGCAGGCGATCGCCCGCGGCTACGCCAGCCCGGCGGAGCTGCGCTCCGATCGCGACTTCGCGCCGCTTGCCGGCAACGAGCGGTTCCGTGCCCTCCTCGCGTCGATCGAGCGATTCGCCGGGCTGCCGGGGGAGCGCCGCTCCGATCCGCTGCTGAAGGACGCCGTCGCCCGCATCGCCGCCGTCGCCACCTCCGGAGCGGTGCGCATCGCTGCCGAGGCGCAGGACGTGGCGTGGGGAACGCTCCTCTCGCGCGATGGGGACGTGCTCACCAAGGCGAGCGAGCTCCCCGCCGGCCCGCTCGTCTGCGTCCTACCCGACGGCCGGCGGCTTCCCGCCACGCGTAAGGCGGTCGACGTCGAGTGGGATGTCGCCCTCCTTCGCGCGGAGGGGGTCAACCTCCCGCCGGTGCGCCTGGGCGAGATGCCGGTGGTCGGCCAATGGGCGATCTCGCCCGACGGGATGGGCGGCGTGGCGGCGATCGGCGCCGTCAGCAGCGGCAAGCAAACGATCAACGATCGCGGCCTCGGCGGCCTCCCCGGCGTCGGCAGCGGCTTCATGGGCGTGATGCTCGACGAAGCGCCCGAGGAGGCGCTCCGCCGGCTCGGCGTGATGGGCGGCGTGCGCCTCGCCCAGGTCCAGGAGCAGCGCCCCGCGGCGCGCGCCGGCCTCCAGGCGGGCGATATCGTCGTCAAGGTCGACGACGTCGCCGTCCGCACCCCCGAGGAGATGGTCCAATACGTCAGCCAGAAGCGGCCTGGCGACCGGATCACCGTGACCTACTACCGTGGCGAGATGCGGATGGAGGCGACCGTCATCCTCACGGCCCGCGATCGCGACGCCACCAACCCGGCGATCCTCCTCTCGGGCGAGGTGAGCCGGATGCAGGGGCCTTTCCCCGAGGTCTTCCTGCACGACGGCACGCTCCGTCCCGCCCAGATGGGTGGCCCCGTCCTCGATCAGAGCGGCCGGTGCATCGGGATGAACATCGCTCGCGCCAACCGCACGGCGACCTACGCGATCCCGGCGCCGGTCCTGCGGCAGATCTACCAGCGCCTGAAGAACGCCCCGGCGGACGCGCCAACGACCTCGCCGCTGGCGCCAGCTCGCCCCCCGGCGCCGCCACCCGCCGAGCCGCCAGCCACCCCGGGCGACGCCCCCGCCAAAGCGAAGGGGAGGACGGCACCGTAAGCCCGCCTCGGCGCGAGCGAGAGAGCGGCTCCCATCCGCCCGAAGGCGCGCTACTTCCGCAGGGGGATCAGGTCGATCTTGCGGTAGAAAACCTCTGCGCCCTCCGATTGGATCGCGATCTTCCCCCGCGTCACGCTCGCCTCCGTCCCCTCGTTGTTCTTCACCCCGTTGACGATGTGGACGATCCGATCCCCGTCGCAGATCACCTCGACGCGGTTCCACTCCCCCGTCGGCTTCTCGGCGTCGACCTTCTTGACGATCCGGCCGTTCGTCTGGCGGCGGCCGTCGACCGTGATCGAGGTGCCGTCCACCAGCCAGAAGTCGCCGGTATCGCCCTCCTGGATTTGGCACTCGATCGAGCGGGGCCAGACCTTGTCGGGGCCGACGGTGTGCATCAGGATGCCGCTATCGCGCACCGCATTCTGCCGCGGCGGGAACTTCTTCTCCCCCCACCGAAACTCGACGATGAGGCGGTAGTTCTCGTACTCCTTCTCGGTGGCGATGTAGCCGAACTCCTTGCCGAGGATATGGATCATGCCGTCGTGCACGGTGAAGATCCCCTCGGGGTCGACGTTGCGCCCCTTGCTGGGCAGGAAGGTGTACCACCCTTCGAGATTGCGCCCGTTGAACAGCGCGATCGGGCGCTCCTGGGCGACGACGAGGCGCGGCGCCACGATCGCACCACCGGCGGCGCCGAGCAAGAGCGATCGGCGAGATAGAGTAGGCATCGACGGTTTTCTCTCCCTTGCAAACGCTTCCGGCGACTGCCGGTTCGACAGGGGATCAGACACCGGCTGACGCCGCCGGTTTCCGCCGCCATCGACCGCGTCCGGGGCGCGCCGTGACCCTACCGTTCGATCGCGCCGACGCCGCTCCCCCGGGCGATGACCGCCTCGCGGTGGCCATTCCCTTCGGCGCCGTTGGGGGCGGCGAATTGCGTCCCCTCGCTCGGTTCGAGGGCGCGACCCTCCTCCATCGCCTCCACCTGCTCGAGTCGGCACGAGAGCACCCGCGAGACGCCCCGCTCCTCCATCGTCACGCCGTAGAGCGTGTCGGCGACCTCCATCGTGCCGCGGTTGTGGGTGATGAGCACGAACTGGGTCCGCTCCGCGAACCGCCGCAGCACGCGCCCGAAGCGTTCGACGTTCGTCTCGTCGAGTGCGGCGTCGACCTCGTCGAGGACGCAGAACGGACTGGGCCGCACGGTGAGGAGGGCGAACAGCATCGCCGCTGCCGTCAGCGCCCGCTCGCCCCCCGACAGCAGCGAGAGGTGCTGGACCTTCTTCCCGGGCGGCTGGACGTAGATTTCGACCCCCGCCTCGAGCACGTCGTCCGCTTCGGTCAGGCGCAGTTCGGCGCGGCCGCCGTCGAAGAGGAGGCGGAACATCGCATCGAACGCGCTGGCGATCTGGCGGAACGACTCCTGGAACGCCAGGCGGCTCGCGGCATCGAGCTCCTGGATCGCCGCCCGCAACTGGGTCGAGGCCTGCTCGAGGTCCGCCTTCTCGCGATGGAGGAATTCGAGCCGCTCGACGAGCGCGGCATACTGCGCCTCCGCCTCCAAGTTGACGGGCCCGAGCGATCGGATTTGCCGCCGCAGACGCTGGAGCTCCGCCTCGGGATCCCGCACCTCGGCGAGCGCAGCAGCGACCGCCTCGGGATCGAGCCGACCGGCGAGGGGATCGGCGTCGTCGAGGAGGCGGACCTCGTCCCACTGGCTCTGGAGATGGCGGCGTTCCGCCTCCACCGTCGCCCGTTCGAGGGCGATTCGGTGGGTCGTTTCGTCGACCTGGCGCAGCCGTTCCGCGGCGCTGCTCGCGGCTGCCGCGGCCCGCTCGAGTTCGGCGGTGAGGCGCTGACGCCGCTCCGCCGCGTCCTGGCTGGCGCTGGCGGCGCGCTCGGCCCGTTCGGTCAGCGCGGCGGCGCGCTCGCTGAGATCGACGGCATCGCGGCGGAGGCATTCCGCCTCGTCCCGGAGCGTGGCGAGCTCTTCGGTGGCGAGCCGGTATGCCGTTTCGGCTTCCGCCAGGGCGCGGCGCCGCTCTTCGGCGCGAGCGCGCGCGGCGGCCCGCTGCGACTCCGCCGCGGCATAGGCGACCCGCGCATCGGCGGCCGCCTGCTCTGCCGCGCGCACGGCGGCCTCGAGCGGTTCGATCGCGGGGAGGTCCCCCTCCACCGGGGACGTCGGCGGCTCCGTCGCGAGCGCGGCCTGCGCCTGGCGGATCCGCTCCGCTTCCCGCTCGAGCTCGGCGAGTCGGTCGGCGGCCGCCTGCCGGCGCCGCCCCGCCTGCTGCTCGTCGCGCTCGGCCCGGGCGACCGCCTCCTTCGCGTGATGCGCGGCGAGCCGCGCCGCCTCCGCTTCGACCTGCGCCGAGCGGAGCGCCGCGCGGGCCGCTTCCGCCTGCTCCCGCGCCGCGACGAGGGCACGATCCTGCTCCGCGACGGCTGCCGCGAGCGCGACGAGCCGCTCCGCTAGCGCCTCCCGCTCGCGCCGGCGGGCGAGGGCAGCGGTGGCGGGATCGCCTGCCTCCGCGCCAGCCACCCCCACGGCGCCGAATCCGACGCGCCAGTCGCCTCGCGTCGTCACGGCAATCCAGCAGCCATCCGCCGGCGCCGCGGCGGGGATCGTGTCGAGATCGGCGACGAGGAAGGCCCGCCCGAGGATCGCCTGCGCCGCTCGGCCGGCGATCGCCGCCGACGGGATGGCGATCTGCTCCGCCAGCGATCCCGGCAGGGGGGGCGGAAGTCCTTCCGGTCCGATCAGGATCGCTCCCTCTCCCCGCTCCGCCAGCCATGCGCGTGCCGCCCGCCACGCCTCGTCCGAATCGGTGACGAGCGCGCGTGCGTACGGCCCGAGCGCGGCGGCGACCGCTCGCTCGAGCGAGGGTGGCGCCACGATCCCGTCGAGCAGTCGCTGCCAGCGGCCGGGAAGCGCTCCCGCCTCCGCAGCGGCGAGCAGATCGGCGGCGCCGCGATCGGGATCGAGATCGGGATCGCCGAGAGCGGCGAGCGCCTCGAGGCGAGCGAGCGCCTGATCGTGCTCGCTCCGGGCGCGGCGACTGGCCGCCTCCGCGGAACGGAGCGCCGCCTCCGCTTCGCGCCAAGCCGCCTCCGCCGTGGCGAGCCGCTCCCGGGCGGTGGCCGCCGACTCCGCCGCCGTCGCTGCCTCGGCGCGGCGCTCCGCGCAAGCGGTCGCGGCGCGTCGAACCTCGGCGTCCGCCTCGGCGAGCGAACGTCGTGCCGCCGCGAGCGCCGCGGCGTGGCGGGTGGCCCGCTCCGCGAGCGCCTGCTGGTGGGCAGCGCGCTCCGCCTCGCGCCGTGCCCGCTCGAGTGCCCGCCGCTGCTCCGCCTCGCGGGCCCGGAGGGCGGCCGTCAGCTCGGCGCGTGCCCGTTCGGCGGCGCGAGTCGCCTCCGCCACCTGCCGGGCGTGCTCGGTGAGTTCGCGCTCCCGCTCGGCGGCCTCCGCGGCGGCGGTCGCCACTTCGTCCCGCATGGTGGCGAGGCGGAGCTCGGCGAGCGCCTGCTCCCGCTCGAGCGCGTCGGCACGGCGAGAGGCCTCGGCGGCGCGCTCCTCGGCACGAGCCGCCTCGGCGAGCGCTGCCGCCGACTGGGCCATCGCCTCCGTGTGCTCGGCGCGAGCCGACTCGATCTGCCGCTCGACTGCGGCGAGCTCGCGTCGCAACGTCGCCTCGTGCTCGCGCAGGGCGGCGAGCTCCGTCGCCAACCGCTCCCGCTCCCCGGCGAGGGACCACTCCTCCGCCGCCAGCTGCGTCGCCCGCTCCGCCAGGGCGCGCAGCCGGGCGCCGTACCACGCCTCTTCGAGCAGTCGGAGCCGCCCCGCCAACTCGCGGTAGCGACGGGCCGCCTGCGCCTGCCGCTCCAGCGGTGCGCGCTGCTGTTCCAGCTCCCCGAGGATATCCGCCACCCGCAGGAGGTTGGCGTGCGTCGCCTCGAGCTTGCGTTCCGCCTCGCGCTTGCGGACGCGGAATTTCTTGATCCCCGCTGCCTCCTCGAACACCGCACGCCGCTCCTCCGCCCGCAGACTGAGGAGCTGGTCGACCTCCCCCTGGTGCATCAATCCGTAGCCGTCGCGGCTGATCCCGGTGTCGAGAAAGAGCTCGTAGAGATCCTTGAGCCGACAGGGAGCCCGGTTGATGAAGAACTCGCTCTCCCCCGAGCGGTAGAGCCGCCGCGCGACGGTGACCTCGGCGAACGGCAGCGGCAGCCGCCCATCGCTGTTGTCCACGGTGAGGATCACCTCGGCGACGTTCAGCGGGCGGCGGCGCTCGTTCCCCGCGAAGATCACGTCCTGACTCGTCACCCCCCGCAGGGAACGCACGTTCCCCTCGCCGAGAACCCAGACGATCGCATCCGCGAGGTTGCTCTTGCCGCTGCCGTTGGGACCGAGGATCGCGGTGATCCCCGGAGTGAACTCGAGCACCGTCCGCTCGGCGAACGTCTTGAACCCGTAGATTTCGAGGCGCTTGAGATACACGGCGGCGGGAGGACGCCCGAACCCGTTCGGCGGGGAGAGCCGCCCCGGAGCGACCCAGGGGAGCGGCCAGGCGGGCGGCGGCGATCGCTCCGACGCGCCCGACCGCTCTCATTGTCGGCGAGTGCGCGCGCGGCGAGCACCGGGAACCCACCGGCGCCGCGCGGGTCCTGATTCCCAGAACGGCCTCCTACGCCCGAGGTGGCTGCGCCGGAGGGTTCGGGGCGAGCTCGGCGGACGAGCGCCCCGGTGTGGTAGAATCCGGGTGACGGTGGTCGAGGATGGTTCCAATGCAGCGGTTGGGACTGGTGCTGGCGGGATTGGCCCTGGCGATGGCGCTGGCGGGAACGGTGGTCGCCCTCACCGCGCCGCCGGTGGAAGGGGTCTACGCCACGCGAGTGAAGGATCCGCCCGATCCCAAGCCGGGCGGCCCGCGGCGGAGCGCGGAGCGCATCGGCTAGGGGTGGCGCCGGAGCCGGCGAGCGATCGTCGCTCGCGCATCCTGCCAGTCTGCACGCTTCCGTGTGGGAGAGGGGAGTCTCCCCGGCATCGGACGGGGTGGCTCCCTTTCCGTTTCCGTGCCGCTGGCGAGC
>Ga0101943_1002392_pt1 | contig 11737 bp, 10 predicted proteins | sample DewCreD2012metaG_5_FD_75244 | JGI IMG/M metagenome (GOLD analysis project Ga0101943, IMG submission 75244) | Hot spring sediment bacterial and archeal communities from British Columbia, Canada, to study Microbial Dark Matter (Phase II) - Dewar... ... | reverse complement strand
CATGGGCTATCGGCCGAGCGACGAGATGGCCTTCTGCTTAGAAGAGGGGTTCCCCGTGCCCGTTTATCGGATTGGGGATTGCGTCCGCCCTGGGACGATCTTGGATGCTGTGACACAAGGCGCTCATCTGGCGGCGAAGCTCTGATCCGGGAGATGCTGATGCGTGGTGGCTTCAGCGATTTCTTCGACACCCGAGAGCTTGCCGGGAGCGGGTGGGGTGAGGCAAGCTTGAAGCGCTGGAGATCTCTGTGGAAGGAGGCAAACGGTGGTCGTCGCAAGAGAACGCGCGCGAAGACGCGCTCCCGAAGAGGGAGATCGGTTCGAGGAAATCCTGATGGCTGCCGCCGAGTTGTTCTACGAGAAGGGATATCATGCGACAACGATGCAGGACGTCGCCGATCGAGTGGGGATGCTCAAGGGGTCGCTCTACTATTACATCGACTCCAAGGAGGACCTTCTCTACATCACGCTCGATCAAGTTATCAGAAAGGGCGACGATTACTTCCTGCAGAAAGTCGCCTCGGCTCGCGATCCGATCGAGAAATTGCGTCGCGCCATCGAGGCCGAGATCGAGTACGTCATTCGGGATCAAGTGACCGTTGGCCTTTTCCTGCACGAGTTCGATACGCTCTCGGAACGGCGTCGGCGCCGCATCCTGGCGCGCATGCGTCGGTTTCAGAATCGTTACATCGAGATCATTCGCGAGGGGCAGGCCGCCGGGGTCTTCCGCGAGCTGGACCCTCGATTAGCGGTCTATGGGATCCTCGGGATGTGCAATTGGGTCTACCGGTGGTATCGGCCTGATCTCGGCTTCACGTTGGAGCAGATCACGACCGTCTTCACAAACCTCATCCTTGATGGCATCGTGAAGAGAGATCCGAAGGCCTCGAACTCGCCGCGTCGCGCGAAGAGAGCCGCGAAGGCGCGCTCCTCAATGCGGCGGTGAGAGCCACAGGGGAGCCTCGGGATAGCTACGGCTCTCGAGGGAGCTTCTGAGTCCAGGAGGTGAAGCATATGGTCGCTCATCATGCAGGGTCGAGCGCTCCTCTTGAAGGGGGGCTGAACTTCGATCTTGGGAAGGAGAAGGAGCTGTTGCGGCAAAACATCCGGGCGTTCGTCGAACGGGAGTGTCCGCGGGAATATGTGCGGGAGCTGGATGAAAAGGAGGAGTATCCCGAACGCACCTGGCAGAAGCTCGCCGAATATGGGTTTCTGCAACTCCCCATCCCGGAGGCTTACGGTGGGGTTGGGGGGGACATTGTGGATTTGGTCATTGTGACCGAGGAGTTGGCGCGTCGCAGTGGAGCTATCGCGTTGACCTTCTGGATGTCGGCCTGTTTCGGCGCGATGACGTTGCTTCTGGCGGGGACGGAGGAGCAGAAGCGGCGTTATTTGCCGCAGTTGGCCGAAGGGCGGATCAAGTTCGCCATCTCGTTGACCGAACCCGATGGGGGGACGGACGTAGCTGGGGCCATGAGGACGCGTGCCGTTGAGGATAGAGGAGGGTATGTGATCAGCGGGCAGAAGGTGTGGACGACGGCGGCGCACGTGTCGGACTATCTGATCGTCTTCGCGCGAACGAACGAGAATGTGACGAAGCGAGTGGATGGCATCTCGGCGTTTCTGGTGGATCGGCGAAGTCCGGGGATCACGTTGCGGAAGTTGGAGAAGGTGGGTATCCGCGCCACGCAATCCTTCGAGGTCTTCTACGATCGAGTCTGGGTCCCGCGGGAGAATCTGCTTGGGCAGCGGGACAAGGGGATGTATCAGCTTTTCGGCATGCTGAATGAGGAGCGAATTCTGACGGCCGCCATGTGTGTGGGCGAGGCGCAAGGGGCGTTCGAGGATGCGCTGGCGTATGCCAAGGAGCGACGGGCGTTTGGGAAGCCGATCGGTCAGTTTCAGGCGATTCAGCACAAGCTCTCGTGGATGTACACGAAGTTGGAGTTGGCGCGATTGATCACGTACAAGGCGGCGTGGCTGCAATCGCGGGGACGGGAGTGCGCGCTGGAGGCGAACATGGCGAAGTTGGTGGCGGCGAACTTCGGATTCGAGATCGCCGACATGGGGATGCAGATTCTGGGTGGGTATTGCTATAGCCGCGAGTACGACATGCAGCGCTACTGGCGCGATGTGCGGTTGCATCGCGTCGGGCCGATCACGGATGAGATGGTCTTGAACTTCATCGGGGAGCGACTGGGACTGCCGCGAAGCTATTGACGGTCGGAGGAAGGACGATGTTCTCGCTGGATGGGAAAGTCGCCATCGTGACGGGATCGGGGCGCGGGATCGGGCGGGCGACCGTGTTGACGCTCGCGGCGCTTGGCGCTCGCGTCCTCATCAACGATGTGGACGAGGAGCCAGCGCGCGAGACTGAAGCGCTCGTACGCGAGCGTGGCGGGCAAGCGATCGTCGTCCTGGGCAGCGTCGCGCGAGCAGACCTGGCGCCGACGCTCGTGGAGGCCGCGCTCACGCGGTTCGGGAAGCTCGACATCGTGGTCAATAACGCGGGCATTACGGCCGACGCCATGCTGCATCGCATGACCGACGAGCAATTCCACCGCGTCCTGGACGTTGTGCTGTGCGGCACGTTCTACCTCATGCGCGCGGCGGCCGTCTATTTCCGCGAGGCGTTCCGACGCGATCAGCAACGCGGCGAGCGCGTACATCGCAAGATCGTCAACGTCAGCTCGATCGCGGGGATTCATGGCGCCGTGGGCAATGCGAATTATGCGGCGGCCAAGGCGGGCGTGATCGGATTGACTAAGGCGGCGGCTCGCGAGCTGGCGCCCTTTCTGGTCAACGTCAATGCCGTCGCGCCCGGATTCATCGAGACGCGTCTGACGGCTGCGCGCGGGAAGGAGGCTCCGCCAGGGCTCGGGCTTCCTCCAGACGTGCGCGAGCGCATCCTCCAACAGATGCCCTTCGGGCGTCCTGGATACCCAGAAGACGTGGCCTCGGCCATTGCGTTCCTGGCTTCCCAGCAGGCCGACTTCATCACCGGACAAGTCCTGCAAGTTGATGGAGGATTGGAGTTCATCAATCCCGTCTCGGGAACATAACGGCGAGATGCTCTGCGAGGAGGGAAGAGCCATGCCGAAGCTGAAATTCGATCACATCGCCTTTCTGGTGCGCGATCTGGATCAGGCCGTGAGGGATTATCAACAGATCCTGAGCGTCCTTGATCCTGAACAAGCGCGAGAGATCGTGTGGGACGAAGGCGAGGCCGACGGGTATAAGCTCCGATGGGCGACCTTCGTCAATCCCCATGGGACTTCGCTCCAGTTCTTCGAGAGCCAACATCCGGCCGATCAGAAGCTCTTGGAGAAATATGGCGAGCGCGTTCATCACATCGCCTTCACGACGAGTGATCTCGCGCAAACGATCGAAGACCTGCAGCGGGCCGGGATTCCAATGACGAGCACCGAGCCGACGGGGCCCTCGAACATTCCATGGTTGAAGTGGGTCTTCGTCCCGCCGCGTAAGGCGCATGGTGTGCTCATCGAGGTCGCCACTCGATATCGGGTGGAGGGTAATCGGTGGGTGCCCGATGTGGAGGAGGCCTCATGAGAGGGCTATGTCACCGATCGAACGACGAGCCGAAGCGTATTTCGAGCCGGAATGGGAGCTGATGCCGCGCGAGCGGCTCGAGGCCGTGCGCGTCGAGAAGCTCCGGCGTCAGCTCCGCTATGCCTTTGAGAGGTCGGCTTTCTACCGCGAGAAGTTTCATCAGGCGGGAGCGCATCCGGAGGATATTCGCACGCTGGAAGACTTGCGTCGGTTGCCGATCTTCATCACGCCGGAGATTCATCGGGAGAGTCAGGAACAATCGCTGCGCGAGTTGGGCCATCCCTTTGGGATGTTCCTCTGCGCACCCCTGGAGCAGGTGGTCGCTGTCGCGGCGACGTCGGGGACAACGGGAGAGCCGACGTTCTATGCCTTCACGCGACGCGACGTGGAGATCACCAATCGCCTCTGGGCGCGCGGATTCTGGCGCGCGGGGATCAGACCAGGGGATACCGTGATGCACGCCTTCGGACTGAGTATGTTCCTAGCTGGAGTGCCCGTCATTCGGGCGTTGGAATGGATGGGGGCGCGTCCGATCCCCTGCGGTGCTGAGGCCGGAAGTGAGCGCTTATTGAGACTCATTCGGTGGACGCGCCCTCGGGCGCTGTTGTGTACGCCTTCGTATGCCGAATATCTGATCGAGGTCGCGCCCAAGGTCCTCGGGTGCGAAGTCGGCGATCTGGGCATTGAGATCATCTGCTGCGCGGGGGAACCTGGAGCTGGATTACCAGAGGTGCGTCGGAAGATTCAAGAAGCGTATGGCGCGCGGCTCTATGATATGCTCGGTGGAGCTCATGGGATCCTCAACATCTCGTGCGATGCTCCTGAATATCAGGGGATGCACGTGGTGGGGGAAGATTTTTCCGTCTCTTACGATCTCGTGGATCCGGAAACGAAGGAGCCCATTCCGTTGGAGGATGGGGCTATTGGAGAGCGGGTGAAGACGGCCTTGGAATGGGAAGCGCAACCGCCGATTCGATATTCCGTGGGAGATATCTATCAGGTGTTCACGACGCCGTGTCCGTGCGGACGGCCAGGACCACGCATCAAAGTGCTCGGGCGCGTGGATGACCTCTTGATCGTCAAAGGGGTGAAGGTTTACCCAGCAGCGGTGAAGAATCTCGTTGAATCGTTCTCTCCGCGCGTGACCGGGGAGATGCGGATCGTGCTCGACGTTCCGGGGCCGCGCGTGACGCCGCCACTTCGGCTTCGGGTCGAATACAGCGCGAGTTTGGAGGGGGAGCAGATCGAGCGCTTAAAGATGGAGATTGCCGAAGCGATGCACGATCGCCTGCGCGTGCGTCCGGAAATCGAGATGGTTCCTGAAGGGACGCTCGAGCGCACAGCTCATAAGACGCGGCTCATCGAGCGACGGGATCAGAGGTGACAATGCGACGAGAGAAGATCGTCTCACTCCGCGAGGCCATCGAGCCGATCGAGGATGGGAGCACGATCGCCATTGGGGGGTTATCCTATTTCAACGTGCCGATGGCGCTGGTGCGGGAGCTGATTCGGCAGCGGAAGCGGGATCTGACGGTGATCACGTCTGCGGTGGCAGGCTTTCCGCTGGATCTGCTTATCGGGGCCAGATGCGTGCGTCGGGTGATCAGCCCCTACGTGGGGTTTGAGGAGTTCGGTGCGGCGCCGAATTTTCGGCGCGCTGCCGAATGTGGGGAGATTGAGATTCGCGAGATTGGAGAAGCCTTCCTCGCCTTCGGCTTGAAGGCGGGAGCGGCGGGAGCGCCCTTCTTCGCTCTTCCGCGCACGCTCGCCGATACGGATCTTGTTCGGGTGAACTCGGACTATCGCTTCACGCGCGATCCGTTCACCGGTAGGGAGGTCCTCTGCGTGCCCGCGCTCGCGCCCGATTGGGCCTTGTTGCATGCACAGCAGAGCGATCCTTTTGGGAACGCACGACATCTCGGATCGGTCTACATGGACTCGCTGCTGGCGCGGGCAGCGCGTCGTGTCATTCTCAGTTGCGATGAACTGATCCCGCACGACGTCGTGCGCGCGGAACCACAGCGGACGACGCTTCCATCCATTTTGGTAGATGCGGTTGTCCCCCTGTTCGGAGCCGCACATCCGACGGCGAGCGAGCCGCTCTACGATGTGGATCGCGAGCATCTGCGGTTCTACCTCGCCCACAGTCGGACGCGCGAAGGGGCGGCGCGCTATCTCCAGGACGTCGTGCTCTCATCCGAGGAATCGGAGTATTTGAGGAAGGTGGTGAGCGCGAGGATATCGGAAGATCGCGCGGAAGAGGCGGTGGAGGTTGCGCCGCCCTCAGCAAGAGAGCTGCTGGCCGTTATTTTCTCGCGCTTGGTCCGAGATGGGGATTTCGTCGGTGTCGGCACGGGGTGTTGGGAGGTGGCGGCCGGCTTACGGTTGGCGCAACTCACGCATGCGCCCAATCTCTCGTTCACCATGGGGGGGACGGCGGCACTCAACCCAGAGCTGGAAGAACTCTTGCCCTCGGTGAATTCCGCGCAAGCGATCTGGCGAGCGGAAGCCGTGCTGCGCTTAGAGGACGTGTTCGATCTGGAGCTTCGGGGCGCCTTCGACGTGATGTTCCTGAGCGGCCTGCAAATAGATCGGTATGGGAACGTGAACCTCGTAGGGGTGGGGGCGTGGTCGGCGCCGCGGCTGAGGGGGCCAGGGAGCGTGGGATTGGAACTGGCCCCTTGCGCGCGGCGTCGTGTGGCCTTCTTTCGCCGACATACGCCTCAGGTCTTCGTCGAGCGCGTTGATTTCGTCTCGGCTCCGGGGTATGCTCACTCTCTCGCGGAGTTTTGGGTCGTCACCGATCTGGCCGTGTTGGATTTCGACGCTGAGGGACGGATGCGCGTGGTCTCGCGGCATCCGGGAGTGAGCGTGGATCAGATTCGAGAGAACACGGGATTCGATTTGGTCATCCCGGCCGATGTGCCGGAGACGCCGCCACCGACGTCGGAGGAACTTCGGCTCTTGCGCACGCGGGTGGATCGTCGGGGATGGCTGCGGGCAAAAGGATAATCGGGCCCGGCGACGAAACGTCTTGGGTTTTGGAGATGATCGGGATCACCGGACATGCCGTGTATCTGCCGCGGCATCGGATCGAACGGGAGAAGATTGCGGCCGCCCACGGGGGGAAGCCCGTCTTGGAAGGTGAGCGAACGGCCATTGGGTTCGATGAAGATGCGCTGACGCTCGCTCTAGAGGCCGTGCAAGGATTAGACCTCCCCGCTTGCGGGGGGATCTATTTCGCTTCCACGACGGCGCCGTATCTGGAGCGAATGAATGCCGCACTGCTGGCGACAGCGTGTGATCTCCCGGAAGAGATCGCCGTTGCGGACTTCGCGCATTCGTTGCGCGCCGGAACGGCGGCGCTCATGGCGGCTTTGGATCGCGTGGCTGTAGGAGGGTCGGAGCCGATCGTCGTCGTCGCCGCCGATGTGCGAGAAGCGTCGCCGGAGTCGCCTGAGGAGCAATGGTTTGGGGATGGGGCGGCGGCTGTAGCCGTCGGGCGGGAGCACGTCGTGGCCGAGGTGAAGGCGCGGGCAAGCGTGAGCGACGATTTTCTCGATTTCGTCCGGCGGGATAAAGATGAGCGGATCACGAGCTTTGCTTCTCGGTTCACGGTGGAGGGGTATTGTCGGATCGTCGGTCGCGCGCTCGCGCGGGTATTGGAGGAGAGTGGGCTCCGGCCTTCGGAGATCGCGCGAGTGATCTTGCCGCCTATGGATCCGAAGATGATGGCGCGCGTGGCGGCGGAACTGGGCTTTCGCGCCGAGCAGATGCAGGAGACGTTTCTGGATCGCGCGGGGATGCTCGGATGCGCGATGCCGCTGTTTTTGCTGAGTGCGGCGCTCGAGCAAGCGCGGCCCGGGGATCGCATCCTCTTGGTCGGCTATGGGAGTGGCGCGGATGCCGTGCTGTTTGAAGTGACGCCGCTTATTGAGGGCTATGTGGTGCGCGATCCAATCGCTGAGCAACTGCGACATGGGCTGCGATTCCCCTCCTACGAACGGTTTCGGAAGGCGCGAGAGTACTTCCGGCATCACGATGAGGGGCCGGTGCTCTCGAACGTCTTCTACGAGAAGGAGGAGGTGCGCACGATTCGTCTGCGGGGGACCGAATGTGGGGAGTGCGGCCTGCGGCAGTTTCCGCCGACGCGCATTTGTCAAAGGTGCCACAGCACGACGGGCCTGCGCGAGGTCTCGCTCGGTCGGCAGGGAGAGGTGTTCACATATACGGTGGATTGGCTCGCGGCTTCGCCCATGCCGCCGACGGTATTGGCCGTGGTGGATGTCGAAGGGGGAGGGCGACTCTATTTGCAAGTGACCGACGTCGAACCTTCGGAGGTGCACATTGGGATGCGGGTGCGTCTGACGCTGCGGCGGTTGGGGGCGGGTGGCGGCCTCTATCACTACTACTGGAAGTGCCGGCCGGAGGGAAGGGGAGATGGTTGAGAGCCTCAAAGACAAAGTGGCCATCATTGGGATCGGCTGCACGAAGTTCGGCGAGTTGCACGACAAGAGCCTGTCCGAGCTGATGGCGGAAGCGGCGTTTGCCGCTTATGAGGATGCGGGGATCGAGCCGGAGCGAGTGGAGGCGGCGTGGTTAGGGACCTTCTCGCCGGGATTCGGAGGGGGGAAAGCGAGCGTCACCTTGGCTGATGCCCTGCGGCTGTATGGGAAGCCGATCACGCGAGTGGAGAACTACTGCGCGACGGGGACGGATGCCTTTCGGAATGCGTGTCTGGCGGTGGCAGCGGGGGTATACGAGGTGGTGTTGGTTGTCGGGGCGGAGAAGTTGCGGGATCGGCCCGTGCGCGGGCTGCAGCGGGAGGGGACACATCCGTATCTGGAAGCGGGTTCGACGCCGCCGGGCCTTTTCGCTCTGGCGGCGAATCGGTATTTCCATCGGTTCGGTGGCGATCGGCGCACGCTGGCGAAGGTGGCGGTGAAAAATCATCGCAACGGCGCCCTCAATCCGAAGGCCCATTTTCGGATGGAGGTGACCGAGGAGCAGGTCCTGGCCGCGCCACTTGTGGCCTATCCGTTCGGGCTCTACGATTGCTGCCCGACGACGGATGGGGCGGCGGCCGTCGTTATCTGTCGGGCCGATCGCGCGCGGCAATTTCGAGAGGATCCCGTTTACGTCAAAGGGATCGGACTGGCGGTGGAGACCGGCTGGCCGTTTTTCGATCCGACGTTCGAGTACATCGGATTTCCGGCGACGGTGGCTGCGGCGGCTGAGGCGTATCGCATGGCGGGGATTCGGAATCCGGCGCGGGAGATCTCCGTGGCGGAGGTGCACGATTGCTTCACGTGGACGGAGATCGCCAATTACGAGGACTTGGGATTCTGCAAGAAGGGGGAAGGGCGATATTTCATCGAAGAGGGGCGGAGCGCACTGGCGGGAGATCTGCCGGTGAATCCGAGCGGGGGATTGAAATCGTTCGGCCATCCCATTGGCGCGAGCGGCGTGCGTATGCTCACGGAGATCGTCCTTCAGTTGCGCGGGCAAGCCGGGGCTCGACAGGTGAAGAATGCCGAGTTGGGGCTCGTGCATAATCTCGGGGGACCGGGCTCGGTCGCTTGCGTCGTCGTCTTAGGGCGGTGAGCGCCGGCGATCATCCCACGAGGTTCGCGAACTCCCGGCCGTTTCATCGTGAAGGGAAGGGATATGCGCGTCATCGTCTGCGTGACGCAGATTGTAGATCCGGAGATTCCGCCAAGCGAATTTCGGCTCAATGCCGAGAGGACGGCAGCGGCTGAAGGGATCGGGCAACTGGTCATGAGCATCTTCGATGAGAACGCGGTAGAGGTCGCCTTGCAGCTGCGGGAGCGGATGCTCGAGCGCGAGCCGGTGGAGATCATCGCGCTCACAGTCGGTCCACCGTCGGCCGCGGATGTGCTCCGGAAGGCGTTGAGTTTGCGCGCCGATCGAGCGATCTTGATCTCGAGTGAGGGGGGGCCGGTTCTCGATGGGGTCGTCGTCGCGAGTCTGCTGAAGGCGGCCGTAGCGCGATTGCATCCGGTGGACCTCGTCCTCTGCGGGCGCGAGACTGGGGATTGGCACGGCGGACAAGTCGGACCGTTCCTGGCCGAGGCGCTCGGATGGGCGTGCGTGACCTTCGTCTCGCGCATCGAGGTGATAGAGGGCGGATTCCTCATGCGGCGGCAATCGGACGAGGGGTGGGAGATCGTGTGGGCGAGGCGACCGGCGGTGGCGACGATCACTAACGATGAGACGAACGTCCCGCGCTTGCCCAAAGTACGGGACACGATGCTCGCGGCGCGCGCGCCGATCCCTGTGTGGACGATCCCGGAGTTGGTGGGAGAGGCAGCGGAGCTGTGGGGGACGAGCGGACGCCTGCAGGTGCGGGAACTGGCCATTCCGAGCACGTCGAAAGCGTGCGAATGGATCGAAGGAGAGACCGTTCAAGAAAAAGCCGCGCGTCTTGTGCAGGCGCTGCGAGAGCGGCGAATCCTCTGAGCGAGGGAAGCGTATGCGCGCCATCTTAGTCGTTCTTCCGGCTTCTGAAATCGGGCGGAGTGAGCGCGAGACCATCGGCGCGGCCCGTGCTCTCGCGACGGCATTTGATGGAGAAGTGAACGTCGCACTCATCGGTCCGGCCGCGGAATCCGCCATTGAGCGTCGAGAGGGGGCGGGCCGAACACCCGAGGTCTCAGCGAACGCGCGCACGTTCCTCATCGCCCATCCGATGCTTCGGGGATACGCACCCGAATTGTATGTGAGCGCCCTCGAACAACTGCTGGCGACCGTTCGACCGGACGTAATCCTCTTCCCCGGTCGGACGATCGCTCTGGAGATCGCTCCGCGGCTGGCCTATCGGCTTGGGGCGGCGATGGTGACCGACGTCATCGGGCTCCGAGCTGAAGAGGGGGCGGTGGTCATCACCAAACCTGTCTATGGGGGGAAGGCTCATGCCATGTTGGTCGCCTCTCGACCCCCTGTCGTCGTTTGCGTGCGCCCGCGCGCATTTGATCCGATTGAGGGAGAGATCATCGAGGGGGATGTGACATGGATCGAGGTGGCGCTTGATCCCTCCTCAGAGCAGGTGCGGCTCTTGGAGCGAATTCGAGAGGAGTCGGCGACCGGCACTGCGCTCGAAGAGGCGCGGATCATCGTGAGCGGTGGACGGGGCGTGGGGGGACCCGAAGGGTTCCGGCTGTTGGAAGAGCTGGCGCGATGGTTGGGTGGCGCTGTCGGAGCTTCGCGTGCGGCGTGTGATGCCGGATGGGTGCCGGCGAGCTGGCAAATCGGACAGACGGGGAAGAAGGTCGCTCCCGATCTCTATATCGCCGTCGGCATCTCCGGGGCCAGTCAACATGTCGTCGGGATCTCCGGAGCGAAATGCGTCGTCGCCATCAACACGGATTCGCGCGCGCCGATCTTCAAAGTGGCTGATCTGGGAATCGTCGAAGCCTACGAGAACCTCGTTCCGATTCTGATCGAGGAAGTGAAGCGTTTGCGCGCGGTGGAGAAGGCGTGAGCGAGCGAGGGGGGATATGAGCGGACAGACTGTGCAGCTTGTGGTGAGCGAAGGCGTGGCTACGGTGACGCTCCATCGGCCTGAGGTGCTCAACGCCATTGATGCCACCTTGGCGGCCGAACTGCGCGAGGTCTTTCGGGCCCTTCAGGCGCGGGAGGACGTCCGGGCTGTGATCCTCACGGGAGCCGGACGAGCATTCTCGGCGGGAGCCGATTTGAAGTATCTCAAGCGGCGGTTGGAGGAGGGAGCTTCGGCCGATCGTTTATTGGACGAGTTGCTCGCCCCCTTGAACGACGTCGTCCGGATCATTCGCGGGATGCCGAAGATCATCATCGCAGCCATTCATGGGGTTGCCAGCGGTGGCGGCTGCAATCTCGCGCTCGCGTGCGACTATCGGTTGGCGGCCGCGGGGACGCGCTTCAACCAGGCGTTCGTGCGGTTAGGGATTGCGCCGGATTGCGGGGGGACGTTCTTCATCCCGCGGCTGATCGGGTGGGGGAGGGCCTTCGAATGGATGGTGAGTGGAGAGCTGATCGAGGCGGAGGAAGCCGCGCGATGGGGGCTCGTGCATCGTGTGGTTCCCGAGGATGTGTTGCTTGAGGAGGTGCGGGCGTTCGCCGCGCGCATCGTGCAGGGGCCGATGCGGGCGCTCGTTGCCATCAAGTT
>Ga0101943_1002387_pt1 | contig 11773 bp, 12 predicted proteins | sample DewCreD2012metaG_5_FD_75244 | JGI IMG/M metagenome (GOLD analysis project Ga0101943, IMG submission 75244) | Hot spring sediment bacterial and archeal communities from British Columbia, Canada, to study Microbial Dark Matter (Phase II) - Dewar... ... | reverse complement strand
CTCCTACCGGCAGACGATCAAGGCGTACCCGAGCGCCGGCGGGGCCTACGTGGTGACGCGCGACAACTTCGGCCTCCTCCCGGCCCAGGTCGCCGGCGTCTCGCTGCTCACCGACTACGTCCTCACGGTCGCGGTGTCGGTGGCCGCGGGCGTCGCCGCCATCGTCTCCGCGGCTCCCGCCCTCCTGCCCTATCGGGTGGAGCTTTCCCTGGTGTTCATCTGGCTGATCGCCTGGGGGAACCTCCGCGGCGTCCGTGAGTCCGGACGCCTGTTCGCCGCACCCACCTACTTCTTCATCGCGATGATGTTCCTGCTGCTCGGGCTCGGGATCGCGAGGGTCCTCGGCGGGCAGCTCCAGCCGCTGCCGGTGCCCGAGCACGCCGTCGGGATCACCGGGACCATCGGGGCCTTCCTCGTGCTCCACGCCTTCGCGTCGGGCGGCGCCGCGGTGACCGGCGTCGAGGCGATCTCCAACGGCATCCCCGCCTTCCGGCCGCCCGAATGGCGGAACGCTCGGACCACGCTGATGTGGATGGGGAGCCTGCTCGGCATCATGTTCCTCGGCCTGTCCTTCCTCGCGTACCGGCTCCGGGTCGTCCCCACCGAGACCCGCACCGTCGTCGCGCAGATCGGACGAGCGGTGTTCGGTGGGGGACCCGTCGGGTACGGGCTCTTCCTCGCGCTCCAGATCGCGACCACGCTGATCCTGATCCTCGCCGCGAACACCTCCTTCGCCGACTTCCCGCGCCTGGCGAGCTTCCAGGCCGGCGACGCGTTCATGCCCCGCCACTTCACGACCCGCGGGCATCGGCTCGTCTACTCGAACGGGATCGTCGGGCTCGCGCTCGCCGCCACGACGCTCGTCGTCGCCTTCCGCGCCGACGTGCACCGGCTCATCCCGCTGTACGCCATCGGCGTCTTCACCTCGTTCACCCTCTCCCAGGCCGGCATGGCCAGGCGGCACCTCCGGCTCCGCGAGCGCGGCTGGCGGCGTGGGCTCGCCATCAACGGGCTCGGCGCGATCACGACGGGGGTCGTGGCGCTCGTGGTCGCCGTGACGAAGTTCGCGCACGGTGCGTGGGCGGTCATGGTCTTCGTCCCGCTCGCCGTCTTCCTCCTCACGAAGATGAACCGGCACTACATCGAGGAGACCCTCGAGCTCGAGACCCTCGAGCCATTCCCCCCGGGACCCGTCGAGCCGCCCGTCGTGCTGCTGCTCGTCGAGCACCTCGACCGGAAGACCCTGCACGCGCTTCAGTACGCCAAGACGGTGCGGTCGCGCTCCGTGCGCGCTCTCCACGTGGAGCGCGATCCGGCCGAGCGAGCCGAGCTCGAGCGACGGTGGGCCGAGGTCGTCCCCGACGTGCCCCTGCACGTCCTCCGGGGCTGCTCCGACCCCGCGAGCGGGGTAGCCGGGTACATCGCCTCGCTGCCTCAGGCGGCCGACGTGAACGTGATCGTGCCCGGGCCGGCGGCGCCACGTCCCCTCGATCGCGTCCGCCGCTGGCGAACCGGGACGGCGCTCGCGCACGCGCTGCTGCCCTCCCCGAACGTGCGGATCACGCTGGTCCGCGACCATCCAGGGCCGGGGCATCCGCTCATGACCGAGCGGGACGGCGTCCCGCGCCTGCGAGTGCTGCCTCGGCTCCAGCACGACGTCGTGGTCCTCGTGGACCGGCTCGACCGAGCGACCGTCCGGGCGATCCGCTACGCGCGCTCGCTCGGCGGCACCGCCGTGTGGGCGGTCCACGCCGCCGCCGACGCGCGGAGCCAGGAGGCGCTCATCGCGCGCTGGATGGAGCTGCGCATCCCCGTGCAGCTCGACATCATCGAGTGCTGGGATCGCGACGTCGCACGATCGCTGGAGCGGTACGTCGTGGAGCTCATGGGCCGAACCCGGGAGGTCACCGTCGTCATGGCCCGACGCGACTACCCGAGGCTCTGGCAGCGGCTCCTGCACGATCGGACGAGCCGCCGGGTCGCGAAGGCCCTCGGCGGATACGAGCACGTCGACCTCACGATCGTCCCCTACGAGGTCGGCGCGAGCGATCGGAGGCCGGAGCCCGGCCGCGGCATCCCGGTCGGGACGACCGTGCGGGCCGCGGGGTAATCTGACCGCCGCATGAAGGTCGTCATCATGGGCTGCGGCCGCGTCGGCATCCTGCTCACGCAGGAGCTGTGCCGGGCCGGTCACGAGGTCTCGGTCATCGACAAGAACCCGAGCGCGTTCGATCGCCTCCCGCCGGACTTCAAGGCCAAGACGGTCGTCGGCTACGGCTTCGATCGGGAGGTCCTCGAGGAGGCCGGGATCCGCGAGGCCGACGCGTTCCTCGCGGTCTCCAACGGCGACAACTCGAACATCGTCTCGGCGCGCGTGGCCCGGGAGCACTACCACGTGCCCATGGTGATCGCGCGCATCTACGACCCCTACCGGGCCGACATCTACGAACGGCTGAACATCCCGACGGTCTCGACCACCCGCTGGGGCGTGAAGCAGATGATCCTCATGCTGACGCACCCTCGCGAGGAGATCCGGGAAAGCCTCGCCGCCGGGGACCTGTTCCGGATGCGGATCGAGATCCCGCCGCACCTCATCGGCAAGCCGGTCTCGCGCCTGTCGGTCGAGGGCCGGATCCTCGTCGCGGGGGTCGACCGCGGCGGCTCCGGCTTCATCCCGGTGCCGTCGAGCACGTTCCAGGGCGGGGACGTGGCCCACCTCATCGTGCACAAGGACGCGCTCGAGCTGCTCGACGAGCTGCTCGCGCCGATCGGGGAGCACTGATGCGCATCGTCGTCGCCGGAGCCGGAGCGGTCGGACGCCACCTCGCCTCGGACCTGCACAAGCGCGGCCACGAGGTGACGCTCATCGAGCAGGACCCCCGACACCTCGAGGCGGCGGCCGAGCAGGCGCCGGAGATCGAGTACGTGCTCGGCGACGCGTGCGAGCCCTGGGTGCTGGAGAAGGCGGACGTCCGCGCGGCCGACGTGGTCGTCGCGGCCACCGGCGACGACGAGGACAACCTCGTGATCTCGCTCCTGTCCAAGCAGGAGTTCGGCGTGCCGAGGGTGCTCGCGCGCGTGAACCACCCGCGCAACGAGTGGCTGTTCAGCGAGCAGTGGGGCGTCGACCAGGCCGTCTCGATCCCCAACCTCATGGCGGCGCTCGTCGAGGAGGCCGTCACCGTCGGCGACCTCGTGCGGCTGCTGCGGCTCGAGCAAGGGCGGATCGCGCTCGTCGAGATGACCATCCCGGAGGGCTCGCCGAACGCCGGTCGCCCGCTGTACGAGCTGCGCCTGCCGGTCGACACGGCCATCGTCGCGGTGCTGCGCGAGGGCCACGTGGTGATCCCGCAGCCCGAGACCGTGCTCGCCGCGGGCGACGAGGTCCTCGCCCTCTCCTCGGCGGAAGCCGAGCCCGCCCTGCGCCTCGCCGTGGTCGGCGAGGGGATGCCCGGAGGAACCCCCGCCGCCGAACAAGGCGGAACCGGCGCGATCTGACCCGACCGCGCCGGTCCCAGAGTTCCGTTCGGTTCAGTGCTTCGTGTGGCCGTTGGCCTTGCCGTGGCCGTGGGACTCGCAGCTCTTGCCGGGGCACGCTTGCGAGGCTGCGGCCTCGACCTCGCCGTCGGTCGTGCCGTCCTCGGTCGACCCGTCGGTGGGCCCCTCCTCGGTCGTGCCGTCCTCGCTCGTGCCGTCCTCGCTCGTGCCGTCCTCGCTCGTGCCGTCCTCGCCGCCGTGCTTCGCGAGGTTCGCTATCAGATGCTCGAGGGAGTTCGCGAGGCCCGGGTTCTCCGGCTGGAGGACGAGGAGGACCTCGTGGCGGCAGATCGCGTTCTCGAGCCCGGTGAGCCCGGCGCAGGCCGAGAAGTCCGGAGCCGCCGAGTCGCCCTCGACGTCACCGCCCTCGGGGGACTCGGGGGAGGAGGTCTCGCTGGGCTCCGGCGAGGGCGTCTCGGTCGGCTCCGTGGTCTCCGTCGGCTCAGGCGACTCGACGGGCTCGGGAGAGACCTCCGGGGAGGGGGAGACCTCCGGGGAGGGGGACACCTCCTCGGTCGCCGGGTCGACGTCGAACACGACCCCGAACGAGGGGGCCGCTGAAGCAACCGTGCCCGCGACGACGACCGCCGCGAGCGCGGTGATGAGGGTTCGGATGAGCTTGTTCATGCCCGAGGTATCGGCACCGGACTAGTCAGACTTGACTAGTCCGCGCCGAGAAGTCCCGGCCGGGTGGCCCGGAGGCCTGCTCAGGGGGTGAACTCGAAGCTCGGGTTGACCATCCGGCGGGCGTGGCGGTGCTCACCGATGACGCCCTCCACGACGATCCGAGACCCGAGCGTGAGGCCGGGGATCGTGCGCCGGCCCATCCACAGGACCGAGAGCTCCCCGGACCCGTCGGTGATCACGGCCTCGAGCGCCTCCAGGCCGTGCTCGGGGTGGACCGTGATCCGCTTCACGACCCCGGCCACGCGTACCCGGGTGCGGATCGGGGCGTCGGCGATCCGGACGGCCCCGGGCACCTTCGAGGCCCAGGCGAGGATCTCCTCGCGCAGCCGCTCCTCGTCGCTCTCCGCCACCCGGTGGAGGAAGCGACGGACCCCCTCGAGCACCCCCATGCCGACCGCGAGGCTACCGCGCGGTCGCGATCTCGCGCTCGAGACCCTCCACCATCGACTCGCGCTTGCGGGACTTGGAGACCCACACCGCGACGGCGATGACGATCGCAGCCGCCGCGCCCACCGCGATCCGCACGGCCGTCTGGTCGCTCCAGTCGACCACGAGCGCCGCGATGAGCAGCGACACGAGGTTCATCACCTTGATGAGCGGGTTCAGCGCCGGACCGGCGGTGTCCTTGAAGGGGTCCCCGACCGTGTCGCCGATCACCGCGGCCTTGTGCTGGTCCGAGCCTTTGCCGCCGTAGTGCCCCTCCTCGATGTACTTCTTCGCGTTGTCCCACGCGCCGCCGGAGTTCGCGAGCATGACCGCGAGCAGCTGCCCGGTGAGGATGGCGCCGGCGAGGAACGCGCCGAGCGCCTCGGCGCCGAAGGCGAACCCGACGAACACTGGCGAGAGGACCGCGAGCAGGCCCGGCGTCATGAGCTCGCGCAGCGAGGTCTTCGTGCAGATGTCGACGACGCGGGCGTAGTCCGGCTTCTCCTCGAAGGTCATGATGCCGGGGTGCTCGCGGAACTGGTTCCGCACCTCGACCACGACCTGGGCCGCGGCGCGACCGACCGCCCGGATCGCGAGCGAGGAGAACAGGAAGGCCACCGCCCCACCGACGAGCAGGCCGATCAGGACCTCCGGACGGTCCACGCGGATGCCGAGGAACTCGAACCCGGCCTCCTTGAGCGCCTCCTCGAACGAGCCGAAGAGCGAGGTCGCCGCGATGACCGCCGTCGCGATCGCCATGCCCTTCGTGATGGCCTTCGTCGAGTTGCCCACCGCGTCGAGGCTGCCGAGCACCTGCGCCGGCCGGCCCTCGAACTCGCCGGACATCTCCGCGATCCCCTGCGCGTTGTCCGAGACCGGGCCGTAGGTGTCCATCGAGACGATCACGCCGACCGTCGTCAGCATGCCCATGCCGGTGAGCGAGATGAAGTAGAGCGCTTCCGCGGTGGTGTTCCCGAGCAGGAACGCACCGGCCACGGCGGCCGCGATGACGAGGATCGCCCACACGGTGGACTCCAGGCCCACGGCGAAGCCCGAGAGGATGGTCGTCGCCGGCCCGGTCTGCGTGGCCTCCGCGATCTCGCGGACCGGCTTGTACTTGGTGTCGGTGAAGTACTGCGTGAGGATCTGGATGACGCTCGCGAGGATGAGGCCGAAGAGCACCGCGACGGCCGGTCGCAGGTCCTTCATGTAGATGCCCGAGATCACGAACACCGCCGCGGCGGAGATCGCGGCCGAGATGAAGAAGCCGCGGTTGATCGCCTTCATCCCGTGCTCGTCGTCGCTACGCGGGGTGACCGACAGGATGCCGATGATCGAGGTCACGACGCCCACCGCGCGCACGAACAGCGGGAACATCACGCCGGCGATCGCGCCGACCTCGGATCCGGCGAAGGCGGCGGCGCCGAGGATCAGCGAGGCCACGAGCGTGACCTCGTAGGACTCGAACAGGTCCGCCGCCATCCCGGCGCAGTCGCCCACGTTGTCACCCACGTTGTCGGCGATCGTCGCGGCGTTGCGGGGATCATCCTCGGGGATCCCCTGCTCCACCTTGCCGACGAGGTCCGCCCCGACGTCGGCGGCCTTCGTGTAGATGCCGCCGCCCACCCGCATGAACATCGCGAGGAGCGCGCCGCCGAACCCGAACCCGACCAGGACGCTCGTCGCGTCCGCCTTGTAGACGAGGAGGATGACGGTGGCCCCGAGCAGTCCGAGCCCCACCGTGAACATGCCGGCGACGCCGCCGGCACGGAACGCGATCTTCAGGGCCCGCCGCAGCCCGCTCTCGCGGGCGGCGTTGGCCGTGCGTACGTTCGCCCGCACGGCGAGCCACATCCCCGTGTAGCCGGTCACGGCCGAGAACCCGGCGCCGAGGATGAACGCGAGCGAGCGCCCGATCCGGATGAACAGCTCCCCGTGGGCCGCGTCCTTCGGCACCGGCAGGGCGAAGAACAGCACCACCGTGAGCAAGCCGAGGAAGATCCCGAGCGTGCGGAACTGCCGGTTGAGGTACGCCTTCGCCCCGAGCTGGATCGCCGAGGCGATCTCCCGCATCTTCGGGGTCCCCTCCGGGGCCGCGAGCACCTCGCGGACGAGGTAGTAGGCGAAGGCGAGCGCGAGCAGGGCGATCGCGAGCACCACCCACAGCGCCTTGTCCTCGAAGGCGCCGAAGACGGCCCGGATCGGACCGCCCTCCTGAGCCAGGATCCCGAACAACGTTGGAACCTCCTCGGTCGAGCGTTCAGGGAAGCGGGCCGAGCCGCGCGAAGCTCGGACGCGGACCCGCAGCAGTATAGGGGGAGGGTACCGGAGCCGACCTGCGGATCCTCAGAGCGCCCGCCCGACGGCCAGGCCCGCCGCCACCGCCAGCAGCGACCCGAGCAGGTTCGCGAGGAGGTTCCCGAGCGCGTACCGGCGCGCTCCGTCCCGCAGCAGCGCGGCCGTCTCGAACATCAGCGTCGAGAACGTGGTGAACCCTCCGTCGAACCCCGCGCCGAGGAGCGCCCTCGCGTCGGCGAGCCCTCCGGGCCGCGAGCCGGCGACCCCGACGAGCAGGCCCAGGACGAGCGCCCCCGAGAGGTTCACCACCAGCGTCCCCATCGGGAACGGCCCACGCCACCGCTGCTGGATCGCCCCGTCCGCGAGGTAGCGGCAGAGCGCGCCCGCTCCCCCGGCCGCCGCGACGCCGAGCGCGAGCATCACCGGCGCCCCCGACGGCCGAGGACCGGGAGCGCCCGCGCCACAGCCGCGCCGAGCAGGACCGCGCCCACGCCCCCCGCGAGGGAGCAGCCCACGTAGGCGAGCGCGCGGACCACCGCCCCGGCCTCGAGCATCCGGACGGTCTCCAGGGCGAACGTCGCCATCGTCGTGAAGGCGCCGATGAGGCCGATCCCGAGGAACGGTCGCGCCAGTCGTGTGGGCGGCCAGACCTCGAGGATCAGCGTCATCACGGCCCCGAGCGCGAGCGCCCCCGCGAGGTTGATGGCCAGGGTCACGACCGGGAAGCCGGCCGGGTCGGCGGGGGCGAGCCGAGCCTCGAGCGCGTACCGCCCGAGCGTCCCCACCGCCCCGCCGAGCGCGACCGCCATCGCCACCCGTCGTGATCCGGACACGAGCGCCCATGCTACGTGGCCGCCGGGCGCGTACGATGCCGCTGGACGCCAGAGGAGGCCAGGGTGAAGCTCGAGGGCGAGGGCAAGCTCGTGCGGGTGTTCATCGGCGAGAGCGACACCTATCGCGGCAAGCCCCTGTACCAGGCGATCGTGGAGCGGATCCGGGAGGAGCACTTCGCCGGCGCGACGGTGATCCGCGGCATCGAGGGCTACGGCGCGAGCTCGCGGCTGCACACGGCCCGCATCCTGCGGCTCTCCGAGGACCTCCCGGTGGTCATCGAGGTCGTGGACACCGAGGAGCGCATCGAACAGCTCCTGCCGATCCTCGACGAGATGGTCCGGGACGGGCTGGTCACGGTCGAGAAGGCGCACATCATCACGTACCGGGGTTCCCCGCCGACGGCCTGACCAGGGCCCCCGTATACTCGATGCGGGCGATGGGGCCCGCCCGGAACCGCTCGTCGAGCTGATGGCTCCTACACCGGAGACGGGTGGGAGCCACGGTGGGAGCGACGATCCAGGGGACCTTCGCCGAGGAGCGGGAGCGGCTGCGGCCGCTGCTCGAGGAGCTGGCGGCGTTCGCGCGCGAGCGCGACGGCGAGCGCCTCGCGGACGCCGTCGCGGGACTCGACGCCAAGCTCCGCGAGATGCGCTTCCACGCCGTGGTCGTCGGCGAGTTCAAGCGCGGTAAGACCACGTTCGTGAACGCCCTGCTCGGGGCCCCCGTGCTGCCGACGGCCGTCATCCCCCTCACCTCGATCGTGACCGCCGTCACCTGGGGGCCCCAGCCGAGCGCCGAGGTGCGCTTCTCCGACGGGCGCGTGCGCACGGTCTCCCCCGAGGAGCTGCCGGGCTACATCACCGAGCGCGAGAACCCCGGCAACCGGCTCCGCGTCGAGCGCGCGGTCCTCTCGTTCCCCGCCGATGACCTACGTGACGGCGTCTTCCTCGTCGACACGCCGGGGGTGGGCAGCGTCTACCGTCACAACACCGATGCGGCCCGGCGGTTCGTGCCCGAGGCCGACGTAGCGATCTTCCTCACCTCCGTCGACCCGCCGATCTCCGAATCCGAGCTCGCGTTCCTCCGGGAGGTCCGGGAGCACGCCGGGCGCGTGTTCTTCGTGCTGAACAAGATCGACTACCTCGCCGAGGCCGACCTCGCGGAGGCGATCGCCTTCACCGAGGGCGTGCTCGCGGAGGCCCTGGAGCGCCCCGTCCGCGTGTACCCGATCAGCGCTCGGCTCGCCCTGCAGGCCAAGGTGAACGGCGATGCGGCCGCGCTCGCCGCCTCGGGCTTCGAGGCCTTCGAGCGGGACCTGCGCGCGTTCCTCCTCCGGGAGAAGGGGGCGACGATCCTGCGCTCGGTCGCCCGCCGCGCGCTCGCGCTCTGCGCCGACGAGCGCAACGCGATCGACGTCGAGGAGCGCGCGCTCGCGCTCTCGGCCGCCGAGCGCGCCGAGGCCCGCCGCCGCATGGAGGAGGTCTTCGAGCGGGTCCGCCTGGCGCGCGGGGACCTCCGCCCGCTGCTCGAGGCCGAGACCCGCCGCCTGGCCGCGGAGCTCGAGGAGGAGCTCGAGCGCCTGCGGCGGCGCACCGAGGACCGGCTCCGGGCCGAGGTGCGCCGCGAGCTCGAGCAGCACCCCGGCCGCCCCTCGCGCGACGCCCTCCGCGATCTCACGGAGCAGGTCCTCCGCGAGGAGATCGACCGCTGGCGCCTGGCGCAGGAGCGCACCCTCGCCGACCGGTTCCGTGCGACGACCGCCCGCTTCGTCGAGCGGACCGAGGCGCTCGTCGCCGAGACGACCGCGCTCGTCTGCGAGATCCTCGGCATCGACCTCGCGGCGCCTCCGATGGACGTGAGCCTGACCGGCGACTCCCGGTTCTCGTACTCGTTCTTCGAGATCCCCACGATCATCGACTCGATCCTCCCCGACGTGCGGCGCTTCCTACCCACCGCGACCGCACGCCGGATGCTCCTGCGGGACATGGAGGAGCACATCCGGGAGGCCGTGGACAAGCACTGCGGGCGTCTGCGCTACGACCTCTCCCAGCGCCTCGAGCGCAGCCGGCTCGAGCTCGAGCGCGCGCTCGATGGGCGGCTGCGCGATGCCGTGGAGGCCCTCCGCCGCGGCCTCGAGCGCGCCGAGCGCGAGGGCGCGGAGGACGGGAGCGCGGCCGCCGACCCCGGCCTGCGGGCCGCGCGCGAGCGGCTGGACGAGCTCGCCCGCCGGCTGGCCGAGCTCGCGGGGGAGGCGGCATGAGCCCCGGCACGACCGTCGAGGGGTTCCTCGCCGTCGTCGAGGCCGTGGCCCGCGACCCGGACCACGTCCCCACCCTTTCGGTCCCCGTGGGGACGGAGGAGGCCCCCGAGACCGCCTACCTCCTGCTCTCGGGCGCCGTCGACCTCCTCGCGGAACGGATCGGAGCGACCGAGACGGAGCTGCGGCAGGCGCTGCGGGCGCTGATCGGCGCCGAGTCGGTCTTCCGGTCCGAGATCCACGAGCGGGCCCGCCGGGCCGAGGAGCTCGAGCGGGCGGCGCGCATGCGGGAGCGGGAGATCGCGATGACCGAGGGATGGCTCGTGCCGCGGCTGCGACGCGAGATCGACCTGTTCGAGCGGCGGATCGCGGCGCTCGAGGCGCTCACCCGGGAGCCGGCATGAGCCCACCGCTCGAGGTGCCTGCGACGCTCTGGGAGCGGCTCCGCGAGGCGTTCCCCGGCACGGACGACGCCGAGCTCGCCTCGCTCGCGCTCGAGCGCGGGCGGGCGCTCGCGCGGCGGAGCGAGCCCGTCCCCCTCCGTCGGGACGTGGCCGAGCGCGCCGCGGCCGTGGTCCTGCTCGGACAGCGCCTCGCCCACGAGCGTCGACGCCTCGCCGAGGCCGAGGTCCGGGAGCGCGAGAGCTACGAGCGCGACCTGGAGCTGCAGCGCGAGATCGTCCCCCCGCTCAAGGAGCGCGCCCGGGCCCTCCGAGCCCGGATCCGCGAGCTCGAGGACCGGGTGCGCGCCGCCGGGCGGGACCCCGCCACCGTCGACCCCACGGTCGACTGGCCCGATACGCTCGCGGTCGACGACGAGCGGGCGCCCCGGTTCGAGCGGGACGAGGACCGTCGGCGCGCGGCGATCGAGTTCTTCCGGAGGCACGGATGAGCGCGAGGATCTTCCTCGTCCGGCACGGGCGCACCACGCTGAACGCGCAGGGACGGTTCCGGGGCCTGCGCGACGTGCCCCTCGACGAGCAGGGTCTCGCCGATGCGGCCGGCGCGGCCCGTCGTCTCGCCGACGTCCCCCTCGCCGCGGTCTACACCAGCCCGCTCCTTCGGACGCGGCAGACCGCCGAGGCCGTCGCCGCCCCCTCGGGGGCTCCCGTCCTCGTCGAGCCCGACCTCGTCGACCTCGACCACGGGCGCTGGGAGGGTCTCACCCCGGAGGAGGCGGCGGCGCTCGACGCCGAGGCGTTCGAGCGGTTCCGCGCCGATCCTCGGACGGCCGAGGCCCCGGGGGGCGAGCGCCTGGCCGACGTCGAGCGGCGCGTCCTCGCCGCCCTGCGGCGCATCGGCGAGCGCCATCCCGGCGCCGCCTGCGCGGCCGTGTCCCACGAGATCCCGATCCGGCTCGTCGTCGCGCACCTCGCGGACGTGCGCGGGCCCGCCGTGTGGGAGCTCCCGGTCCCCACCGGCTCCGTCACCGAGCTCCGGTTCGCCGGCGGGACCCTCGCGCTCGCGGGCGGGGAACCGGAGGGCGCCGGCCGATGACCCGGTTCTGCCTCGACTGCTTCGCGGAGATCCCGCCGCATGCGGACCGGTGCCCCGCCTGCGGCGCCCCCGCCGAGGACGGGCGGAGCTACGAGCAGAAGCTCCTCGCCGCGCTCTCGCACCGGCTGCCGGACCGACGCCTGCTCGCCGCCGAGGTGCTCGGGCGGATCGCCTCCCGCGCCGCGATGCCGCGTCTCGCCGAGCTCGCCGAGGACGACCGCGACCCGTACCTGCAGG
>Ga0101943_1002381_pt1 | contig 11813 bp, 16 predicted proteins | sample DewCreD2012metaG_5_FD_75244 | JGI IMG/M metagenome (GOLD analysis project Ga0101943, IMG submission 75244) | Hot spring sediment bacterial and archeal communities from British Columbia, Canada, to study Microbial Dark Matter (Phase II) - Dewar... ... | reverse complement strand
AGTTTGTGTTATACTTAAAGGAGTTAGAGTATAGGTATAATATACGTGGTAGTGAAATATTCAGTAAATTGATAGGGGTTTTAGCTAAGCATGGTAAGGTGGCAAAAATTACATAATCACCAAAAATTAAATGCTTTTGTAGGGACAGCTTATAAATATAATGGTCTAGCCACTCATACTAGTTTAGGCAGGCTTGGGGAGACTCTTATACAATTGCCTATTTCCTACTTCTGTGCATCAAAATATGATGTTATGCCCAACATTCTATCCTAATGGCCTGGAAAGGGTAGAGGAATAACCTAAATATGTTTGTAAATACACACCTTGTGTGTACAATTCAAAGCATGTCCTGCCTTTTAGAGGATAAGATGGTGTATATACTATACTTGTAGCCACTCTAAAATGGTGGCTGATTTGTGGAAAGCTTATTCTAAACCGCCCTATATAAAGGTATTGAAAAATTCTTAAAAGTTTCCGATAATATATGTATGATTGACAGGATAGAAGTACAAAGGATTTTAGGGTATATAGTAGAGGCGGAGGAGAAGAAAAAGGCCAAGGTTCAAGAAAAGAGGGATGAAGAAGGTGTTAAGGTAGAGCTTTCTAAAGAGCTTAAAAACTCCCAAAAGGTAGATTATGAAGACATAGAGAAAAAGGTGGAAAGCATAAAAGAACAGTTGCAAAAAGGCACTTATGAAGTCTCTCCTGAGAAGATCCTTACAGGGCTTGAAAAATACCTCTTTTCTAAATAGCGCTGAGTAGTTCTTGGGTGTAAGGGTGTTGTGGGTTATCAAAAATATTTAAAACTTCGCCTTCTTCCACAATCTCACCATCTTTTAGCACTATAACCCTGTCTGCCACTTCTGCCACAACTCCAAAATCATGGGTGACAAGGATAACACTTTTGCCCTCCTCCTTCATATCTCTAAAAAGCTTTAGTATTCTACTCTGCACAGAGACATCAAGGGCTGTAGTGGGCTCATCTGCCAAAACAATCTCTGGATTACACACGGTAGCGATGGCAATGCATACTCTTTGTCTTAACCCTCCCGAAAGATGGTGGCTGTAGCTGTTATAAACCCTTTCCGCATCCTGAATTCCTGCCTTTTTTAGAGCCTGCAAGGCAATCTCTTTTACGTTGTTTACATCAAAATGTGCCTTATAAGCTTCTTCTATTTGGGTACCTATTTTAAATAAGGGGTCCAAGTAGGCTGAAGGCTCCTGAAAGACTATGGATATGTGCCTCCCTCTTATCTTTCTGTATTCTTTCTGTGAAAGGCCCAAAAGTTCCCTACCTTTAAACCTTATAGACCCAGTTAGCCTTGTACCTTCTGGCAACAAGCCCAGTATGGCATGTAATATGGAGCTTTTGCCTGAACCCGACTCTCCCACCAAGCACAACACCTCCCCCTCTTTAAGTTCAAAGCTTACACCCTTCAAAACATGCTTACTTCCATACCAAAGGTTTAGGTCCTTTACTTCAAGTAGCATGAAGAAACTTCTCAAAAACTGGCTTCATTCTGTCATATAGGTCATAAAGGTTTTGAGATATTACCTTTACATCTGCCAAGGTATTCATAAAGTTTGTGTCTCCAAACCATCGTGGGACAATATGAAGATGAATATGGCCTTCAAGGCCCGCACCCGCAGCCCTTCCCAAGTTGTACCCCATGTTTATACCGTGTGCTTTCATCACTTCCCTTATAACATATATGCATACTTTGGTAAGTGTGTGTATTTCTTCGGCCGTTTCCTTGTCAAGCATTGTATAATCGCCTATATGGTCTATGGGTACTACCATAAGATGTCCTGAGTTGTATGGATACTTATTAAATATGACAAAAGCTTTTCTACCTCTATAAAGCACCAAGTAATCCCTTAGCTTTTCTTCTGGTTGGGATATGGCTTCGCAAAGAAAACAACCGCTTTGTTGATCTACATTTTCCACATATTTGCCTCTCCAAGGAGCCCAAAGCAGTTTCATAGCCTTAGCAATCTCCTTATGGCCCTCTCCACATCCTCTTCGGAAGGGGTGTAATCATGCCTTTCTAACTCCATTGTGTCCCTAAAGTAAAGAACGGTTGGAAAGCTAAAAACCCCCAAGTCTTCTGCGCTTGTATGTTTGCTTACATCAAGCCAATAGAAGTTTATCTTATCACCGTATAGCTTTTGGTATTTTATCAAAACTCCATAAAAGGCCTCATTCTGTGGATTGTCTGGCGTTGTAAGAAGCACCACTGCTGGCTTTTCTCCAGCCATCGCCTTGTCATAAAAGTCTCTATCAGTTAACTCTTCAAAGCCTTCAAACATACTAACCTCCTATGAAGAAAAATTATACATCCTTGTGCCTTGAATGAGCAGATAGAGATTATAACATCCTTCATAGGCAAAATAAACACGTTAGAATGATAAGACAGCATGTATTTTTTATGATCTGCTTCAACTTTTTATAAATATTTGTAGCAATACAGGGTGGGTAGAAAAATTAGTTATAGCAAACTTAACCATTGTCTATATTCTTGCAGAAATAGGCTGAATGATTAAACATAGTAATTGGCTTCAGAACTTCGTCATGGATACAAGAGTGTTCAATTTTCTTAAGCTGTATGAATATGCTAATAGATACCTACAAAAGTATATAAAAAGTAGTATTACTGCATCAATTATGCTTTTTAATAGGGCCATATATGGCAATATATTAATTGTAGCTGCAAAGAAGGAGTTTTCTTACCAAGCTTGTATTTGTTTATAATAATAAGCATGATGAAGTACGATGTTGTTATAGTTGGCGGTGGTGCAAGTGGGCTTTCTTGTGCTTTGACTTTGGTATCTGCCCGAGGAAGAGGTTGGCAATGGGCAGAAGGTAGGAAATATCTTCTCTTTGACCTAAAAGGATCTGATTTAAATAAGGCCTTTTTAAGAAATGTACCAGGCTTGGATCCAATAGCTGGCACAGATCTTTTGGAAAAGATAAAAGAACAGATAAAGGGTTGGGGTGGTGTGGATATGCTTGAGGAAGAAGTGGTCCGTGTAGAGAAGAAGGGTGATGTTTTTGAAGTGGAAAGCTCTTATGGCAAGGTTTTTATTGCTGATTATGTGGTGCTTGCTGGCGGCTTTCATAACTTTAACATAAGGGGTTTGCAAGTAGAAGTGATGGATAATCCTAAATCTCCAAAGCCAGGCAGGGTTGTGATAAAGCACAAAGACTATGAAGTGGATAAAAATCTTTTTGTGGTTGGCACACTTGCAGGCCTTTCTTCTCATTTTACTTCTTGCGCAGGTTCTGGTGTAGAGGTGGCCGTTGAAATACTATCCAGGTTTGCAGGCAAAAGGATAGTCATACACGACGTGCCAGAACAGGGTTGAAAAAACTTTTTCCTTTTGCCTTTACCCTTCTTTTCCTTGCCCTTCTTTTTTATTTCATACCCATTGAGGATTTATTAAAAAGCCTTCAAAAGATAAATCCCTTAAATTTAATTTTAGCCTTTCTCTCTTATAGCCTTAGCCAGCTTTTTAGAACTTTGAGGTGGAAAATACTCATAAAAGACCTTCCTTTTTTCCATCTTTTTCTTATAAACTCAGCCAACATTATGTTTAATAACCTTTTGCCAGCAAGGACTGGAGAGCTAAGCTGGTTTTATTATCTAAAACAGTTAAAGGTAAATCTGTCCTTGTCCCTTTGGACCTTTTTTATAGGAAGGCTTTATGACCTTTTTAGCCTACTTTTCTTACTCTTCCTTAGCCTTGCTTTCCTAAAGGTTATAATGCTTTTGCCTTCTCTTATGCTTTTTATCTTTGCCCTTTCCCTCCCTTGGCTTTACTTTATAATACCGCCATTTGGTAAGTTAAAGGACCTTAAAGTTTTTATAAAAAATGAAACAAGCTTTAAGCTAGTCTCCATGATCTTTTCCTTGTCCCTCCTTTCCACCACTACCAAGTTTGTAAGTCTTCTCCTTCTCCTTGACCTTGGGCATGTTAGCCTATACAAAAGCTTCCTTGCCTTTTTGGGTGGAGAGCTTAGTTCTGTACTTCCTATCCATAGCTTTATGGGCTTTGGTACCTATGAGCTTGCCTTTGGCTTACCCTTAAAAGTTATTGGAGAAAGTTTAAAGGAGTGGCTAAAGCTTGGCTTTTTGTTTCATAACTTTTTACTTATCTCTTCCCTTGTGTGGGGTGTGCCTTCTGCTTTGATTTTGAGCACAAAAAGATTTTTAAAACACAATCAAAAAACATAGAGCCCTAAGGAGCAATTAGTCTGTGGAAAACTACTTGTGATATACACCCTCTACCCCTTGACATTTTATAATAGTTGACTAAAATTAATTTATGTAAAAACACTTAAAGGAGGTGAGAGCCATGAGAAGAGGACTTATGTTGTGGAACCCCTTTGCAGAGATTGAACGTATAAGGAGGGAATTTGATAGGCTTCTTGAAGAACTGGTACCAAGAGAAGAGGGCGAGAGGTTGTTTGCCCCTGTGGTGGATGTGTATGAGACAGACCAAGATCTTGTGGTAAAAGCAGAGCTCCCTGGCGTCAAAAAGGAAAATGTGGAGGTTTCTATTAGGGATAATGCTCTGCATATAAAGGGAGAGAAGAAGGAAGAAAAGGAAGAAAAGACAGAAACCTACCACAGGGTTGAAAGGGTATACGGAAAGTTTGAAAGGGTTATACCCCTTCCCACCGATGTAAAGGTGGAAGCTGCAAAGGCAGAATTCAAAGATGGAGTTTTGGAAATAAGGATACCAAAGGCTGAAGGCTCCAAAGAGAAAAAGATTGAAATAAGCTAAGACTCTTTTATGGGCAGCCTCTCTATGGTTGCCCCCAGCTCTTTTAATTTTTCCTCAAGCCTTTCGTAGCCTCTGTCTAAGTGGTATATATCTCTTACCAAAGTATTTCCTTCTGCCACCAGTCCAGCCAAAACAAGGCTTGCGGAAGCCCTAAGGTCTGTGGAATAAACCTCTGCCCCATAAAGCCTTTCCACTCCCCTTACTATAGCAACTCTATCTTTTACATGTATATCTGCACCCATCCTTTGAAGCTCTGCCACGTGCTGAAAGCGATTTTCAAAGATGTTTTCCCTTATTTCAGACACACCATTGGCAAGACAGCACAGGACCATAAATTGGGCTTGCATATCTGTAGGAAAGCCAGGGTATTCCATGGTGGATATGCTAAGTGGTTTAATCCCCTTACCGCCCTTTACCCTTACTCTATCAAGGCTGAGGATTTCAAGGTCTGCGCCAGCTTCTTTTAACTTTTCCATAACGCTTCCAAGATGTTCAACCCTTAAGTCTTCAAGCACTATGTCCCCGCCTGTTATAAAACCTGCCACCATAAGGGTACCAGCCTCTATCCTGTCTGGTATGACCCTATGACTAAAGCCTCTAAGGTATGGGTTCCCCCTTATAATGGCGGTTCTGTCTTCTATCTCTATCTCTGCCCCCATCTTTCTCAAGACCTCTACGAGGTCCATAACTTCTGGCTCAAGGGCTATGTTTCTTAAAATACTTCTCTTCTCAAGCCTGCTAAGGAAAAGAAGAGCGTTCTCAGTGCCAGTGACAGTTATTACCTCAAAGGTGTATTCTACTGGTTTTATTTCTTTTAGCTCAAGGTGTATATAACCATGTTTGATTTCTATGTGGGCTCCCGCCCTTTCAAAGACTTTAAGATGCTGGTCTATGGACCTTACACCTATGGAACATCCCCCAGGCATAGAAACTACAGCCTTCCCAAACCTTGCCAAAAGTGGGCCCATCACAAGTACAGAGGCCCGCATACGTCTTACCATATCATCTGGAGCTTCATAGCTCTTAATGTATTTGGCACTTACACTTACCTTGCCTTTCCTAAAGCTTGCTTCGGCTCCCAAACCTTGTAAAAGCTCAAGGGTTGTCTTTGTATCAAGTAAGTTTGGAACGTTTTCTATTTCGCAAGTTTGGTCCGTGAGTATGCTTGCCATAAGAACTGGAAGGGATGCATTCTTTGATCCAGAGACCTTTACTTTGCCCCTTAAGGGCTTTCCACCTTCAACCAAAAAAGCTTCAGAAGTATATAATGTGGTGCTTTTCATCTTTGTTTATTATTATTTTGACCACATCACCACTTTTGGAGTAAAAAACCTCAACTCCGTCATCCTCTTCTTTGTGAACTGCAGCCTCTTCTGAGTATATTACCACAATCCTCTTTTCTTCCTCCACAACCAAAGGAAAGTCCTTCATATTCTCACTACCACACAGGTAAGTGCCTCTTTAACTCCCTCCAAGGAGTGTATCTTGTTTATAACGAGCCTACCAAGCTCATCTTGATTTTTTAGCTCTGCAAAGACTATTATGTCGTAGGGTCCTGTTACTACGTCCGCCGTCTTTATACCCTCAAAGGTTGAAAGAGCAAGCATAATGGATGGTATCTCCCTTGGGTCAGCCTTTATGAGTATGTAAGCCTTTATAGAGTACTCGCTTTCAAGCTCCATTAGCTCTGTTATGGACATAGGATAGTTTTCGCCCTGTGTTTGCATCTTCTACCTCCTGCAGGAATATTTTAACCAACTTTTCGGCCAAGGATGGGTCTTTTCTTATCTCTTCTATGGCTTTATGGATTAATCTTTTCAACATAGGGTTGTTGTCTTGCATGAAGCTCCAACTTTCCTTAATTCTTATTATTATGTCTTCCACTTCCAGCACCTGTAGCCATTTCATAAACTTTCCCACCTCATCCCAAACTATTATCTCACCCTTTTCCTTTTCCTTTAGTCTTTCCTTTAGGTTCTTTTCTGCCACATCCTGAAGGTCGTCAATATCATAAAGAAATACTTCATCAATTTGACTTATGGCAGGGTCTACATTCCTTGGTACAGAAATATCTATGAAGAATATGGGCTTGTAGCCCCTTTTCTTTATGGCTTTTTTTACCATTTGATAGTCTATGATGTACTTTTTACTTCCCGTAGAAACTATAACTATATCAAACTCATGAAGGTAGTCCGCAAGTTCTTCAAACCTAAGCACATTTCCTTCCAGCTCCTTAGCAAGCTCCACAGCCCTCTCATAAGTTCTATTGGTTATAAAGAGATGAGCTTTTAGCTTTTTTAAGTACTTGGCAGAAAGCTCTGCCATTTCACCCGCACCTACCAAAAGCACCTTTACATTGGCGAGATTACCGAATATCCTTTTGGCAAGTTCCACTGCCACATAGCTTACAGATATGGCATTCCTCCCTATACCCGTCTCCGTCCTAACCCTCTTGGCTGTCCTCAGAGCCTTTTCATAAAGTCTGTTTAATACCTTTCCTGTACAGCCAAGCTCTTTTGCTATTCGGTAAGCTTCCTTAAATTGGCTTACTATCTGAGTTTCTCCCACCACCATAGATTCCAAACCGCTTGCCACCCTAAAAACATGGGCAACAGCCTTATCTCCCTCCAAAAAGAAGGAATTTTTTCTAATTTTTACATCTGCACCCTTTAGTCTTATAAGTTCAAGGACAAGCTTACCTATGGCTTCATAATTCTCTGCAACGCCGTAGACCTCCACCCTATTGCATGTGGATAAGAGCATAAGCTCCTTAATACCATCTATGGTTTTTAAAGGTGGAAGAAGATAGTATGCATCATCTCTACTACAGGCGAGAAGCTCTCTATCTTCTACTGGGGCAGTTTTAAAATTTACGCCCCATGCAAATATGCGATTCATCATGTATAAATATATTACTCCACCATAGGCCAGAAGTATAATTTATCTTTATGCCAGAATTTCAGAGCGTAAGAGGCTTTCATGACCTTTTTGGAGAAGAGCTTAAAAGGTTTAGGTATGTTTCAAACCTCATAAGAGAAAAGCTAAGGCTTTATAACTTTGAGGAAATAGTACTTCCTGTGGTGGAATACCTTGAGGTCTTTCAAAGGAGCATAGGTGAAGCCACAGATATAGTGCAAAAGGAGATGTTTGCCTTTCAGGACAGAAAAGGCAGATGGCTTGCCTTAAGGCCCGAAGGCACCGCAGGTGCAGTAAGAGCCTATGTGCAAAACAGGCTGTATGCTCTAAAGCCTTACGTAAAGCTCTTTTATGAAGGTCCCATGTTCCGTTATGAGCGCCCACAGGCTGGTAGATACAGACAGTTTCACCAAATCGGTGCAGAGGTCTTTGGTTCCTTGGACCCCCATGTGGATGCGGAAATAATCCAGCTTGTTTATGAGATTTTGTCGGAGTTAAAGGTGGAAGTTATCATAGAGATAAACTCCATAGGTTGTAAGGTTTGCAGGCCAGCATACAGGGAGGCTTTAATAAACTACCTTAACACGGTTGAGGGTGGTCTCTGTGAAGTTTGTCTTGATAGAAAGGATAGGAACCCCCTTAGGGTGCTTGATTGTAAGGTCCCCACCTGTAAGGAGGCGGTTAAAGAAGCTCCAAAGATGGTAGATTTTCTTTGTGAGGAATGTTCTCAGCATTATTCAAAGCTAAAGGAATATTTAACAGTTCTTTCCATACCATATAGAGAAAATCCAAACTTGGTAAGAGGTCTGGACTATTACACAAAAACTGTATTTGAAGCAGTTTCTACAGAACTTGATATAACTGTCATAGCAGGTGGAAGGTATGATTACCTTGTAGAGGAGTTTGGAGGACCACCCACGCCTGCCATAGGCTTTGCTGTGGGTGTAGAAAGGCTTTCTATGCTTGTAAAAGACCTTCCATTGGAGGAACCTCTATACGTGGTTGTGCCTTTTGGTGATGTTATGGACTATGCCCTTATGGTGGCCAAAAGCCTCAGGTCAGAAGGGAAGAGGGTAGAGGTTTCTTACAGAAAGGGAGGCCTCAAAAAACAGCTTGAGTTTGCCCATAAGATAGGCGCCCAGTATGCGGTTATAGTGGGTGAGGAGGAAAAGGCAGGAGGCTTTTACACACTAAAGAATATGGAAACGGGAGAGCAGGTAAGGGTGGAACTTAGCCCTATCTTTTAGCAAAGCTAAGGAAAACCGTATAGCCTTTTTTTATCCTTACATTCAAGCTAAAACCATATCTTTTAACCACTTCTTTTGTTAATTCAAAGCCCAAACCCATGCCGGAGTTTTCCACATGGCTTACATCATTTCTTATTATCAAAGCACCAACCTTAGGACATATTTTGATATGCACCATGCTTTTTGAGTGTTTTATTGCATTGCTAATCAAGTTATAAAGCACATCATCAAGGTCTGCCCTGTTCATAAAAACCTGCATGTCCTTTAAGTGAAGTATTAACCTCTTTCTTTTAAGCTCCTCATCAAAGTAAGATAAACTTTCCAATATAAGCTCTTTTACATTGAGGAAATCCTTCTCCAGTTTTATGTTTTCTCTTGCCAAGTTGGTGAATATACTAAAATCCCTTTGAGCTTTTAATACACTTTTTTCTATCCTTTGTATATTTCTATCCTCTGGGTGTTATTTTTTTAGCAAAGCGATCAGAACCTTTTGAGTGGATATGAAGTTTCCCAATCGGTGAGTTAAGGCAAGCATTAGCCTTTTTATCCATTCTTCCTTCTCTTTAAGCCTTTTTATATAACCTTCTACCACCGTTTGATATAAGAAAACAAGGGCCAAAACCAAGAAAAACTCCACTATAAGAAGCCTTTTCATAAGCTGGTTTATCCTCTCGTTAAGATATTCCTTTTTAATGCCTACCTTTACACTTTTAAAGGGGTCTAAGGGGTTATCAAAGACATAAACTCTATATAGTTCTTCTGGAAATGGGTTTATTACCACCCTTTCATCGCCTTTATACTCCTTGTTGTGTAGATAGATGGTAAAACTTTGATAGGCAAGTCTATATATATGCTCTTCCTCTATCTTTTTTACCTCAAGGAATACGGTAAGGTTTATAAGGCTTAGGCCCAAAACCAACAAAAGGAATAGGGAAATATAAAGCCAAAGCTTTTCAAGGTTCAACTCTGTATCCCCAGCCCTTCTGTGATGTTATAAAGCCTTCCGGCAGAACCTTTCTCAAGTTCTTTATGTGGGTTCTAACCACCTCATCACCCACCACCTCATCACCCCAAACGTAGTTAAGTAGCTCTTGTGTAGGTACATACCTTCCCCTGTTTTCCACCAAGTACTTTAACAAAAGCCAATCCTTTTTAGCAAGGCTTACCTCTTTGCCATCCACCCAAACCCTGCCCGTCTCAAGGTCTATCTCTACTTTGCCAAGGCGTAGCTTTTCCCGCCTTACCACCCTCCTGTGTAGGGCTTTTATCCTCAGAAGCAACTCCTTTGGTTCAAAGGGCTTTGTAAGATAGTCGTCCGCACCAAGAGAAAAGCACCTTTCCTTATCCTCAAGCCTTCCCTTTGCCGTAAGTATAAGCACGGGCGTATTGTTCCCCCTTTTTCTTAGCTCCTTTAAAAGATCTTCTCCACTCACATGTGGCATCATAAGGTCCAACACTATCACATCATAACAAGACACTTCAAGCAAATCAAAAAACTCCCTACTGTCCTCTATCCAATCCACCACAAGCCCTTCCGAGTTTAAATATTCCTTTAAAGACTCCCCCAAAAGCTTGTCATCTTCTACCAACAGAACCTTCACAAGTTTAAATTATAAGTTCAATCGCATCCCTTATATGCCCTACTGGAAAGATTTCTGCCCCATCTATCTCCACCACTGCACCCTTTGGCACTATGGCCTTTTTATAGCCAAAGCGTAGCCCTTCTTTTATTCTTTCCTCCGCGAAATGCACAGACCTTACCTCACCAGATAGACCAAGCTCCCCAAAGACTATAAAATCACCCACAGGCTTATCCTTACAGAGCTAACTACTGCCAAGGCTACCGCAAGGTCTATGGCCGGCTCTTCCACCCTCACACCGCCAACTATATTAACAAACACATCCCTATCCCTTGTAAATACCTTTGCCTCCTTTTCAAGCACGGCAAGTATTAAAGATAGCCTGTTTGGGTCAAAGCCTTGAGTTCTTCTCTGTGGAGTGGTGTAGAGTGCATGAATGGTAAGTGCCTGAACCTCAAGAAGAACTGGCCTGCTTCCTTCTGTGTGTGGGAAGATAACGCTACCGGGAGAACCAACCCTTTCCTGAAGGAAGAAGGCGGAAGGCTCCAAAACTTCCTCAAGCCCATAACTGGACATTTTAAAGACTGCCACATTACCGCTTGCACCAAATCGGTTTTTTACCACCTTTACCACCCTGTAGAAGTTAAACCTTTCTCCTTCAAAGTAAAGCACCGTATCCACAAGGTGTTCAAGCACCTTTGGACCAGCCAATAGGCCTTCTTTGTTTACCTGACCCACAATAAACAAAGGAATACCCAAGGACTTACAAGCTTCCGCCAGCCTAAAGGCACACTCCCTTACCTGCGCCACAGAACCCGGAGAAGACTCAAGGCTTGAACTATACATGGTCTGTATAGAATCAACCACAAGCAGAGAAGGCTCTTCTACTTTGATTGTCTCCAAAAGGTTTTCAAGGTTTGTCTCTGGAAAGGTCAAAAGCTTGTCTGAACCCACGCTTAGCCTTTTGGCCCTTATGGCGATCTGGGAGGGTGATTCTTCGCCGGAGACATATAAAACCCTTCCATATCTTTTTGAAAATCTATCTGAAAGCTGTAAAAGTAAGGTAGACTTGCCTATGCCAGGCTCTCCAGCCAAAAGGACCACCTGGCCCTTTACAATGCCACCACCAAGGGCCTCATCAAGATTTGAAAAGCCTGTGGTTAATCTGGTTGGTAGGTCTTCCACCCAGCTGAGGACGGGCTGAGGTGGTTTGTATGGAGTGGCTAAGCTTGAAGTTTTGGGTAGGTCCTTCTCTTCCACCATGCTATTCCAAGCACCACAA
>Ga0101943_1001076_pt1 | contig 11845 bp, 6 predicted proteins | sample DewCreD2012metaG_5_FD_75244 | JGI IMG/M metagenome (GOLD analysis project Ga0101943, IMG submission 75244) | Hot spring sediment bacterial and archeal communities from British Columbia, Canada, to study Microbial Dark Matter (Phase II) - Dewar... ... | reverse complement strand
AAAAAACGCGGCGCCGGATGCTGTCCCACATGGGAGTACCTTGCGTTGAATCGAGCTTGGCTATTGACCAGGAACTGGTTCGTTGCCATACGCTGAAACCGATGACTCGGGTGTGCGCGGCACTGTGGCTCGTGGTTGCTCTGGTGTTTTCCGGACTTCCCCGCAGTGTCTGTGCGTTTACCGACTGTTCGGTTCGGCGTGCAGCGGCTGAGCGCCAACACCGTTGCTGCGGCGAAGCGAAGTGGAAGGCTGCGTGTTGCTGCAGCCAGGAAAGCAGCGCCCCAGCATCGAACGCTCCTGCGCCGGACCGTGCCGTGGTCCGCCTGCCCCTGCACGTGAGCGCACTTCCGCTCCCTCCGGAGAATGGCCGGCACATTGCCTTTGAGCCTCGCGTGCTGGCAGAACTGCGGAACCCGGTCTCCGAGCACGTACGTCTGCTCCTCTGACGCCCGACGTGTGCCTGTAGCGGGCTGAGCGAGCCCGCGCACTGGGTGCAGTGCGTTGCCGCACTGCGTGGTGTCGGTTTGCGATTCGGAGGAGTGTGCCATGCGAGCACGACGTTGGTTTTGCTTTTTCATTTGCACAGGTGTTTTGCCTGGATGTTTCTTTCTTCCGCGAGGGTTCGACGAACAGCACGCGCGCAACCGTGCAGCGGGAGAGCGCTACAACTTGCCCTTGCCAGAATTGCCTGAGGAGCCGGATCTCGAGTCGCTGTTGGAGTACGCCTGGAGGGCGAACGGCGAGGTGCGAGCGGCCTGGAACGAGTGGGTTGCCGCAGTGGAACGCGTGCGCGACGCGGCTGGGTACCCCAACACCAACTTGCACCTGGGCCTCGAAGCGATGTGGGCAGGCAAACGCCCGGGCTGGAACGACGTCACCATCAGCGCAGGCAACGACCCGATGACCAATTTGGCCCTGCCACCAAAAATTGCGGCCGCGGCACGAGTGGCCCTCGAGCAAGCCCGCGCCGCAGAAGCCAACTTCCATGCCCGCCGCTTGGCCGTGCGCGAGCGCGTGGCAAGCACGTTTTTCCAGTGGATCGGGCTCCACGAACGCGCCGAAATCGCGCATCGACGGGCAGCGTGGCTCGAACAACTCGAGCTCAGTGAACGAGCAAGGTTCAGTTCCGGGGCGGGGAGCCAAGAAGTGTGGCTCGCGGGCCAGAACGCTCGGCTTGAAGCGGAAAACCAGGCGAGGAACCTTCTGGTCGAGGCGGAAAACCTGCGCCGTGAGTTGAACGGGCTTCTTGGCCGTGCAGCAGACGCCCCCTTGCGTCCGCCACGGGAGCCGGTGCGCGGGAGGAGTTGGCCCGGGAACCTCGAGGAGTTTCGCGCGCAGCTTCGTGCGGGGAATCCGGAACTAGCGGGGCTCCGTGCGGAAGTTGCCGCGCGCGAGCGCACGCTCCACGCGGCCCAACTGCAATTCCTCCCGGACGTGAATCCAATGGGAGCCATCACGGGGGACGTCAGCCAGGTGGCAGGGCTCGCGTTCGTGTTGCCGTTAACGTGGCGCAAGCTGCAAGCGCAGGTAGCGAGTGCCAGGGCCTTGGTGGATGCCAGCCGGGCAGTGCTTCGCCAGGCCGAGGCAGACCGTGAAGCAGAAGTGGCTGCAGGGTTGGCTGTGCTCGAGAACGTGGAACGGCAGCAGCGGCTGTGGACCGAAAGTCTGCTGCCCAACTGGCAGCTTCGCTGCCAAAGCGTTCGCCGCGCATACGAGGCGGGCACGCAGTCGCTAGGGGAGTGGGTGCAAGCGGAACTCGCACGACTGGCAGCCGAAGAAGCACTGGTAGAGTTGCAGACCCTCCGAGAACAGCAGCTCGTGCGCTTGGAGACGTTGCTCGGCCTGCCAGGCGAAGGGGGATTTTCCGCAACTCAGGAGGCAAGCCATGCCGCGCGCTGAGACTCTCGTGCAAGGGAAGAGGAGATGTAAACGCTGCCCGGCGCGTTGGCGCCGGCAGGGTTGGTTGCTCTTTGTTGTGTTCCTGTTCGGCATCTGCGCCTGGAGCGTCGGTGCTTCCAGGGTGCTCGAAGCGCAGGAGGCAAACGAAACACCTGAGGTGCACGACACGCAGGCGGAACGCACCTTGTGGACTTGTTCCATGCATCCCCAGGTGATTCGGGACGCGCCAGGAAACTGTCCCATTTGCGGGATGCAGTTGACGCCCCTGCAACCGCGCCGAACAGGAGCCACGCCAACGACACCGGGCGAGCGAAAGGTCAAGTACTGGTGGGACCCTATGATGAACCCTCCGTACATTTCGGATCGCCCGGGAAAGAGCCCCATGGGCATGGATTTGGTTCCAGTTTACGAAGACGAAGTGGTGGTCGGTCAGGTCATCACCATCGACCCGCGCTTGGAGCAGAACATGGGCGTGCAACTAGCTGAGGTCCGGCGCGGTACGCTGACCCGAACGGTGCGTGCGTATGCGGAAGTGCGCGAGCCGTCGGCGACGTTGCAAGACATGACCGTGCGTACTGGGGGGTGGGTCGTTCGCTTGTTTGCAGGTTACGAGGGCATGCACGTGGCCAAGGGTGCGCCGATCTTCGAGCTCTACAGTCCGGAATTGCAAACGGCCCTGGCGGAGTGGATCGCGGCGCAGTCGGCAGCAAACGAGAACGCGGAGCTCCTTGCTGCCACGCGTGGGAAGCTGGAGCAGCTTGGGTTGAGCCGAGAACAAATCGAGGAATTTGCCAGCCGGGAGGAAGCGCCGCGAACGGTCGTGTTTCACGCCACGCATTCGTTCCACGTGGTGGAAAAGCTCGTCAACGAAGGGGCGCGCGTAGAGCCCGGGCAGCCCATTTTGCGTGTGAACGATCGCGTTCGCATGTGGCTCGACGCGCAGGTGTACGAACAAGACTTGCCGTTCATTCGGTTGGGCCAACAGGTAGAGGCTCGCATCCTTGCACTGCCCGGACGCGTGTATCGCGGGACCGTGACGTTCATCCATCCGCACGTGGAGCCGATGGCGCGGACGATCGTCGTGCGGGCAGAGCTCGAGAACGAGCAAGGGGAACTGCGGCAAGGGATGGCCGCGACGGCCATGATTTCTGGTGCGGTTCTCACGGACGCTCTTCTGGTTCCTCGCGAAGCGGTCATCGAAACCGGAGAGCGGAAGATCGTCTTTGTTGCCACGGAGCCAGGACATTTCGAGCCGCGAACGGTGGAAACCGGGCCTCCTGGGGCGGACGGCGTGGTGAGCGTTCTCCAAGGACTGGCGCCGGGAGAACGCGTCGTGGTGAGCGGGCAATTTCTGCTCGATGCAGAAAGCCGGCTGCGCGAAGCGGCACGAAAGTTCCTGGGAACGTCCTCACCCGAAGGTACGAGCCATGGTGCGCACGGTCATTGAGTGGAGCGTTCGGAATCGGTCGCTGGTGACTCTAGTTGGCGTTGCGTTAGCAGGGTTCGGGGTTTGGAGCGCCTACACATTGCGGCTGGATGCAATTCCGGACCTCTCCGACGTTCAGGTGATCGTGGTCACCGAGTATCCGGGCCAAAATCCAACAGTCGTCGACGACCAAGTGACCTACCCACTTGCCACTGCAATGCTCTCCGTCCCTGGGTCGACCGATGTACGCGGAATCAGCATGTTCGGCTGGTCGTTCGTCTACGTGCTGTTCGAGGATGGCACGGATTTGTACTGGGCGCGCAGCCGCGTGCTCGAGTACCTGAACTACGCGCGCGATCGCCTGCCAGCCGGCGTGGAGCCTAAACTGGGTCCGGACGCCACGGGCGTCGGCTGGGTACTGCAGTACGTTTTGTTCCCCGGCTGGTATTGCAGCAAGTACCCGCGCGGGATTTGGCAGGATCCCGAGGAGGACCGATGGTACGCCACGATGGAAGCGGCCGCGGCAGAACGGCGGTCGCACCTCAAGCGGGTGCGGGGATTCGAGTACCCGGGAACTTGCCCCGTGGACGGCACGCCGTTGGTTGCCGCGGAGCAAGATCTCGCGAGTTTGCGTAGCCTCCAAGACTGGTTCCTGCGCTACCCGCTAGCTGCCGTGGAGGGAGTGGCGGAGGTCGCCTCGCTTGGCGGATTCGTACGCCAAGTACAAGTGGTGCTCGATCCGCACGTGTTGCACGCATACGGAGTATCGCTGGACGATGTGGTCCGCGCCGTGGAGCGGTCGAACAACGACGTAGGCGGCGCGGTCGTCGAACGCGCGGAGCACGAGTACATGGTGCGCAGCCGCGGCTATGTGCGCCTGGATCGCCTCGAAGACTTGGGCAGTGCGGTTGTCGGGATGGGGAAGAACGGCGCGCCCGTGCTGCTTTCCCAGGTTGCCACCATCGAGGTCGCTGGAGCCATGCGTCGGGGGGTGGGCGAATACAACGGCCGCGGCGAAGTTGCTGGCGGCATCGTGGTCGCCCGGTTTGGCGAAAACGCGTACAAAGTGATCCGCGACGTGAAGCAGCGCCTCGCCGAGCTGGAGGAAGGACTCCCGCCTGGCGTGCTGCTGATCGTTACGTACGACCGTTCCGCACTGATCGAGCGCGCAGTGAACACCTTGCGCAAAGCCTTGATCGAAGAGCTCGCCGTCGTCGTGGTGGTGTGCGGCTTGTTCCTACTGCATGTCCGGAGCGCGCTTGTGGTGGTTCTGGTGCTGCCGCTTGGTTTGTTGGTGTCGCTTGGGGTGATGAACATCCTCGGAATCAACGCCAACATCATGAGCCTGGGCGGACTAGCACTGGCGATCGGGGTCATGGTCGACTCGGCCATTGTCATGGTGGAAAACGCCCACCGTCATTTGCACGCGGAATCCGAGCGCGCTGCCAGTGGTGGGTCGGTCCGAGCACGAGCCGACGTGATTTTGGAAGCGGCGGTCGAGGTTGGTCCGAGTTTGTTTTTCTCCCTTCTGATCATCACGCTTTCGTTCTTGCCGATTTTTGTGTTGGGGGAGCAATCGGGCCGACTGTTCAAGCCTCTCGCGTACACGAAAACATTTGCCATGGCTGCCGGCGCACTGCTTGGGATTACGCTCGTGCCTGTGTTGATGGTGTGGTTCGTTCGCGGGCGCGTGCGTCCGGAGGACCGGAATCCGTTCAACCGGGCCCTCGTGCGCCTGTACGAACCCGCGTTTTGGGCGGCGTTGCGCTGTCCGTGGTTGACCATCGCGATCGTGATCTTCGTTGGCGCTTCGGCGCTGTACCCCTGGAGTCAACTGGGCGAGGAGTTCATGCCGGCGCTCGACGAAGGAGATCTGCTCTACATGCCCACGACGGACCCCAGCATTAGCGTGACCAAGAGCCGAGAACTATTGCAGCAAAGCGACAAACTGCTGGCGCTGTTTCCAGAGGTCAAAACGGTTCACGGGAAGATCGGACGTGCAGAAACGGCCACCGACCCGGCACCTCTGTCCATGATCGAAACCGTGGTGCAATTGCATACCGACTCTGCACACTGGCGTCAGCGCCCGGTCGAACGTTTTTACCATGATTGGCCGCAGTGGCTCCGGTGGCCATTCGCCGCCACGTTCTGGCCTGATCACCGGCAGATCACAACGGAAGAACTCAAGCTGGGTTGGACAGATTCGGACGGGACACGGCATCCTGGCTTGAATGATGTGGTGCATTTCCCGGGCGTAGCCAATGCGTGGCCGTATCCGATCGAGAATCGAATCAATATGCTGACCACGGGAGTGAAAACGCCGGTCGGGGTGAAGATCTTGGGGCCGGACTTGGCAGTGTTGAACGAACTTGCCGAACGCACTGCCGTTGTATTGCAGCAAAAAGTTCCCGGCACGCTGAGCGCGTATCCCGAGCGGGCAGTGGGTGGGTACTACTTGGACATCGACGTTCAGCGCGAAGAGGCTGCTCGTTACGGGCTCACAGTGGGAGACGTGCAGGACGCAATCCAGACCGCGGTGGGTGGCCGGGAAGTTACGACGATTGTTCACGGGCTGGAGCGGTACCCAGTAACGGTGCGCTACGCGCGGGAGCTGCGCGACGATCCGGAACTGTTGCGCCAAATTTTGGTGCGTTCCCCGCGGGGCGAAGCTGTTCCCCTTGGTCAGGTCGTGAACTTTGCCGTGCGGCCTGGTCCAGCAATGATTCGGAGCGAGAACGCCCAGCGCACAGCTTGGGTTTATGTGGACATCGCGGAGCGAGATCTCGGCGGGTATGTGCGCGAAGCCAAGCGGGTGGTGGCGGACGAAATCCCTCTGCCGCCGGGATATACGCGGGTGTGGTCGGGGCGGTTCGAGTACCTCGAAAAGGCCAACCAGCGCTTGCTGGTAGTGGTCCCTCTGACGCTCTTGTTGGTGGTGCTGCTTCTATACCTGGCAAACCAAAGTTGGTTCCGCGTCGCCGTCGTGCTCCTGGCCGTGCCTTTCAGCTTGGTCGGCGCGTTTTGGTTTCTATGGCTCTTGGATTACAACATGAGCCTGGCGGTGTGGGTGGGTATTATCGCATTGTTGGGCATCGATGCGGAAACCGGACAAATCATGCTCCTGTATTTGGAAAACAGCTACCGAGCACGGGTCGCGGCCGGAACCTTGCGCACTCGAGCTGATTTGCTCGATGCAATCCACGCCGGAGCGGTGCGGCGCATTCGGCCGAAGTTCATGACGGTCGCCACAGCTTTGCTAGCCCTGCTGCCCCTTCTTTGGGCAACGGGAACCGGTGCCGAGGTGACTCGCCGAATTGTTGCCCCGCTCGTTGGAGGCATCGGAGTGAGCTTTGTGATGGAATTGTTGGTATACCCCGTCGTGTTTTTCCTTGCCCGCGGCTGGCGGCTGCCCGCGAAGTGATGCCGTGCGCGAACGGGATCCACAAGATGGCAGTCATGAGAGAACCGACGCATGAATTTGCCCACTGGCACGGGACCGACCCTGTGTGTGGGATGAAAGTAGATCCTGCCGCGCCTCGCGGCGGCAGCTTCGAGTGGCAGGGCGTTTCCTTCGCATTCTGCAACCCGCGTTGCCGCGAGCGCTTTGCTGCTCGCCCGGAGGCGTACTTGTATGCAACCGACCCCGTGTGCGGGATGCGCGTCCTCCGGGGTGCAGCGCCGGGTGGAAGTGTACGCCGCAACGGCACCGAATTTTGGTTTTGTAGCGAGCATTGCCGGCGCCAGTTCGAGGCAAGAAGCGAAGAGGAACCGGCCAACAAGGAAGCAGGGGAGTACACCTGTCCGATGCACCCGGAAGTGCGGCAGATTGGGCCCGGGATTTGTCCGCTCTGCGGGATGGCGTTGGAGCCCGTTTCCGGAAGCTGGGACGAAGAAGATCCAGAGCTGGCAGACATGCAGCGGCGCTTTGTGTTTGGCGCTGTCCTGACCGTTCCGCTGTTGGTGTTGGCGATGGGGCCGATGTGGTTTCGTGGTTCTTGGCAGCCGTTGTTGCCGCACGCCGTGCAACCGTGGTTGGAGTTCGCCTTGGCGACGCCAGTCGTTTGGTACGCAGGATGGCCTTTTTTCGAGCGAGCCTGGCTCTCGGTGTCGAGCCGGTCGCCGAACATGTTTACGTTGATCGGACTCGGTGTAGCCACAGCGTGGACGTACAGTGCTGTGGTCACAGTTGCGCCCCAGTTGGTGCCCTCCGGCCTTGCCGCACATGGCCCCCACGTGCCGGTGTACTTCGAGGCGGCCGCAGGGATCGTGGTACTGGTCCTGCTTGGACAAGTTCTCGAGTTGCGTGCACGACGTCGCACCGGAGCAGCCATTCGGGAACTGCTGGCACTCGTACCGCCTACAGCGATCCGCGTGGCTCCGGATGGTTCGGAGACCGAAGTACCTCTCGGGATGGTGCGTCCTGGTGATGTTTTACGCGTGCGGCCGGGAGCAAAGATTCCCGTGGACGGTGTGGTGATCGAGGGATCCACGACAGTGGACGAATCGATGCTCACCGGAGAACCCCTGCCAGTGGAAAAAACTCGAGGCTCTCGTGTCACCGGTGGCACCCTGAACGGCAAGGGCAGTATCTTGATGCGGGTCGAGCGCGTTGGCGAAGATACGGTGCTCGCGCACATCGTGCGGCTGGTGCAACAAGCGCAGCGCACACGCGCACCAATTCAGCGATTGGCCGACCGTGTGTCCGCGGTGTTCGTCCTTGCCGTGCTGGTGGTTGCCGCGGTCACGTTCGTGGTGTGGCTTTTTGTCGGCCCGGAGCCGCAACTGGCGCACGCGCTGGTGAGTTCTGTTGCAGTGCTGATCATTGCCTGCCCGTGCGCCCTCGGGTTGGCCACTCCGATGTCGATCATGGTTGCCACGGGTCGAGGGGCACGCGCTGGGATCTTGGTGAAAAACGCGGAGGCGTTGGAACTTCTCGAAAAGGTCGATGTGCTGCTGATCGATAAAACCGGAACCCTCACGGAGGGGAAACCGCGGGTGGTTGCGATCCGGTTACGCGGGCAGGAAACAGAGGAGCGAGTCTTGCGGTATGCTGCCAGTGTGGAGCGAGCCAGCGAGCATCCGCTGGCTCAGGCGGTCGTGCAGGCTGCGGAAGAGCGCACCCTCGCGCTTTGTCCCGTACGGAATGTACAGGCGGATCCGGGCGGCGGCGTGCGTGGCGAGGTAGAAAATGTACTCGTGACCCTGGGCTCGCCTGCGTATCTGGAGCGTTTGGGCATCGACTCCAAGTGGGCCAACGCCGAGGTGCAGGCACTGCAAGACGACGGTGCCACCGTCGTAGCCGTGGCGTTTGGGGACCAGGTTGTTGCGGTCCTGGGCGTGGTCGACCCACTGCGGACCTCGGCGGCTGAAGCCGTTCGCAGCCTCCGCGAGGAGGGTGTCAGGGTCGTGATGCTCACGGGCGACCAGGAGCGGGTCGCAGCAGCAGTCGCTCGGCGCGTCGGGATCGAAGAATTTGTGGCTGGCGTGTCCCCGGCGGAAAAGGCCGCTTGGGTCCAGCGGTACCGCAACGCTGGACACGTGGTAGCCATGGCTGGAGACGGTATCAATGATGCGCCCGCGCTGGCGCAAGCCGATGTGGGCATTGCGCTCGCGTCGGGAACGGACATCGCGCTCGAAACCGCAAGCATTGCGTTGCTCCGGGGAGACTTGCTGGGCGTGTTGCGGGCGCGACGGCTCAGCCGCGCCGCCATGCGCAACATTCGGGAGAACTTATTTCTTGCTTTCGTGTACAACGCGGCTGCGGTGCCGATCGCGGCTGGCGTGTTGTACCCGTTTACTGGCTTGCTGCTGAACCCAATGATTGCGGCGACAACGATGAGTTTCAGCTCCGTGTCCGTGATTGCGAATGCGCTTCGACTCTACCGCGTGAAGCTCTGAGTCTCGAGGCGTAGGAAAAAACGGTTGGAGATCGCTTTTCGTCCGGCCTTCCGTTGTGGGCGGCTCGCTTGCGGCATCGCTCGGGCTGCACGAGCACATGTGGTTCTGCGTCGTTACCCCCGGGGTGCGATGGGCTCGCGCGACGCCGCCGATGTTCGGTACGAACAGAAGTGCTTCAAGGCGCGGGAACGATCTTGAAGACTTCTCCGCCAAGGTCGGCAATGTAGAGTTCGCCCCGGGCATCCTCGCCGAAGGAGGCAACTTGGTCGATAGACACGCCGCTGCTCTCGAGCTCCGCGGTACGGTCCTGGTGGTCCGTGGCAATTCCGCCGACCACGCGGAACGTCCGAACCCAGCCGGAGCAAAAGTCAGCGTAAAAGTACGTGCCTCTTAAATCGGGCATTTTGCAACCACGGTACACGTAGCCTCCGGTGACCGAACAGCCTTGGGAGTGGTCGTACTCGTGGATGGGTTGTGTAAGCCCGGCTTGATTACACGAGGATCCCGACGGGAAGCAGTGGCCGTTGCCCTCGACGATGTTCCAGCCGTAATTTTCGCCGCCGGAGGAGCTTGCGGGTTGAAAATTAATTTCCTCGTACCGGTTCTGCCCGACATCCGCGATGTACAAGTCTCCGGTGACCCGGTCGAAGCTGTACCGCCACGGATTCCGTAACCCGAGAGCCCAGATTTCGTCTAGCGGCGGACTGCTACCCACGAATGGGTTCGTAGGGGGAATGCCGTAAGGTTGCGCCGCGTCGACATCGATGCGCAGCATCTTGCCTAACAAGCGGCTCGGGTTTTGGGCGTTTCCTTGCGGATCGCCACCGCTCCCACCGTCGCCAAGCCCGATGTAGAGGTAACCATCGGGCCCGAATGCAAGGTGGCCGCCGTTGTGGTTGCTGTAGGGCTGGGCCACTTGCAAGACGATGCGGGCGGACGAAGGATCGGCGACGTCAGGGTTTGCGGAAATTCTGTACTCCGCGATGACAGTGTCACCGGCTGTATTCGTGTAGTTGATGAAGAACCGTCCGTTGTCGACAAACTGCGGATGGAAGGCGAGACCCAGCAGCCCCTGCTCGCTGCCGTTGGAAACGAGAGTGGAGACGTCGAGAAACGGCGTGGGTAGCAACGCTCCCCAGCGAAACACGCGAATCCGCCCCGTTTTTTCCACAACGAAAATCCGGCTCACGTCACGCGGGGGCGCGGTGATGTACAAAGGCTGGCTGAGTCCACTGGCAATCCGTTCGGCGCGGATTGCTGTACCGGACACCGGAACCACTCCCGCGCACACGTCATTGCAGGCACCACCTTCGATTTGGCAGGTTGGCGAGCAGTTATCGCCGCCAATCACGTTGCCGTCATCGCATTGTTCGCCAGGTTCGAGTACGCCGTTCCCGCAAGAAGCTCCGGTACACACGTGACCGAATCCGCTGCCAGCGAGCGAAGCATACGGGAGACCGGTGCTCAGCAAGGCTTGCCGCGCGGTGCACGTGAGGCTGGCCAAGGTTCCCGTCGGACAAAAGGCCTGTACCCGCTGCGCTCGCAAATTCGGGATGCGATTGTTCGTCACGCAGCTTCGGCCTTGAGGGAGTTGCCGGACCAAACAGTTTCGCGCCGCTAGGACCACGGCGGCGACGAACTTCGCGGAAGCACTCGCGCAGGTCTCTACAGCCCGCGAAGCGACTGGAACAGCGAGGACGGCCAGCGCCGCCCATGGGAACGCCCGCATAAAACCTCCAACGGAAGAATTGCCGTCGAGTTTACCAGCGTTCACAGCCGGAACGAAGCAGACTTTCGTGTCGGTGGTTCGTCCCCCGGATTCCGCGGGAGTCCGCGCAAGGGTGTCGGGCCGCTGCGCTGCGGCTTTCCGTCGGAGCGCGATCTCGGCCGCGGCTGACCCTTGACCCGTCCGCCCGTGACTGCGGGACGAGCCTTGCTTGCCGCGCGACGTAACCGGGTGGTCGGCACTCGGTGCGCCTTCGGATCGCAACAAAGCGACGACCCTGGACCTGTGCCCATCGCAGTGGCGACGCGCATGGTGGCCTCTATGTGGCCGAGACGCTGGTTCATGGGTGTTGAGTCGGCGCATGGCGGCGAGCCGTCACGACTGGGCGTTTCGCCGGCCAGCGGCTTCTACACGCGCCCTTCACGCACGCGGTGCAAGGCGCACGTGGCCGTTGCAAACAGCGAGCTTGGAGGTTGTGCCTGAAACGAGAGTCGAACACCGACTCCCCGGTTTTGAGTCCTTCTTTACGGTGACTGGCCCAAGGAAGCCGGGTCCGTTGCTGGCGCCTTGGGCAATGAGGTCGCAGCGCGAGATCTCAGCTTGCGGCAACAAGATTCGGGCAGCAGGGAGGGGGGTCTGTTGGCGGGCTCTCTTCTCGTGGCCTTGGGAGTCGGGCGCTCGCGCCGTTGTGGCCGACACGTTTCAGGTGCGGTATGCGGAGTTGAAACGGACGTAGTCCTCGGTCAGGTCCGAGCAAATTCGGGTTGCTTGCGCCGCGCCCGCGCCAAGGTCGATGCTTAACGTGAACTCGGGCTGCGACACGATGGTGCTCGCCTCGGACTCGCACTCGCGCACGCGTTCGGTGCCTTTTTCCACGACCAGGAGGTCGTTCAGGT
>Ga0101943_1002375_pt1 | contig 11893 bp, 11 predicted proteins | sample DewCreD2012metaG_5_FD_75244 | JGI IMG/M metagenome (GOLD analysis project Ga0101943, IMG submission 75244) | Hot spring sediment bacterial and archeal communities from British Columbia, Canada, to study Microbial Dark Matter (Phase II) - Dewar... ... | reverse complement strand
CCAGTACGCGGACTTCATGTCGAGCGGCTTCGACATGATCACCACGGCCCTCGGCCGCTACCACTACCGCAGCGGGGTCCCGCTGCCGGTCGTGCTCCGCGGGCCCTCGGGGGGCGGCGTGCGGGCCTCGAGCTTCCACTCCTTCAACCCCGAGCCGTGGTTCGCCCACTCGCCGGGGCTGAAGGTGATCTGCCCGGCGTTCCCGACGGACGCGAAGGGCCTGCTCAAGGCCGCGATCCGCGACGACAACCCCGTGATCTTCCTCGAGCACAAGTGGATCTACCGCCGCATCAAGGAGGTCGTGCCGACGGACCCCGACTTCCTCGTGCCGATCGGGAAGGCCCGCGTCGTGCGCGAGGGCACCGACCTGTCGATCGTGACGTACGGCACGCTCGTCCACTGGGCGCTGGAGGCCGCCGAGCAGCTCGAGGCGGGCGGCATCTCGACGGAGATCGTCGACCTGCGCACGATCCAGCCGCTCGACACCGAGACCGTGCTGCGCTCGGTCGAGAAGACCAGCCGCGTCCTCGTGCTCTACGAGAGCCACCGGTTCCTCGGCGTGGGCGCCGAGGTCGCCGCGCAGATCGCGGAGGAGGCCTTCGAGCACCTCGACGCACCGGTGATGCGGCTCGCGCCGCCGAACGTGCCGATCCCCTTCTCCCCCACGCTCGAGGACGCGTACCTGCCGCAGGTGCCGGACATCGTGGAGGCCGCGCAGCGGCTGGCCGCCTGGTAGTCGGGAGGGACCGATGACGACCGTGACGATGCCCCAGCTCGGCGAGACCGTCGTCGAGGGGACGATCCTGCGCTGGCTGAAGCGCGAGGGCGATCTCGTGCAGGCCGACGAGCCCCTCTTCGAGATCTCCACCGACAAGGTCGACACGGAGGTCCCCTCGGTCGCCTCCGGGCGCCTGGCGAAGATCCTCGTGCCCGAGGGCGCGACGGTGAAGGTCGGGACCGAGCTCGCCATCATCGAGGAGGAGGGCGCACCGGCCGCCGCGCCGGAGCCCGAGCGCGCCGCCCCGGCTGCCGAGCCGGCGCCCCAACCGGCAGCCGCTCCGACCGCCCCCCGTGCCGGCGTCATCTCGCCGCTCGTGCGGCGCCTCGCGGCCGAGCACGGCGTGGACCTCTCGCAGGTCGTCGGGACCGGCGCCGGCGGACGGATCACGAAGAACGACGTGCTCGCCTACATCGCGGCCCGCGGCGAGGCCGCACCGGCCGCCGCGGCGCCTCCCGCACCGGCCGCAGCGCCAGCCGCGGCTGCGGCAGCGCCGGCCCCGGCTGCGGCAGCGCCGGCCCCGGCTGCGGCACCCGCCGTCACCGCGCCGCCGGCTCCCGCGGCCGCCGGAGCCGAGGAGGAGATCCTGCCCGTCTCGCACGTGCGGGCCAAGATCGCCGAGCACATGAAGCGCTCGCTCGAGGTCTCGGCCCGGGCCTGGACCGCGGTCGAGGTCAACATGGAGAACATCGCCCGCCTGCGCGAGTGCCACAAGGACGCGTTCAAGGCGCGCGAGGGCTTCGCCCTCACGTACCTGCCGTTCGTGGCCCGGGCGGCCACCGAGGCCCTCCTCGCCTTCCCGCTCGTGAACTCGGAGCTGCGCGGGGACCGCATCGTGCTCAAGCGGTACGTGAACCTCGGCATCGCCGTGTCCTACGACGAGGGGCTCATCGTGCCGGTCCTGAAGGGCGCGCACACGATGAACCTGCTCGGCATCGCCCGCGGCATCAACGACCTCGCGACGCGGGCGCGCGCGAAGAAGCTCCTCCCCGACGAGGTGCACGGCGGCACCTTCACGATCACGAACCCCGGCTCGTTCGGCTCGCTCATCAGCCTGCCCATCATCAACCAGCCGGAGACCGCCATCCTGTCCACCGACGCCGTCGAGAAGCGCCCCGTCGTGATCGACGATGCGATCGCGATCCGCCACATGATGTACCTGTCGATGTCCTGGGACCACCGGCTCATCGACGGCGCCCTCGCGACGCAGTTCCTGGTCCGCGTGAAGCAGAACCTCGAGACCTGGGACTTCGCCGAGGACCTCGCACTGTGACGGGCCGACCCACGTCGGGGTCGATCAGCGTCGCAGCGCCGCCACCATCAGGAACGTGATCCCGAACAGGATGCCGAGCAAGCCCGCCCACAGCCAGACGGGACCTGGAGCCTCGGGCAGGAGGGCCTCGCGGTTCAGTACGATCACGGCGCTACCCACCAGGACGAGGAAGATCCCGGTACGCAAGCTGGTGATCCACCGGTCCCGAGGTGCCGGTTGCGCGGCACCCGAACGCCGTCTCCTCAAGACCCACCACCCGCTGGGATCACACGCGAAGGCAAGACCGCCATCCGGCGGGGCGGACGGAAGGGGCTACCGATCCATCCCATCGTTCGCAACATACCCGGCGATCGGGGCATCGGCCGAGGCCCAGGCATAGATGGGGATCTCGGGCGCACCCACAGCCATCGTTGCGTTGCCATTCCCTCTCCCTGGTGCCTCCGAACGCCCCCCAAGCGCCGTCAAGCCCAAGCCGGCCCTACGCATGCGCTATCGGTCGGTGCCGGTAGGCTTCGGGATGCGATGGATCCGCCCGCCGGCGCCGAGACATCCTGCCGTGAGATGCGGTTGATGCGTCTCTCGGGGCTGGTGCCGTACGCGGAGGCGAACGCCCTCATGCACGAGCTCGCGGAGGCGCGCCTGCGCGGCGAGGGCGAGGACACGCTCATCCTGCTCGAGCACCCGCCCGTCTACACGGCCGGGCGGACCTCCCGGGACGAGCACCTGCGCTGGAGCGAGGAGCAGATCCGCGCGGCCGGCGCCGAGCTGCACCGGATCGACCGCGGCGGCTCGCTCACGTTCCACGGTCCCGGGCAGCTCGTCGGCTACCCGATCCTCGACCTCGGCCCGCGGCCGGAGGCCCTCGGCTACGTGCGGCGGCTCGAGGAGGTCGTGATCCGCGCCGCCGCCGCCATCGGCGTGCCGCTGCACCGCAGCGAGGTCCAGACCGGCGTGTGGTCGGGCGACCGCAAGGTGTGCGCGATCGGCGTCCGGCTCATGAAGATGCGCGTCGCCCTCCACGGCTTCGCGCTCAACTGCGACACGGACCTCTCCTGGTTCGACGCCATCGTGCCCTGCGGCCTGGCGCACACCGGCGTGACCTCGCTCTCGGAGCTCGCGGGGCGCCGCGTCACCGTGGCCGAGATGGCCCCGCTCGTCGTCCGCGCGTTCGAAGAGGTCTTCGGCGTGCGGCTCGTCGGCGAGCCCGAGCCGCGGCTCGGCCTGCGGATCGACGTGACGAGCGTCGCCGAGGCCCTCGAGCGCCTGGAGGGTGCCGACCACCGCTGAGGTCTCGAGCCGGGGTACGCTTCCTGCGTGCGCACCCTCCTGCTCGGGGTCGGGATCGCCGTCCTCATCTGGGTCGCGGTCGTGCTCGCGCTCGCGCTCACCGGGCGGCGAGCCCGAGCCCGGGAGCTCGCAGCCCTCGTGCCCAACCTCCTGCTCCTGTTCCGCGGGCTCCTGCGCGACCCCCGCGTGCCGCGGCGCGCGAAGCTCTGGCTGGTCTTCGCGGTGGCCTGGATCGCCTCGCCCATCGACCTCGTGCCCGAGTTCGTCCCGATCGCCGGGCCGCTGGACGATGCGATCGTGGCCGCCCTCGTGCTGCGGCACCTCCTCCGGAGCACCCCGAGGGAGGTGCTCCTCGAGCACTGGCGCGGCGAGGAGGCGATGCTCGGCCGGCTGCTCCGCGCTTGAGCGCAGGAAGTAGAAGCGGATGGTATGGTATGCGCATGCTTGATGCTCGCACCCAGGTCCTCCTCTCCCGGGAGCAGCGTGAACGGCTCGAGCGACTGGCCGCCGAACGCGGCGTCTCGGTCGGAGCCCTGATCCGCGAGGCGATCGACCGCTACCTGCCCCCGCGCTCCCGCTCGCCCGAGGAAGCGCTCGCCGCGATCCGTCACCTGTCCTTGCCCGTGGACGACTGGGAGCGCATCGAGGCCGAGATCATCCGGGGAGCGACCCCCTGACCGTCTTCATCGACACCGGCGTCCTCATGTACGCGGGTGGGGCCAGCCATCCGCTGCGGGCCCCGTGCCTGGAGATCCTCGACCTCGTGGCGACCGGGCGACTGGACGCGGTGACATCCGCGGAGGTCGTGCAGGAGATCTTCCACCGGTTCGCCCGGAGCCCGCGCGCTGCGGAGGGCGCCGAGCTCGCCCAGGCCACGATCGATCTCTTCTCCCCCGTCCTGCCGATCACCCACGGCATCGTCGCCCGGATGCCGGAGCTCGCCCGCCGCTACCCGACGCACAGCGCCCGGGATCTGATCCACGTCGCGACCTGCCTCGCGCACGGGATCGAGGCCGTCGTCAGCCCCGACACCGACTTCGACCGTATCCGGGAGGTCCGCCGGATCGCCCCGGAGGATCACGCCGGGCTGTCCTCCCACGTGCGGCGCTAAGAGGGTTCGCGGCCGCAGGTCCGGCCACGAGGGCGGTCAGCCCTCGGGCGGAAGGTCGAGGACCGACCAGGGCGCGCCGTGCTCGGTCATGAGTCGGAGGAACGTGCCCGGGTCGAGCTGCTCGGGCGCGAACACGCCCGGGCCCGGCAGCTCGCCGCGGAGGACCATGAGGGCCCCGCACGCCGCCGGGATCCCCGTCTGCAGGCCCGTGCCCTGCACGCCCATCCGTGCGAAGGCCTCGTCGTGCGAGGTCACCTGGTACATGAACCGTCGGACCCGCTGGCCATCGACCGTGCCCTCGGCGAGCGTGCCGACGCACACCGAGCCGTGCAGCTTCCCGATGAGGTCCACCGGCCTCGGCAGCCGCGAGACGAGGAGGTCGAACGGGCGGAACCGGCACCCCGCGAACTCGATCTCGTCCTTGTGCGCGAACCCGAGCCGCTTCCAGCTCCGCAGGAGCTCGACCCAGGGGTCGGGGAGCGCGATGTAGAAGGTGGCCAGGCGTAGCCCCTTGTCCGCGAGGAACCGGGCCATCAGCGCGGGCTCCTCGTGGTCGATGTGCCACACGCGAAGCCGTCCGACCGGCTCCGGGAAGTCGAACTCCGTGCTCAGGGTGAGCGGCTCGCTCAGCAAGAACCTCCCGTCCTCGAACCGCTCGGGCGGCAGCAGCAGGGACTCCTCGATCATGATCGCCGGGGAGAAGCTCGTCGCGAACTCGTACCCCTCGGCCCACCCGTTGTCGCCGTCGTAGACGATCAGTCGCTCGACGGTATCCATCTCGTCGTACAGGGCCCGGGCGAAGACGTCGCTCGCCCCCGGGTCGATCCCGCAGAACAGCAGCGCCGAGATCCCTCGCTCGCGGAAGGCCCCATCGAGCGCGAACTGCTCGTCCATGTCCGGTGTCCCGACGATCTCCCGAGGGCCACCGGCCGCGAGGTCGAGGTAGCTCACGCCGACCTCCAGGCAGGCCTCCATCACCGGGATGTTGAAGGCCGGCACGAGCGCGTTGACCGCGAGCTGCGCCCCCCGGAGCGTTTCCCGCAGCGCCTCGGGATCGCGGGCGTCGAGCCTGCGGGGGCTCGCCTTCCCGCCCGGGAGCTTGGCCGCGACCTCCTGCACCCGGCCCTCGTCGACGTCGGCGAGGACCACCTCCGTCACGTCGGGCTCGGCCGCGAGCGTGCGTGCGATCACCTCGCCGACCGATCCCACCCCGAGCTGCACGACGCGCATGTGTCGCTCCCCCCTCGCGAGATCCGACCCGTCCGACATCGGGTGTGCGGCTCGATCGTCGCCTCGGGTGCGACGAAGCGTCAACGGGCAACCGGCCCGAAGGAACCGTGACGCGTAGATCGCGTCCGCTCTCTATGAAGAGGGGCCGGTGGTCCAGTAGGTGACCGAGGCCGTCGGTCCGCGGGCATTCCGTGGAGCGGTGCTCATCTCTCTATCGCCTCCTTCCGGGAGGATGAGGTTGGGTGGGAGCTCGCTCCGGTGGCCCATCTCAGTCGGGGGTCGTCATGCGACCAGAGCGGAGCGCGTGGGGCCTGCCGGAGCGAACGGCTGGTTGCGGGTGAGCATGTGCCAGATGGCCTCGGCGAGCTTGCGGGCGACCTCCACCCTGGCCACCTTCGCCCCCCGCTGCTTGCCCAGGCGGCGTTTGGTCCGCTCGTAGTGCTCGCGGTAGCAGGGGTGGCGGGCGGCGTGGGTGGCCGCCTCGATCAGCGCCCACCGCAGGTACTTCGGGCCGTTCCTGGACAGCGGCCCCCGGTGGTCCTTGCCGCCTGACTGGTGGACCCGTGGGCACAGCCCCGTGTAGCCGGCGAGCTTCTTCGGCGAGGGGAACCGCGAGATGTCCCCGATCTCCGAGGCGATGGTGAACCCGAGCACCCAGGCGATCCCCGGGGCGGTCACGAGCAGGCGCACGTAGGGGTGGTCGGCCCCCAGGCGGCGCAGCTCGGCCTCGCAGCCGCGGATGCGGCCGTCCAGGTCCTCGATGAGCTCCAGGGAGGCCGCAACCGTCCCGGCCCAGGGCTCGGGGAGCCCCAGGCCGCGGAGCAGCTCGCGGCCGGCCCGACCGAACAGGTCCGAGACCGGGCAGGGGTGGCCGAAGGCGATGAGCGCGGCGTGGATCCGGTTCTTGAGGGCCGTGCGGTGGCGGACCAGGTGCAGGCGGAAGCGGGCCCGCTCCCGCTCGGCCCGGACCCCGGGGGTGGGCAGCCAGATCGCCGGGATCAGGTCCCTCCTCGCGAGCTCGGCCAGGACCCACGCGTGGGTCCGGTCGGTCTTGCAGGCGAGCGGCGCCAGGCCCTTGACCTTCTTCGCGTCACAGATCTCCACGTCCCAGCCGTGAAGCTCGAGCGTGTCGTGGACGAACCGGGCGCCGTTCATGGACTCGATGGCGGCGCGGACGGGCTCACCCCACCGGGCCGCCTGTGCCGCCAGCGTGCGCAGCGCGTCGGCGTCCGGGGAGACCGCCGTCACCTCCCTCGTCGCCCCGCCCTCCTCGAGCACGTGCACATCGAGCCTCCTCCTCGACAGGTCCGGACCCGGCGTACAACATCTCGGGGCCTCCTTCCGGTCGCTCTCCGGTGGACACCTGGAGGGTGCCACCGGGGAGGCCCCTCTTCATGACATTCAGGCGTCGGCGACGATCGCGTAGCGCGGACGGTGCTCGAGCAGGGACAGCAGCCGGGGCTCCTGCTGGAGCTGGGCCCACTCCACGTCGCGGAGGCGCTTGATGCGGACCGCTCGCCAACCGGCTCGACGCACGGCCTCGAGCATCGGCCGTGGGCTCGAGCGCCGCGCGAGCGGGAGGGCCGCCAGCACCTCCTCGGGGTAGGGCGCGTGGTGGTCGTGCGGCACCCGTCGGAGCCGGCGCACGGCCTCCGCCGCCAGCTCGCGGGCGCGCTCGAGCGGCCCGTCGCCGCCCCACGACCCTTCGAGGAGCACGAGCCGCCCACCCGGCGCGCACACCGAGCGCCATGCCGCGAGCGCCCGCTCCGGCTCCGGCAGCGTCCACAGGACGTGCCGCTCCATCACGGCGTCGAACGGTCCGGGCGGCGGCTCGGCGGCGCGGCCGACCACGAAGTCGAGCTCGAGCCCACGCTGGGCCGCCTTGCGCTTGGCCACCGCGAGCATCCCCTCGGACAGATCGAGCGCGGTCACGCGATGCCCGAGCTCGGCCGCGAGGAGCGCGAGCGCCCCGGTCCCCGCACCAACGTCGAGCACGCGGGCGGGCGGCTCCGGCAGGGCCTCGCGCAGCACGCGGCGCCAGGCCGCGGCCTCGAGCGGATCCGAGATCGCGTGCGACGGCGACCCGTCGTAGGTGTGCGCGTCGCGGTCCCACCACTCGCGGATGCGCTCGTGCAGGTCCGTCATCGGACCCTCAGAAGAGCGCGCTCGCGAGCTTGCGCCGGTACTCCCGCGTGAGCTCGTGCTCCTCGCCGAGGACGGTGAAGACCTCGAGCATCGCCTGACGCGCGTCGGGGTCGTCCTTGAGCGCGCCGAGCATCCCGTCCAGCGCCTCCCGCCAACGACCCTGCGCGGCGAGGCGCTTGGCCGACGCGAGCGTGCCGGGCTCGGACAGGCCGGCCCACGACGCGATCTCGATCTCCGCGAGGAGCTTCTCGGCCTCCGGATCCGGCAGGAGCGGCATGAGCGTCTCCCGCGCCTCGGCGTGCGCGCCGCGCCGCGCGAGCACGCGGCCGAGGCCGAGCCGCGCCGTCCGGTTCTTGGGATCGGCCTCGAGCGCCTCCCGGTACTTCCGCTCGGCGTCGTCGAGGTCGCCCTCGGCCTCCTCGGCCGCGGCGGCCTTCGCCTCCTCCTCGGCGGGGGTGGGCAGGAGCCGATCGATGAACTCGTTCACCGCCTGCTCCGGGTACGCCCCGATGAACATGTCGACCGCCTGCCCGTCGCGGAACGCGACGACCGTCGGGATCCCCTGCGAGCGCACGGCCTGGAGCAGCGCCTGCCCGACCCCCTCGGTGTCGACGTTGACCTTGGCGAGGAGGAACGCGCCCTTGCGCTCCTCCGCAACCTTCTCCAGGATCGGGCCGAGCACGCGGCACGGTCCGCACCAGGCCGCCCAGAGATCGACCACCACGGGCCGCTGCTTCGAGCCCTCGATGACGACCTCCTGGAAGTTCTCGTCCGTCACCTCGATCACGTTGGTCGTTGCCACCTGGTCCATCCTTCCTTCCTTCCCCTCAGGCTACCTTCGCCCTGCGCAGCGACAGGGCGTTCAGCGCCACCAACAGGCTTGAGCCGCTCATCGCGAGGGCCGCGATCTCGGGCCGCAGCGTGAGGCCCGCCCACGCGAACGCGCCCCCCGCGATCGGCAGGGCGAGGGCGTTGTAGCCCACCGCCCATCCGAGGTTCTCTCGCATCTTCCGCACCGTGGCCCGGGACAGGGCCATGGCGGTCGCGACGTCACCCGGGTCCGAGCGCATCAGGACGACGTCCGCGGTCTCCACCGCCACGTCTGTCCCGGTGCCGATCGCGATGCCGACGTCGGCCCGCGCCAGCGCCGGCGCGTCGTTCACGCCGTCCCCCACCATGCCCACCGTTCGACCCTCGGCCTGCAGCTCGGCGACCTGCCGCTCCTTGTCCTCGGGCCGGACCTCGGCCAGGACGCGCCCGATGCCGAGCTCGGTCGCGACCCGCTCCGCCGTCACACGGTTGTCGCCGGTGAGCATCACGACCTGGACGCCCTCGGCCGAGAGGCGCTCGATGGCAGCCCGCGCGGTCTCGCGCACCGTGTCGGCCAGCGCGATCACGCCGGTCGCCCTTCCGTCGACCGCGACGAACGCCACCGTGCGCCCCGTGGCCTGCAGCTCCCTGCCGATGGCACCAGCCCCATCGAGCGCCACGCCTTCCTGCTCGAGCAGGCGGCGGCTGCCGACGACGACCGTTCGGCCGCCGACCTCGGCCACGGCCCCGGCTCCGGGGACCGCGCGGAACCGCGTCGCGGGGGGGACGTGTAGGGCACGGGCCTCGGCGGCCGCGACGATCGCCTCGGCGAGCGGGTGCTCGCTCTCGCGCTCGACCGCCGCCGCCAGACGCAGGAGCTCGGTCTCGTCCAGACCGTCCGCTCGGATCGCGTCGACCGCGGGCTCGCCCATCGTCAGCGTCCCGGTCTTGTCGAAGACGACCGTGTCGAGCCCCGACGCCCGCTCGAGCGCCCCGGCGTCCTTGAACAGGATCCCCCGCCGAGCGCCCATCCCGGTTCCCACCATGATCGCGGTCGGCGTCGCGAGCCCGAGCGCGTCCGGGCACGCGATGACCACGACGGTGATCGCGAACAGCAGCGCGGTCTCGAGCGAGGAGCCGACCAGCCAGAACCACACGCCGAACGTGGCGAGCCCGCCACCGAGCGCCACGAGCACGAGCCAGGACGCCGCCCTGTCCGCCAGGCGCTGCGCGGGGGCCTTCGAGTTCTGCGCGGCCTGCACGAGCTCCACGATCTGCGCGAGCGCCGTGTCGGAGCCGACCTTCGTAGCGCGCGCCCGGAGCGAGCCCTCCCGGTTGATCGTCGCGCCGATCAGCGCGTCGCCGGGACGCTTCGTCACCGGCATGCTCTCGCCTGTGATCATCGACTCGTCCACGCTCGAGGTGCCGTCCTCGACGACCGCATCGACCGGCACCTTCGATCCGGGGCGCACGAGCAGCAGGTCGCCGACCTGGACCTCGGCCGTCGGCACCTCGACGGGCGCGCCGTCACGCAGGACGACCGCCATCGGCGGCGCGAGGTCAAGCAGGGCGCGCACGGCGTCCGAGGCGCCGGCGCGCGCCCGCATCTCCATCCAGTGCCCGAACAGCACGAACGACGCGAGCACGGCGATCGCCTCGAAGAAGTGCTCGCCCTCCACGCCGAGGACCACGGCGACCGAGTAGACCCACCCGACGCCGATCGACGTGGCGACGAGCACCATCATGTCCAGGGTCCGGTTGCGCACCGCCCGCACGGCGCCGCGGAAGAACAGGGTCGAGCTGTAGAGCACGACCGGGAGCGAGAGCAGCAGCGACAGCACGTCGGTCCGCATGCCGAGCGGCGCCGGGAGCTCGAGCCCGAGCACCTCCACCGCGATCGGCGAGTACAGGAAGATGGGGATCGCGAAGGTGAGGGCGACGAGGAACCGCCGCCGCATGTCGCGCGCCATCTCCGCCGTCGACATGCCGGCGTGCCCTCCGTGTCCCGTGTGCGCCTCCGCCGCGCGCCCGACCGCCCTTCGATCGCCCCTGGGTCCGCGGGTCGCCTCCGCGTGCGCCTCGTGCGCGCCCCCCTGGACGTCGTGCGCGAGCGGCTCCTCGAGCGGGTCGCACACGTGTCCGGGAACGGAGCGCCCCGCGCAGTGGTAGCCGCATTCCTCGACCCACCGCTCCAGATCGGCGAGTGTGATCGCGCTCGAGTCGTATCGGACCGTCGCCGTCTGGCTCAGCGCGTTCGCCTCCACGCCCCGTACGCCGGGGCGCGCCGCGAGACGGCGCTCGACGCCGCGCGCCGACGTCGCGGCGAACATGCCGCCGACGTGCAGCACGACCTCGACCAGCTCCCCCGTCCCCCCGGTCGCGACCCGCCCGTTGGCCCCAGCCGCGTGGTCGGGCGCGTGTCCCCCATGCATCGAGCGGTCCACGGCCTCCACGCCTCCCGTCAGCCCTTGAAGCGCCGCAGGCGCAGCGAGTTCGTGAGGACCGACACCGAGGAGAGCGCCATCGCCGCGGCCGCGATGATCGGGTTCAGGAGCCCGGCGGCCGCGAGCGGGATCGCCGCGACGTTGTAGCCGAACGCCCAGAACAGGTTCTCCTGGATCGTCCGGAACGTGCGGCGCGAGAGCTTGATCGCGCGCACGACGCCCGCGAGGTCCCCGCTCATGAGCGTGATGTCGGAGGCCTCGATCGCGACATCCGTGCCGGTGCCGAGCGCGATGCCGAGATCGGCCTGCGCGAGCGCCGGTCCGTCGTTGATCCCGTCGCCCACCATCGCGACGACGCGACCCTCGGCCTGGAGCGCGCGGATGGCCTCGACCTTCCCCTCGGGGCGGACCTCGGCGAGCACGCGGTCGATCCCGACCTCGCGCGCGATCGCCTCGCCGGTCGTGCGGTTGTCGCCGGTGAGCATGACCACCTGGACGCCGAGCTCGTGCAGGCCGCGCACGACCTCGGCCGCGCCGGGCTTCAGCGTGTCGGCGACCGCGAGCACGCCCGCGACGACGCCGCCCCACCCGGCCCACACGACGGTCTTGCCCTCGCGCTCGAGCCGCTCGGCCGCGAGCTCGACCGAAGGCGGCACGCGCATGCCGGCCTCCTCGAGGAACGACCGACGGCCGACGAGCACCTCCTCCTCGCCCAGACGGGCCCGCGCGCCGAGCCCGGCCACCGTCCGGAACTCCGTCGCGGCGGGGATCTCGACCCCGCGCTCACGCGCGCCCTCGACGATCGCTCGGGCGAT
>Ga0101943_1002372_pt1 | contig 11907 bp, 10 predicted proteins | sample DewCreD2012metaG_5_FD_75244 | JGI IMG/M metagenome (GOLD analysis project Ga0101943, IMG submission 75244) | Hot spring sediment bacterial and archeal communities from British Columbia, Canada, to study Microbial Dark Matter (Phase II) - Dewar... ... | reverse complement strand
GGAAGGCCTTTTTCTGCGCTTCATTCCCGGCGAGGAGGATGTGCCCCGTGGCCAGGGAGTTGTGGCTCGCCACGGTGAGGGCGAGAGCGCCGTCGTGGTAGGCGATGGCCTCCACCATGCGGGCGAAGAGCCTCGTGGGGAGGCCCGCCCCCCCGTAGGCCTCGGGCACCTGGGCCCCGAAGACCCCGAACTCGGCGAGCTTCCGCACCAGGTCCCAGGGGAAGGCCCCGGTCCGGTCCCGCTCCGCCGCCCCCGGGGCCACCTCCGCCTTCAAGAACTCGCGGAAAGGCCCCAGGACCTGCCTTTCCTCCGCGCTCTCCTCAAACCACAGGTCCATGGTGGGACCAGTATAACCCTTTCCGGCAGTCAGGTAAAAATGCGTTAGGCCACAGGGGGTGTAGAGTCTAGCCTGATGCTCCTCCTCCTGGGCCCCACGGACAGCGGCAAGACCACCCTGGCCGGAAGGCTTCTCCAGAAGGCGGGCGAGGCCTACCTCCTGGACCTGGACCCGGGACAGGGGGCGCTTCCCGGGAGCTTCACCCTGTTCCGCTTCCGGGAGGGCGCCCTCACCCCGGTGCGCCGCGCCCTGGTGGGGGCCCCCTCCCCGGCGGGGGCGGAGGCGAAGGCCCTGGTGGCGGCCCTCCGCTTGGCCCGCCTCATCCCCCCGGGAAGCCCCGCGGTGGCGGACACGGACGGGCTTTTGGACCCCGAGTACCGCCTCCTCCAGGTGGAGGCCCTAAGCCCCGCCGAGGTGGTGGTCCTGGGGGCGGAAGGCCTCTATAGGGCCCTCGCCTGGCGGAGGGACCTCAGGGTGCGCCTCCTGCCCCCTTTGCCCGAGGCCCGCAGGAAGACGCCCGCCGAAAGGCGGAAAAACCGGCAGGAGAGGCTCCTCGCCCACTTCCAGGAAGCGGGGCCGAGGCCCGCCCCCCTCGAGGGCCCGCCCCTCTGGGACCGGCTCTACGGCCTCCTGGACCCCGAGGGCTTCCTCCTGGGCTACGGGAAGCTCCTCGCCTTCGGGGGCGGGGAGGGGCTCTTCCTCACCCCGGCCAAGGGGGAGGTGGCCAAGGCCCTCCCCACCCGGCTTCCCCTCCCTACCCCCGCACTACCAGGTTGAGGATCTTCCCGGGGACGTAGATCTCCTTCACCACCTCCTTGCCCTCGAGGTGGGCCTTCACGTTCCGCACCTTAAGGGCCTCGGCCCGCGCCACCTCCAGGGGAGCGTCCTTGGGGATCTGGATGGTGCCCCGCACCCGGCCGTTCACCTGGACCGCCACCTCCACCAGGTCCTTCTCCAGGGCCTTCTCGTCCAGTTCGGGCCAGCCCGCCTGGAAGAGGCTATCGGGCCAGAACCAGTGCCAAAGCTCCTCGGCCAGGTGGGGGGCGAAGGGGAAGAGCATCTGCAGGTAGTAGCGGAGGGCGGTGCGGTAGACCGGGGTCACGGGGCGGTCTTTGCGGTACTCGTAGAGGGCGTTCAGAAACTCCATGAGGGCGGCGATGGCGGTGTTGAAGCGGAGGGCCTCGAGGTCCTCCGTCACCTTCTTCAGGGTCTCGTGGAGCTTCCCGTAAAGCTCCCGGTCCTCCCCTTCCAGGGCTTCCGCCTGAAAGACCCCGCTCGTTTGCAAGAGGGCCTCCCGGTCCTCGGCCACCCGCCTGTAGATGCGGTTCAGGAAGCGCCACGCCCCCTGGACCCCCTCCTCGGTCCAGACCATCTCGTTCTCGGGAGGGGCGGCGAAGAGGATGGTGATGCGGGCGATGTCCGCCCCCTGCTCCCTCACGAAGGGCCCCACCATGACCCCGTTTCCCTTGGACTTGCTCATCACGGCGGGCTTCCAGAGGTGCAGGGTGCCGTCCTCGTGGGGGCGGAGCTCGGCCCCCATCTTCCGCACGTCCTCCAGAGCAAGCTCCCTCTCGGGGATCTCCAGCCGGATCCTCGTGGGCTCGGGGAGGCGCACCGTGTTTCCTTCCACCTCCACGGGGCCAAAGTCGGTCCAGGCGAGGACCATCCCCTGGGTGAAAAGCCCCTGGAAGGGCTCCTCCACCGCCACCAGGCCCAGGTCGTGGAGGAACTTGGTGAAGAAGCGGCTGTAAAGGAGGTGCAGCACGGCGTGCTCCACCCCCCCGATGTACTGGTCCACGGGCATCCAGGCGTTGGCCTTTTGGGGGTCAAAGGGAAGGCGGTCGTTATGGGGATCGGTGTAGCGGAGGTAGTACCAGCTGGAGTCAAAGAAGGTGTCCATGGTGTCCGTGTCCCGCCGGGCGGGGCCGCCGCACTTGGGACAGGTGGTCTCGTAGAACTCGGGGTGGGCCTCCAGGGGGCTTTTCCCCTTGGGTCGGATGTCCTCCACGTCCTTGAGGTCGGGGAGGAGGACGGGAAGCTCCTCCTCGGGGACGGGCACCACGCCGCAGGCCTGGCAGTGGACCATGGGGATGGGGGTGCCCCAGTAGCGCTGGCGGCTGATGAGCCAGTCCCGGAGGCGGTAGGTGACCCGGCCCCTCCCTACGCCCTTCTCCTCCAGCCAGGCGATGACCTTCCGCTTCCCCTCTTCGCTCTCCGTGCCGTCAAAGGGCCCGGAGTTCACCATGATCCCGGGCTCCTCGTAGGCCCTCTCCAGGGGCTCGGGGAGAGGCTCGCCGGGGCGCTCAATCACCTTCCTTACGGGGAGGCCGTGCCGCACGGCGAACTCGTAATCCCGCTGGTCGTGGGCGGGCACGGCCATGATGGCCCCGGTCCCGTAGGCATAGAGCACGTAGTCGGCGGTCCAGATGGGGATCCTCTCCCCGGTGGCGGGGTTCACCGCGTAGGCGCCGAGGAAGACCCCGGTCTTCTCCCTTCCTTCCGCCTGCCGCTCCATCTCCGTCTTGCGCTTGGCGGCCTCCACGTAGGCCAGGACCTCCTCCCGCTTCCCTGGGGCGGCGAGCTCCAGGGTGAGGGGGTGCTCCGGGGCGAGGACCAGGAAGGTGGCCCCGAAGAGGGTGTCGGGGCGGGTGGTGAAGACGGGGATCTGCACCTCCTTCCCCTCCACGGGGAAGAGGATCTCCGCCCCTTCCGAGCGGCCGATCCAGGCCCTTTGCATGGCCTTCACCTTCTCGGGCCAGCGGAGGCCCTCGAGGTCCTTAAGGAGCCTTTCGGCGTAGGCGGTGATGCGGAGGTACCACTGCTCCAGCTCCCGCTTCTCCACCGGGGTGTCCTCGTGGCGCCAGCACCGGCCCTCCACCACCTGCTCGTTGGCGAGGACGGTCTGGCACTTGGGGCACCAGTTCACGAGCCCCTTGGCCCGGTAGGCCAGGCCCTTCTCCCACATCTTGAGGAAAATCCACTGGTTGAAGCGGTAGTACGCGGGCTCGCAGGTGGTGACCTCCCGGTCCCAGTCGTAGAGGATGCCCATGAGCCGGAGGCTCTCCTTGGCCTGGCGGATGTTCTCGTAGGTCCAGTCCCGGGGGTGGACCCCGAACTTGAGGGCGGCGTTCTCCGCCGGCAGGCCGAAGGCGTCCCAGCCCATGGGGTGGAGGACCTCGTACCCCTGCACCCGGCGGAAGCGGGCCAGGACGTCCCCCATGGTGTAGTTCTTCAGGTGGCCCATGTGCAGGTCCCCTGAGGGGTAGGGGAACATGACGAGGACGTACTGCTTCCCCTTCCCGCCGGGGAGGTCCTTGGCCTTCATGAACCCCTTCTCCTCCCAGAAGCGCTGCCACTTGGGCTCTATGGCGTGGGGGTTGTACTTCTCCATGGCTCCTCCCTCAAAAAAATCCCTTCCCCCGGGGGAAGGGACGACCAGGCCCCTCCCCGCCTCAGGGGGCTAGCCTGGCCCGGCGCATGGCACCATGATACACCTACTCCTCCAGGCTCTCGGCCACCACCGCCCCCAGGAGCAGGGCCAGGAGGACCAGGTAGAGGCCCAAAAGGGCCAGCACGAAGCCCGCCAGAGGGCCGTAGAGGAGCTCGTACTGGGAGCGGGGGAGGAGGCGGGGAAGGCCTAGCCGGACGCCCTCAAAGAGGAGGGCGGCCACCCCCGCCCCGGCGGCGAGGGGAGGGAGCTCTTCCCGGCCCCGCACCCCCCGGAGGAGGGCGTAGGTGAGGAGGAAGAGGAAGAAGGCCGCCATGAGGGGCACCAGCTCCTCCAGGGGGCCCAGGAGGCCCTGGGGCAGGAAGCGGGCGAGAAACCCCAGGGCGAGGCCAAGGAGGGCGAGGAGGATGAGGCCGAGACCCAGGAGGAAGGGGGTGAGGAGGGCGAGGAGACGGCCTCTCACCCCGGCGGGGCGGCCGAAGATCAGGCCCAGGGCGTAGCTCAAGGCGGCGAAAAAGCTGCTCCCCGACCAGAGGAGGAGGAGGCCGCTCCCCAGGGTGAGGGGAAAGGCCCCCCGGGTCAGGAAGTCCAGGAGGCTTTGGGCCATCTCGGGGCGGGCGGGGAAGAGGGCCAGGGTGAGCTCCGTGAGGGCCTGGAAGACCTGGGCCCTGAGGAGGGGGTTTCCCGAGAGGAGGAAGCCGAAGAGGCCCACCAAGAGGAAGAGGAGGGGCATGAGGGAGAGGAGGGCGTAGTAGGCGAGGGCGGCGGCGAAGAAGGGAACGTGGGCCTCCTGGTAGCGCCGGTAGAACCGCTTAAGCAAGGCCCTCCACCTCCTCCGCACCCTTGGGGTCCCCGGCCTTTAGGAAGAATCGGATGGCCGCCTCCTTGTGCCTTTGGGCCTCCTCCTCCTGGCCGAAGCGGAGGTGCCACTCCAAAAGGCCCCGGTGGGCCGAGGCTTGGGCCACGGGGTCAAGGGAGGCCTCGGCCTCGGCGAGGCTCTCCCGGAGGAAAGCCAGGCTTTCCCCCTTCTCCCCGAGGAGGAGCCGGGTGTAGCCCCGCTCGTAGAGGTTCACGGGGCGGGCCAGGGGGTCAGGGGGAAGGAGGCGGGCTTCCTCCTCAAAGACGGCGAGGGCCTCCTTTAGCCTACCCGCCCTGCGGAGGACCATCCCCACTTGGTGGAGCGCCCGGTGGCTCCCCGATTCCCGGTAGAGGGCCCGGTACAGGGCCAGGGCCTCCTCGTGCCTTCCCTGGAAGGCGAGGGCGTACCCCAGGGCGAAGCGGGCCTCAGGGGAAGGGTCCCCCCGGAGGAGGGCTTCCGCTTGCTGGAAGCGGCCCTCCTCCATGAGGGCCCAGGCCCGGGCCAGGCGGGTTTCCTCCCTTCCCTTCTTGCGTGAACCCTTCGCCACGGCTTTGGCTGGTTTTCCCCCATGCCGGCGCGCCGGCATGGGGTGGGATCACGCCCGCTCCTGCCCCTCCCCCAGGGCCACCCACTTCAAGGCGGTGAGCTCCATGGGGCCCATGGGGCCGTAGGCGTGGAGCTTGGAGGTGCTGATGCCGATCTCCGCCCCCAGGCCCAGCTCAAAGCCGTCGTTGAAGCGGGTGGAGGCGTTCCAGAGGACCAAGGAGGCGTCCACCTCCTCCAGGAAGCGCCAAGCCGCCTTGGGGTCCTCGGTGCAGATGGCCTCGGTGTGCCGGGAGCCGTAGCGGGCGATGTGGGCCAGGGCCTCCTCCAGTGACGAGACCACCTTGACCCGGAGGACGAGGTCCAGGTACTCCCGGTCCCACTCGTCCTCCCGGGCGGGGACCGCCTCTTGGAGGAGGGAAAGGGCCCTAGGGCAGGCCCTGAGCTCCACCCCCTTTTCCCGCATGGCCCCCTCCAGCCTGGGGAGGAAGGCCTCCGCCACCCCCTCGTGGACGAGGACGGCCTCGAGGGCGTTGCAGACGGCGGGGCGCTGGGTCTTGCCGTTCAGGGCGAGGCGGAGGGCCATGAAGAGGTCCGCCCTCTCGTCCACGTAGAGGTGGTTCACCCCCTTGGCGTGGGCCAGGACGGGAACCCGGGCTTCCTTCTGCACCAGGCGGATGAGCTCCTCGCCGCCCCGGGGGATGAGAAGGTCCAAAAGCTCCAGGCGGCACATCTCCAAGATGGCCTCCCGGTCGGGGGTGGGGACGAGGCTCACCGCCTCCTCGGGAAGGCCCGCCCCCCTCAGGGCCTCCTGCCATAGGGCCACCAAGGCCCGGTTGGAGCGGAAGGCCTCCTTTCCCCCCCTTAGGAGCATGGCGTTCCCCGCCTTCAAGGCCACGGCCACCGCCTCCACCGTGGCCCCGGGCCGGGCCTCGTAGATGAAGCCGATGAGGCCCAGGGGTACCCGCATCCTCCCCACCCTGAGGCCGTTGGGCCGCTTGGTGAGGCCCTCAATCCGGCCCAAGGGGTCGGGGAGGCGGGCGATCTGGCGGAGGCCCTCGGTGAGGGTCTTCCGGTCCTTCTCCTTGAGGGCCAGGCGGTCCAGCTTGGCCCTGGGAAGCCCTGCCCTCTCCGCCTCCTCCAGGTCCTCCCGGTTGGCCCTTAGGACCTCCTCCCAGCGGGCCTCCAGGAGGTCCGCCATGGCGAGGAGGGCCCCGTCCCGGTTCCCCTTGGCGATTTGGGGAAGCTTCTCCCGCGCCCTTTCCGCCCGTTCCCGTAGACCCGTCATGCCTCCTCCTTCAGGGCCAGGTGGTCCCGGTGGACCACCTCCTCGGTGTAGCGGTAGCCCAGGACGGCCTCAATCTCCGCGCTCCTCCTTCCCCGGATGCGGGCGATCTCCTCCGAGGCGTAGTTGGCGAGGCCCACGCCCACCTCCTCCCCCTCCTCCGAGAGGAGGCGCACCGCCTCCCCCCGGGAAAACCGCCCCCGCACCTCCTTCACCCCGGCGGGGAGGAGGCTCGCTCCCCGCTCCTTTAAGGCCCGCACCGCCCCCCGGTCCAGGACGAGCTCCCCTTTGGGGCGGAGGAGGCCATAGAGCCAGGCCTTCTCCCCGCGGTAGCGCCTGCTCGCATGAAAGTAGGTGCCCAGGGGGGCCCCGGCCAGGGCCTCGAGGAGGGCGCCGGGCCTCCTTCCGGGGAGGAGGAGCGTGGGGATCCCCACCCTTCCGGCGATGCGGGCGGCGAGGAGCTTGCTCCGCATCCCCCCGCTCCCTAGAGGGTTTTCCTCCCCGGCGTGGCCCAGCACGGCCTCCACCGACTCCACCTCGAGGATGGGCCTAGCCAGGGGGTTTTGCTTGGGGTCCTCCTCGTAGAGGGCGTCCACATCGGAAAGGAGGAGGAGAAGCCCCGCCTCCACCAAGGCGGCCACCCGGGCGGAGAGCTGGTCGTTGTCCCCGAAGCGGATCTCCTGGAAGACCACGGTGTCGTTCTCGTTGATGATGGGAATCACCCCGAGGTCCAAGAGGGCCCTTAGGGTGGCCTTGGCGTTCAGGTAGCGCTCCCGGGCGGAGAGGTCCTCGGCGGTGAGGAGCACCTGGGCCACGGTGAGGCCGTGGGGCCGGAAGGCCTCCTGCCAGTGGGCCATGAGGAGGGGCTGGCCGATGGCGGCGAGGGCTTGCTTTAGGGGCATGTCCTTGGGCCGCTCGTTAAGCCCCAGGCGCCGCATCCCCGCCGCCACCGCCCCGGAGGAGACCAGGACCACCTCCCGCCCCTCCCGAAACAACCGCGCCAGCTGGCGGGCAATCTCCTCCACGGCGCCCTGGTCCAACCCCTCTTCCCCGGCCAGGACGGCGCTCCCCACCTTCACCACCAGGCGTTTCGCGGAAAGCCCCGGCCGCATTAAGGCCCAGGATAGCACGCTCATCCAAATCCCCTCCGGGCCTGGTAAAGTGGCCCGCGATGGGTCTCGGTTTCAGGACCGTCCCCCTGCTGCTGGCCGTGGCCTCCCTCCTTGCCGCCTGCACCAGGCCCTTCTCCTATTCGCCCAAAACCTTCGCCCTCAGCCTCTCCCCCTCCTCCGTGAGCTTGACCCAGGGGGGTAGGGCCACCCCTACCCTCACCCTGACCCCGGAAAATGGCTTCACGGGGACGGTGGGGGCCCCCCAAGGGGTGAGCCTCAGCCCGCAGAGCGTCCAGGTCCCGGGCACCCCTGTGGCCCAGCCCCTCACGGTGAGCGTGGACCCGGGCGTGGCCCCGGGGTCCTACCAGGTTAGGGTCCGGGGCACCTCGGGCAACCTCACCAGGGAGGCGGACCTCGCCCTCACGGTGGTCGCGCCGAGCGGGGATTTCAGCCTGACGCTGGAAAGCCCAAGCCTTTCCCTGACCCCGGGGGGTACGGGGTACGTGCGCCTCTCGGTCAACGGCTCTTACGCAGGCCCCATAGCCCTCTCCCTGGTGGACGAAAGCGGCAACCCCTTCCGCGGGGTAAGCCTTTCCCCCACCAGCACCCCCGTACCCTCGGCGCCCATGCTGGAGCTCACCGCCTCCCCCAGCCTGGCCCAAGGAACCTACAACCTGAAGGTGCGGGGCTCCGGTGGGGGTCTCGTGCGGGAAGCCCCCCTGACGCTCCAGGTTTCCGCCGCCTCCCCCCAAAACCTCCGCCTGGTCAAGGCCGCGTGGGGGCAGACCGTCCTGAAGGAAAACCTGCGTCTGGTGGCGGGCAAACCCGCCCTCCTGCGGGTCCACCTGGTGGCGACGCCCAACCCCATCCCCCTCACGCAGGCGCTCTCGGGCGCGGTCTACTTGGGAAACGCCTTCCAGGGCAACCTGACCTTCACCTGCCCCAACCCCATCCCCCTCGCCACCGAAGAGGGCAACCTCGCCACCACCTGCAACGCCACCCTGCCCGAGGCCTGGGTGGCCCTCGGGCTTCGGGTAGAACCCCGAGCCGACCCCAACAACCAGGTGGTGGAGACCGACGAAAGCGATAACGCCCTCACCCTGAACCCCTCCGTGGGCCCGGGAACCGCCCTGTTTCTTACCGTGGTCCCCGTGGTGCACCAGGGGCAGACGGCGTCCGTACCCGGTTTCAGCCAGACCCTCTGGCGCGTCTGGCCCTTAAAGGAAACCCCCTACACCACCCGGGCCCCCTATACCTTCTCCGGCACCCTCTCCGGCCAGGACGCCAACGCCTGGAGCCGGCTCTTGGACGAGCTCCGAGCCTTGCGCCAGGTGGACGGGAGCGGGCGCTACTACTACGGGTTCGTAAAGGTGGGCTACACCTCCGGCATCGCCGGGATCGGCTACATCGGCTACCCCGTGGCGGCGGGTTGGGACTACTCCCAAAGCGCTCCGGCGGTGATGGCCCACGAGCTCGGGCACAACTTCGGCCGGGAACACGCCCCCTGCGGCACCAGCGGAGACCCCAATTACCCCTACGCGGACGGGAAAATCGGCACCTGGGGCTACGACCTGGCCAGCGGCGCCCTGAAAGACCCGGGCCTGTACTACGACCTCATGGGCTACTGCGCTCCTCTGTGGGTCTCCGACTACAGCTACCAAGGGGCCCAAAGCTTCCTGGAGAACAACCCTCCCAGACCCCAGTCCCTCCCAGAAGAGGGCCTTCTCTATCCGGGGGGATGAGGTGGTCTTCAACCCGCCCCTCTGGCTGAGGGCGGCCCCCGAAGGAAGGGCCTCCCCTTACCGCCTCGAGGTGGACGGCCTTTCGCTTCCCGTCTACCTCCTGGAGGACTCCGAGGGCACCCTGCACTTCCAGGCCCTGGCCCCGGTGGCCCCGTTCCGCCGGATCGCCCTCCTCCGGGACGGCGCCCTGCTTAAGGAGCGGGTTCAGGGTCCAAGGCCCCAGGCCGAGCCTCTGGTGGAGCTTCGGGAAGAGGGCCTTTCCCTGGTGGTCCGCTGGCAGGGCGATCCCTTCCTCTCGGTGTTCCACGTGGCCGGGGACGGGACCCGCACCGCCTTGGGCCTGTGGCACACGGGCGGGGAGGCCCGCCTCGCCCTCCAGAACCTCTCCCCCGGGGGGGCCTTTGAGGTCCAGCTCTCGGACGGGCTAGGGGTCCGGAGACAGCTCTTCCCCCGCTAGCCGGAAGCGCCCCCCCTCAAAGGCCACCCGCCCCTCCCGCCTGAGCCGCACCAGAAGGGCGAAGAGGCGGGCCTTGGTGAGGCCCGGGTGGAGGAGCCTGAGAGCAGCGTGGAGTTCCTCCAGGGTACGTTCCCGCGCCAGGGCCTGAAGCAAAAGGGCTTCCAGGCGCCGTTCCCGCACCCTTCCATTATTGACAAGTCCCCTTGGGGCGTGGTATGTTTGAGCTTGGCTTGGGCCCGTAGCTCAGTTGGATAGAGCGGCTGACTACGGATCAGCAGGTCAGGGGTTCGAATCCTCTCGGGCCCGCCAAAATCCCCGGGGCATCCCGGGGGTTTCCTTTTCCTTACAATGGGGCTATGAAGATCTACACCAAGACCGGGGACACCGGGGAGACGGGCCTCTACGGGGCCGAGCGGGTGGTGAAGGCCCACCCCAGGGTGGAGGCCTACGGCACCGTGGACGAAGCCAACAGCGCCCTCGGCCTCGCCCGAAGCCTCCTGCCCCAGGAGCACCTGGACCTTCAGGACCTCCTGGAGCGCATCCAGAACGCCCTCTTTGACCTAGGGGCGGACCTAGCCACCCGCATGGGAAGCCCCTACGAGAAGAACATCGCCCGCATGGACGCCGAGGACGTGGAGGGCCTGGAGAAGGCCATTGACCGCTACCAGGAGGAAAGCCCCCCCTTCCGGGGCTTCGTCCTCCCCGGGGGGCACCCGGCGGCGGCCGCCCTCCACCTCGCCCGCACCGTGGTGCGCCGGGCGGAGCGGAAGGTGGTGGCCCTAAGCCGGGAGGAACCGGTGAACCCCGAGGCCATCCGCTACCTGAACCGGCTCTCCGACCTCCTCTTCGTCCTGGCCCGGGTGGTGAACGCCAGGGAAGGGGTCAAGGAGGAGGAGTGGCTCGTGAAGAAGCGCCGCTAGGGCCAGGGCTTGCCGTAGACCCGAACCTCCGCGTGAGGAAAGGCAGTTTCTAAAAGTTCTTTCAAAAACTGGGTGGCGCTGGGCAGAAGCCCGCCGCAGGGTCCCTCCATGTAGAGGAAGAGGTAGCGGGGCCTACGGGGGGACTGGGAGAAGCCCAGGCACCCCTCGTATTCGGGGAAGTACTCGTAGAAAAGCTCCAGGAGGTCCTGCACCAGGTCCCTGGCCTCGGGCAGGGCCTCGAGGGAGCTTTGAGGCTTGACCCAGAAGGTCATGGCCTTCACCCCCTCATTATGGCGCTCCGGGGAAGCCCGAGGGGTCGCTTGCAAAATGATATTATCGTGCTATAATCCCCTCATGGTCCGAGCGGAAGGCCTGTCCAAGCGTTACCGCCACGGGTGGGCTGTGGAGGGCCTTACCCTCCGGGTGGAGCCTGGGGAGGTCTACGCCCTCCTCGGTCCCAACGGGGCGGGGAAGACCACCACCTTGCGCATGCTCTCCACCCTGGTGAGGCCGAGCGCCGGAAGGGCCCAGGTGGCGGGGTTTGACGTGGTCCGGGAGCCCATGGAGGTGCGGCGGAACCTCGGCCTGGTTAACGGGGGCATGCGGGTCTACGAGCGGCTCACGGGGAGGGAGGTGCTGGAGTTCTTCGCCGGCTTCTACGGGCTAAAGGGCCGGGCCTTCCGGGAAGCCTTGCACTGGGTAGCCGCCCTCCTGGAGATGGAGGAGACCCTGGACAAGAGGGTGATGGAGATGTCCACGGGCATGCGGCAGAAGGTGGTCCTCGCCCGGGCCATCCTCCACCGACCCAAGGTCCTCCTCCTGGACGAGGCCACGGCGGGCCTGGACGTCTTCGCCCGGCGGGCCCTCCTGGAGTTCGTGAAGGCCTACCGGGGCCTGGGGCACGCGGTGGTCTACTCCACCCACGTCATGGCCGAGGCGGAGGAGGTGGCCGACCGGGTGGGCTTCCTCCACCGGGGACGGCTGGTCTACGAGGGAAGCCGGGACGAGGCCCTGGCCCTGGGGGAGGGCAGCCTGGAGCGGGCCTTCGTCCGCGAGGTGGAGAGGGCGTGATGGAAGCCATCCTTAGGATTTTCCGAAAGGAGCTGGTCCAGGTCCTTCGCGACCGGAAGCTGGTCTTTTCCACCCTGGTCCTTCCCGTCTTGCTGATGCCGGTCCTCATGTTCGGGCCCAGCCTCTTCCTAAA
>Ga0101943_1002368_pt1 | contig 11917 bp, 9 predicted proteins | sample DewCreD2012metaG_5_FD_75244 | JGI IMG/M metagenome (GOLD analysis project Ga0101943, IMG submission 75244) | Hot spring sediment bacterial and archeal communities from British Columbia, Canada, to study Microbial Dark Matter (Phase II) - Dewar... ... | reverse complement strand
GTCCGCCACGTGTCCGGTCCGTGCCTGGAGGTCAGCGGCATCCTCTTCGCCGTGCTCGTGCCGGGGGCGCTGCCGCCGGTCCCCGCGCCCACGCCGCCTGCGGCGCCCAGGCACCAGGAGATCACGCTTCCCGGCAAGGCCCAGGCCGACCTGGTGCTGGGCACGGTCGGCACCAGCCGGACCGCGCCCGACTACTACCCGACGATGGTGGCCAACCTGCTGCTGGGCCAGCTCGGCATGATGGGCCGCATCGGCCAGCAGGTGCGCGAACGGCAGGGCATGGCGTACTACGCCTTCAGCGACCTACGCGCCGGCCTGCTGGCGGGCCCGTGGTGGGTGCGGGCGGGAGTGAACCCCGCCAACCTCGAGCGGGCCGTGGAGGCGATTCTGCGCGAGATCACCGGGCTCGCCCGCGACGGTCCGACGGCCGACGAGCTGGCCGATGCGCGGGCCTACCTGGTGGGGTCGCTGGCGGTGCGCCTGGAGACCAACCAGGGCATCGCCCAGGCCCTGGCCGAGATCGAGCTGTACGACCTGGGCCTGGACTACCTGGAACGCTACCCGGCCATCGTGGAGGGCGTCACGCGCGACGCCATCGTCGACGCCGTGCGCCGCTTCCCCACCGAGGCCTACACGCTGGCGATCGCCGCGCCACAGCCACGGTGATGCGCGTCGGCATCGTGGGCGGCACGGGAGACCTGGGCTGCGGGCTCGCCCTGCGCCTGAGCGCCGCCGGGCACGAGGTGATTTTGGGCTCGCGGTCCGCAGCGCGGGGCCAGGAGGTAGCCGCGCGCCTGGGCCAGCCTCTGGTGCGCGGCGCTGCCAACGGCGAGGCCGCGCGCGCAGGCGACGTGGTGATCCTGGCGTGTCCCCACGAGGGCCACGCCGCCCTGGTCGCCGACCTGGCGCCGCTGCTGACCGGCAAGGTCGTCGTGGATGCGGTCGTGCCCCTGGGCGCTGGCCTGACGTACGCGCCCCCGGCCGAGGGCTCGTGCGCCCACCAGGCGCAGCGTCTGGCGCCCGACGCGAAGGTCGTTGCCGCGTTCCACTCGGTCTCGGCACGCCTGCTGGCAGACGTCGACCGCCCGCTGGACCAGGACGTGCTCCTCTGCGGTGACGACGACGCGGCGCGGGCGGCGGTGATGGACCTGGTGGCGTCCGTGGGCGCACGCGGCGTGGACGCCGGCGGCCTGCGCTGGGCGCCCACGCTCGAGGCGCTAGCCGTGCTCGTCATCAACCTGAACGTCCGCTACGGCCGGCGGCACCTCGGCGTGCGCATCGCGCACCTGCCGGCGGATGCCCGGCCCCGCCTGCGGCCGACGCGGCCAGAGCCATGAAGACCGTGCTGGCGTGGGCGCCCGAGCCGTTTCCCGACATCAGGCCGGGCGACGACCTGCTGGCCGCCATCGTGGCGGCCCTGCGCGGGGCCGGGCTGGCACCGACAGACGGCGACGTCGTCGTGGTGGCCCACAAGGTCGTCTCCAAGGCCGAAGGGCGCGTGGTGGACCTGCGTCGGATCACCCCGTCGGCGCGGGCGCTGGCCCTGGCGGAGACGGCGAAGAAGGATCCCCGGCTGGTCGAGGTCATCCTGGCGGAGTCCAAAGCGGTGCGCCGCGTCCGCCCGGGGCTGATCATCGCCGAGCACCGGCTGGGTTTCGTGTGCGCCAACGCCGGTGTCGACCACTCCAACGTGGGGTTGGGGGACGACGTGGTGGCGCTGCTCCCGGCCGATCCGGATGCGGCGGCGGCGCGGCTGCGGGCCGGCTTGCAGGAGGCGTTCGGGGCCGACGTGGCGGTCATCGTCAACGACAGCCACGGCCGCCCGTTCCGCCAGGGGACCACGGGTGCCGCCATCGGGGCCGCCGGCCTGCGGGTGCTGCGCTCGTACGTCGGGGAAGAGGATCGCTACGGCTACGTGCTGCGGGTCTCCACGGAGGCGGTCGCGGACGAGTACGCGGCGCTGGCGAACCTCCTGCAGGGGCAGGCCGCCGAGGGTACGCCGCTCGTGCTGATCCGCGGGCTCGACCACCGCGGTGAGGGTCGGGCGGTGGAGCTGATGCGGCCCGAGGAGGAGGACCTGTTCCGGTAGGGCGCAGGGAGGGCACGACGCAAAGGGTCCCGCGGGACGTCCCGGGCGCGCGGGGATCGACGCGGTCGGCTCGGAGGTTGGCGTGAGACCATCTTGGACGTCCCGGGCGCGCGGCGATCGACGACCACCGGTGCGCGGTCGGGCTCACGCCCGCCCCGGACGTCCGGGCGCGCGGGGATCGACGGGACCTGGCCATCGACACGTTCCGCGCGTTCAACGGACATCCCTGGCGCAGGGACCGACGGGGGCGTCCGGGCGGCGGCGCGCACGGGGACGTCCGGGCGCGGGGCCGGGCCCCGGTGGCACGGTGAGGGCACGCGCGAGCGGGCCGGGTCGGCGCCTGGCCGCGCCCGACAACGCTGAGAAGGTGGGGGACGTCCGTGAAGATCGCGTCTGTCAAGACCTACACCCTGTCGGCCTCGCTGGAGCGGCCGCTGCTGTTCGGCATCGGCGCGTTCGGCACGTTTGCGGCCACCCTGGTGGAGATCCGCACCGACGAGGGGCACGTGGGGTGGGGCGAGGCCATCGCCCGCAAGGCTCCCGAGGTGGTGACCACCACCATCCACCGGCTGCTCGCGCCGCTGGTGCTGGGCCGGGACCCGCGGGATCTCGAGGGCCTGTGGGACCTGCTCTTCGAGCAGCTGCGGCGCTGGGGGCACTCCCGGGGGTTCGTCGTCGAGGCGTTGAGCGGCATCGACATCGCGCTCCACGATCTGCTGGCCCGCGCCGCCGGCCTGCCGCTCTACAAGTTCCTGGGCGGGGCCGGACGGGCCGCGGTGCCCTGCTACGCCTCGTCGGTCTACTTCGCGCCCATCGACCAGATGGCCGCCGAGGCGGCCGCCCAGGTCGCCGCGGGGCATGTGGCGATCAAGGTCAAGATCGGGCGGCCGCCAGAGCTCGGGGGCGTGCGCGCTGACGTCGCGTCGGTGCGCGCCGTGCGCGAGGCGCTCGGTCCCGACGTGGAGCTCATGCTGGACGCCAACGGCGCCTACGATGCGGCCACCGCGATCCGGGTGGCGCGCCAGCTCGAGCCGCTGGACATCGCCTGGCTGGAAGAGCCCGTGCCGCCCGACGACGTCTCGGGCTACGCGCTGCTGCGCCGGCGCACGGCGATCCCGCTGGCCTGCGGCGAGTCGGAGTTCGGGGTCTTCGGGTTCCGGGACCTGATCGAGCGGCGGGCGGTCGACATCCTGCAGCCCGAGATCGCGCGCATCGGCGGCTTCGTCGGCGCCCGGCGTGTGGCGGCGCTGGCCCACGCCTACAACCTGCGGATCGCGCCCCATACGGGGTTCTCGGGCGGCGTAGCCCACCTGGCGGCGCTGCACCTGGCGGCCGCCGCACCGAACCTCTCGACCTACGAGTACTTCTACGCGCCCAACGCCCTGCGCGACCTGTTCGTGGAGCCGTTCCCGGCACCGCAACGCGGCACGGTGGCGCTGCCCACGGCCCCGGGCCTGGGGCTGGAGCTCGACTGGGATCGCGTTCGCCGCTACGAGGTGCCCGTGCCCGCCCACACCTCCACGCGATGATCGTCATCGTCACCGGGATCTCGGGCACCGGCAAGCTCCGCGACGCCGGCGGTGCACCCGGCTACGTGGCGCGGGTGGTCGACGAGGGCAACCAGCGCATCCAGCAGGAGCTGCGGGCAGGGCGCTGGGTCTGGCCGATCCGGCGCCTGCGCTACGTTGACCTGGGCGGCCGGATGCTCGAGCGCGCCCGCGACCTGGGACTCGACGTGCGCACCGAGACGATCCTCGACATGGCGCCCGAGGCCCTCCAGGAGCTGCGGGCCGTGGTGTTCACCGAGGTGGTCAACGACCCCGCGCTGTGGGAACCCGACCTGTGCACCGTCCTCGTCACCCACGCCTGCTTCTGGTGGAAGGGGCACCTGATCCCCGGCCTCGACACCTACTACCTGAAGCTGCTGTTCGACGAGACCCGGCGGCGCCAGCCCGGCGAGGCGGGCGCGGTGCAGGAACTGCTCCCCGGGCTACGTCTGGCCCCGCCCGTGCGGCCCGAGGGGATCTTCTACGTCACGCTGGTGGACGGCATCTACCAGATCCACCGCCGCCTGGAAGAGACCGAGCAGTGGCGCGGCAAGCTGGAGGCGAGCGACCTGATCGCGTGGCAGGAGCAGGAGGTCTTCGTCTCCAAGATGTTCGCTGCGTACGAGCGTGTGCCGCACTACCTGGTGGCCCACGACGAGCCGATCTGGACCCTCTTCGACCTCATCTGCAAAAAAAGGCGCCGCATCTACCTAGGCTACCCCATCACCAACCTGCGCCGCGAGGGCCAGACCGCCCTGATCGCCCTGGCGCGCCAGTTCGGCGAACGCCTGCGTCGCCACTTCGTCGTCTTCGACCCGCTCTCGGTGAAGGACGAGGAGGCGGCCGCCTTCGGCCAGCTCGACGACGAGGAGGTCGCCCGGCAGTTCTCGCCCGAGCAGCGCGCCGAGCTCGTGGCCTGGGCCGGGTCCCTGGCGCAGCTGCGGCGCTGGGCGCAGCGCCTGGACGACCGCACGCGCCTGGCCCTGGGCCGGGCGACCGTGGTGCGCGACCTGCGCCTGATCGACCAGTCGGACCTCAACGTGGTCTTCTACCCGACCACCCAGATGTCGTTCGGGGTGCTCTCGGAGATGATCCACGCCCACACCACGGGGAAGAAGGTCTACATCCTCTACCCCTTCAAGAGCATCTCGCCGTTCTTGGAGTTCTACGCCACCGCGGTCCTGAACCCCGGCCCCGACGAGCCCGACCCCCAGACGCCCGAGGAGGTGATGGCGTGCATGCGCCGTGCCGCCGACCGGCTGCTGGACATGCTGCTGGCCGAGGAGGCGCGCGGGCCGGTGCCAGGGTGACACCTGGTGGAAGAGGGCCCCGCGGGGGTACCCCGGGTGGCGTCTTCTGCCGTGGTGGGCGGGCTGGCAGTGCTGCGCGGGTCGCCTGACGCTACGTCTCCGTGCTGGGCAGCATTCCCGTCACGCGCGGCGTCCTGATGGCGCCGACGTACACCGCTGCGACGACCAGGATGCCACCTGCCACGATCCCCAACGTGATGGGTTGGTCGAGCAGGACGACCCCGAGGATCGCAGCCACTGCGGGCATCCCGGTCAGCGCGTACACCGTTGCCGAGGCGGTCCACTGCGTGATCACGAACAGCCAGAGCTGAAACAGCCCCACGGAGCCTGCACCCACCAGCCACCCGACAGCGGTCCATGTGGCGCGCTCGCGAGGCAGCACCCAGGCCTCGCCCAGGAGGAGGGAGCCGACGGCCAGCAGGAGCGTGCCCGCGGCAGTGCCGTACGCATTCATGGTGAGGGGCGGAACGTGGGGGTGGGCCTTGGCGACCACGGCGGACGCTGCGAGGGCCACGGCGCCCAGCACCGCCGCGATGAAGGACGAGAGCAAGAGCTCACCGCCAAAGCCGCGCAGGACGGCGATGCCGGCTATCGCCAACAGCCCCCCCGCCCCGCGGGTGAGCGACAGGCGTTCCTGTCGAGTCAGCACGGCGATGGCCAGCGTGAAGAGCGGCACGGACGCCACGATGACCGCCACCGTGCCGGCGTGGAGGCTGACCAGCGCGTGGTACAAGAACGCGTACGCGGCTCCGACGCCGAGCAGACCGTAGATCACGGCCCCCACGGCATCCCGCCCGCCTGCCACGGGCATGCGTCGGGCCCGGGCGATGGCAAAGAGCCCTCCGGAAAAGAGTCCAAGCCGTGGTTACTGCTCCTGTCCTGCGTTGAGACGCCGAAAGCGTTCGATCTGCGCGGGGAGCCCCACCACCGTCACCCGATCCCCGGGCATCAGCACGGCGTCCGGCGGAGGGTTCCAGTGCACGGGGTCTGTGGGCCGCTCGATGCAGACCACGGTGACGCCCGTGCGTTCGCGATCCCGCGCGCGCCGCAGGGTCTGGTGGGCCAGCGGCCCGTCGACGATGTCGACCTGCGCGACACCCGGCAGCGCCACGCCGGCCGGCGCTGTCACGTCGGCGGGGGCCGGGGCTGGCGAGCCGCCAGGCCGGTCCACTTCGCGCATGCGCCGCAGGTAGGCCCGCACGTCGGGGGATGGGATGCCCAGCCGGTGCAGCGTGTGGTCCACCAGGGTCAGGCCGGCCTCCACTTCCGGCAGGATGACCTCGGCGGCGCCAGCGGACAGCAGCTTCTCGCGCTCGTCGTACGAGTGCCCGCGGGCGATCACGGTGATGTCTGTGCGCAGGGCCCGTAGCCTGGCCAGCGCCAGCGTGCTCTTGACCGCGTCCGGGATCGCCAGGATGACCAGCCGGGCGTGGGCGGCGCCGGCCTGGCGCAGCGCCCTCTCGTTGGCCGCGTCCCCGAGCACCGCCGGGATGCCCCGATGCCGTAGCGCCCGGACCACCGTGGGGTCGAGGTCCACCACGGCGAAGGGCAGACCGAAGCTCTCCAGCGCCTCGCCGATGGCGCTGCCCACCCGACCGTAGCCGACGAGCACCGCCGCGGGCGCGGTGGCCGCGGGGGCCGTCGCAACCGCCGGTGCCCAGCGGTCGGTCCACCGCTCCAGCGGCCTGCTGCGTCGGAAGACGAGGGCGTTGACCAGCAGCGTGATCAGCGAGGCGGCCAGGATGACGCTGTAGGTCTGGGCGGAGAGCAGCCCCACCTGCCGACCGAGCTGCGCGATCACGAACGAGAACTCGCCGATCTGCGTCTGCCCCAGGCCCACGGCCAGCGCCGCCGGGGGCGGCAATCCGAAAGCCAGCGCCACCGTGGTCCAGATCGCGGCTTTGGCGACCAGGATGAGGGCAAGCACCTGGAGCAGCAGGCCGGGCGCTGCCGCCAGGGCCCTGACGTCCACCAGCATCCCGACGGACACGAAGAAGACCGCCACGAAGAGGTCGCGCAGCGGCAGCAGCCGGGCCAGGGTCTCGGTCGCGTAGTCGGATTCGCTGATCACCAGCCCTGCCAGGAACGCACCCAGGGCCAGCGTGAGCCCCTGGCCCGCCGAGAGCGCGGCGGTGCCCGTGGCGATGGCCACCGCCACCAGGACGAGCAGCTCCGGGTTCTGGACGTGCGCGATCCACGCCAGCACCGCCGGGACGATCCGGTTCGCGAGCAGGAAGAACGGGACGAGCACCGCGACACCCCGCGCCAGAGCCCAGCCGAGATCCTGCGCGGGGATGGGGCCACCCGAGGCCATCGCCGGGAGCAGGAAGATCACCGCCACCACGACCAGGTCCTGGGCCAGCGAGATGCCTATGGACGCGTGTCCCACCGGCCCGTACAGGTCGCCGCGGTCGACCAGCAGACGTGCCAGGGCCATGGTGCTGCACACTGCCAGCGCCAGACCGGTCACCACGGCCTCGCCCGTGGGGGATCCGCGAGCCGCCAGCGTCCATGCCGTCAGGGCCATCACCGCAGCCATCCCCAGTGGCGTGCCGGCGACCGCCAGCGCCCGCACGCGCCACAGCTCGCGCAGCGAGAACTCGATCCCCAGCGCGAACATCAGCAGGACCACCCCGAACTGCGCGAAGAGACGGAACGTGTCCGGGACGCCGACCGCCGGGCCCACGGTCGCGGTCACCACCAGCCCGCCGAAGATGTATCCCGCGAAGGCGGGCTGGCGCAGAAATTGCGCCAGCCCGCCCCCGGCCACGGCCGCGGTCAGCAGCAGGGCCAGATCCCGGAAGAGGGTGCCCTCACCCATCCCCTAGCAGGTCCCGCTAGCAGATCCCGCCGGCGGCCCGAATGGCGGCGCGCAGCTCGGCCACGTCCACCGCGCGCGGCGGGACGCCGTGGCGCACCGCCAGGGCCGCCGCGGTGCCGGCGGCCTGCCCCGTGGCGTAGCACGTGGGGATCACCCGCGTGGAGCCGAAGGCGATGTGGTCCACGGAGATGCACCGGCCCGCCACGAGCAGCCGCTCCGTGGCCTTCGGCACCAGCGCCCGGTAGGGGATGTCGTAGAACGGCGCCTGCACCTGCTGGAGCGTCGTGCGGGTACCCGCCGGGTCGTGGATGTCGATCAGGTAGGAGCCGCGGGCGACGGCGTCGGGGAAGCGGCGGCCCTCGCGCACGTCCTCGCCGGTGAGGACGTAGGTGCCCACGATCCGGCGCGTCTCGCGCACGCCCAGCTGCGTCCCCATCTCCAGCAGCCGCGCCTGGGCGAAGCCCTGGCAGTGCCGGCGGATGAACTGCACCAGCCACCACGCCTGCCGGCGGCCTTCGAGCTCGCCCTGGGTGAGGCTGCGGGGGTCGGTGCCGTCGACGCCCAGCACCCGCGAGACGTTCACGCGCCAGACGCCGGGCTCGGGCTCGCGGTAGAAGTTCAGGTACTCGCGGGGCAGCGTCCACTCGCCGCGGGCCTTGGCCTCCTGCACGACGCACTCGTACATGCGCTCGCCCGGGTGCAGCCGCGCGTGCTCGGCGACCCAGGCCGCCACGGCGTCGTCGTCCACGCCGCCCAGGCGGAAGAACATCGTGGCCGGCTGCATGCGGCCGTCCTCGGGACGGCCCTTCATGTACTCGGCGCCGGCGGCCGCGGCGACGTCGCCGTCCGCCGAGCAGTCGATCACGACCTGCGCGCGGATCAGCCCCAGGCCCGCCTTGTTCACCACCACCACGCCGCGCACGCGGTCACCGTCGCGCAGCGTGTCCACGAACGTCGTGTGGAAGAGCAGCTCCACGCCCGCGTCGACCAGGAGCTCCTGCGCGGCGAGCTTGAGGGCCTCGGGGTGGAACGGGGTCACGTGGGCGTGGCCGATGGCGATGTAAGCGCCCCACCAGCCGGCCTCGCGCACCTCGCCCGGATCGACGGCGCCGCCCAGGGCGAGCATCCGGTCGACGACCTCGCGGAAGATGCCGCCGACCACCGGCTGGTGGCCCTCGGTCGTGTACGAGGTCATGAAGGGACCCACCAGCCCGGCGGTCGAGGTCCCGCCGAGGAACCCGTAGCGCTCCACCAGCAGCGTGCGGGCGCCGGTGCGGGCGGCGGCGGCCGCGGCGGCGATGCCAGCGGAGCCGCCCCCCACGACCAGGACGTCGGGGGCGGCGATCACCGGCACGGTCCACGTGAGGCGTTCGGTTGCCATGCGTGCACGCTCCTTGCGGGGGGCAGCCTGCGTCCCGCACCTATTTCACCACAGGCGGGGTGCGCGTGCACACGGGCCTGCCGCTGGCACGCCGCGCACGACCGGCGTGTCGGATCCTGCCAGAGGCGGAGGCCGCGTGCGCGGAGACCGCCGCCGGCTTCGGGCGCGCCGACCGCGGCGGCGCGTGGAGCCCACCGCCGTCGGCGCGCGAGGAGCTCCGCGCGGCCGTCGTCGAACCTGCCAGCAGGCAGTGGCACCAGCACGTGACGAGGAGGCACGATGCTGCGCATCGATCCCTGGGCGAACGTGACCGAGGCCGACTGCCGCGCGCGGCGCGGCTACAAGTGGACGAAGTACGGCGACGACGTGCTGCCCGCCTGGGTGGCCGACATGGACTTCCCGGCACCCGAGCCCGTGCGCGAGGTGCTGCGGTGGAGCGCCGAGCGCTCGGCGCTGGGCTACGAGCGGCCCGAAGACACGCAGGAGGTGTACGAGGCGGCGGCCGCATGGCTGGCCACCCGGCACGGCTGGGCGCCGGCGCCCGACAGCATGACCGTGCTCACCGACGTCATCCAGGGCCTCTACCTGGCCCTCGTGGCCTTCACCGAGCCCGGCGACGGCGTCATCGTCCAGAGCCCCATCTACCCGCCGTTCCTCACCAGCGTGGGGGCCATGGGCCGCCGGCTGCTGGACAACCCGCTGCGCGACCCCTGCGGAGACGCCGCCGTCGACGTCGAGGGACTGCGTCGCGTGGCTGCCGCCCCCGGCGCGAGGCTCCTGCTGCTGTGCAACCCGCACAACCCTACGGGCCGCGTCTTCCGCCGCGACGAACTCGAGGCCATCGCCGCGGTGGCGCTGGAGCGCGACCTGGTGGTCGTGGCCGACGAGATCTGGATGGACGTGGTCTACCCGGGCGCGCGCCACATCCCGTTCGCCTCGCTGGGCGCCGACGTCGCCGCGCGCACCCTGACCCTGGTCTCGGCCACCAAGGCGTTCAACATGGCCGGGGTGCGCTGCGCGCTGGCGATCTTCGGCAGCCCAGCGCTGCGCGTGCGCTTCGACGCCCTGCCCCCGCGCCTGCGCGGGGTCCCCAGCGTGCTGGGGCTGCGGGCCACCGCCGCGGCGTGGCGGGAGGGCGGGCCGTGGCTGGCGACCGTGCTCGCGCACCTCGACGCGAACCGGCAGACGGTGGCGCGGTTCGTGGACGAGCGGCTGCGCGGCGTGCGCCACCGCCCGCCCGAAGGCACCTACATGGCCTGGCTCGACTGCGCGGCGCTGGCGCTGCCGGCGCCCGCTGCGGCCTTCTTCCTCGCGCACGGGCGGGTCGCGCTCAGCGATGGGGCGGAGTTCGGCGGGCCGCCGTCGTGCGTGCGGCTGAACTTCGCCACGACGCCGGCGCTGCTGGGCGCACTCCTGGAACGCATGGCCCGGGCGGCGGGCCGGTAGCTGACGCCGCGCCGCACCGCCCGACCGCGCAGGGCTGCGTGGAACCCATGGCCCGGGCGGTGGGCCGGCAGCCCCCTCATGCGGTGTCGGGGCCAGGCCGCCGCCCCCGCGTGCATGGGGCGACCCGCGCGTCTCGGCCTGTCCGCCCGGGCCCCGCGGCCCCAGTGCGTGCCCGCGGCAGCAGCGGGCCCTCAGTACCCGAAGCGCGGGTCCAGGTAGTCGCGCAGCGCGTCGCCGAACGCCCCCGCAGCCAGCACCGCCAGGGTCATCACGCCGCCGGGGAGGGTGGCGATCCACCAGGCGTTCTGGAGGTAGTCCCGGCCCTGGCTGATCGTCATGCCCCACGACGGCAGCGGGTGAGGGATCCCCAGGCCCAGGAACGAGAGCGCCGCCTCGGCGAGCATCTGCAGCGCGATCTGCAGCGTGGCCAGGATCACCAGCGGGGTCAGGATGTTGGTCAGGACGTGACGGCCCATGATGCGCGCGTGGCTGGCGCCCAGGGCCCGTGCCGCCTCCATGAACTCCTTCTCGCGCAGGGCCAGGGTCGACCCGCGAGCCAGCCGGGCGAAGACCGCCCAGCGGATCACGGAGAGGGTGAGGATGACGTTGGGCACCGACGGGCCCAGCATGGCCGCCATGAGGATGGCCAACAGCAGCGGCGGGATGGCCAGCTGCACGTCGACCAGCGCCATCAGCACCGTGTCGGTCGTCCCCCCGGTGTAGCCCGCCACCAGGCCCAGGGCCGTGCCTACCACGCCCGCGATGCCCACGGTGCTGGCGGCGACCAGCATCGAGACCCGTGCGCCGTGCACCACCTGCCCGAGCATATCGCGTCCCAGCTGGTCGGTGCCGAACCACGCGATGCCGCCGTCGGGAAGCCGGGCGAGCGGCGGCAGCAGCCGCGCTTCCAGGCGCACGGTCAGCGGGTCGTAGGGGACGACCGCCGGGCCGGCGAGTCCCGCCACGGCGGCGACGAGCAGCAGCGCACCGGTGAGCACCACGCGCCGTCCCTTGCGGGTCGCCCACAGGCGGCCCGGACGGGTGGCCGCGCGCGCGTCGGCGTCGCGGGTCAGGCGGCGTCCGGGGGCGGCGGGCGGGCGGCCCCCCGGTGCCGGCGCAGGCGCGGCTGCCCCGGGCCCGGGCGACCCGGTACGCCGCCCGGCAGGCATCGTAAAGCGACACCCGGGACGCCGACGGCAACACGTGGGAAGGCTCCTTCTCCCAGACGGATCGCTCCAGCGCTTCCAGCCCATCCGAGGGGAGACCGCGCTGGAGGTCCACCAGGGTACGTTCGGCCCACTCTCGGCGCTCGTCACTGACGAG
>Ga0101943_1002364_pt1 | contig 11946 bp, 10 predicted proteins | sample DewCreD2012metaG_5_FD_75244 | JGI IMG/M metagenome (GOLD analysis project Ga0101943, IMG submission 75244) | Hot spring sediment bacterial and archeal communities from British Columbia, Canada, to study Microbial Dark Matter (Phase II) - Dewar... ... | reverse complement strand
GTGCTGGTGGTGGGGATCGCCGTGACGGTCCTTACCGCGGCGGCCCGGAGGGCCCGCGTTCCCGACCGGACAGCATGGGGAGGGAATGCGACGGCAGCGCCACAGGAACGTCCTCACGAGCCACGCCCCGCGCGGGAGACGCCCCGCGCACAGGGGGCACACCCCGCGCAGGGCACATCTCCCACCCGGGAGGCAGATCCCACTCAGGAGGCACCCCGCACGCCGCAGAGGCACTCCGCGCAGGAGGCACACCCTGCGCAGGCGGTGCATTCCACTCGGGAGGCACACCCCGCGCAGGACACCCACCCCGCACAGGAGGCACACGCTGCGCCGGAGGCGCGTCCTCCCCAGCTGTCCGGCGCAGCGTCGCAGCGCATCCGTCACCTGGAAGCCCTGCTCCGGACGGCCCGATACCTGGCAGCGGCGCGCCACCTCCACGATGTCTACGGGGTCGCGTCCGTCGCTGCCCGGGAGATCTTCGGCGCCGCTCGGGTGGCGCTCGTCCACGGCGGCGGCCCGGGGCGGCACGCGACGGTGCTGGCGGAGGGCCTGTCGCAGGGGCTCGCCCGGGCGCTGTCCGCTCACGCGGTCGGGGACGAGGCGCCGTTCGCCATGGCGGCCGAACCCGTGATGGTGCCGGTGTTCGCAGACGACCAGCGCACGGCGACGCTGGCGGCAGCCGCAGCGCCCGACGGCCTGGCCGGCGGCCTGTTCCTCCCCCTGCGGGTACGGGAGGAGGGCGTGGGCACGCTCGTGCTCCTCTACGGACGACGTGCCACGGTCCCACGGGCGATGCTGCAGCTGGCCGGGGAGTTCGCCGACTGCGTCGCGGCGGCGGTGCACCAGACCACGCTGCTCGCACGGAGCGTGCACGAGCGCCGAGAAGCGGCGCTGCTGACCCAGATCCTGCAGTCGGTCAGCGGGTCCCTGGAGCCCAGCGAGGTGCTGCAGCGGGCAGCCACCGGCATTGCGCACGTGTCGGGGGCCTTGCGCGTGTGCGCCTACCGGGTCGACGGCAGCCGGCTCCAGGCGGTCGCCCAGGTCGGGACGGCAGCGTCGACGACCGAGGCGCCGCTGGAGAGCGGGCTGCTGGCGCGTGTGGTGCGCACCGGACGGCCGGAGTTCGTGGTGGGCGCCGACGACGCGGGGGGCTGCGGCGCGATGCCGGCGATCAGCCGTGCGGCCGTGCCGGTCCTGCTGGATGGGACGCCGGTGGCCGTGCTGATGGCGGAGGGCACCGCTGACCACCCGGTCACGGCCGAGCTGTACGAACTGCTGGTGGCCATCGCTCAGCACCTGACGGTGGCCATGCGCAACGCCGCGCTCTTCGAGGAGGTCCGTCGGGCGCGCGACGAGCTGCAGGTCCTCTACGAGACGGCCCGGGCCGTGAGCGGTACGCTGGATCTGCCGACGCTGCTGGACACGCTGGTGTCCGTGACCTGCCGCGTGTTCGGGTACGACCTGGGCGCGCTGCTGCTTGTCGACGGGGAGACGGGTGAGCTGGTCGTGGAAGCCGCCTACGGGTACCGGACGTCCGTGGTCGGCCTGCGGTTGTCGCCCGGCACGGGCATCACGGGCTGGGTGGCGCAGACGGGAACGCCGCTCATCGTGGACGACGTACGGCAGGATCCCAGGTACTATGCCGGCGACAGCCGCACCCGGTCGGAACTGGCGGTGCCGCTCGTGGCGGAGGGCAACGTCCTCGGCGTGCTCAACGTCGAGAGCGGGCGCGTGGCGGCCTTCGGACAGCGGGACCTGCAGCTGCTGACCGCGGTGGCATCGTACGCCGTGCTCGCGGTGCAGAACGCCAGGCTGTTCGCGCAGACACGCCGGCTGGCGATCACCGACGGCCTGACCGAGCTCTACAACTACCGGTACCTGTACGAAACCCTGGAGCGGTTGGTCGAGCGCGCCCGCCGCGACGACCAGCCGCTGTCGCTGATCATGCTGGAGATCGACGGCTTCAAGCGGTTCAACGACGTGTACGGGCATCGACGCGGGGACGAGGTGCTGCGCAGGGTGGCGATGCGGCTGCGGCGCGGCAGCCGGCCGTCGGACGTCGTGGCGCGGTACGGCGGTGATGAGTTCATGGTGGTGTTGCCTGGCGTGCCCAAGGCTGCGGCCGTCGACACCGCCGAGCGCCTGCGCCGCAGCGTCGAGACCCATCCGCTCGTGCTGGGCGACGAGGAGGTCGCCTCGGTGACGCTCAGCATGGGGGTCGCCAGCTTTCCCGACGACGGGCAGACCGTGGACGCGCTGGTGGAAGCCGTGGACCGTGCGCAGTACGCGGCCAAGCGGTCCGGTGGCAACCGGGTGCGCGTGGCGCACGGTGCGTGAGCGGCCCCGGCGGCGCCCGCACGGCGGGGGCGGGCATCCATGAGCCTGGCGTTGGGGATCGTCGGGCTGCCCAACGCCGGGAAGTCCACGCTGTTCAACGCGCTCACGCAGGCGGGGGCTGCGGTCGCCCCGTACCCCTTCACCACCATCGCGCCGAACCTGGGCCAGACGGCGGTGCCGGACGACCGGCTGGCTGCCATCGCGGCCGTGATGCACCCCGAACGGGTCGTACCCGCCGCGGTCCGCTTCGTCGACATCGCGGGCCTGGTCCGCGGGGCGTCCCGCGGGGAGGGGTTGGGCAACCGGTTCCTCGCCCACATCCGCGAGGTCGATGCGGTCGTGCACGTGGTCCGGTGTTTTGCGGCCGGGGACGTGGCGCACTCCGAGGGCACGGTGGATCCCGTGCGCGACGCCGGCGTCGTCGAGACGGAGCTGGCGCTGGCCGACCTGGAGGCGGTGGAGCGCGCGATGGAGCGCGCCGCCCCGCGCGCCCGAGCCGGGGAGCGCGCGGCGCGGGAGCAGCTGGCGGCCCTGGAGGAGCTGGCAACCGTCGTGGGGCGGGGCGAGCCCCTGCGACGGGCCACGCTGTCCGAGGCGGCGCGCGTCCAGGCCGCACAGTTGCGGCTGCTGACGCTCAAGCCGGTTCTCTACGTGGCCAACGTCGACGAAGCGGCGCTGCCCGATGGCGGCCCTCACGCTGCGGCGCTGGCCACCCTGGCGCAGCGCGACGGGGCGGAGTGTCTGGTGCTGTGCGCCCGGCTCGAGGCCGAGCTGCGCGAGCTTCCCGAGGTCGATGCCCGCGCCTACCTGGCGTCGCTGGGGGTGGCCGAGCCGGGGCTCCCGCGGCTCGTGCGGGCCGGGTTCGCGTTGCTGGATCTCGTCAGCTTCTTCACGGTCCTCTCGCGCGAGGTGCGGGCCTGGCCGGTGCGGAGGGGCACGACGGCGGTGGACGCCGCCGCCCGGATCCATACGGACATGGCGCGGGGCTTCGTGCGCGCCGAGGTGATCCCCTGGGACGTGCTGGTGGCGGCTGGCGGGCTCCAGGCGGCCCGCGAGCGCGGGCTCGTACGCCTCGAGGGGCGTGACTACCTCGTCCAGGACGGCGACGTGATCACGTTCCGCTTCGCCGTCTCAGCGTGACCCCCTGGACACCCTGCGCACCACCGCGCGTTGTGCACGTCCCGTCGTGCCTGCGCGGCGTGATCACGGGGGAGAGACGGTCCGGGCGTGCTGCGCGCCCGGCGCCACCGTGCGCACGAGCGCGCCACCAGCGCGCCACCCCCGTACTTGTGCCACCTCGGCGCCGATGATAGAATTGGCGTCGCGTGTAGCGGTGCGGTGGTCCATGCCGCGCGTTCCTCCTGCCCTCCGGCGGCGCCCGCCGTGCGGGGGGCCGTGGGCTGTCAGCCCTCCGGGCCTGGCGCTGCGGGCCCGGAAGTCCAGAGGAGGAGGGGCTGTGGTGAAGAGCTACGATCTGGTGTACATCGCGAAGCCCGACCTCGACGGCGAGGCCCTGGCGGCGCTGGTCGAGCGCGTGAACCAGCGGCTGCGCGAGCAGCACGCCGTCGTCGAGCACACGGAGGTCTGGGGCAAGCGCCGGATGGCCTATCCCATCCAGCGGCACCGGGAGGGTCAGTACGTGTTCGTCCGCTTCTCGGCCTCGGGAGACGCGATTCCCGAGATCAAGCGGGCGCTGCGCCTCAGCGAGGACATTCTGCGCGCCTCGGTCACCGTCGCGGTCGGGCCCCTTGCCAAGGCCGCGTCCGCGCCACCTCCCGGTCACGCCGGCGCCGCGCAGCCCGAGGCGACGCCCGCAGCGGCAAGAACCGAGACGCCCGGGACCTGAGGCCCCGGCAGGGGGAGGGAGTGCGGTGCTCAACCGGATCATCCTCATCGGCAGGCTCACCCGTGACCCTGAGCTGCGGTACGTGCCCAGCGGGCAGCCCGTAGCGTCGTTCACACTGGCGGTCGACCGCCCGTTCACCAACCAGCAGGGCGAGCGCGAGACCGATTTCATCGACGTCGTGGCCTGGCGGAAGCTGGCGGAGCAGGTCAGCCAGCACCTGTCCAAAGGGCGCCTCGTCGCCGTGGAGGGCCGGCTGCAGATCCGGTCGTTCGAGACGCAGGACGGGCAGAAGCGGCGCGTCGCCGAAGTGGTGGCCGATGCGGTACGGTTCCTCGACCGCAAGGCGGCAGCGGCGGTGCCGGCGCCCGCGCAGGGCGAGGAGTTCGCGGAGGAGGTCGAGGAGGACGTCCCCTTCTAGCGTCTAGCGCCCTGTGCGGCGGGACCCGCGGGCCGGCGGGCACGGGCGGGACGCGGCGACAGACGGCAATCGGACAGACGCCACCCGGAGGGACCGTATGGCGGAAGCAGCGCCGAAGAAGCAGTGGCGAGGACGCAGGCAGAAGCGCAAGACCTGTGCGTTCTGCGCCGAGAAGGCCCGGGAGATCGATTTCAAGGACGCGCAGCGGCTGCGGCGGTACGTGACCGACCGCGGCAAGATCGTGCCCCGGCGGGTCTCGGGCAACTGCGCCCGGCACCAGCGCCTCCTGGCCGTAGCCATCAAACGGGCTCGCGAACTGGCCCTGCTACCGTACACCACCGTCGACTAGTCGCGGCCTGCGCGGCGTCGGCGATGGGGGCGCTGCGGGCAGATGCACTGGCCGCCGCGGGGCGGAGACGACGTGGCGGGAAGCGACGCGAAGACGATCAGCACGCGCGGGCTGACCGAGGGGGCGATCCTCGCCGCACTGGTGGCGCTGTTCGCCGTGGCAACCCGGTACCTGCCGCTGGTGGGCATCGCCACGGCGCTGTTGTGCCCGTTGCCCCTGGCAGTGCTCGTCATCCGGCACGGCCTGCGGGTCGCGGTCATCGCTGCCGGGGCCAGCGGGCTCGTGGGCGCCGCGCTGGCGGGCCCGCTGGTGGGATTCGCGATCCTGATCTCGTTCGCCCCGATGGGGCTGGTGATCGGCACCGGGGCGGCCCGTGGGTGGCCGGCCGGGCGCGTGGTGGCCGCGGGCTCGCTGGTGTCCGCGGTGTCCACCGCCCTGAGCTTCCTGGGGTTGCTGGGCGGCGGGCGTATGAACCCGGCGGCCATGGCGCAGGAGATGCAGCGTACCATGGAGCGCAGCGCCGCCATGGCCACCGGGTTGTACGCCCGCTTGGGCATTCCCCCCGAGCAGCTCGAGGCCGTCACCCGACAGATGACCGAGGCGGCGCGCCTGCTGCCCTACCTGTTGCCGGCGTCGTTCGTCCTGGGCGCGGTGCTGGCCGCGTGGCTCAACTACGAGGTGGCACGGCGGGTGCTCGGGCGCTTCGGCTTCAGCCTGCATCCCCTGCCGCCGGCCCGGCAGTGGCGGCTGCCCGCCTGGACGGTCTGGGCCCCCGTCCTGGGCTTCGTGCTGAGTGCTGCGGGGCCGCGCGTCGGCGGCGTCTCGCTGGCGGGCGCGGGGCTGTCGCTGCTGTTCGCCTCGATGATCGCCTTCATGTTCCAGGGGCTGCTGGCCACCTGGGTGATCCTCGGCAACCTGGAACTCTCACGGCGCGAGCGCTGGTTCGCCGTCGTGCTGGTGTTCATGCTCTCGACGGCGCTGCCGTTCCTCAACCTGGTGCTGTTCTACCTGGGGATCGCGGACAGCCTCCTGAAGGTGCGGGATCGCTGGGGACTGCCGCGAGACGAGCGGTCGAAGGTGCGCTCATGAGGGTTGTCTTGCTGAAGGACGTCCCCGGAACGGGCAAGGCCGGCACGGTCGTCGAGGTCAAGGAAGGGCACGCCCGCAACTACCTGCTGCCCCGCGGGCTGGCCGTGGAGGCCACCGAAGGCACACTTCGGCAGCTCGAGCAACAACGGCGCGCAGCCCAACAGCGCCTCGAACGCGAACGTCGGGAGATCGCCGATCAGCGGCGGCGGCTGGAGTCGCTGGTGTTAGAGATTCGTGCGCGGGCCGGGGAGCGCGGGCGACTCTTCGGCGCGGTGACGGCGCAGCAGATCGCGGCTGCGCTGGAAGCGCGCGGGTTCCCGGTGACGCGCAAGCAGGTGGAGCTCGACGACCCGATCCGGGCGGAAGGGTTCTACAAGGTGCCGGTCCGGCTTCGCCCGGGGGTGGTGGTCCACGTCGAGGTGAACGTGATCGGCACTCGCTAGGACGGCGGCCGGCCTGTCGGATGGCGGCTGCCCGTCCACCGCACGACGGCGGCCGGCCCGCCGCATGGCGGCTGCCGCGGACGCGGCGCCGGTGGGTCGTCGGGTCGCGGGGACGCACAAGACCCTCCGGCCCATCGCCGCCTCTGGCCCACCGCCGTGGTGGAACTCCAGGCGGAGGGATGCGGGCAGCAGGGCGCATGACCCTGTCCGGCGTCCGGGAGCTCACGCTGCCCGCGTGGCCGGGCTCGACGCCGCGGGATGCGGACAGCAGGCATAGTGGCCTCCAATACACGCGGGCCGACGCAGTCGGCGTGGCGGGAGCTCGAGATGACGACGTCAGGGGGCCGACGGCTGACGGACCCCTCCTGTCGTGCCGCGTCGAGCGCCCACAGAATATACTCAGGTAATCCACGGGTATTGAACACCATTATCCATCGTTACGCGCACCGCGTCCCCAAGGGATTCCACAGGGGCGTGCGAAATCGTTGGGGCTGTGAATTTTCTCCTTCGAGCCTCTTGACATATCGTACATTTGTTCGATAATCTGGAGCAGCGAAGACGAACGGGAGTTCGCCCAATGGCTGAAGGCCCGCCCATCGACCGCGTACCGCCGCAGAACCTCGAAGCGGAACAGAGCGTGTTGGGCTCCATGCTGCTGGAGCGCGACGCCGTCGCGCGGGCTGTGGAGATCCTCCGCCCGGAGGACTTCTACCGCGAGGCGCACCGGCGCATCTTCGAGACGATCGCCGAGCTGTTCGAGCGCGGCGAGCCCGCGGATCTGATCACCGTCACCGACCGGCTCCGCGCCCGCGGGCTGCTCGACGACGTGGGCGGCGTGGCGTACGTCACCTCGCTGTTGCACGCGGTGCCGACCGCCGCCAACGTGGAGTACTACGCCAGGATCGTCGTCCAGAAGTCGATGCTCCGGCAGATGATCCACGCGGGCACGCGCATCGTGGACATGGGCTACCGCGAAGACCAGGACGTCGAGCTGCTCGTCGACCAGGCCGAGAAGCTCGTCTTCGGCATCGCCTCCCGTCGCATGGGGCAGGAGTTCGTCCCGCTGCCGGAGATCCTGCGCGAGAGTTTCGACCGCATCGACAAGCGCTATCGCGAGAAGGGGACCATCACCGGGGTGCCCACGGGCTTCGCCGAACTGGACAAACTGACCTCCGGCCTGCAGCCCGCCGATCTCATCATCGTGGCCGCCCGCCCGTCGATGGGGAAATGTCTCAAGTTCGATGCGGAGGTGGTGGACGCCGTCACCGGCGAGGTGCGGACGATCCAGGAGCTGGTGGCCGTGGGCCGCGCGCGCCTGCTCACGCTCGGGGCCGACCATCGGTTCCGCCCGGCCGAGCCCAGCGTGTTCGTCGACGACGGCATCAAGCCGGTCTTCCGGGTCACCACGAGCGGTGGGCGCCAGGTGGAAACCACGCTCACGCATCCGTTCCTAACGCCGCACGGGTGGGAGCCGCTGGCCGCGCTGCAGCCGGGCGCGCTGGTGGCAGTCCCGCGCCGCCTGCCGGTGTTCGGCCGGGGCGAGCTGCCCGATCACGAGATCAAGCTGCTGGCCTACCTGTGCAGCGGGCGCCTCCCCACCAGTCCGGCGATCGCCGAGGACTTCGCCGACGCGGCGGCCGCAGCCGAGGCCATCCTGGCGGCCGCACGCCGCCCGGTGGACGCCCACGCCATCGGTGGCGGCGCCGAGGGCGGGCTGGCCATCGAGGACCTGCGGTGGCGCTACCCTGAACTGGCCCAGCCGCCGGGCGCCCGCGGGCTGCCGGCGGCCGTCTTCACCTTGCGGCGCGAGAAGCTCGCCCTGTTCCTCAACCGCCTGCTGGGTGCGACAGCCGAGGTGGCTGAACACCCCGATGGGTACCGGATGACCGTTGCGTTGCCGTCGGCGCGCATGGCGCGCCAGGTGCAGCACGTGCTGCTGCGGTTCGGGGCCCCGGCCGTGCGGGACGGGGCGACGCTCGCGCTGGGGGTGAGCGCCACCCTGGCGGTGGTGCGCCACTGTGGCCTGTTCGGGTGGGAGAAGTTGCGCCGGTGGGCCCGGCACGCCCAGCGCTCGCTGTTGGACGATGTGGACGTCATGTGGGAAGAGATCGTGGGCATCGAGGAGGTCGGGGCGTGTCAGGTGTACGATCTGACCGTGCCCGAAACCCACAACTTCGTCGCCAACGACGTCTGCGTGCACAACACGACGTTCGCCCTGAACATCGCGCAGCACGCGGCGCTGGAGCACCGGATCCCCGTGGCCATCTTCAGCCTCGAGACCAACAAGGAGCAGCTCGTGCAGCGCATGTTGTGCAGCGAGGCGCAGGTCGACTCGTCCCGGCTGCGCACGGGCTACCTGACCGACGCCGACTGGCCACGGCTGGCGGCGGCGATGGGGCGACTGTCGGAAGCGCCCATCTTCATCGACGATACCGCCAACCTCACCGCCATCGAGATGCGCGCGAAGGCCCGCAAGCTGCGGGCCGAGCACGGTCTGGGGTTGATCATCATCGACTACCTGCAGATGATCCAGTCGTACAAGCGGGCGGAGAACCGGACGCAGGAGGTGTCAGAGATCGCCCGCGCCATCAAGTCGCTGGCGAAGGAGCTGGACATCCCGGTGCTGGCCGTGTCGCAGCTGTCGCGGGTCGTGGAGCTGTCGGGGACCAAGCGTCCCCAGCTGTCGCACCTGCGCGAGTCGGGCGAGCTGGAGCAGGTGGCCGACCTGGTGCTGTTCATCTACCGCGAGGATTACTACGACCACGCCAAGGCCCGCGCCGAGGGCAAGGAGCACGTCGCCGAGATCCGCATCGCCAAGCACCGCAACGGGCCGGTGGGCGATATCGAGATGTTTTTCCACAAGGAGTACGGCCGGTTCATGGATCTCGACCGGCGGCACGCGGCGGCAGGATCGTAGGGGAGCGGCGGGCTGGACAGTGGCCGAAGGCGCGGCGGCGGCCTGGGCCGTCCGGGCCGGAGCCCGTGGTGGGGGGCGTCGGCGCCGACGCCTGCGCGGTGCGTGGCCGGACCAGGCAGCGCGGGTGGAGGGTGGAGCGCCGGACGCGGGGGGCACGCAGGCCGACCATGCACGGGGCAGGACGGCGTTACGCGCGGCGGCGTTTGCTTGCCAGCCGCCGTGTGTCGCGGCTACACTAGACGCTGCCGGTGCACTGGGCTGCAGCGCATGTCCCGCGCGGGGAGGGCGTATGGCGACACCACCAGGGAAGGTACAGGTTGCCGAGGGCCTGGAGGGCGTTGTGGCGGGGCTGTCGTCCATCTGCCTGGTCGACGGCGTCAATGGCCGGCTGCTCTACCGGGGGTACGACGCCATCGAGCTGGCCGACCGTGCCACGTTCGAGGAGGTGGCCTACCTGCTCTGGCACGGCGACCTGCCGTCACGGTCCGCCCTCGACCGGCTGCGCGCCGACCTGGTCGCGGCGGGCCGCCTGCCGGCGCCCGTGGTACAGGTCCTGCGGTTGGTGCCGCCCGATGCACACCCGATGGCCGTGCTGCGCACGGCGGTCTCGACCCTGGCCCACTTCGACCCTGATGCCGCCGACAACGCGCCGGCGGCCAACCTCCGCAAGGCGATCCGCCTGACGGCGCAGGTCGCCGCCATCGTGGCCGGGTTCCAGCGGCTGCGCACCGGTGCCGAGCCGCTGACCCCGTTGCCGACGCTGGGGCACGCCGCCAACTTCCTCTACCTGCTGCACGGGACCGCACCCGACCCGGAGGTGGCGCGGGCGCTGGACGTGGTGCTGATCCTCCACGCTGACCACGAGTTCAACGCCAGCACCTTTTCGGCGCGCGTGACCGCTGCCACCCTCTCCGACCTGCACTCGGCCGTGGTGTCGGCCATCGGCACGCTCAAGGGCCCGCTCCACGGCGGCGCCAACGAAGAGGTCATGCGGCTGCTGGAGCAGATCGGCACCGTCGACCGCGTGGAGCCCGTCATTGCGGAGATGCTGGCGGCCAGGAAGAAAGTGCCCGGGTTCGGGCACCGGGTCTACCGTACGGAGGACCCCCGGGCCCGGATCCTGCGGCCGCTCTCGCAACGGCTGGGCGAGCGGGCAGGCGACGTGCGCTGGTACGAGCTGACCCGGCGGGTGGAGGACGTCATGACCGCGCAGCGCAGGATCCACGCCAACGTCGACCTCTACTCGGCCTCGGTCTACCGCGCCATGGGCATCCCCACCGACCTCTACACCGCGGTGTTCGCCGTCAGCCGCATCGTCGGCTGGACCGCGCACGTGATGGAGCAGTACGCCGACAACCGGCTCATCCGGCCGGTCTCGGAGTACGTGGGGCCGCTGGACAGGGTGTTCGTGCCGATCGAGGAGCGCCGGTAGCCCGCAGCGAGCCCGACCGGCGTCGGTGAGGCCGAGCCCCGGGCCGGTGCCCGGGGCTCGGCAGCTGCCGGGGCCGGTCGGTTCAGGGGCCTCGTACCTCTTCCAGGAACTCCCGCACGGACGCGGTGAACACGTCGGACCGCTCCAGGTTGCTCAGGTGGCCAGCGCCCGGGATGACCGCGAGCCGCCCGTGGGGGAGCGCCGCGGCCATGGCGCGGGCGACCTCGGGCGGGGACAGGGTATCTTCCTCGCCGACGACCACCAGTACGGGGACGGTCAGGCGGGGGAGCAGCGGGCGGCTGTCCGGGCGGGCGGCCATCGCAGCCAGCGCAGCGGTCAGCCCTCGGGGGTGGGCACGTCGGGCCATGGCGCGGACGGCGCCCAGCACCTCGCGCCTGTGCGCGCGGGTGGTGGCCCCCACGAGCGTTGCCGTGAACTCGGCCAGGAACCCGTCGGGTCCCTCGCGCTCGATGCGGGCGATGGCGTCGAACCGGCGCCGCCTGCCTTCCTCGGTGTCGGGATCGGCCCGGGTGTCGGCGAGGATCACGACCACGACGCGCTCTGCGGCTCGCGCCAGGAGACGGAACACGACGTACCCACCCATGGAAAGCCCCCCAACACGAACCGCGCGAGCCCCAGGGCATCGACCACCCGCAGAACGTCGTCGGCATAGGTCTCGAGGGATATGGGCGCCTCTGGCGGGTCGGAGGCGCCGAAGCCGCGAAAGTCGGGCGCGACGACCTGCCAGCCGTCTGCCAGGGCCTCGCCCTGGGCGCGCCACATCGCGCCGCTCAACGGGAACCCGTGGAGGAGGACGACCGGCGGCCCCGCACCCCACGTCTGGTAGTGCAGGCGCTCGCCAGCCACCTCGAGGTGCATGGGAACCTCCGCGGTGCGTCGTGGGCGCGGCCGGCCGTAGCCCGATGCCCCGGGTGCGGGACGCCGCGCGCTGCACCTCGGGCAGTGATCTCCCGTGGCATCCACCGCGGGCCGCGCAAGCGTCGGGTAGGACCGATGGCCACCTGCTGGATAGCATAGCGCGTCTCGTGGCGCCCGACATCCCCTCCGCACCCTCCCCGCACCCGTTGGGCAGCCCCTGCGCCCCAGTTGCGTCG
>Ga0101943_1002363_pt1 | contig 11951 bp, 11 predicted proteins | sample DewCreD2012metaG_5_FD_75244 | JGI IMG/M metagenome (GOLD analysis project Ga0101943, IMG submission 75244) | Hot spring sediment bacterial and archeal communities from British Columbia, Canada, to study Microbial Dark Matter (Phase II) - Dewar... ... | reverse complement strand
AGGAGCACCTGGGTCTGGTGCTGCGACGGCTGGCTGGCGAGACGACGGGTACTGCGCCTGTCCTGACGCTCGTGACGCAGTTCGGAGGCGGCAAGACCCACACCCTGACCGCCCTCTACCATCTGCTGAAAGGCGGGCCGGCGGCTCGGTCGTATCCCGGGGTGGCCGCAGTCCTGGACGAGCTCGGGATCCCGGCGGTTCCGCAGGCCAGGGTTGCGGTGTTCGTGGGGAACGCCTGGGATCCGAAGGATGGCTTGGAGACGCCCTGGCTGGACATCGCGTGGCAGCTGGCCGGCGAGCGGGGGGTGGAAGTCCTCGGGCCGCGGGCCAAGGAAGCCCCACCGGGCACGGAGGCTCTGAACCGTCTGGTGGACGTCGCGGGCGGACGTGTGCTCTTGCTTTTCGACGAGGTGCTGAACCTGCTGACCCGGCACAGGTGGCTGGCCGATCCCATGCACGCCTTCCTGCACAACATCGCCCGCGGATTTGTCGGGTCCACGCATCGGGCGGCCGTCTTCAGCCTGCCCCGCAGTCAGGTGGAGATGACCGACTGGGAGCTGCAGTGGCAGGAAAGGGTCCTAAAGGTGGTCGGGGCGGTCGCGAAGCACCTCATCGTCAACGACGAGGCCGAGATCGCCGAGGTGGTGCGCCGGCGTCTGTTCGAGGACCTGGGACCGGAGGCTACTCGCAAGCGTGTCGCGCGAGCGTACGCGGACTGGTGCTTCGAGCGCCGGGCGCAGCTTCCGCCGGAGTGGACGGCGGTGGATACCGCCACCACGGAGGCCAGGGCGCGTGAGTTCCTGAGGGCTCGGTTCGAAGCCTGCTATCCCTTCCACCCGGCGACGCTCTCGGTGTTCCAGCGCAAATGGCAGCCCCTCCCTCAGTACCAGCAGACACGCGGGACGCTGGCCATGCTCGCCCAGTGGGTCTCGCTCGCCTACCGCGAGGGCTTCCAGACCGCGCGGCGCGAGCCGCTGATCACGCTGGGCTCGGCACCACTCGATTCCCCCGAATTTCGGGGGGTAGTGCTGGGCCAACTCGGCGAGCCCAAGCTGGCGGCAGCGATCGAGGCGGACATCGCGGGCGCTATGAGTCACGCCCGGGCCCTCGACGCCGACACCAAAGGACCCCTGCGGGACATCCACCGCCGGGTTGGGACGGCCATCCTGTTCGAGTCCTCGGGCGGTCAGGTCCACAAGGTTGCCTACCTTCCCGAGCTGCGGTTCGCTCTGGGGGAGCCAGAGGTGGACACCACGTCCATCGATACGGCCGCAGCCGGACTCGAGGCCAAGGCCTTTTTCATCCGTCGGGTGGGCTCCGACGGCTACCAGATCAGCCACAAGGCCACCCTGAAGAAGGTCGTGAACGACCGGCGCGCTGCGTTGGACGATGAGACGGAGGTGCGGCCGCGGGTGCGCCACCTGGTGCTGGAGGAGTTCCGACGCGGAGCGACGCTCCCGGTCGAGTCGTTTCCCGAGAGCAGCGACGCGGTCTCGGACGCCCCGAGGCTGAGGCTGGTGGTCATGGCCCCCGAGGTGGAGTGGTCCGAGTCTGCACGGGCCCAGGTTGCCGAGTGGGTGCGCAGCCGGGGCGGGCAGGCCCGTCAGCATCCCGGAGCCTTGATCTTCTGTCTCAAGCGCCCGGGCCGCAGCCTCAAGGATGCGGTGGAGATGTGGCTCGCCCTGGAGCGGGTCGCCTCCGACGTGCGAGCGGGGGTGCTGGGCGAGGACTACGACCGGCAGGAGGTGGCGGAAGTCCAGACCAAGGTGCGTGAAGCCCGGGACGACGCCCGTGACGAGGTGTGGGCGGGCTACACGGTGGTGGCGGTGGCCGACCCGCGGGAGCCGGACGGTCTTAAGGTCATCGATCTCGGGGCCGGACACGCCAGCAGCGGCCAGACGCTGTGTGGGCGGATCCTGGAGGCGCTGAGGGCCGAAGGCTTACTGAGTGAGTCCGTGGGGGCCTCTTACATCGACCGCCGATGGCCTCCCGCGTCGCAGGAGAGCGGCGCCTGGCCGCTCATATCGCTGCGGCAGGCGTTCCTCGACGGGTCGCTGACCAGGCTGACCGACCCCGAGGGGACGCTCCGGGCCCGCATTCCCGAGTGGGTCGCCCGAGGGGAGTTCGGGCTGGCCGCCGGTCTGCGCCCCGATGGGACCTGCCAGCGGGTGTGGTTCCACGAGCCCGTGCCACCCGACGAGGTTGTTTTTGACCACGATGTGTACCTGCTTCGCAAGGACCGCGCCCGGTCCCTGAAGGGCGCTCCGCCGGTCATCTCTCCTCCCGGGCAACCGGAGCCGAGTAAACCCGGCCCTCGGCCTGGGCCCGCACCACCGGGGCCTTCCCCACCTCCGGCAGGCCGCCAGGCCATCCGGATCGCCGGTCCCGTGCCGCCCGAGGTCTGGAACCGTCTGGGCACGAAGCTGATCCCGAAGCTTCGCGCTCTGAAGGACCTCCAGGCCCGTGCCGAGTTCACCTGCGAGGTCGAAGCGGCCAGTGCGGCCGCCGTGGTCCAAGACCTCAGGACCGTGCTGGAGGAGCTGGGACTGGGCCACAGCCTCCGCATCGAGCAGATTGGCGGGGGACACGCGCCTGACAGGGACTCGGGTGAGTAGCCGCGCCCGAGACGGATGAGACGGAGCCAGGCTTTCGCCAACCTCTATCGCACCCAGCAGACGGAGTTGCCGCCCGAGTGCTGCGAGGCTGACTACGAGGCGCGCCCCACGGCCGCCTACCCCATCCACCCCGAGGACTTCAACCGGCTCTGGTGGCCGGCGCCGCGACTTCCTGCTATCAGGATGGCACCCGCTCCTGGAACTCCACGCATGCCGCATCGTCCGCCGCCCCGACATGGAGAACCCCACCATCGTCGTCCTCACCGACCGCAACGACCTCGACGGCCAGCTCTTCGGCGTCTTCTCCCGCTGCCGGGACCTCCTCGGACAGGATCCGATCCAGGCCGAGAGCCGGGCGGAACTCCGCGAGCTGCTCCAAGGCCGGCAGGCGGGCGGCGTCATCTTCACCACGATCCAGAAGTTCCTGCCGCCAGTACGATTTATCGACGGTTTCGCGCGCCCCATGCGCGATGCCCTGCCGAATGCCTCCTTCATCGGGTTCACCGGTACTCCGCTGGAGCTGGAAAACTGCAACACCCGCTCGGTCTTCGGCGACTACATCTCCATCTACGACATCCAGCGAGCGGTCGAAGACAAGGCCACGGTGCCCATCTACTACGAGAGCCGGCTGGCCAAGCTCGACCTTCCGGAGGAGCTGAAGCCGAGGATCGACGAGGAGTTCGAGGAGGTCACCGAAGGCGAGGAGGTCGAGCGGAAGGAGCGGCTCAAGACCAAGTGGGCGCGGCTTGAAGCCGTGGTCGGGGCGGAGAAGCGCCTGCGCCTCGTGGCCCAGGACATCGTGGACCACTTCGAGCAGCGCCTCGGGGCCCTGGACGGCAAGGCCATGGTGGTCTGCATGAGTCGGCGCATCTGCGTCGAGCTCTACAACGAGATCGTGCGTCTCCGTCCCGACTGGCACCACGACGACGACGGCAAGGGCCAGATCAAGGTCGTGATGACGGGCTCGGCGTCGGATCCGCCGGATTGGCAGCCGCACATCCGCAACAAGCAGCGCCGGGAGTTCCTCGCCAACCGCTTCCGCGATCCTGCCGACCCGTTCAAGCTCGTCATCGTCCGGGACATGTGGCTAACGGGCTTCGACGCTACGTCCCTCCACACGATGTACCTGGACAAGCCGATGCGCGCCCACGGCCTCATGCAGGCCATCGCCCGGGTGAACCGGGTCTTCCGGGACAAGCCCGGAGGGCTGGTGGTGGACTACCTGGGACTCGCCCACGAACTCAAAGCAGCGCTCGCCACCTACACCGAAAGCGGCGGCACGGGGCGCACCGCGATCGACCAGGCCGAGGCCGTGACGGTGATGGAAGAGAAGTACGAGATCTGCTGCGGCCTCTTCCATGGCTTCGACTGGTCCGCGTGGAAGACCGGCAGGCCCGAGGAACGACTCGTCTTGCTGCCGGCGGCCCAGGAGCACATCCTGGCCCAGGAGAACGGCAAAGACCGGCTGCTCCAAGCCGTCTCGGACCTCTCACGCGCTTTCGCGCTCGCGGTGCCGCACGAAAGGGCACTGGCCATCCGCGACGACGTGGCATTCTTCCAGGCGGTGCGGGCGGCGCTCGCCAAGCGCGCCCCGAGCGAGCAGCGAACCGAAGAAGACCTCGACCACGCCATCCGCCAGATTGTCTCCCGCGCGATCGCGCCCGAGGGCGTGGTGGACCTCTTCGCGGCCGCGGGCTTGAAGAAGCCCGACATCTCGATCCTCTCCGAGGAGTTCCTGGCCGAAGTGCGGGGGATGCCGCAGAAGAACCTGGCCGTGGAGCTCCTGCGCAAGCTCTTGGAGGGCGAGATCAAGACCCGGCGACGGAAGAACGTGGTCCAGGCCTGTTCCTTCGCCGAACTCCTCGAGCAGGCGATCCGGCGCTACCAGAACCGGGCGGTCGAGGCGGCGCAGGTGATCGAGGAGCTGATCGTCCTCGCCAAGGAGATGCGCGAAGCGGACCGCAGGGGCGAAGCCCTGGGTCTCTCCGAAGAGGAGCTCGCCTTCTACGACGCGCTCGAGACCAACGACAGCGCCGTCAAGGTCTTGGGCGAGCCGACGCTTCAGCGGATCGCTCGCGAACTGGTCGAGACGATCCGCCGCAACGTTACCATCGACTGGACCGAGCGTGCGAACGTCCAGGCCAACCTGCGCCGCCTCGTCAGGCGGGTGCTGCGCAAGTACGGCTACCCTCCGGACAAACAGGAAAAGGCGACCCGCACGGTCCTGGAGCAGGCAGAGCTCTTCGGCGCCGAATGGGCTGAGCAGGCCGCGCCGGCCCCGGAGGCACCGGTCGCGGCGGCCCCGCCGTTCCGCAGGGTCACACCGAGCGAGGACGAGAAGTACCGGACCTGCGTGCCGCTCCTCACGCTCAAGGCCGCCGCCGGCGCCTTCGGGGGATCCCAGGATGTCGACGCAGAGGACTGGGTCGTGCCCGATACCTCGAGACGGCTGGGCCGCGGGATGTTCGTCGCCCAAGTCGTGGGCCGCTCCATGGAGCCGCTCATCCCAGATGGTTCCTGGTGCCTCTTCCGGAGCCCGGTCGAGGGAAGCCGCCAGGGCAAGGTCGTGCTCGTCGAGCACCGGGACATCCACGACCCCGAGACTGGCGGGAGCTACACCGTGAAGCGCTACCGGAGCCGCAAGGCCACCGACGCCGAGGGGTGGCGGCACGTGGAGATCCGCCTCGAGCCCGAGAACCCGGAGTTCCCGCCCATCCTCTTGCGGGACGCCGACGAGGGCGAGGTGCGCGTGGTAGCGGAGCTCGTGGAGCTCCTCCGAGCCGGATGAGATGCCGGCGACGGTGGACCCGAGGCACGGGCAACGAAGCGCCGAGGGAAGTTCGCAAGCTGGAGCGCCATGACGATCCCGGACTTCCAGACGATCATGCTCGCCCCCTTCTCCAGCTCACGGGCGACCCGCAGGTGCCCGGCGACGGGCTGGACCCGGCGGGCGAACACAACCAAACAGAGGGACGGTACCTTCGTGGTGGAGCTGCGGGGCGTAGACGTCTACGACCCGCTGACGGGTGAGGTGCACAGCACCCGAGGCGATGATGTCGCTGCCTGGTTCCTGGACACCGACTACAACGGCATGATCTTCCACATCTGCCAGGCCTTCTTCCCCGGGGACGAAGACGCCTGGGAGAAGCTCCAGCGTGCCCTAAAGGCCCAGATTGACCCTGAAGCCTTCGAGAGCATGCGGGGCACGGTGTCGTTTCCGTTCAAGCCCGGTGGGCACCAGCGCATCGCGGTGAAGGTGATCGACTTTCGAGGGAACGAGGTCATCCGAGTACTACCATTGGAGAGGGCGACCTACGCAAGATAGGAGGTTTGCGCAATGAAGTTCACGCGGATCACCGTCAATCCCCACCAAATGGGCGGCGTGCCCTGTATTCGAGGGCTGCGAATCCCGGTTGCGACGGTCGTGGGAGTGGTGGCCGATGGGATGACGGACGAGGAGATCCTTGCGGCCTATCCCGACCTGGAACCGGAAGACATCCGCGAGGCGCTCCGCTACGCGGCGGAGGCAGTCCGGGAGCGTGAGCTGCCACTGACAGTGCCGTGAAGTTTCTGATGGATAATGCCCTGTCGGAGGGTGTCCCGAGGTTAGTGGATTTTCGGGAGCACCCCTTAGTGGTCATTACGCCACCAGCACCTCCTTCCCCTGCATGATGACTTGCTGGAGGGCGATGCGCAGCTGCGGCAACGCCCGATACCCCCGAAGCCGCCGCAACCGGGGTTCGATATCCAGCAGGGCCGTCGCCAGCCACCGGTGTTTCTGGTCGCTCGTGGTCCAGCGATCGACTTTGCCCACCCGCTGCTCCACCAGGGCGAGGATGGACTGGTAGTCCGTTCGTCGTGGCCAGGCTCACCCCCAGCTGCCCGACGACGCCCAGCCGATGAAGCGTCAGGGTACCCTCCAGGCCCTCGGCGAGACTGCGGGCCGCATCTTCGTTGAGCCGGCGCAGTTCCTGATGCAGACGCTGCAGCTCCGCCCGCGCCGCCTGGTAGGTCGGCTGGCGCCAGGCCCGCTGGAGCTTGGCCCGCCAGAGAGGCTGCAGGTGCTTGGGCAGGTAGGCCACCACGTTCTCGCGCTTGTGCCAGGTACACCGCTGGACCGCGGCCTGGGCCCCCAAGACCTCGCGGACCGCCCGAGCCAGCCCCTTGCCCCCGTCCAGCACTACCAGCAGACCCCCATCCGTCCGCAGCCCGCGCTCCACCAGGCTCCGCAGGAAGGCGGCGCAGGTGGTCGCGTTCTCGGTGCCCGTCTGAACGAACCCCAGCACGACCTTCTCCCCGCCCAGGGTGATCCCCAGCGCAATCACCATGGTGTCGTCGGCAAACGTCTTGCCGTCCAGCACCAGGGCCACCAGGTCATACTGGTCCAGCCGACGCTCCTGGAGCGCCTGGAGCCTGCGTGCCGTCGCCCGGATGTAGCGGCGGGAGACACTCGACCGGCTCAGTCCAAAGGCTTCCGGCACCGCCTCGGCGGCGGCCCGGTAGTCCCGGCAGCTCAGCCCGTAGAGGATCCGCCGCAGCACCCCCTCATCCGCCGCCCGGGGCTGCTGCAACCGGTGGTAGCTCTGCAGGGGGACCTCGACCCCGGCCTGCCGGTTCCGGACGCGGGGCACCCGAACCGGCAGCTTCTGGTCCGCCAGGTAGACCGATCCCCGCTGCCGGCCCCACCGCACCACCTCCGGTGCCCCATCGCGGCGCGCATACCGGGGGCCAGCCAGGGCCGCTACCTCCTGCTGGAGCACGTCCTCTACCGCCTGCAGCCCCACGGGAATCAATGCCTGGATGAGGGCTACGCGGGCATCCAGGGCCTCGAGGCCCGGCAGCCCTGCGGCGCTACCCGACTCCACCTTGCCATCCTGACCAATCCGCAGTACCTTGAGCATGGAGCAGCCTCCTTCGGTGTATTGTGTTTCCCGAGAGATTCCATTCACCACCTGGGGCGCTGCTCCCTCGATTTTTCCACTAACCTCGGGACACCCTCCGCCGATCTTCAACCTGGCGAAGTAGTTGTGGATCTTGGTTGTGGCGCAGGGATAGATGTTATTCTTGCTGCTCACAAGATAGGGCCCGGTGGAAAAGTAGTTGGAGTGGATGGCGCCCCACAGATGATTGAGCGTGCCAAACAGGCTGTGGATGAGGCGAGATTGACAGATACAGTCGATCTTCGTATTGATGATATAGAGCGGCTTGAGCTTCCAGATGGCTTTGCCGACGTGGTGATGTCCAATTGCGTCATCAACCTGTGTCCCGATAAGGAGGCTGTGTATCGAGAAGCCTTTCGTATCCTGAAACCCGGTGGGCGTCTGGCCATCTCTGATATTGTCTATACAGAACGGGTTGATCCCCAGGTACATGAGCGCTTCCAATCAACCTGGGCAGGATGTGTTGGCGGAGCGATAGATGAAGATAGTTACTTCGAGATAGTCCGGAAGGCCGGTTTTAGGAAGGTTGAGGTTGTGGCCCGTCATCAATTGTCCCCGAAGGAACTTGAAGCGATGGCATGTTGTCCTGGTCCTGAATTTACCCCTGCTCCTGCAAAAGAGGATCTTGATGTGGTTCAAGGCAAAGTGACAAGCATTAAATTTACAGCAGTAAAGCCATAAATCAGTCAATACAATGCACTTTATCTACTTAAAAGCGTATAACAAGGCGCTGCACCGGACGGCTTTTCCGCTGCGATCCAAAGCCGCCGGTGAGCTTGGTCGTTAGACGGTCGCGGCATGGAGAGGTAAGATCGAGACATGCCGGTCGTCTCTGTCTTCTTCGGGATCGTAATACGGATGTTCTACCGCGAGCACGGAGTCCCGCACTTTCACGCGGAGTACCAGGGCCAACAGGCGACCTTTACCTTCGACGGGGATCTACTGGCCGGTACGCTGCGGTCCCGGACTGCGCTCCGCCTGATCAAGGAATGGGCGACCGCGCACCGGCCGGAGTTGGAGGCTAACTGGAAGCGGCTAAAGGTGGGCGAGCCACTGGAGAGGATCGCGCCGCTGGACTGAGGAGGCACATTATGGACTTTCTGCCAAGTGTGGTTCGGGCTGAGTACCGTGGCGAATATAGGATCCACCTCACATTCAACGATGGGGTGGAAAGCACGGTTGACTTCTCGCAATGGCTGGACGGTCCGGTCTTCGAGCCACTGAAGGACCCGGCATACTTCCAGCGCTTCTTCCTGGAGGGTGGAACAGTCGCGTGGCCGAACGGTGCCGACGTGGCGCCTGAGACTCTCTACGAGCGAGCCAAGTCGAGCGAGGCCGCCTAACCTGGCGCCGTAGCGGACGGCGCTGGGCGCCGCCGCTGAGCGCCACGCCGTTAGGCGACAGCACAATAGGAGGAAACCATGTGGTACTTCGTCGTTAACGGCCTCTTCGCCATCTGGGTCCTAGCCGACGGACTCAAGCGAAAGGCCAGCGCGATTCCCTGGGCAATCGGAACGCTGGTCCTCGGCCCCGTTGTCCTTCCTGTTTACGTGGCCAAGCGACCGCTGAAGGCAGGCGAGGTCCGAGAAGGCGGAACCGGTTGGAATGTCCTTCGCAACTTCGCCCTGTTTTGGACCATCCTCATGGCGGTGGCAGCAGTGTGGGGCATGGTCGCGGTGATCCAGCAATCCGGTCCACTCAAAACGGAGGCAGAACAGGCGGGAGCAGCGATCGGAACAGCACTCGGCCTTGGACTGATCGGTGCGCTGTGGTTTTTCCCAATGGTGGGCGCCCTGGTGTTGGGCTTGTTCCTCAAGAAGTCGAGCATCGTTGAGAAGGGACCTACAGGCCCCTTGGCCTCAGCCCCGGAGGGGGCCCCTTCGCATTCATGAATCGCGACACGGGTGAGGAGATCCAAGTGCGTCGTTGTCATGTCGCCTAACCAGGCGATGCAGCGGACGCGCTACCGCGCGCCGCTGACCGCCAGGCCGTTAGGCGGCTATTGCAATCGGTTAGGGGTGTGGTGGCATGTTTCCCTACATTGTGGTCATAATGGTGGGAGCCGTTGCATGGAGGGGCGCTTCGGCAATAGTATACGATCTTGGGCGTAATCCATCGAACGTCCCAATGGCCTTTCTGGACCCTAAAGGCTTCTGGAACAAAGCGGTGTCGATGTACGTAATTGCCGCGCCTCTTGCCGCGGCACTTAATGGCTACGCGCTCGGTGGCTGGTTAGGTCTCATCATAGTCCTGATGGGAACGTGGGGAGGCATGCTGCTCACAAACATTTTCCTGCGGTTCAACCCGGCACTGCAGTTCTTCGTCTTCGGCTTCTTGAACGTATTGTTCGCAATCTTGTCGCTCGACAGGCTCTAGAGGGTAGACTGGTGCCCAGAACTCCTACAACGCAGAATGCATAGTGCTTGGGCATCAGGTGCTGCTTAACGATGGCCCACAGCCGGCAGTCGCCCACTGCGGCTGAAGCGCGATCGTTAGGCGGGTAACCGTCGATGCCGGAAATCTCTCGCTTTCTCGGAATTGTGATCGGCATGTTCTACAGCGAGCATGGAGTACCGCACTTTCACGCGGTATATGGCGAGCACGAAGTGTCGATCGAGATCGAGGGCGGGGTGGTCCACGGCGAGTTTCCGCCCCGAGCATTGCGGCTCGTGCTTGAGTGGGCTGAGTTGCACAGGGCAGAATTGTTAGAGAACTGGGAGCTGGCGCGGCAAGGGCAACCGTTGAAGCGCATCGCGCCATTGGAGTGAGGATTATGAAGTACCACGTTGTCGAGGCTCGGCACGTCCGGGCGCATACTGTGTGGCTTCGGTTTCGCGATGGGACCGCGGGTGAGATAGATCTCGCGCCTGCTCTTCAAGGCCCCATCATGGAGCCCCTCAAGGACGTCGCCTTTTTCCAGCAATTCAGCGTTCATGCCGAGTTCCGGACGCTCGTCTGGCCGAACGGGGCGGATTTCGCGCCAGAGTTCTTGTACGAGAATGTCCGAGTTACGGCCTAACATCGCGCTTCAGCGGCCGGACCGCACACCACGTCCAGCGCGTTCGCAAGTAGTGCGCAAAGCGGCCCGCCGCTGAGCGCGATCGTTAGGCCGACAAACCACCGTCAACGAAAGGAAGGCGGAAAGAGACATGAAGCTCAATGTGATGATGGCAGTCACCCTTTCCGTCTTGATTGCCTCTGGTACTGGTAGTCCCAGTGCGCCCCGGCCCACAGGCCAGAACCCCTTTGGGGTCATGCTGCCGTCTAAACTGGTGCGCTCGTCCCAGGGGATGCAGATCGCCGAAGCGCTGGGGGCGGTCTACTTCCGACCCTCGGCCATCTTCCTGGATGAATGGAACGGGACCTGCTCGGAGTGCGATATCGCACTCAAGGCCGGGTTGCAACTCGTCCTGACCGTGCGCGCGAACGGCCGGCGGCAAGCCACTTCCCCGCCCAGCGACCTCGCGGCCTATCAACGCACCCTGAGCCAGGTGTTGGACAAGTACCGCCCGGCGGTGCTGGTGGTGGAGAACGAGGAGAACTCGGCCCTGTTCTACACCGGCACGCCGGAGGAATACGCGGCCCAACTCAAAGCCGCCTGCCAGGTGGCGCACCAGAAAGGCATTCCCTGCGCCAACGGCGGGCCGGTCAGCATCCTGGTGGCCCTGTTGGTCTATGACCACTACCTGAAGAGCGGGCAGACCACGGCCGCCCAGGACTTCGCCGCCAGAGCCTTTACGCCGAAGGAGCAGCGGCTCCTCAACTCCCCCAAGGCTCTGGAGCAGATTCGCAAGGGCAAGGCGCTCCTCTCCTCCTATCGCGCCGCCGGTGCGGACTACGTGAACTTCCACTGGTACATCGCCGATCCCCGCGCGCTGGGGGAGGCGGTGGCGTATCTGAGGGCGCAGACAGGCCTGCCGGTCCTCACCAACGAAATCGGCCAGCACAGCGATGACCCCCACCAGACAATGGCCATCATGGGCAAGGTGGTGGAGTTGGGCCTGCCCATCGCGGTTTGGTTCAGCATGGATGCGCCGAAGGCACGGGACTGGTCAACCTGGATGGCAGCCTGCGGCCCACAGGGGAGGCGTTTAAGCGCTTTATCGAGTCCAACGTAAAAGGCTCGGAAGAAAAACCTAACCCATCGCTGACAAAACCCCAGTCCGCTCTATTGGACGTGCCCATCGGATTGGCGCCCAGAGGTCCGGCAGAGAGCGATATCCAATTCCTGAACCAACATCTGCGCGCTGAGGATCTGGTATTGCAAGTGCTGTTTCGCCATCCGGCAAACCTTTCGTTGCTGGAACAGATCACCGCCTGTAGGAAGGGTCTGGGGCTGCCGGCCAGTTTTGAGGGAGACCCAGGCCCGCTCCTTGCCGAGGCGAAATCCAAAGGG
>Ga0101943_1002359_pt1 | contig 11970 bp, 11 predicted proteins | sample DewCreD2012metaG_5_FD_75244 | JGI IMG/M metagenome (GOLD analysis project Ga0101943, IMG submission 75244) | Hot spring sediment bacterial and archeal communities from British Columbia, Canada, to study Microbial Dark Matter (Phase II) - Dewar... ... | reverse complement strand
GTGAGCGTGGACGGCGAGACCCGCTACTCGAGCGCCGACATCCGCACCGTCCGCGCGGCGCTGCGGCTGCTCGAGTTCGGCCTGCCGGTCGGGGAGCTCCTCGCGCTCGCCCGCGAGACGAACGAGGCCATGGTGCGCCTCGCCGAGCGCGCGGTCGAGCTGTTCGACGCCCACGTCCGCGAGCCGATCCGGGACACCGCCGCGACCGAGGATGAGGCCGCCGCCCAGCTCGTCGCGGCCTTCGACACCCTGCTGCCGGCCGTCACCGACCTCGTCGCCACCCACTTCCGCCGGGTGCTGCTCGCCGCCGCCGAGGAACGCCTGTCGTGACGCGGCCGCTCCCCGAGGGCGAGGAGAAGGTCCGCGCCGTCCGGGACCTGTTCGACCGCATCGCCGAGCGCTACGACCTCGTGAACCGCGTGATGACCCTCGGGATGGACGTCGGCTGGCGGCGCCGGACGGTCCGCGAGCTGCGCCTCCCGGCGGGCGCGCTCGTCGCGGACCTCGCCTGCGGCACCGGCGACCTCTGCCGGGAGCTGCAGCGCAGCGGCTACCGAGCGATCGGCTTCGACCTGTCCCTCGGCATGCTCCGGCGCGCGCGGACGACCGCCCCGCTCGTGCAGGCCGACATCCTGCGCCTGCCGCTGCCCGACCGCTCGGTGGAGGGCGCCACGTGCGGCTTCGCGCTACGCAACGTGGTCTCGCTCGAGGCGCTCTTCGCCGAGTGCGCCCGCGTGCTCCGCCCCGGCGGGCGCGTCGCCTTCCTCGAGGCCGCCGAGCCCGAGCATCCGCTGCTCCGCGCCGGGCATCGCGTGTACTTCCACCGGGTCGTGCCGCTGATCGGCGGGGTGCTCTCCGATCGCGAGGCCTACGGGTACCTCCCGCGCTCGATGGCCTACCTGCCGCCCACCCCGCGCCTCGTCGGCATGTTGCGCGAGGCCGGGTTCCCCGACGGCCACCGGATCCCGCTCTCCGGCGGCATCGCGCAGCTCCTCGTGGGGACGCGGGGGTAGCGGTGGGCCGGCTCGTCGCCCGCGCCCGAACCCTCGGCCCCTCCTTCGACCTGCTCGCCGCCTACCGTCCCGGAGGGGTCTTCCTCGAGCGGGCGGGGCTCGGCCTCGCCGGCACCGGCGCCGTCGAGCGGATCGCGGTCGGGGGTGGCCCCGAGCGCATCACCGCCCTCGCCCGCGAGGTCGGGACCACCCTCCGCCGCATCCGGCGCGAGCCCGGCGCCCCGCAGCCGATCGCGGTTGGGGCGATCCCCTTCGACGCCGACCGTCCGGCCGTGCTCACCGTCCCCGAGCACCTGGTCCTGCGTCTCGCGCCCGGGCCGACGCGCTCGCTCTCCGTGTACCCCGAGGGCCTGGCGCCGGTCGAGCTCGGGCGCGAGCGCTGGACCGGCCGCGCCCTCCCCCACGAGGCCTTCGCCGAGATCCAGCTCCGCGCCGACCCCGAGCCCGAGGCGTACGCCGCGGCCGTGCGCGAGGCCGTCCGCCGGATCCGCGCCGGGCGCCTCCGGAAGGTCGTCCTCGCGCGGACCGTGCTCGTCGCCGCCGATCGCGCGCTCGACCCCAAGCAGCTCCTGTGGCGCCTCCGCGCGGTGGATCCCGACTGCACGACCTTCGCCGTCCCCGAGCTCGAGCCGGACCGGCCGGAGCCGGTCGGCGAGCTCGTCGGGGCGACCCCCGAGCTCCTCGTGGCCAAGCGCGGCCGGGAGGTCCTCGCGACCCCCCTCGCCGGCTCGGCCCCGCGCTACGGCGATCCCGAGCGCGACGCGGCCTCGGCCGCCGGGCTCCTCGCCTCGGCGAAGGACCGGGAGGAGCACGCGCTCGTCGTCGAGGACGTGGCGGCGGCGCTCGGGCCGCTCTGCGAGGCGCTGGACCACCCCCACGAGCCCCAGCCCCTCGGCACCGCCAACGTCTGGCACCTCTCGACCCCCTTCCGGGGACGCCTGCGCCCCACCGTGCGCAGCGTCCTCGACCTCGTCGCCGCCCTGCACCCGACCGCCGCGGTGAGCGGCACCCCACGCGAGGCCGCCCGGGCCGCCCTCGCCGAGCTCGAGCCGATCGACCGCGGCTGGTACGCCGGACCCGTCGGATGGGTCGACGCCGAGGGCGACGGCGAGTGGGCGATCGCGCTCCGCTGCGCAGAGCTCACCGGCACGACCGCCCGCGTCTTCGCCGGCGCCGGGATCGTGGCCGACTCCGACCCGGCCGCCGAGCTCGAGGAGACCGAGCGGAAGTTCCGCGCGTTCCTCGACGCCCTCCGCTGGGGCTGAGCGGGGGCCGACGCCCTCGGCTCGGGGCCGCCTTCGCAGGGCTTCCACCCGCCCTTCACCGCGCCTCCACAGACCCCCCGTAGGGTGACGGCCGGAGCGGTACCGGCCGCTCCGAAGGACGAACCGCAGCGGAGGTGAGGAGCATGAAGCGCTCGGTCCTGGTGTCGCTCATCGTGTCGGTGCTCACCCTCGGTGGGGCGGGCACGGCGCTCGCCGCCGAGCCGGCCGGTGGCCCGGCCTTCGGCCGGCACGTGGCGGGGATGGCGCCGGAGCACCCCATCGAGCACGGGGCGCACTTCGGCGCCTGCGTGAGCGCGATGGCGAGGACCGGTTGCCCTCACCACCACTGACCCGGCACCGGTCCCGCGTCCGGGCGCGCCCCTAACCGCCGCCGAGGGCGGCCGCGACGGCCGCCCGGAGCTCCTCGTGGTGTCGCACGGTCGCCGCCCGCTCGAGCGGCACCTCGACCACCTGGACCCCACCCTCGGCGAACGCCCGCTCGAGCGCGGCCGGCAGGTCCTCGGCCGCCAGGACGAGCGCGTGCCCGGCGCCGGCGGCCCGGCACACCGCCTCGAGATCCAGCCCGTGGGGGGTGACGAACAGCGGCTCGAGCTCCGGCAGCTCGCGCTGGCCGAGGAGCGAGAAGATCGCCCCGCCGTCGTTGTTCAGGACCACGAGCACGAGGTCGATCCCCCGGCGAGCGCTCCAGATGAGCGAGCCCACGTCGTGCAGGAACGACAGGTCACCCGAGAGCGCCGCCACCCGGCCGCCGGCCGCCGCCACCCCGAGGGCGGTCGAGACGAACCCGTCGATCCCGCTCGCGCCCCGGTTGCCGAGCACCCGGAGCCCTGTGCGCGGCCGCATCGCGAGGTCGAGGTCCCGGATCGGCATGCTCGAGGCGACCACGAGCGTCGAGCCCGCCGGAAGCCGGGCGGCGAGGTCCCGGGCCACCCGCGGCTCGGAGGGCTCGCTCCAGCCGTCCAGGACCCCGTCCACGGCGGCACGGGCCACGGCGTCGGCCCGTCGCCAGGCCTCGAGCCAGGCCGAGCCCTCCCGCGGCGGGACGCGCGCCAACGTCGCCCGCGCGAGCGCCTCCGCGTCGACCACGAGGCGCCGCTCGGCCCGCCGGTGGGGGTCGGCGACGAGGTCGTCGGGGTCCAGGGTCCACAGGCGCGGCACCGACGCGCAGACCGCGAGCGCCGGCCGGGACGTCGGCGCCGCCCCCACCTGGAGCACCGCCTCGGGCCCGTGCGCCGCCGCGAAGCGCTCGGCGGCGAGGAGCGCCTGCCCGGCCTCGAGCGCGCCCGGCACCCGCAGCCCCGAGGTCGGCTCGGCGAGCAGCGGCCACCCCGCCCGGCGCGCGAGCTCCACCACCGAGGGCGCCGCCTGCCGGAGCGACCCGGCGAGCACGACCCCCCGCTCGATCGAGCCGAGCAGCTCGGCGAGGGCCTCGACCTCCTCACGCCCCGGCGGGGGTGGGCCCGCCGCATCGGCGAGCGGCGCCGCCACCCCCTCGGGCTCGCGCCCCGGGCCGCTCGGGACGAGCGGCTCCCGGAACGGCAGGTTCAGGTGCACCGGCCCGGGCGGATGCCGCAGGCTCCGGGCCCAGGCCTCGAGCGCGAGCCCGTGCCAGTGCCCCGGCTCCGGCCGATCCCCCGGCACCGGCGCGTCGAGCGACCATCGCGCGTACCGCCCGTAGAGCCCGACCTGCCAGATCGTCTGGTTCGCCCCGACCCCGCGCAGCTCCGGCGGCCGGTCCGCCGTGAGCACGAGCAGCGGCACCCGCGCCATGGCGGCCTCGACCACGGCCGGGAACAGCTCCGCGGCCGCGGTCCCGCTCGTGCAGGCGACCGCCGCCGGCCGGCCGGTGGCCTTCGCGAGACCGAGCGCGAAGAAGCCGGCGGCCCGCTCGTCGAGGTGCACGTGCACACGCACGCGCCCGTCCCGGGCGAGCGCGAGCGCGAGCGGCGTCGAGCGCGACCCGGGCGAGACGCACGCGTCGGTGAGCCCGGAGGCCACGAGGGCGGCCACGAGCTCGCGCATGCACGCGAGTGCGACGTCCCCCTCGGGGCCCTGGGGCGGGTTCATGCCGCGGTCGCCCCGGCGATCCACAGGCCGAGCGCGAGGAGCGCGCCGAAGGCCACGGTGAGCAGCGAGGTGTCGACGAGCACCGGCACGAGGGCCGCGCCCTCGGCCGAGCCGATCCGCTCCATCGGCCGGATCGCGAGCGGCCACGAGGCGAGCGCGAGCAGCGCCCACTCCGGCAGCCCGTGCCCGGGCGCCGCGATCCCCACGAGCACCCCCGCCACGACGGCCGCGTAGGCGCCGATGAGGAGCGCCCGGTAGAGCCGCCGCGCCGCCCGGTCGCCGATCCGGACCGCGAGCGTCCGCTTGCCCGCGGCCGCGTCGGTGCGGATGTCGCGCACGTTGTTCGCCTCCAGGATCGCGACGATGAGCAGCCCCATCGGCACGCTCGCCCACCACGCCGCCTCGCTCACGCGCTCGGCGTTCACGTAGGCCGCGCCCGCCGTGGCCATCAGGCCGAAGAAGACGAAGACCGAGAGCTCGCCGAGGCCGAGCCCCGCGTACGGCCTGGGCCCGCCCGAGTACAGCCAGAGCGCCGCTATCGCAAGCGCCCCGAGCGGCACGAGCCAGAGGGTGGTCGCCAGCGCGAGCGCGAGGCCCGCCACCCCCGCGACGCCGATGCAGGCCACGGCCGCCGCGAGGACCGCCCGAGGTGAGGCCAGCCCGCTCGCCACCAGGCGCGGCGGGCCCGCTCGGCGCTCGGTGTCCACGCCCCGCACCCCGTCGTGGTAGTCGTTCGCGTAGTTCGCCCCCACCTGGAGCGCGACGGCCACGACGAGGGCCGCGACCGAGCGCCAGGCCACCGCCCGCCCCGCCGCGGCCATCCCGACGAGCACCGGCGCCACGCTCGCGCCGAGGGTCCGCGGCCGCGCGCCGTGCCACCACACGCCGAGCCGAGCTCGCACCGGACGCTCCACCCGCTCAGGGCCGTCGGGGGAAGCGCGAGAAGTCCGGCTCGCGTTTCTGGAGGTAGGCGTCGCGCCCCTCCTGCGCCTCGTCGGTCATGTAGTACAGGAGCGTGGCGTCGCCGGCGAGCTGCTGCACCCCGGCGAGGCCGTCCACGCCGGCGTTGTACCCGGCCTTCAGCAGCCGCAGCGCGAGCGGGCTCTTCGCGAGCAGCTCCTTGGCCCAGCGGACGGTCTCGAGCTCCAGCTCCTCGAGCGGCACCACGGCGTTCACGAGGCCCCAGGCGAGGGCCGTCTGCGCGTCGTACTGGCGACACAGGAACCAGACCTCCTTCGCGCGCTTCTCGCCGACCTGGCGCGCGAGCAGGTTGATGCCGTAGCCCCCGTCGAAGGAGCCCACCCGCGGGCCGGTCTGCCCGAACCGCGCGTTGTCCGCGGCGATGGTGAGGTCGCAGCAGACGTGGAGCACGTGCCCGCCGCCGATCGCGTAACCCGCGACCATGGCGATGACCGGCTTGGGCAGGCGGCGGATCTGGATCTGCAGGTCGAGCACGTTCAGCCGGGCGATGCCGGTCCCATCCTCCACGTACCCGTCGTCGCCGCGGACGCGCTGGTCCCCGCCGGAGCAGAACGCGAGCGGGCCCTCCCCGGTGAGGATCACCACCCCGATCCCGGGGTCGTCGCGCGCGGCCTCGAACGCGTGCGAGAGCTCGCGGACGGTGAGCGGCCGGAACGCGTTGCGCACCTCGGGGCGGTCGATCGTGATCTTCGCGATGCCCTCTGCCGTCTCGTACCGGATGTCCGTGTACTCGCCGGCCGGGCGCCAGTCCAGGGCGGGGGTGATGGTTCGCATGAGCATCCACTCCGAGAGCGAGGACTCGAACGGTTCCCGCTAGCCTATCGCAGGTGAGCCGCCTCGCCGCGCTCGATCTCGCCCCCGGCGATCTCGTCGCCGTGGCCCTGCCGCCCGGCCCCGGGTGGATGGACCTCGTCCGGAGGATCTGGGACGCGGGCGCCGCCCTCCTGCCGGTCGACCACCGCCTGCCCGAGCCGGAGGTGCGCCGCCTCCTCGACCGCGCCCGCCCCACGGTCCTGCTCGCCGCCGACGGCCCCGTCCGGCGCCCCCACGGCCTGCCCGAGGAGCATGGGGTCGCCCTCGTCGTCCCGACCTCGGGGACCGCCGGCGAGCCGAAGCTCGTGCGGTTCGATCGCGCCGGTATCGACGCCGCCGTCGCCGCCTCGGCCCTCGCCCTCGAGGCGACGCCCCAGGACCCCTGGCTCTGCTGCCTGCCGCTCGGCCACGTCGGCGGCCTGCTCGTGCTGCTGCGCGGGGTCCTGCTCGGGGCGCCGGTGGTGGTCCATCCCCGCTTCGACCTCCACGCCGTGGCCCTCGAGCGCGGCGTGGCCTTCACCTCGCTCGTGCCGACCATGCTGCTCCGGCTGCTCGAGGCGGGCGTCCCCCTCTCCGGCTACCGGGGCGTCCTCGTCGGTGGCGCGCACCTCGCCGCCGACCTCCGCGCCCGGGCCGAGGCCGCCGGCGCGCCCGTCGTCGAGACCTACGGCCTCACCGAGGCCTGCGGGGGGATCGTCTACGACGGGCGCCCCCTGCCCGGCTGCGAGGTGCGGGTGAGCGACGAGGGCGAGATCCAGCTCCGAGGTCCGACCCTCATGCTCGGCTACCGGTTCGATCCCGAGGCCACGGCCGCCGCCTTCACCCCCGACGGATGGCTGCGCACCGGCGACGCCGGCGAGCTCGACCGCGAGGGGCGGCTGCACGTGATCGGCCGTGCCGACGAGCTCATCAACACGGGCGGCGAGCGGGTGTGGCCGCAGCGGGTCGAGGCCGTGCTCGCCGCGCACCCGAAGGTCGCGGAGGTCGCCGTCGGCGGGCGCCTGGACCCCGAGTGGGGGGAGCGCGTGGTGGCCTGGGTCGTGCCGGTCGATCCCGCCGACCCGCCCACCCTGGCCGAGCTGCGGGACGCGGTCGCCGAGCGCCTGCCGCGCTACGCGGCGCCGCGCGAGCTGGTCCTCGTCGAGGCCCTGCCCCGAACCTCCCTCGGGAAGCTGCGGCGATCGGCGCTGCCGGCCGCGGAATAGCCGACGGTTATCCTGCATGGGAAGGCCGCTCGGCGAACCGGGCCTTTCCGGGCGGCCGGGCCGCGCGTCGGAGGAGGAAGGCGGAGGCATGGAGGACGAACGCAAGGTCGTGATCCTGGGCTCGGGGCCGGCGGGCTACACGGCGGCGATCTACGCCGGCCGCGCGGGGCTCCGGCCGCTCGTGCTGAAGGGCCTCGAGGCCGGCGGCCAGCTCATGCTCACGACCGAGGTCGAGAACTACCCGGGGTTCCCCGACGGGATCCTCGGCCCCGAGCTCATGGACGCGATGGAGAAGCAGGCGGCGCGCTTCGACGCCGAGATCCTCCTCGCGAGCGCGACCGAGGTGGACCTGTCGACCCGGCCGTTCACGGTGCGCGCCGGCGAGAGCGCCTGGCGCGCGCGGACCCTCATCATCGCGACCGGCGCGAGCGCGCGCTGGCTCGGCGTCCCCGGCGAGGAGAAGCTCCGCGGCCGGGGCGTCTCGGCCTGCGCCACCTGCGACGGGTTCTTCTTCCGCGACCGGGAGCTCATCGTCGTGGGGGGCGGCGACACCGCGATGGAGGAGGCGCTGTTCCTCACGCGCTTCGCCCGCAGGGTCACGATCGTCCACCGCCGCGACGAGTTCCGCGCCTCGAGGATCATGCAGGACCGCGTGTTCGCGAACGAGAAGATCGACGTGATCTGGAACGCGGTGGTCGAGGAGATCCTCGGCGAGGACGCCGTGACCGGTGTCCGCCTGCGCGACGTCCGCACCGGGGAGACGCGCGAGCACCCGATCGACGGGGTCTTCGTCGCGATCGGGCACGACCCGAACACCGCCCTGTTCCGCGGTCAGCTCGAGCTCGACCCCGACGGCTACATCCGGGTGCAGGAGCCGCGGACCGCGACGAGCGTCCCCGGCGTGTTCGCCGCGGGCGACGTGACCGACCGCATCTACCGGCAGGCGGTGACGGCCGCCGGCCAGGGGTGCAAGGCAGCGATCGACGCCGAGCGCTTCCTCGAGGAGCTCGGCGAAGGCTAGGGCGCCGGGGGCGCCACGGCGCGGAGGGGCTCCGCGCCTCGCAGGGACCGGCCGCCGCGAGCGGCCACGACGGACGGAGGGAACGGACGACGATGACGATGATCGGAGCGCTCACGGAGGCGGACTTCGAGGAGCGCGTGCTCCGCTCGGAGACCCCGGTGCTCGTGGACTTCTGGGCCGAGTGGTGCGTGCCCTGCCACATGGTCGCGCCGGTGGTCGAGGAGATCGCGCGGGAGAAGGGCGACCAGCTCCTCGTCGGCAAGCTGAACATCGACGAGCACCCGGCCCTCGCGCAGCGGTACGGCGTGATGAGCATCCCCACGCTCATGCTGTTCGTGAAGGGCGAGGAGAAGGCCCGCGTGATCGGCGCGCGCGGCAAGGACGCCATCCTGCGCGAGATCGACCCGCACCTGTCGTAGCTCGGCCGCGGGTTGCCGGTCCCGCCCCGCCCTGCCAGGCTCGCGGCGTGCGAGCGATCAGGCCCGGCGATCGGGGGGAGGCCGTCCGCGACCTCCAGCACCGCCTGACCGAGCTCGGCCACCGCATCGACCCGGTCGAGCTCGACGGCCGCTTCGGCCCCTCGACCGAGCGCGCCGTCCGCGAGTTCCAGCGCTCGCGCCGCCTCCCCGAGGACGGGGTCGTGGGGCCGGACACCTGGGGTCAGCTCGTCGAGGCCGGGTACCGGCTCGGCGACCGCACCCTGTACCTGCGCTCGCCGGCCTTCCGCGGCGACGACGTCCGCGAGCTCCAGCGCATGCTGAACGCGCTCGGCTTCGACGCCGGCAAGGAGGACGGGATCTTCGGCCACCGCACGCTGCACGCCGTCATGGAGTTCCAGCGCAACGTCGGCGCGAGGGCCGACGGCATCGTCGGCCTGGACACGGTCCGGACGCTCCGACGCATGCGCCCCCCCGTCGGCGGCCCCGGCGCCTCCGTCGTGCGCGAGGCCGAGGCCGTGCGCGCGATGGGTCGCGGGCTCGCCGGCTCGGTCGTCGCGATCGACCCGGGGGACCCGGACGTGCCCGACCTCGCCGCGCTCGCCGGGGACCTCGCCGCCCGCCTCGCCGACCGCGGCGCCGAGCCCGCGCTCCTGCGGGGCCCCGACGCGGCGGTCCGCGCTCGGACCGCGAACGCGCTCGAGGCCGCGCTGTGCGTGGGCCTTGCCCCCTCGGCCGACCCCGAGCGCGCGGGCTGCGCCCACTGGGGGACCGCGACCTCGCACTCCCCCGCCGGGCAGCGCCTCGCCGAGCTCGTCCTCGCCGAGCTCGCCCGGGCCGGCGTTCCCGAGGGCCGGATCCGGCCGCTCGGGGTCGCGCTGCTGCGCGAGACCCGCATGCCGGCCGTGCTCGTCGAGCTGCCCGTCCCGGCCGTCGCGGAGCCCGCGCGCCGGCGCGAGCTCGCGGGGGCGGTCGCGCTCGCCCTCGAGCGGTTCCTCGGCGGCGCGCCCTGACCGCGCTCAGCCGCGGCGGCGCGAGAGCACGGCCATCGCGAGCCCGAGCAGCGCGCCCAGCCCGAGCGCGAGGAACGCCCGCTGCAGCTCTGCCGGGGTGACCTGCTCCATGCCAGGATGATGCCACCGGCGGAGGGCCCGCCGCAGCCGCACGGAGGAGGACCGATGCGCTTCTGCCTCATGCTCGAGGGACAGGAGGGGGTCACCTGGCCCCAGTGGCTCGCCGTCGCCGAGGCCGCCGAGCGCCTCGGCTTCGAGACGCTGTTCAGCTCGGACCACTACTTCTCGGTCCAGGGTGTCCACGGGCGGGGCTCGAACGACGCCTGGACGATCCTCGCCGGCCTCGCCGCCCGCACCGAGCGGCTGCGCCTCGGCACGCTCGTCTCGCCGGCCACGTTCCGTCACCCGGCCGTCCTCGCCAAGGTGGCGACGACGGTGGACCACATCTCGGGCGGCCGCGTCGAGATCGGCATGGGCGCCGGCTGGTGGGAGGAGGAGCACCGCACGCACGGCTTCCCGTTCCCACCGGTGCCCGAGCGCTTCGAGATCTTCGAGGAGCAGGTCGAGATCGTCCACGGGCTGCTCACCACGGAGCGCTTCTCCTTCGAGGGGGCCCACTACGCGCTCGAGGACTGCGAGTTCCTGCACCGGTCGGTGCAGCGTCCCCACCCGCCGATCATCCTCGGCGGCACCACCGCGGGCCGGCGGATGCAGCGGCTCGTCGCCCGCTTCGCCGACGAGTTCAACACCGTCGGCGGGACCCCCGAGGAGGTCCGGGCGCGCTTCGAGCGCATCCGCTCGGGCCTGCGGGAGGCCGGTCGCGACCCCGCCGAGGTCACGACCTCGCTCATGACCTGGTTCTACGTCGGGCGCGACGAGGAGGAGGTCCGCGAGCGCATCGAGCGGGCGCGGCGGCGCGACCCGAGGGCCGGCGCGTTCGAGGAGTACCTCGCCGAGATCTCCCGCGACTGCATCGTCGGCACCCCCGAGCGGGCGATCGAGCGCCTGCGCGAGTACGAGGCGGCCGGCGTCCAGCGCATCGTGCTCAACCACGAGCTCGTCGACGACCTCGACCACGTGGAGCTCCTCGCCCGCGAGATCCTCCCGGCGCTCGCGGCCGGCTGACCCCCGCCGCCTCCTCCCTCTCGCCGGCGCCCGGTGCTAGGCTCGAACGCCCATGGCCACGTTCGACGTCGACCCCTACGCCGAGCTCTACGCGCGACGCACCGGCGGGATGTCGGCCTCCGAGGTCCGGGCGCTGTTCGCGGTCGCCGCTCGACCCGAGGTCGTCTCCCTCGCCGGCGGCATGCCCTACGTGCAGGCGCTGCCCCCCGAGCAGGTGATCGAGCTCGTGGAGGCCGTCCTCGCCGAGCGCGCCGACGTCGCCCTCCAGTACGGCGGCGGGCAGGGCTCGCCGCTGCTCCGCGAGCGCATCGCGATGCTCATGGCCGAGGAGGGCACCGACGCCGACCCCGAGGACGTCGTCGTCACGACCGGCGCGCAGCAGGCGCTCGACCTCATCGGCAAGGTCCTCATCGACCCCGGCGATCTCATCGCCGTCGAGGCCCCCTCCTACGTGGGGGCCCTCTCCGCGTTCAGCGCCTACGAACCCCGGTTCCTCACGATCGAGCTCGACGAAGAGGGCATGGTCGTCGAGCAGCTCGAGGAGGCCGTCCTCCGCGGCGAGCGGCCGAAGCTCGTTTACACCGTGCCGAACTTCCACAACCCGGCCGGCGTGACGATGTCGCTCGCCCGGCGCGAGCAGCTCATCGCGCTCTGCCGCGAGGCCCACATCCCGATCGTCGAGGACAACCCCTACGGGCTCCTGCGGTTCGAGGGCGAGCCCCTCCCCACGCTCCGCTCGATGGACCCGCGCAACGTGATCTACCTCGGCACGGTCTCGAAGGTCTTCTCCCCCGGCGTCCGCGTCGGCTGGGCGCTCGCCGAACCCGGTGTGCTGCAACGGTTGGTGCTCGCCAAGGAGGCCGCGGACCTGTGCGGGAGCAACCTCACGATGCTGCTCACCGAGCGCTACCTGTCCACCGAGGCCTGGCGGGTGAACCTCGCGCGCCTCGTCGAGACGTACCGGCGCCGGCGCGACGTGATGCTCGCGGCCCTCGCCGAGCACTTCCCC
>Ga0101943_1002351_pt1 | contig 12033 bp, 10 predicted proteins | sample DewCreD2012metaG_5_FD_75244 | JGI IMG/M metagenome (GOLD analysis project Ga0101943, IMG submission 75244) | Hot spring sediment bacterial and archeal communities from British Columbia, Canada, to study Microbial Dark Matter (Phase II) - Dewar... ... | reverse complement strand
CGTGACAGTGCGCTGCAGCGTATGGGGCACCTTCGTGGGGATGATTCCCGGGCTAGGCGGCTCGATCGCCCAGTGGCTGGCCTACGCGCACGCCGTGCAGTCCTCGCCGGACAAGTCGCGCTTCGGCCAGGGCGACGTCCGGGGCGTGCTGGGCCCCGGCGCGGCGAACAACTCCAAGGAGGGGGGCAACCTGATCACCACCGTGGCCTTCGGGATTCCGAGTACCGTGGTCATGGCTATCCTGCTGGGGGCGTTCTTGATCCAGGGCCTGGTGCCCGGGCCGGACATGCTCACCAAGAACCTGCACATTACGTTCTCGCTGGTCTGGATCATCGTGGTGACCAATGTCATTACGGTGAGCGTTTGTTTCCTGTTTCTGAACCAGCTGGTCAAGATCACCTATGTTCGGGCCCACCTGCTCGTGCCGTTCCTGATCCTCGGCGCGACCGGGCTGCTCGCGGCCCAGGAGCGGGTGCGCGCCCTCGTCGCGCGCCGGCTCGCCGAGCGCTCGGGGGCCGACCCCTCGGAAGCGTGGGCCGCGGCGCCGGCCTTCGCGGCGTCGGTCTACGGCGGGTACTTCGGCGCGGGGCTCGGGGTGATCCTCCTCGCCGTGCTCGGGCTCGCGCTCGAGGACTCGCTCACGCGGATCAACGCGCTGAAGCAGGCGCTCTCGTTCTGCGTGAACGTGACGGCCGCCTGCTACTTCCTGTTCTCGGGGCGGGTCGTGTGGGAGATCGCGGCGGTCATGGCGCTCGGCGCGGTGGCCGGCGGGTCGCTCGGCGGACGGCTCGCCGGCCGGATGCGGCCCGAGCGCCTGCGCCGGCTCGTCGTCGCGATCGGGCTCGTCGTGGGCCTCGTGTACCTGGTGCGATGAACCCGAGCCCCGACGCCCGTCCCCGGCTCCAGCGCCGCGCCCTGCGCCTGGAGTACGCGACGATCGCCTGGAACCTCGGCGAGGCGGTGCTCACCGTCGCGCTCGGGATCCTCGCCGGCTCGCTCGCCCTCATCGGGTTCGGGACGGACTCCGTCATCGAGGTCTTCGCGTCCGCGGTCGTGGTCTGGCACGTGCTCCCGGGTCACGAGACCGACCACCCTGAGCGCACGCGCCTCGCGCTGCGTCTCGTCGCGGCCGCCTTCGCGCTGGTCGCGCTCGTGCTCGCCGGGGCGGCGATCCGGGACCTCGCGACCGGCCGCCGGGCCGGTGAGTCGCCGTTCGGCATCGCCTACCTCGCGGTCACGGCGGTGGTGATGTTCTCGCTCGCGGCGGCCAAGCACCGGGTGGCGCGGGCGCTCGGCTCCTCGCCGCTGCGCTCGGAGGCCGCGATGACGTTCCTCGACGGGATCCTCTCGAGCGCGACCCTCGCGGGGCTCGCGCTGAACGCGGTCCTCGGCTGGTGGTGGGCGGACCCCGCGGCTGCGCTCGTCGTCGCCGTGGCCGCGGCGGGCGAGGCGCGCGAGAACCTGCGGGAGGCCGGGGAGATCCTCGCGGGGTGACGTCGCGGGTTGCGCCGCAGGTGACCTCGCGGAGCCGGCGCCGGCGCGGTAGCATCCGCCCCGAGCAAGGCCCATCCCGAGTGCCCGCCGGATCCCCCGGCCCCGTCGGGTGGGCGTGTCGATGCGTCCCGCTGAGGGACGGAGGAGGTGAGTCATGCCCAAGGTGCTGCGCCTGCTCGCCGTCCTCTCCGCGCTGGCCGTGGTCGGGGCGGCCTGCGCGGAGGAGGGTGGCGGCGGTGGCGGCGGAGCCGCGCCGTTCCCGTCCAGCCCGCCGGCCGCCGAGGACGCCGGCCCGCTCCGCCTGCTCGAGTGGGCGGGCTACGAGATCCCCGAGTTCCACGGGCCGTTCTCGGAGGCGTACCCGGACGTGAAGCTCGAGTACCAGTTCGCCGACGCGGGCTCGAGCTTCTACCAGAAGGTCGCGACCGGCGGGGTCGAGGTCGACCTCGCGCACCCCTGCTCGAACTGGGTGCAGACCTGGTACGACGCGGGGCTCATCGCGCCGATCGACGTCTCGCGCCTCGAGCACTGGAGCGAGCTCGACCCGAAGATGCGCGAGCTCGGCAAGATCGGGGACCAGTACTACTTCGTGCCGTGGGACTGGGGCTACGAGTCCCTGATCGTGAACACCGACATGGTGAAGGACGTGCCCCAGAGCTGGGCCGACCTGTGGGACCCGCAGTACGAGGGCCTCATCGCGATGGAGGACTTCTCCGAGGGCGCGGTCGCGATGACCGCGTGGGCGTTCGACCTGCCCTACCCGAACCTGTCCGATGAGGACCTGCAGTTCATCAAGGACAAGCTGATCGAGCTCAAGCGGAACATCAAGCTGTTCTGGGCCGGCAGCACCGATCTCGTCCAGGCGATGGTGAACGGCGACGTCGCGATCGGCTACGGCTGGAACGACCAGTTCGCGAAGGTCGTGGACGGCGGCGTGAACGCCGTGTACGTGGACCCCGAGGAGGGGCGCGGCGGCTGGGTCTGCGGGTTCGTGGTCCTGAAGGACACGCCCCACTACGACCTCGCGCTGAAGTACATCGACAGCGCGATCTCGCCCGAGGTCGGCAAGAACGCGATCGACATGTACTTCCTCGGGCACTCGAACACGAAGTCGGTCGAGCTCGCCGACCCGAAGACGGTCGAGACGCTCGGGCTGCTCGACACCGACGTCCAGGCGAGGACGAACTTCGCGGTGCCGCTCACGGCCGAGCAACGGGACACGTTCAACCAGATCTGGTCGGAGGTGCTCGCGGCCTAGGAGCGGGGGCGGAGCGGGGGAGCCGAGGGCGGTGGCGGAGACCCGCCGCATCCCGGGGGGCCGGCGGTTCGGGCTGATCCTGAGCGCGGCGCCGGCCCTCTGGCTCCTCGCGTTCTTCGTGGTCCCGCTCGGCATCCTCGTCGCATGGTCGTTCCAGCCGCCGGGGATCGTGGCGGCGCTGCGGCCGGTGCTCACGCTCGAGGCCTACCGCTCCACGCTCTCGGCCGGGTCGTACTGGCGCGTGCTCGCCCGCACCGGGGTGATCGCGCTCACCGTGGCGGCGGTCGCCGTGGCGCTCGCGTACCCGATCGCGTACGCGCTGGCCTTCGCCGCCCGGCGGCGCCGGAGCCTGCTCCTCACGCTCGCGCTGCTGCCGTTCCTCACGAGCTACCTGCTGCGGATCTACGCGTGGCGCCTCATGCTCGGCGCCAAGGGGGTGCTGAACGAGCTGCTGCAGGCGATCGGGCTCACCCACGGGCCGCTCGGCTTCTTCCTGTACAGCCGGACGGCGGTGGTGCTCGTGCTGATCTACGTGTGGGTGCCGTGGGCGGCGCTGCCGATCTTCCTCCGGCTCGACCAGATGGACCGCTCGCTCATCGAGGCCGCCGACGACCTCGGCGCGGACCGGCTCCGGGCGTTCCTGCGCGTGACGCTCCCGCTGTCGATGCCGGGGGTCTTCGCGGCCTTCTTCTTCGTGATGATCCCGACGCTCGGGGACTTCGCCACAGCGAGCGCCGTCGGCGGCTCCGGCGGCCAGATGATCGGCAACATCATCCAGCAGTACCTGAACTCGCTGAGCTATCCCTCGGGCGCGGTGCTGTCCGTCCTGCTGCTCGTGACGGCCCTCGTCGCGATGACGGTCGGGGCGAGGCTCTCGGGCATCCGGGACGTGGGGGACGTCCGTGTCTAGGCGCGCGGAGCCGCGGCGCGTCGGCCTGTGGACGTACTTCTGGCTGTACATCGCGCTGCTGTACACGCCGCTGATCGTGCTCGCGCTGTTCTCGCTGCACGACTCCGAGCTGCTCTCGCTGCCGTGGCGCGGCTTCTCGCTCCGCTGGTACCGGGAGATGCTGCACCAGGCCGCGTTGCTGCGCTCGCTGCGGATCAGCATCGTCGTGGCCGCCCTGGCCTCCACCGCCGCGGTGATCCTCGGCGGTGCCCTCGGGATCGCCGTGAGCCGCTTCCGCTTCCCCGGCCGGGGCCTGCTGCTCGCGCTCGCGCTCAGCCCGCTCGTGATCCCCTACCTCGGGCTCGCGGTCTCGCTGCTCATGACCTTCGTCGCCCTCGGGCTGAAGCCCTCGATCCCCACGGTGGTGATCGGGCACAGCGTCGTCGCGATGCCGTACGCGCTGCTCCTCGTCGCCACCCGCCTGCTCGGGATCGATCCCGAGCTCGAGGAGGCGGCGCTCGATCTCGGCGCCGGCTGGACCTCGATCCTCGGGCGCCTGTACGTGCCGCTCATGGGGCCCGCGCTCGGAACCGCGTTCGTCACGGCGTTCGTGCTCTCCTTCGACGAGCTCTACCTGGCCTTCTTCCTCTCGGGCTCGGACCAGACGCTCCCGGTGTACTTCTTCTCCGGACTGCGCCATCCCGAGTTCCTGCCGCCGACGCTCGCGCTCACCACGCTCGTGACGGTGATCGTGGTGTCGGCGACGCTCGCCTCGCAGCTCGTCGCGATGCGACGGGGGGCGAAGGCCGTCTGAGTCTTTCGGTCCTCGACCGCGACGGGTCGGCGCGATAGGGTCGGTGGGTCCGACGGAAGAGGGGGCTCCCATGGACGGACGGAGGCTCGCGCGGCTGGCCGCGCTCGCCGCGCTCGCGGTGCTGCTCACCGGCTGCCTGAAGCTCGACATCGACCTGAAGATCCAGCCCGACGACACGGTCGACGGCGGGGTCGTCTTCGCGGTCGACAAGGACCTGCTCGAGCTCACCGGCGGCTCGTTCGAGGACATCACCGGCGGCGAGATGCCGCTTCCGAACGACGTCGAGGGCGTGCGGGCCGAGGAGTACGACGACGGGAAGTACGTGGGCCAGCGGTACGTTTTCGAGGGGGTCGCGCTGTCGGAGTTCACCGACCCCACCGACCCCGAGAGCCTGCGGATCGTCCGCGAGGGCGACCGGTTCACGGTGAGCGGCGTCCTCGACCTGTCCTCGGGCGCGACCGGAGCCACCGGCGCCACCGCGGGGCAGCAGTTCCTCTCCTCGGCCGAGATCCGCGTCGCCATCACGTTCCCCGGCGAGGTCATCTCCTCCAACGGGCGGGTCGAGGGGAACACCGTGATCTGGGAGCCGAAGTTCGGCGACCGGCTCGAGATCGAGGCGACCGGCTCGGCGGTCGGGGGCGGCGGCGGGCTCGGCTCCGCGCTCACGATCGTGCTCCTCGTGGTCGGCGTCGCCGCGGTCGCCGGGATCCTCGCGCTCGTGGTCATGAGCCGGCGTCGTCCTGCGGCGGCCGTCGCAGGCACTGGGGTGACGACGGATGCCGATACCGGGACCCCGGAGGAAGCAGGAACCGTCGAGGCGGTGGCGCCGGAAGACGCATCGCCGGGGGAATCGCCGGCGAAGGACGGGATGCCGCCCCCTCCTCCGCCTCCCGCGCCTTAGGGCCGAGACCCAGGGGGCGGCGGGACCTTCGACGCTCCGGCGGGCGCTCGCCCTGCGGCAGCATCGGACCGGCGGGATCGCGCCCGGCGGTCCCGCGTGTCCGACGGGGAGGGCGAGATGGAGGACGTACCTCGGCGACGGGTGGAGATGCCGAGCGTGGCCGACCCGGCGCCGCTCGGCCTCGCGGCCTTCGCGCTCACGACGTTCCTGCTCTCGGCGAAGAACGCCGGCTGGACCGACGGCGGCAACGCGTGGCTCGGGTTCGCGTTCGCCTACGGCGGCCTCGCGCAGCTGCTCGCGGGGATGTGGGAGTTCCGGAACCGGAACGTCTTCGGGGCGACGGCCTTCTCGACGTACGGCTCGTTCTGGATCGGGCTCGGCCTGTACGTGCTGCTCGTGGAGGCGGGGAGCCCGAACGCGCTGAACGACCTCGGGTGGATCCTGCTGGCGTTCGCGATCTTCAACACGTACATGCTGTTGTGGAGCACGCGGGTCACGGTCGCGGTGTTCCTCGTGTTCCTCACCCTCGAGGCCACCGAGATCGTGCTCACGGCGGGCTTCTTCATGGACGCCGAGAACGTGATGCGCGCCGGAGGCGTGATCGGCGTGATCACCGCGGCGGTCGCCTGGTACACGTCGGCCGCCGGCGTGGTGAACGGCATGGCCGGCCGGCCGGTGCTGCCGGTCGGCGGGCCGCTGTGGGGGCGGGCGGCGCCGGCGCTCGGGCCGGAGTACGCGGCCGAGGCCCCGAAGGTGCGCGAGCTCCGGTAGCGCCCGTAGACTCGCCGTCATGCGCGAGCGGTCGGCGAGCGGCACGTGAAGACCGCCCCGCGCCTGCGCGGCGGCGTCGGCGTCCGGGTGGCGAGCCTGTTCGCCGGGCTCGTCACGATCGGCGCCGCGATCGTGGCGCTGCTCGAGTCGCACCTCGGGCTCGCGCCCTGGGACGTGTTCCACCTCGGCATCGCGGCGCACGGCCCGCTCACGATCGGGACCGCGAGCATCGTGGTCGGGCTCGCGGTGCTGCTCGTGGCCTGGGCCCTCGGCCAGCCTCCCGGTTTCGGGACGGTCGCGAACGCGGTCGTGATCGGCGCGGTCGTGGAGGTGCTCCGACGGTTGCCGTGGCTGGTGCGCCTGCAGGACGCGGGCCTGTGGCAACGCGGGGGGCTGCTCGTGCTCGGCGTCGTGCTCTTCGGGCTCGGCTCGGCCCTGTACATCGGCGCGGGGCTCGGCGCGGGCCCCCGGGACTCGCTGATGCTGGTCCTCGCGCGGCGCCTCGGCGTCCGGATCGCGCTCGTCCGGATCGGGCTCGAGGCGGCCGCGCTCGGCGCCGGCTGGGCGCTCGGGGGCACGGTGGGGGTCGGCACGGCGGCGGTGGCGCTCTGCCTCGGGCCGTCGGTGGAGGCGGCCTTCCGCCTGCTCGTCCAGCTCGGCCTTGCCGAGCCCACCCCGGTCCACGCCCCGGTCGTCTGAGGGGGAATCTTCCCCACGGGCCTCCCAGGCCCTATGCTCCTGACTCACCGTTCAAACCGGAGGGGGACCGTGCTCGAGCAGCGCATCCGTGACGAGCGGCAGACCTGGCGGCCGCGACCGACGCTCGCCGGCCGCGACTACCGCGACGAGGAGGTCTGGGAGGAGGAGAAGGAGCGGATCTGGCACGCCACCTGGGTCTGCGTGGGGCGCGCCGAGGAGGTCGAGCGCCCCGGCGACTACCGCACCTACGACGTCGCCGGCGAGTCGATCGTCGTGACCCGGAACCAGGCGGGCGAGCTCCGGGGCTACTACAACGTGTGCTCGCACCGCGGGACGCGCCTGGTGGACGAGGGGGCCGGCTCGGTGCGGAAGGTCTTCCGCTGCCCGTACCACGCGTGGACGTTCGATCTCGACGGGCGCCTGGTCGGGACCCCCAACGTCGAGGAGGACGAGCACTTCGACCGGGACGACTACCCCCTGCACCGGGTGCACCTCGACACCTACGCGGGGTTCCTGTTCGCGAACCTCTCCGAGGGCGAGCCGATGCCGCTGCGGGAGTTCCTGGACTCGGGCGCGGAGTCCCTCACGCACTACGACCGCTTCGGCATGCAGGACCTGCGGATCGGGCACCGGATCGTCTACGAGGTCCGGGCCAACTGGAAGATCATCGTCGAGAACTACAACGAGTGCCTCCACTGCCCGACGATCCACCCCGAGCTCGTGCAGGTCGTGCCGCTGTTCCGCTTCGGGGAGGTCTGGGACGAGCAGATCCCCGACGACGGCCTGCAGATGGTCGAGGGCGCGACGAGCTTCAACCCGACCGGGAAGAGCACCCTGCCCCGCCTGCCGGGGATCCTGCCCGAGGACGTGAACCGCTACTACGGCATGTACCAGTTCCCGAACCTCGCCGTGGACATGCACCCGGACGCGGTCCAGTACTACCTGCTCGTGCCGCGGGGCCCCGCGCACACCACCGTGATCAGCGACTACCTCTTCCTCCCCGAGACGATCGCCGAGCGCGACGTCTCCGAAGAGCCGTTCGTGGCCTTCTGGGACCTGATCTCGCGCCAGGACTGGGAGGTGTGCGAGCGCGCCCAGCTCGGCGTGTCCTCGCGCGCCTACCGCGCGGGCGTGTACCCGCGCAAGGACCGCTTCCTGTTCTGGTTCAACGAGCAGTACCGGGCCGCGATGGGCCGCGAGCGGATCGGCTGAGGCGGGATCAGCTCGGCGGGTTCGCGCGGCGCCGCTCGATGATCTCGCGCATGCCGGCGAGCACGTCGTCGGGGAGCGGGGGCACCTCGTGGGTCTCCCAGATGTGGAAGACCCGCTCTCGCGCGCGCTGCCGCAGCGTCTTCGCACCGGCCTCCTCCCACGGCTGGCGCCCCTCCCAGGAGAGCACCCGTGGGCTCCACAGCTCGCGGAAGTGCTTCAGCGTGTGGCCCTCGCCGAGGAACACGTTGCCGGGCCCGACCGAGCGGATCACGTCGAGCGCGATCGTCTCGTCGCTCACCTCGAAGGGCTCGACCGCCCGGCGGGTCATCCCGGCGAGCTCGTCGGCGATCACGAGCAGCTCCGGCGAGAAGAGCAGGCCGCCCTCGACGCACCCCGCGTCGAAGACGAGGTCCACCCCGCCGAGCACCGTCCCGAAGCCGTAGAAGGCGACCTCGAGCGCCGCCTGCTCGTCGGCCTCCTTCGAGTCGCCCCCGAAGCTCATCCCGACCGACGGCAGGCCCCAGCGGCGGCACAGCTGGGCCATCGCGACCATGAACCGCAGCCCGTCGGGGCCGCCGGCCGTCACGGTGCCGAAGCGCATGTCCATGATGAAGGGCACGGTGCCGGAGACGAACGGGGTGCCGGGCCGCCGCAGCTCGGCGAGGACGAGGCCGGCGAGCGTCTCCGCCGCGGCGACCACGAGCGTGCCTGCGATCGTGACCGGTCCGGTGGCCCCGACCTGGGGCGCGGCCTGGCAGCAGACCGGCAGCCCGCGGTCGGCCGCGACGAAGAGCTTGTCGAGCGTCTCGGGGTTGAACAGCAGCGGCGAGACCGAGTTCAGGTACGGGACGAGGAACGGGCGCTCGCGCAAGGCCTCGGGCCCGCCCGAGACGAGCTCGGCCATCGCGTAGAGGTCCTCGAGCTCGGGGCCGCCGGCGATGAGCGGCATGAGCGGCTTCGTGGTGTTCGTCACCATCGCGAGGAACTCGGCCTGGTTCACGATGTGCAGCGGCAGCTCGTCCGAGGGGCGCGTGACGCCGGGGGTAGCGACGAAGTCGATCTCGGGCAGGGCGTCGGCGAGCCGCGTCGACTCGGCCGTCGCCTCGATCGTGTACGGCACGACCTCGCCGGTGCGGGGGTCGAGGTAGTTGAGGTTCGTGACCCCGGCCCCCACGTACACGTTGCCGGCACCGAGCTCCATCGCGGGCTCGCCCGCGCGGTCGTAGATCCGGAAGCGCTTCGGGGCCTGCTCGAGGGCCCGCTCGACGAGCTCGGGCGGGATCCGCACGACATCCTCGCCCTCGAGGCTCGCGCCGTGCGAGAGGAGCAGCTCGCGCGCCGCCTCCGTCGTGATGCGCACGCCGGGGTCGGCGAGCACCGCGAGCGCCGCCTCGTGCAGGCGCTCCAGGTCCTCCGGCGGGAGCAGCTCGAGCCTGCGGGCGCCCATCTCAGCCCTTGATCCTCGTCCGGTCGGGGTCGTAGAGCGGGCGGAGGGAGGCGACCGCCGGCACGCGCCTGCCGGCGACCTCGAGCTCGAAGCTCCACTCCTCGATCGCCTCGGCGGGGATGCCCCGCTCGTCCTCCACCATGCCGAGCCCCACGGCGCCGCCGAGCGTGTGCCCGTAGGCGCCGACACGGTTGTAGCCGACCCACTCGCCGTCGCGGAGGATCGGCTCGCCGCCGAAGAGCAGCGGCTCGGGGTCCTTGAGGAGGAACTGCACGAGCCGGCGCTTCGGCGGGCCGGCCTCGCGCTGGCGGAGCAGCGCCTCGCGGCCGATGAAGCCGCCGGGCTTGTCCCAGGCGACGCAGAACCCGAGCCCGCACTCGATCGGGGTGTCGGTGTTGTCCACGTCCAGGCCGTAGTCCCGGTAGGCCTTCTCCAGGCGGAGGCTGTTCATCGCGAGGAGCCCGACGTCCCGGTACCCGAGGTCGGAGCCGGCCTCGACGAGGGCGTCGTAGACGGTGAGCGCGAGGTCCGAGGGCACGTGGAGCTCCCATCCGAGCTCGCCCACGTAGGTGACGCGGAGCGCGAGCACCTGCGCGTAGTGGACGTCGATCTCGCGCGCGGTCATGTAGGGGAAGGCCTCGTTCGAGAGGTCGGCGCTCGTGAGGCGCGAGAGGAGCTCCCGCGAGCGCGGCCCCTGGACGGTCATGAGGGTGGTCCCGGCGCTCACGTCGGTGACGCTCACGTGGGCGCCCTCCGGCGTGTAGCGACGGAGCCGCGCGAGCACCCGCCGGTGGGTGAGGTCGGTCGAGACCACCATGAACCGGTCCTCCGCCAGGCGCGTCACGGTCACGTCGGCCTCGATGCCGCCGCGCTCGTTCAGCCACTGGGTGTAGACGACGCGCCCGATCGGGACCGAGATGTCGTTGTCCGAGAGCCGGTTGAGGACGGCCTCGGCGTCGCGTCCCTGGACGATGATGTTGGCCATCAGCGACATGTCGATCATGCCGACGGCCTCTCGGATCGCGCGGTGCTCGCGCTGCTGCGAGGGGAAGGACTCGTCGCGGTGCCAGCCGTGCGTGACGTGGGGCTCGACGCCGGGGTCGGCGAACCACTCCGGGTACTCGTACCCGGAGGTCACGCCGAAGTAGGCGCCGCGCGCCGCGAGCCGGTCGTGCAGGGCCGAGCGTCGGACGTTCCTCGCCGTCTTCGGGTGCCAGTTCGGCCAGACGGCGTCGCCGAAGAGCGCGCCGAGCTGCTCCACGGTGCGGTCCCGACGGAACGCGCGCGTGCGCTCGTGCGGCATCGTCCGGTCGATCGCGAAGCCCATCACGTCCTGGTCGGGCACCCCGTCGACGATCCACTGGGCCGTGAGCGCGCCGACCCCGCCGCCGAGGAGGATCCCGAGCGAGTTCATCCCCGCGGCGACGAAGAAGCCGTCGAGCTCGGGGGCCTCGCCCATGAGCGGCCCGAGATCGGGCGTGAAGCTCTCGGGGCCGCAGAACATCGTCTTGATGCCGGCCTCGCGCAGGCGCGGGAACCGGTCCATCGCGCGCTCGAGGTACGGGCCGACGCGGTCCCAGTCCGGGGGCAGGCTCGCGAACTCGATGTCGTCGGGGACGCGGTCCACCGACCAGGGGCCGGCGACCGGCTCGAAGAGCCCGACGAGGATGCCGCCGCCCTCCTCCCGGTAGTAGCCGTAGAGGTCGGGGTCCTCGACGACCGGCAGGTCCGGGTGCGCCCAGTCCACGGGCTCGGTGATCATGTAGTAGTGCTCCGAGGCCTGCAGGGGCACGTTGACCCCGGCGAGCTCGCCGAGCTGGCGGCTCCACATACCGGCCGCGAGGACGACGTACTCGCACTCGACGGTGCCGTAGGGGGTCTCGACGCCGGTGACGCGGTGGCGCTCGGTCCGGAAGCCGGTCACCGGCACGCCCTCGAGGATGGTGGCGCCGCCCATGCGGGCGCCCTTGGCGAGGGCCATCGTCACGTCGGCCGGGTTGATGCGCCCCTCGTCGGGCACGTAGAAGGCCGCGAGGACGTCGTCGATGCGCGCCTCGGGCCACATCTGCTGGAACTCCTTCGGCGAGATCTCCTCGTTCGGCACGCCGAAGCCGCGCACGAACGCCTGCTCGCGCCGCAGCGTCTCCAGGCGCTCCGGCGTGCGGGCGATGTGCAGGTGGCCGATCTCGCGCCAACCGGTCGCCTGGCCGGTCTCCGCCTCGAGCCCCGCGTAGAGGTCGCGCGTGTAGCGGGCCATCCACAGCAAGGTCTCGTGGGCCATCCCCGCCGAGGTGATGAGCCCCGCGGCGTGCCAGGTGGTCCCGGAGGTGAGCGCTCGGCGCTCCAGCAGGAGCACGTCCTTCCAGCCGAGCTTGGTGAGGTGGTAGGCGACGTTGCAGCCGATGACCCCGCCCCCGATGATGACGACGCGGGCGCGGTCCGGCAGCGACACGGCGGTGTCCGCGGGCACGGTTCGCTCCTTCCCCTCGTTGCCTCGCCGCGGCGGTCCCTCCGCGGCTCGCGCTGATGCTAGCCCGAGCGGGGCGGC
>Ga0101943_1002341_pt1 | contig 12077 bp, 8 predicted proteins | sample DewCreD2012metaG_5_FD_75244 | JGI IMG/M metagenome (GOLD analysis project Ga0101943, IMG submission 75244) | Hot spring sediment bacterial and archeal communities from British Columbia, Canada, to study Microbial Dark Matter (Phase II) - Dewar... ... | reverse complement strand
GCTCGCGCGCGGGGCGAGCGGCACGCAGATCATCGGGAATCTCATCGGCACGACGGATCGCGAGGGGACGTCTCGGAGGCCGAACGGGGGACACGGCATCGCCATTCTCGGCGCGCAGCGTACGACCATTGGGGGAGCGGCGCTCGCCGCGGCGAATACCATCGCCTACAACGCTCGCGCGGGCATCTCGATCGCCGAGGGCGAGGGCACGCCGAGCCGCGGGAACCGGATCGGATGCAATGCCTTTTTCGCCAACGGCGGTTTGGGCATTGATCTCGGCGGCGATGGGGTGACGCCGAATGACGTGGGCGATGCCGATGAGGGGCCGAACGCACTCATGAATTTCCCCGTCGTGCGGGAGATGCGTGAGGTCCCGGGAGGCGTCCTGCTGCGCGGGCGGATAGACACGACCGATCCGGCCGCGGCACGGATAGACGTCTATCTGGCCGATCCTGATCCGACAGGGTTCGGAGAAGGGCGGCAGTGTTTGGCGCAGGGGATCGCGCCGAATCCGGATGGGACGTTCGAAGTCTTGCTCACAGGGATTTCGATTCGGGATTTGGTGACGCTCACGGCGACCGATGTGGCGGGAAACACTTCGGAATTCTCCCGCCTCGCGCCTCCGGTGGACGTGACGCCGCCGAGCGTGCGCGTGGTCAGTCCTAATGGCGGCGAATTCGTTCTGGCCGGGACGCTATTGCCGATCGTGTGGGAGTCCTCGGACAACGTGGGGATTCTGCTCCATGAGGTCGCGCTCTCGCTCGACAGCGGGCGCACGTGTTCGATCCCGCTCGGGCGCGTGAGCGGCGATAAGCGTTCGTTCGTGTGGGAGGTCCCTGAAGGCGTGCTCTCCTCCACGGCGCGCATTTGCGTCACCGCGCGCGATTTCTTCGATAACGCGGCGACCGATGTGAGCGACGGAGACTTCCAGATCGGGCGCAGCGATCGCGAGGCACCGGTCGTGCGCGTCCTTCGACCGAATGGGGGCGAGGTCGCCCGAGCCGGCGAGCCGTTCGAGATCACGTGGGAAGCCAGCGATAACGTCGCTCTGGCCAGTTGCGACCTCTCGATTTCGACCGATGGCGGGGCGAACTTCACGCCTTTGGCCACGCGGATTCCGGCGGATGTGCGGGCGTTCACCTGGGACATCCCCGAAGGTCTCTCCACGACGCGCGGGCGCGTGCTCGTGCGCTGCCGCGACCTGGCGGGGAACAGCGGAGAGGATCGCAGCGATGGCGATTTCGCGATAGACGGCGCGCCGCCGACAGTGGGCGCGGTCGTGGTCTTTGACGTGAACGGTCCCGGGCGTTTCTTCGTGGCGCGGCGGCCGCTGACGATCGCTTGGGAGGCCTCCGATGATGTTGGGATCGTGCGCCATCGGATCGAGTTCTCGCGCGATGATGGGCGCACGTTCGAACCCTTGCGCGACGCTCAAGGGAATATCGTCGGGGACGATATCCCGGGCGACGCTCGGCGCTTCACGTGGGTTGTGCCGGGGACGGTCTTCACGCGCACCGGACGATTTCGCGTCACGGCGATTGACCGCGCCGGGCGGACGAGTTCGGCCTTGAGCGAGCGCATTTCGATCGTCAATTGAGCGGAGCGGATTCGGAGGGGGAACGGTCGTTGATCGCGGCGTCGCCGGTTCGGCGAGATCGTCGAACAGAGGGAGGCCGAAGAAGGCTCCTTCTCGATCCTTCTCGCCGACTCCCTTTCGTCTTGGTCGGAGCGAGCATCAAGGAGGAGAATCGGGGCGCTGACGGCTCGGCTGAAGATATGCGCGTCGTCCGCCTGGAAGTCGTGGGCTTCCGAAACATCGCGCAGGAGCAGCTGGAACCCGGCCCTGGGTTGAATTTCTTCTACGGGGAGAACGCGCAGGGGAAGACGAGCCTCTTGGAAGCCCTTTACGTGCTGGGCCGCGCGCGCTCGTTTCGCACGCCGCGTCTTCTGGAAGTCATCCAACATGGGCAGCCTCAGGCTCTTGTGCGCGGGATCATCGAACGTCGCGGGATGCGCGTGGAGCTCGCCGTTCAGCTCAATCCGCGCACTCGCGCGCTCTTCGTCAATGGAAAGCGCCGGACGCTCTCGGAGTATCTCGGCCATCTGGCCGTGTTCGTCTGCTCGCTCGAGCGGATGGACATCATTCGTGGGGAGCCCGAACATCGCCGCCATTTCTTGGACGAAGGCATTCTCAGCCTCGATCCCAAGTACGCGCATACGTTGGAGCAGTATCAGCGGGTCCTCAAGCAGAAGAATCGGTTGCTGAAGTTGGCCGCCGAGAGCGATGAGCCCCGCCGCTTCATCGCGGAGATCGAGGTCTGGAACGAGCAACTGATCCACTATGGGGCGCTCATTCATCGAGCGCGCACCCGATATGTGGAGCTGTTGCAGCGTCATCTGCCGGCGGATCTGTTCGGTTCGGAGCGGATCGCCATCCGCTACGTCTCCTCGCTCGCCGCCCATGGGGATGTGGGCGAATACGAAACGTTGCTGGCCGAACGATTGCGCGTGCGCCTGGCGGCGGAGCTGGCCATCGGACACGCGTTGGTGGGACCGCATCGGGACGAATTGGCGATCACCTTCGATGGGCAGGAATTGCGCCAGTATGGGAGCCTCGGCCAACAACGTAGCGCGCTGATTGTGCTTGATTTAGCGCAAGTCTCCGTCTATAATTCTGCCTTTGAAGAAGAGGCTGTGTTTCTCTTGGATGATGTGGATGCGGAATTGGATCGGCGACGTATTGCGCGGGTGCTGGAGTATCTGCAGGGTCGAGCGCAGTGCTTCCTCACGACCTCAAAGCCGGAGATCGCCGAAACGAGTTGCCCTCAAACGATGCGCTTTCGCGTCGAGGCCGGGCATGTCGTTCCCGTTCCTCTTCCCGCGCGAGGGGAGGAGATGAGCCGATCATCCGAACCGGCCACGAGTCCGCGCGAAATCTCATGTTGAGGAGGCGGAGACTATGGTCAAGGCGAAACCCGTGACCAAGGGGTTGAGATCGGAAACCGCGGAGGCGACCAAGCGCGCGCGCCAACGGAGTGGCGACGCGGGCGCTCCGTCCGCATCGGATGGATCGGAATACACGGCCCGTTCGATCACGATGCTCGAAGGGCGGGAGGCCGTTCGCAAGCGCCCGCATATGTATATCGGTCCGACCAACGAGATCGGGCTCCATCATCTCGTCTTCGAGGTTGTGGATAACTCGATTGACGAAGCGTTGGTCGGGTACTGCGATCGCGTGGACGTCATCATTCACATGGACAACTCGATCACGGTGATCGATAACGGGCGCGGCATTCCCGTGGATCGGCATCCGACGGACAAGAAGGGGCGTTCGGCCGCCGAGGTCGTCATGACCGAGCTGCATGCCGGCGGTAAGTTCGATGCCAACGCGTATAAGGTCTCCGGCGGCGTCCATGGCGTCGGAGTCAGTTGCGTGAACTTCCTCTCGGAATGGCTGCGGTTGGAGATTTGGCGCGATGGCGGCGTCTACGAGCAGGAGTACGAGCGCGGCGTGCCCAAGGGCCCCTTGCGCAAGACGGGGGTCACGCGTCGGCGTGGGACGAAGATCACGTTCAAGCCCGATCCGGAGATCTTCGAGACGACCGAATTTAGCTTCGAGCTGCTCGCCCAGCGGCTCCGCGAGAAGGCTTTCCTCAACAAAGGCGTCCTCATCACGCTGACCGATGAGCGGGTGACGCCCGAGCGGCGCAGCGAATTCCGCTACGAGGGCGGGATCGCTGAATTCGTCCGCCATCTCAACAAGAACAAGAACGTCCTCCATCCCGATGTCATCTTCTTCGAGACCCAGAAGGACGATCTCACGATTGAGGTGGCCTTGCAGTACAACGACACGTACACGGAGACGGTCTTCTCCTTCGCCAACAACATCAACACGGTGGATGGTGGGACGCATCTGACGGGTTTTCGGACGGCCTTGACGCGCACGCTCAATCAGTACGCGCAGGCGATGGGGTTGTTGAAGGACCTCGGGGAGAACCTGACTGGCGAAGACGTGCGCGAGGGGCTCGTGGCCGTCATCAGCGTGAAGATCCCGCAGCCGCAGTTCAAGGGAAACGAGAAGCGGGAGCTGCTCAATCCCATCTCGGGCCTCGTGCAATCGTTCGTCTCCGAGCAGCTCAGCCTCTATTTTGAGCGGAATCCGAAAGTCGCCAAGGCGATCTTGAATAAAGCCGTGGAGGCCGCTCGCGCTCGCCAAGCGGCGCGGCGCGCCCGCGATCTCACCCGTCGCAAGAGCGCGCTCGATGCGCAGAGCGGATTGCCGGGGAAGCTGGCCGATTGCCAGGAGAAGGATCCGGCCCTCTGCGAATTATTCATTGTCGAGGGGGACAGCGCCGGGGGTTCCGCCAAGATGGGTCGCGACCGCCGATTCCAAGCCATTCTGCCGATCAAGGGGAAGATCCTCAACGTGGAGAAAGCGCGTTTCGACAAGATGCTCAGTCACGGTGAGATTCGCGCCCTCATCACAGCGCTGGGCACGGGTATCGGCAAAGACGATTTCGACATCTCCAAGCTGCGCTACCATCGAATCATCATCATGACCGACGCGGATGTCGATGGGAGTCATATCCGCACGCTGCTGCTGACATTCTTCTATCGCCAGATGCCGGAGCTGATCGAACGCGGGCATCTCTACATCGCCCAGCCGCCGCTCTATAAGGTCAAGCGAGGCAAGAGCGAGCAGTACGTGCGGGATGAACGGGAGATGATGAGCTATCTCATGCGCAAGGCCGCCGAGGAGATCGTGCTCATCGTCGGACGGAAGCGAAAGATCGAAGGACGGGAGCTGGCCCGTACGTTGGAACGACTCATCGAGTTCAAGACGTACTTCGAGAAGCTCGAACGTCGGCTACACGACCGACGGCTCGTCGAGGCGATCCTCATGGCGCTCGTCGGCAAGCGCGGTGTGCTCCATCCGGGCGTGAGCTTGCATGATCTCTTCGCCGACGAAGATCGGCTCGCTGAGGTCGAGAAGCGACTCCACAATGCCGGGTACTGGACCGATCTCGTCGAGGATGAGGAGCACGGGCTCTTCAGCCTGAGGATCGGCGAGGGGCCCAACGGGCGAGCCGTTCTCAATTGGGAGCTGGCCACGCACGTGGAGTTCCAGAAGGCCCTCAGCCTCTATCGCGAGTTGGGCGATCTCATGACGCCCCCCTATGAAATCATCGAGAATGGAGCGCGGACGGAGGTCTCCTCGCGAGAGGAATTGCTCGACCGTGTGCTCGCCGTCGCTAAGAAGGATCTGACGATCCAACGCTACAAGGGCTTGGGCGAGATGAATCCTGAGCAGCTCTGGGAGACGACGATGGATCCCGAGCGCCGAACGCTCCTTCAGGTGCGCATTGAGGATGCCGTGGAGACGGATGAGATCTTCACCATCCTCATGGGCGACGCCGTTGAGCCGCGACGTCGGTTCATCGAGGAGCATGCTCTCGATGTGAGGAACCTCGACATTTGAGCGGCCAAAAGCCCGGATCGCTCGGAGGCGATTCAACGGGGGATGTCCCTCTCCTCAGAGAGCCTGGAAGGGAGGTCATTGATGAGCGAATCTTCGTCCGCTATTTGCGTGCTCACGAGCGGAGGATTAGATAGCGCTGTCCTCACTGCCGAGGTATTGCCGCAGTACGCGCGGGTCTTTCCGGTCTATATCCGAAGCGGGCTTCGGTGGGAGGACGTCGAGCTGTATTGGCTCCAGCAATTCCTCCATCGGCTGGGCGATGAGCGTCTTCAGCCACTCACGGTGATGAAGCTTCCCGTTGACGACGTGTACGGGGGGCATTGGAGTGTGACCGGCGATGGCGTTCCCGGACGCGAGGCCGCGTGGGATTCCGTCTATCTCCCCGGGCGTAATGTCCTTCTGCTCGCGAAGGCGGCCATCTTCTGTGCGCTGCAAGGGGTCTCGGCGATCGCTCTCGGGGTGCTTGAGGGAAATCCCTTTCCGGATGCGACGCCCGCCTTCCTCTCCCTTATGGAGCAGACATTGAGCCAGGGATTGGCCCATCGGCTCACGATCCTGGCGCCGTATCGCGGGCTTTCAAAGCCGGAGATCATCCGACGCGGTCGCCATCTGCCGTTGGCGTTGACGTTCTCGTGCATCGCGCCGGTGGGTCGGCGACATTGCGGCCGCTGCAGCAAATGCGCCGAGCGCCAAGAGGCCTTCGCCCAAGCCGGCGTGACCGACCCTACCCCCTACGCCCATTCGTCGTAGCTTCGAGGGAAAGAGATTCCATCCCGGGCTTCTCGAGAAGATGTCCGCACGATCTCGACCACCTGGTGTCGAAGGGGGTAAACGCCGGCCGATTTCGTCGGCCGGATGTAGCGGAGGAGCGATCGGGTGCGGGCATGCGTTGACAGAGGAAGCGACGGCTTGATAAAGTGGCTTCCCGGGAAGTTGGGTCATGAAGGTGCTCGAACGGTTGCGGGAACGGGCCAGGGCCGATCGCCGACACATTGTGCTCCCTGAAGCGGAAGATGAGCGGGTCTTGTGGGCGGCCGAGCGCGCAGTGCGGGAAGGGATCGCGCGCGTGACGCTCGTCGGACATGAAGAGGCGGTGCGGGAGCGAGCGCGCGCGCTTGGGGTGAGCCTCGAGGCCATTCCCGTCGTGGACCCGCGGCGGTCGCCGGATCGCGAACGCTACGCGCACATCTACTATGACCTGCGACGCGCGCGGGGGCTCTTGTTCGAGGAAGCGCGTCAGCAGGTCGAGGATCCGCTCTACTTCGCCGATCTGATGGTGCGCGAGGGGAAGGCCGATGGCTGCGTGGCGGGCGCCGTGCACACGACGGCGGAGACGGTGCGCGCGGCGCTTCAGGTCATCGGATTGAAGGAGGGATTTCGGATCGTCTCCAGCTTCTTCATCATCGTCGTGCCCGGCTGTCGGTATGGGGCGGAAGGAGCATTCCTCTATGCCGACTGCGGTGTCGTCCCGCAGCCCACAGCGTCCGAGCTGGCGGATATCGCCATCGCCTCGGCCGAGAGCGCGCGCCTTCTGTTAGAGGTCGAGCCACGCGTCGCGTTGCTTTCGTTCTCGACAAAGGGGAGTGCCGAGCATCCGATGGTGGAGAAAGTGCGCGAGGCGGTGCGGACGATTCGCGCGCGCGCGCCGCATTTGCTCGTGGATGGAGAATTGCAAGCGGATGCCGCATTAGTCCCCGAGGTCGCGGAGAAGAAAGCGCCGGGATCGCCCGTGGCCGGGCGCGCCAATGTGCTCATCTTCCCCGATCTGAATGCCGGCAACATCGCCTACAAACTCACCGAACGATTGGCCGCAGCGACGGCCATCGGTCCCATCCTGCAGGGACTTCGGAAACCGGCCAACGATCTCTCGCGCGGATGTAAGGCGGAGGACATCGTTGACGCTATTGCGATCACGGCCGTTCAAGCGCAAGCGAATCGGGTCGAAGGCGCGTGCGCCGTGTGAATCGCGAGGGCGATGTGCCGTTTCTCCTCATCGAAGAAGAGTCCCGCATTGGAGGCCACCCCGCGCTCCCGCTAAAATAGATGCAGCGCCCGTGGAGGAGCCGGTGACGAGGGCGGGTTTCCCGTCCTTGTCGCGCTCTTTTCGAGGGGGGCAGGCCATGGTCGTGCGCATAGATGGATCGGTCGGCGAGGGGGGCGGTCAAATCCTGCGGACGAGTTTGGCGCTCGCGGCCTTGCTCGGGCGCGAGGTGGAGATCGTGAACATCCGTCGAGGACGCAAGGTCCCGGGGTTACAGCCGCAGCACCTGACGGCTGTGCGCGCGATCCGGGACATCACGCGAGGGCGCGTGCTCGGAGACGAATTGGGCTCGGAGTTGCTCATCTTCATGCCGGGGAAGTGCGAAGGCGGCGTCTACGAATTCGATGTGAGTAAGATCCGGGCGAGCGCCGGATCGGTGAGTTTGATCGTTCAAGCCGTCTTGCCCACATTGCTGTTCGCGCCGCGTCCCACGCACGTGGTCCTCAAAGGCGGCACGCACGTGCCCTTCAGCCCGCCCACGACCTATGTGGAGAAGGTCTTCCTCCCGATGTTGCAACGGATGGGAGGGCGCGCGAGCATGAAGACGATTCGCTGGGGGTGGTATCCCCAGGGAGGAGGGATCGTCGAAGTAGACATCGAGCCGGTGGAGCGGTTATCGGCCATCGCGTTGACCAAGCGCGAAGAGCTGGTTCGAATCGAAGGCCTCGCCGTCGTCTCCAATCTTCCGCTCTCGATCGCAGAGCGCCTCTGTCGGCGATTGTTGCAGCGATTGGCCCGATATGAACTGGTGGCCGAGATCGAGCTGGTGCAGGCGCCGGCTCCGGGAAGGGGGACGGGGCTTTTCGTCTTCGCGCACTATGGGGACGTCGTCGCGGGATTCAGCGCGCTGGGCGAAGTCGGGAAGCGCGCCGAAGCGGTCGCCGATGAGGTCTTTCGCGCGTTGCTGGCCCATCATCGTTCCAAGAGAGTGGTTGATCGGCATCTGGCCGATCAACTCCTCCTCTACATGGCCTTGGCCGAAGGGCGCTCGACGATCACCGTCTCCGAGATCACCTCTCATCTGTTGACCAATGTGTGGGTCATCGAGCAGTTCTTGCCGGTGAAATTCGAGGTCGAAGGAGAGGTCGGGAAGCCGGGGACGGTCTCCGTCGAAGGCGTGGGCTTTCGTCCTGGGGCGACAGTGCCGGGCGCGTCATAAGGAGACGCCAGGTGCTGAACGCTTGCGCCCCATGCGATCTGCTGCGGATCGTGTGAGAGATCCCGTCACGGAGGAGCGCATGCTACAACTCAAACGCATCCTGTGTCCGACGGATTTCAGCGAAGCGGCTCGACGAGCTTTCGATCTGGCCATTCCTTTGGCCGAAGCGTTCGGAGCGGAGTTGTACGTGATTCATGTCGTCCCTGCGATCCCCTATTTGGAGCCGCGGCCGACATATCACTTCGACGTGCCGGAATATGAACGGCTGCTGCGCGAAGATGCCGAGCGACAGATGGCCGCGCTCGTCAGCGACCTGCAGACGCGCGTCGCCGTCCATGCGATCCTCGCGCACGGCGATGTGGCCGAGCAGATCCTGCACGCGGCGGAGGAGAAGGACGTGGATCTGATCGTCATTGCGACGCACGGGCGTACGGGATGGCGGCATTTGGTCTTCGGCTCCGTCGCCGAGAAGATCGTGCGCCTGGCGCGCTGTCCGGTTCTGACGGTACGGCAGCCGGCGGCGTGAGCGCTCTTCAAGCGAGGCGCGCCAACGCCTGTTCGAGATCCGCGATCAAGTCCTCGGCGTCCTCGATCCCGACCGAGAGGCGGATGAGGCCTTCGGTGATGCCCGTCGCCCGACGTTCTTCCTCCGGGATGGGCCCGTGGGACATTGAAGCCGGATGTTGGATGAGCGAAGTGACGCCGCCGAGGCTGACGGCGAGCGTGATCACGCGCACGGATTCGACCAATCGTCGTCCGGCCTCTTGTCCGCCCTTCACTTCGAAGGCGATCATGCCGCCGAAGCCGCGCATCTGCCGTCGGGCCACATCGTGCTGCGGGTGCGAGGGCAATCCCGGGTAGAAGACGCGTTCGATCCGCGGATGGGCCTGCAGGAACTCCGCGATCCGCTGCGCATTGGCGTTCTGTCGCTCCAGGCGCAGGCCGAAGGTCTTCATCCCGCGGATGAGCAACCAGGCCTCGAAGGGGCTGAGCGTCGGTCCGAAGAGCTTGGCGTGTTGCCAGCAGCGTTCGATGAACGCCGCGGAGCCGACGATCGCGCCCGCCGTCAGATCATGATGGCCGCCGAGATACTTCGTCGCGCTGTGGACGACGGCGTCAATACCCAGTTGCAGCGGGCGCTGATTGTAGGGCGTCGCGAACGTATTGTCGGCGATAGTGAAGATCCCGTGTTCGCGCGCCAGCTGGGCGACGGCGCTCAGATCCGTCAAGTCTAAGCGAGGGTTCGATGGCGTCTCCACGTAGATGAGCTTCGTGTTGGGGCGAATGGCGCGGCGGAAATTCTCCGGATCGGTCGGCGTGACGAAGGTGACCTCGATGCCCAGCCGCGGGAGCGTGTTTTGGAAGAGCTCCATCGTCGCGGCGTAGAGCGAGCGCCCGGCCACGATATGCTCGCCGCTTTTGACGCATGCGAGCACGGCGGTCGCGACGGCCGCCATCCCGGAGGAGAGGGCGAGCGCCCGCTCACCCCCCTCGAAAGCGGCGATGATGGCTTCAGCCTGTCGCGTCGTGGGATTGCCCCAACGCGTGTAGTACTCCGTCGGCGCGATCTCCCGAGCGAAGCGAGCCCCGGCGGCCGCATCCTCCAGCTCGAAGACGGCCGTTTGAAAGATCGGCGGGGCGACCGCGCGCGTGGGATTCACCTCGCGACCCGTGTGAACGGCGATCGTGTTGATCCCCCATTCTCGCGACATCGTCCTCTCCTTGGCGAGATCTCATTATCGGCGAGAGCGAGAGTGTACGTCGGCTCCGCATTCGGAGGCAATGGCGAGCGCACCCAGGCTTGCGCGCTCGGTAGGGATCGCTCAAAATTGCTTGCATACGTTCGTGAGCGCTCGACAAAGGGGGGGGAAGCCGTGAGCGAGGTGACGAGGATCGTACAGGTACGCGGACGCGAGATCCTGGATTCGCGTGGGAATCCGACGGTGGAAGCAGAGGTCAGACTGGCGGGCGGCGCAGTGGGCGTCGCCGCCGTTCCCTCGGGAGCTTCGACCGGCGAGTACGAAGCGCTCGAACTGCGCGATGGCGATCCGGCGCGGTATCAAGGCAAGGGGGTGCTCAAGGCTGTGGCGAACATCAACGGGCCGATCGCGCAGACGCTGCGCGACATGGACGCGCTCGATCAAGCCGCTGTTGATCGGGCGATGCAGCAGTTGGACGGGACGCCGAATAAGAGTCAATTGGGCGCGAACGCGATCCTGGCCGTCTCGCTGGCCACAGCCCGCGCGGCGGCGATGGCGCTGGGGCTTCCGCTCTATCGGTACCTCGGCGGCGTGGGCGCGCGTACGTTGCCCGTGCCCCTCATGAACATCCTCAACGGCGGCGTGCATGCCGATAACACTCTGGACATTCAAGAGGTGATGATCGTCCCCGTCGGTGCCCCGACGTTCGCCGAAGCCCTGCGGTGGGGAGCTGAGGTCTTCCATGCGCTGAGAGCCGTTCTCCGGGGGCGCGACTATAGCACAGCGGTTGGAGACGAGGGGGGATTTGCCCCGAACGTGCGTTCCCCAGAGGAAGCGATCGAACTGATCCTGGAAGCGATCGTCCGGGCGGGCTACCAACCGCGAACGCACATCGCCCTCGCCGTGGATGTGGCGGCCAGCGAATTGTATGAGGGGGGCGTTTACGTCTTCAAAAAATCGAACGGCTCGCGTCGGACGTCCGAGCAGATGATCCGCTTCTACGAAGATCTCATCCGCCAGTATCCCATCCTCTCCCTCGAAGATGGCCTGGCCGAGGATGATTGGGCGGGGTGGCGGGCGTTGACCGAAGCGCTCGGCGAGCGCGTGCAGCTTGTCGGCGATGATCTCTTCGTCACCAACGTGGCGTTCTTGCGTCGGGGGATCGAAGAGGGCGTCGCCAATGCGATCCTCCTCAAGGTGAATCAGATCGGCACCCTCACGGAGACGTGGCAGGCGATCGAACTGGCGCGCCGACACGGCTACGGAGGGATCATCTCGCATCGTTCGGGAGAGACCGAGGACACGTTCATCGCCGATCTCGCCGTGGCGGCCAATCTCGGGCAGATCAAAACGGGCTCGCTCAGCCGCACCGATCGCGTGGCGAAGTACAATCGGCTCCTCCGCATCGAGGAGGAGTTGGGAGAGACCGCTCACTATCCCGGTTGGGACGCCTTCGCCCATGTGAGGGGGATTCGCCGTGCCGCGCATCCTTGACATCGGATGCGGACTCCACAAGCTCGAAGGCGCGATCGGAATGGATGTGAATCCGCGCACGGCCGCCGATGTGCTCTACGATTTGAACCGCACTCCATACCCCTTCGTGGACGATGCGTTCGACGAAGAGGTGGGACGTCACGTGATCGAGCATGTCGAGAACGTGCTCGGCGTCATGGCGGACCTTCATCGGATCGCGCGACC
>Ga0101943_1002340_pt1 | contig 12091 bp, 10 predicted proteins | sample DewCreD2012metaG_5_FD_75244 | JGI IMG/M metagenome (GOLD analysis project Ga0101943, IMG submission 75244) | Hot spring sediment bacterial and archeal communities from British Columbia, Canada, to study Microbial Dark Matter (Phase II) - Dewar... ... | reverse complement strand
CATCCCGGGCGGGGCGCCCGACGGCCCGGGCGCCGGTGCCTCCGGCGCCGGGTCGCGCACCAGGCGCAGGATCGGCCGCGGGTCGCCCGCGGGCGCCTCGGCGGCTCCCCGCCGCGCCACGCCGGCAGGCGCCGGCTCCTCCAGCACCGGCGGGGCCGGCGGCGCGGTCAGCGCCTCCAGCTCCCGCGAGGCCGTCTCGATCAAGTGCCTAACGCCGCGCCGGAGCTCCTCGCGCCCGCTGGGCATGCGCGATCACCTCGTGAGCCAGGCTCATGTACTCCTTGGCGCCCCGCGACTCCGGATTGGTGAGGAACAGCGGCACGCCGCTCATCGACGACTCCACCAGCTTGATGTTGAAGTGGATCGTCGTGTGGAACACCTGATTGGGGAAGTACTCGTGGATCCCTTGCAGGATCTCCTTGCTGATGGTCGTGCGGGCGTCGTACATCGTGGGAAGCACGCCGACGATCTCCACGTGATGCCCGAGTTCGTCGCGCACCATCTTCAGGGTGCGCAACAGCTGGCGCATCCCCAGCAGGGCGTAGTAGTGGGTCTGGATCGGGATGATGATCCCGTCGCACGCCACCAGGGCGTTCAGGGTCAACAGCCCCAGCGAAGGCGGTGTGTCGATCAGGATGAACGCGTACCGCTCCCGCACAGGCTGCAGCCGCCGGCGCAGGGCCTGCTCGCGGCCGATGCGGGAGACGAGCTCCATCTCGGCCGCTGCCAGGTCGATGGAGGACGGGACCACCTCGAGGCCCGAGACCGACGTGGGGCGGATCACCGCCGCCAGCGGCAGCCCTTCGTCGGTGCCGACGTCCACGATGACGTGGTAGACGGTACGCTCCAGCGTGGCCGGGTCGACGCCGAGGCTGACGGTGGCGTTGGCCTGCGGGTCCAGGTCGATCAGCAGCGTCGGGTAGCCCGCCGCCGCCAGCGAGGCGCTGAGGTTGACGGCAGTGGTGGTCTTGCCGCACCCGCCCTTCTGGTTGACCAGCCCGATCACCTGCGCCTCGGCACTCACCCGGGTCGCTCCCCGAACGCCGGATCACGGCGTCGCGTTTGCACCGCTGTTCGACCCGGCGCGAACCTTCTCCTCCGTGCGCCTCGGGGTCCCGCGGCAGGACTGGCCGCCGGTCGGGGAAAAGTACCCACCCAGGGGCGGGGCGGCAGGAGGTGGAGCACATGCGGATCACGGTCAGCGTCATCAAGGCGGACGTGGGGGCCATCGGCGGGCACACGGTCCCCAGCGCGGACCTCCTGGCCATTGCGCGCGCGGGCGTGGAGCAGGCCAGGGGTACCTTGCTCATCGACGGGTACGTCTGCCACTGCGGCGACGACCTGGGCCTGATCATGACGCACACCCGGGGGCCGGGCGATCCCGAGATCCACCGGCTCGCCTGGAACATCTTCATGGCGGCCACCGAGAAGGCCAAGGCCCAGGGGCTCTACGGCGCGGGGCAGGACATGCTCAAGGACGCGTTCTCGGGCAACGTGCGCGGCCTGGGGCCCGGCAGCGCGGAGATGGCGTTCGACGAGCGCCCGAACGAAGCGTTCATGGTGCTGCTGGCCGACAAGTGCGGGCCCGGGGCGCTCAACCTCCCGCTCTACCTGGCGTTCGCCGACCCCATGTACTCGCCCGGCCTGATGCTCTCCGAAGGCCTCCACGACGGGTTCACGTTCCACATCATGGACATGGACCACACCGAGGGCGACCGCATCATCGTGCTGGAGGCGCCAGAGCGCCTCTACGACATCGCCACGCTGCTGCGCGACACCAACCGGTACGCCATCGAGTCGATCTGGTCGCGCAAGTACCCCACCGAGCAGGCCGCGGCGGTGGGGACGACCCGGCTGCGCAACATCGCGGGCCGGTACGTGGGCAAGGACGACCCGCCGGCCGTGGTGCGGGTCCAGAAGATCTTCCCGGCCACCGAGGAGTTCGGTCCGCCGTTCGCCGTGGGGGCGTTCGTGGGCGGGGACACCCGTGGCAGTCACAACCTGCCGTTGATGCCGGTGCCGATGAACACGCCGGCCTCCACCTACTTCTGCGTACCCATGGTCTGCGCGTTGGGCTTCTCGGTCCACGAGGGCCGGCTGACCGGACCGGCCGACCTGTTCGCGGATCCCGTGTGGCACCACGTGCGCGCGCAGATCACCGCCAAGGCCATGGAGATGCGCCGGCAGGGGTTCTTCGAGCCGGCGACGTTGCCGTACTCGGAGCTGGAGTACGGCGGCATCGTGGCCCGGCTGCGCCGCCTGGACCAGGAGTTTCGGATCCGCGACGGGCAACAGCCGGCGGCGCCCGCGGGCGTCCGGGCCGACGCCGGCGACCCGGACTGAGGCCGCGTCCGACAAGAGGCGGGGCGGCGGCGGACCCCCGCTCTCTCTGTCGTCGGTCTCAGTGGTGCGCCTCGGGCGGGTGTTCCTGCTGGGCCGCCAGCCGGTCGACCCATCGGATCAACCCCGGCCAGACGGCGGGGAGCATGCCGCCCACGGCGGCCATGAACGCCAGGAACCACAGGGTGAAACCGAGGTAGTCACGCTCCGTCACGTTCGCCTCCGGGTGCGCCGCCCTGGGACGTCCGGCCGGCGGGTTCGGCGTCGGCGCTGACGGCTCCTGCCGGGAACCGGGCCCGCACCAGCGCCCGCGCGTCCTCGACGGTCGTGATGCGCCCCTCCGCGCGGGCGTCCTCCACGGCCTCGAGGATCCTGGCGAACTGCGGGCCGGGCCGGTAGCCCATGGCGATGAGGTCGTGGCCGCTGAGCAGCCGCGGCCGCGGCGCCTCGGCCCGTACCTCCCGCAGCATGGCTGCCACGCGGTCGTAAACCGTCAGGTCGCCATGGCTGGCCAGACAGTCGGCGCGGTAGAGCTCCAGCAGGTCGTCCATGTCCTCGCGGCGCAGGAACCGGCGCGCCCGTCCCGGCCGCATCTTCGGGACGTCACCCACCCGCTGGTGGTCGCGGACGAGGGCGACGACCACCCGCACCTCCGCAGCCGACAGTCGCAGGCGACGGCTGACCTCTTCGGCGATGCGTGCACCGGCCTCCGCATGCCCGTGGAACCGGATGCGGTCGCCGACCGTCAGGGTCACCGGCTTGCCCACGTCGTGCAGCAGGGTGGCCAGCGCCAGGGTGGGCGTCGGCGCCCGCAGGGCCTGCAGCGCAAGACAGGTGTGGGTGAAGACGTCGCCCTCGGGGTGGAACGCAGGCGGCTGCGGGACCCCCACGGTGGCCTCCACCTCGGGTAACACCACGGCCAGCAGGCCGGTGTCGTGGAGCAGGCGCAGCCCGCTGGCCCGCGCGGGCGCCGTCAGCAGGCGCACCAGTTCGTCGCGGATGCGCTCGGCGCTGACGCCGGCGATGGCCGGCGCCAGGGTGCGGATCGCCTCCAGCGTGGCGGGCTCGATGGTGAACTCCAGCTGCGCTGCCAGGCGGACGGCCCGCAGCAGCCGCAGGTGGTCTTCCGCAAAGCGCGCGGCGGGCTCGCCGACCGTGCGCACCACGCGGGCAGCCAGGTCGGCGCGCCCCCCCACGAAGTCGAGGACGGCGCCGGTGCGAGGATCGTACAGCAGGGCATTGACCGTGAAGTCGCGCCGCTGCACGTCCTCGCGCACGTCGGCGTACGCCACCCACGACGGCCGCCGCCCGTCCCGGTACGGCCCCTCGCGCCGGAACGTCGCCACCTGAAAGACGCGATCTTCCACCACGACGCCCACCACGCCGAACGCCGCCCCGAGGGGTACCGTGCGGGGGAACAGCCGGGCCACCTCTTCGGGCGGGGCGGCGGTGACGATGTCGAGGTCGTGCGGCGTCCGGCCCAGGAGCACGTCGCGCACCACGCCACCGACGAGGTACGTCTCCCAGCCGGCGGCCAGCAGGCGGTACGCGACGTCGAGCCCGGGGCGCAGCGCGGCGGGCACCTGCGCCCGCAGCGCCGCGGGCGCGATCGTCTCCGGGAGTGCGCCGGGCGGCCTCAGACGGTCGGCGTCACCCGTCGGGCTGCTCCTCGGCGCGGGTGCCGTGGGTGCGCTCCTCCAGCAGCTCGCGGCCGCGCTCGACCACGTCCCGTAGGCGCGCCGTGCTCTCCTCGACCTTGGCCCGGCCGCGCTGGGTGAGCTCGTCGGCCGTCGTCCGCACCCGTCGGACCACCTGGTCGGCGCGCTCCCGCGCGCGGTCGCGCAACTCCTCGGCCGATCCCAGCAGCCGAGTTCGCGTCTGTTCGCCGGACTGCGGCGCGAGCAGCAGCGCCAGCGCGGCCCCAACGAGCCCGCCCAGGATGAACCCGGTCACGAAGTCAGTGCGCGTGCTCATGGTCCGTCTCCTCCTCGTCGTCCAGTGCTGCTTCTATCATACCGCCTCCCACCACCCGCGCCCCATCGTAGAAGACCGCGGCCTGCCCCGGGGCGACCGCCCGCTGCGGCGTCGCAAACCGCACGCCCACCCGGCCGTCGTCCCGCACGTGCAGCGTCGCCGGGACCTCGGCCGCGGCGTGGCGCACGCGAACGGTGACGGCCGCAGGCGGGGGCGGCGGCACGATCCAGTTGACCCTCCCCACGCGCACGCCCCGCCACGCCAGCGCGCAGGCCGGCCCCACCACCAGCCGGTTGGCGGGCGCGTCCACAGCGACCACGTAGACCGGCTCCCCGGTCACCACGCCCAGTCCCCGTCGCTGGCCGACGGTGTACCGGCCGATGCCGCGGTGCGTCCCGATCTGCCGGCCCGTCCGGTCGACGATGGGGCCCGGACGGCCGGCCTCGGGCCGCCGGGCGGCGACCAGCTCGCCATAGTGCCCTGCGGGCACGAAGCAGATCTCCTGGCTGTCGGGCTTGTCGGCCACCGGCAGGCCCAGCCGGTGTGCCAGCCCGCGGACCTGGGGCTTGGTGTAGTCGCCCACGGGGAACCGCACGCGCGCCAGCTGCGCCTGGGTGAGCCCGTACAACACGTAGGACTGGTCCTTGACCGGATCGACCGCCCGCAGCAGGAGGTGGCGCCCGGTCTGCGGGTCCACCGCCACGCGCGCATAGTGCCCTGTGGCCAGGGCTTCGCATCCCAGCGCCACGACCTTGTCGAGCAGGACGCGGAACTTGATCTCCTGATTGCAGGCCACGCACGGGTTGGGGGTGCGGCCCTGCGCATACTCGTCGCAGAAGTAGTCGATGACCGCGCGCTCGAACGCCTCGCGCAGGTTGAGCACGTAGTGCCGAATGCCCAGGACCCTGGCCGCCGCGCGGGCGTCCTCCACGGCCGTGATCCCGCAGCACGTGCGGCTGCTGGCGTCCGGCGCGCCCACCCACGCCGGCCACAGGTCCATCGTCAGCCCGACGACCTCGTACCCGGCCTGGACCAGGAGCGCGGCCGCCACGGCGCTGTCCACGCCCCCGCTCATCGCGACAGCGATGCGCGTCATCGCACCCTCCCCGTGTGTCGCCCTCCCCCGGTGACCGCAGCGGCCCGGTGAGGCGTCACCGTCCGGCCTCCGAGGCGTCGTCGGCCCGCCCGTCGGCCGGCCCGCCCTCGCCCCACCACCGCGCCAGCCGGCGTCGGATCTCGGCCTCGAACCCGCGGGGCGTGGGCTCGTAGTAGCGGCGTCCCTGCACGGCCGCGGGCCGGTACGCCTGCCGCACGAACGCCTCCGGGAAGTCGTGGGGGTACTGGTAGTCGCGCCCGTAGCCCGCGCGCGCGGCAGCCTGCGGGTGACTCGTGTCCCGTAGGTGCACGGGCACGGCCTCGGCGCGGCGCTCCTCCACGTCGGCGGCCGCTGCGCCCATGGCGCGCACGACCGCGTTGCTCTTGGGCGCCGTGGCGATGTACAGCGCCGCTTCGGCCATGGGCAGGCGGGCCTCGGGCAGGCCGACGTACTCCAGCGCGTGCGCGGCGGCCACCGCCACCACCAGCGCCATCGGGTCGGCCAGGCCCACGTCCTCGGCGGCGTGGACGATCATGCGGCGGACGATGACGCGGGGATCCTCGCCCGCGGCCAGCATGCGCGCCAGCCAGTACACCGCGGCATCGGGATCCGAGCCCCGGAGGCTCTTGATGAACGCCGAGATCGTGTCGTAGTGCGCGTCCCCCGCGCGGTCGTAGGCCAGGACCGGGCGCTGGGCCGCGTCGGCGGCCTCTGCCAGCGTCACGCGACGGCGGCCGTCGACCACCGGGGCAGCGGCCGCGGCCAGCTCCAGCGCGTTCAGCGCCACCCGCGCATCACCGTTGCTGGCCCGGACGAGGTGCGCGAGCGCCTCCGGCTCCACCTCGACGCCGAGCGTCGACAGGCCGCGTTCGTCGGTCAGCGCGCGCTGGAGGATCGTCCGGATCTCGTCGTCCGACAGCGGCTCAAGCCGCGCGATCCGCGACCGGGACACCAGGGTGGCGTTGACGTCGTGGAACGGGTTCTCGGTGGTGGCGCCGATCAGGATGAGGGTCCCGTCCTCCACGTGCGGGAGCAGGACGTCTTGCTGGGCCCGGTTGAAGCGATGGAGCTCGTCGATGATGACCAGCGTCCGCTGCTGGTGGAACGCCAGGCGGTCTCGGGCCTCGCCGATGATGCGCCGGAGGTCGGCCACGCCGGCGGTGACCGCGTTCACCTGCTCGACGTGCGCCCGGCTGGCCGCGGCGATGAGCAGCGCCAGCGACGTCTTACCGACGCCCGGCGGCCCCCAGAGGATCAGGCTGCGGATCTGGCCGGCCTCGATGGCCGCGCGCAGCGCCCGTCCGGGGCCCACGAGGTGCGCCTGGCCCACGAACTCGTCCAGCGACCGCGGCCGCATGCGGGCGGCCAGGGGCGGGAGCGGCTGGCCAGGGTGGTGCACGTCGAACACCGTCATGCCAGATCCATCCTACCACGGACGCAGAGAACGCAGCGGGCGGCCATCAGGCCGCCCGCTGGCGCTGTTCTCCGCCATGCCGTACGGGACGAAGCTCCCGAACCCTGCCCTCGCAGGTGGGCGCCTCCCGACCGCCTGCGCTACGGCTGCCACTGCGCCGCATGCGTCGCAACGGCCGGAGTCCGGCTCCCTGTCGTTCGGTGTTGGATCGGAGCTTATCCGACCCGCCTCGCACACGGCAGAGAACCCTGCCACGGCTATCGTAGCACGAGGCCCCGGCGCCCGCAACGACCCGGCGGTGTAGCGCCGGCATGCACCCTGGGGCCGCCGCCCGGCTGCCGGCACGGCCCGGGGAGGGCTTCCCCAACCGGTGGCCGTCTGCCAGCCACATCTCCCCAGCCCCAGATGGAGCTCCCCGATCTGCCGCGAGCTGGCCGTCGGGCGGAAGGGTCAGTCGCCGTCTGTCACCCGCAGGTGGAGCTCCTGCAGTAGCGCGGCGTCCACCGGGCTGGGTGCGCCCGTCAGCAGGTCCACAGCGCTCGCGGTCTTGGGGAAGGCGATGACCTCCCTGATGCTGTGCTCGCCGGCCAGCACCATGACGAAACGGTCCAGCCCGAAGGCGATGCCCCCGTGGGGCGGGGCGCCGTACTGGAGGGCCTCCAGCAGGAAGCCGAACCTGGCTTGCGCCTGCTCCGCCGAGATGCCGAGCAGGGCGAAGAGTTGCTCCTGCAGGGCCCGCTCATGGATGCGGATGCTGCCGCCGGCGATCTCGAAGCCGTTGAGTACCAGGTCGTGCGCCTTGGCGCGGGCCCGCTCCGGCGCGTACTCTAACAGCGGCCGATCCTCGTCCAGGGGAGCGGTGAAGGGATGGTGCACCGCGACGTAGCGACCCTCCTCCGGGCTGTACTCGAGGAGCGGGAACTCCACGATCCACACGAACCGGAAGTCCGCAGGCCTGGGCTTCCAGCCGCCGCGCTCGGCCGCCAGCAGACGGACCTTGCCCAGCGCCGCGGCCACGGCCGGCTCCGGGCCTGCAGCCAGGACCACGAGGTCGCCGTCGCCCGCGCCCAGGCGCGTCCGCAGCGCGTCGAGTTCGCCGGGGGGCAGCTGGCGTGCCAGCGGTCCCCGGGGTCCCGAGGGGTCCAGGGCGATCGTCGCCAGCCCGCTGAGGCCGGCAGCGGTCGCCACCTGCGCCCAGGCCTCGGCCTCCCGCCGCCCCAGCCCCGCCAGGCCGGGCGCCCGCAGGCCCCGCAGCACGCCCCCGGCGGCGACCGCCGCCCGGAAGCGCTCCACGCTGCCAGCCGCCGCCAGGTCGGTGAGCTCGGCGATCTCCAGCGCCACGCGCAGATCGGGCTTGTCGGTCCCGTAGCGGCGGATGGCCTCGGCGTAGGACAGGCGCGGGAAGGGCCGCGCCACCTGCACGCCCGTCGCCGCCTCCACGACTGCCGCCACCATCTCCTCGGTCACCGCCAGCACGTCGTCCTGGGAGACGAAGGTCATCTCGAGGTCGATCTGCGTGAACTCGGGCTGCCGGTCGGCCCGCAGATCCTCGTCGCGGAAACACCGGACGATCTGGAAGTAGCGGTCGACGCCCGCGACCATCAGCAGCTGCTTGAACAGCTGGGGCGACTGCGGCAGGGCGTAGAAGCAGCCCCGGTGGAGCCTGCTGGGCACCAGGAAGTCCCGCGCGCCCTCGGGCGTGCTGCGGATCAGCATCGGCGTCTCGACCTCGAGGAACCCCAGGCGGTCCAGCACCTGCCGCGTGGCCAGGGCCACCCGGTGGCGCAGCACGAGGTTCCGGTACATGCGCGGCCGACGCAGGTCGAGGAACCGGTAGCGCAGCCGCAGCGCTTCGTCCACGGCCCCGTCCTCGCCGGGTGCGAACGGCGGGACGAGCGACGGCGCCAGGATCTGCAGCCTCCGGGCGCGCACCTCCACCTCGCCGGTGGCCAGCCGGGGATTCTCGGTGCCCGCGGGACGGCGGACGACCGCGCCCTCGACACCGACGACGTACTCGGCCCGCACGGCGTCAGCCACCGCGCCCGCCTCGGGCGTCGCCTGCGGGTCCACCACCACCTGCACGATCCCCTCCCGGTCGCGCAGGTCCAGGAACACCAGCCCCCCGAGATCGCGGCGGCGATGGACCCATCCGGCCAGCCGCACCTGCTGGCCCGCGTGGGCCGGTCGGAGCTCACCGCACATGTGCGACCGCAGCGCTGTCCTCACCGTACTGCCTCCCCGTCACGCCGATCGCGCAGGAGTGCCGGCAGCGCGCCGCGCGCGACTACCTCCTGCTGTCCCGTGGCCATGGCGCGCACCGTGACGGTGCCGGCGGCCAGCTCGGCGTCGCCCAGGATCACGGCGATGCGGGCGCCCAGGCGGTGCGCGTGGCGCATCTGGGCCCGGACGTCGCGCCCCAGGAGGTCCACCTCCACCCGCTGGCCTGCCGCCCGGAGCTCGTCGGCCAGGCGGAGCCCCACCGGCCGCGCCGCCTCGCCGATCGTCACCACCATGACGTCGACGCCGCGGGGTGGGGCCGGGAGCAGCTCCTCCTGCTCCAGCACCAGCAGCAGCCGGTCGAGCCCCAGGCCGAAGCCCACGCCCGGCGTCGGGGTCCCGCCCAGCTGCTCGGCCAGCCCGTCGTAGCGGCCGCCGCCGAACACCGCGTTCTGCGCCCCCAGCCGCCCCGAGTACACCTCGAACGCGGTGCGCGTGTAGTAGTCCATACCGCGGACGATGAACCGGTCCAGCACGTAGGGAATGCCCAGAGCCTCCAGGTAGGTCCGCACCGCATCGAAGTGCGCGGCGCACGGCGCGCAGAGCAGGTCGAAGATCGCCGGCGCGCCGGCTGCCACGCGGCGGCACCCCTCCTGCTTGCACTCCAGCAGCCGTAACGGCTGCTGCGCGAATCGCCGCTGGCAGTCGGCGCACAGCGCCTCCAGGTGCGGCCGGAAGTACGCGCGCAGCGCCTCCAGGTACCGCGGCCGGCAGGCGGCATCGCCCACGCTGTTGAGCCGCACCTCGACGTGAGCCAGCCCGAGCGCCTGCAGGAACCGTACCGGGAGGCTGAGGACCTCGGCGTCGGCCGCGGGGTCGGGGCTGCCGATGATCTCGGCGCCGAACTGCGTGTGCTGGCGGTAGCGGCCCTTCTGCGGCCGGTCGTAGCGGAACATGCTCGCCACGTAGTACAGCTTCAGCGGCTGCGGCCACTGCCGCAGGCCGTGCTCGAGGACGGCGCGCACGACGGCCGCGGTCCCCTCGGGCCGCAGGCTGAGCGACCGTCCGCTGCGGTCGGTGAACGTGTACATCTCCTTCTCGACGATGTCGGTGGCCTCGCCCACGGTGCGCTGGAAGACCTCCGTGTGTTCCACCACCGGCGTGCGGATCTCCCGGAAGCCGTACCGGGCGGCGAACTCGTGCACGCGGGCCTCCAGGGCCTGCCAGCGCTCGACCTCGCCCGGCAGGACGTCCCGCATGCCGCGCGGCGCCTGCATCTCCGCCACCGTGCTGCCTCCCCTCGCCTCGCGTCCAAACACGAGCGCGCTCCCGCCCCACAGGGGCGAGAGCGCGCGGCTCCCGCGGTGCCACCCTGCTTGCCGGCCCGGTTCCGTTCCGGTCCCGGGCGGCCCCTCGCTCGCGATCACGGGCGAACCCGGACGCGCACCCGCGCGGGCGGCGTCGGCTCCGGAGCCGTCGTTCGATCCCGGGGGAACCTGGAGGCGCTTCCAGCCCGCGGCACGGGCGCCTCCTCTCTGCAAGGCGCCGGGACCTACTCCGCTCCCTCGTCGCCGGTGCGACGAAACCGGCTCCTATTGTAGCAGTGCCGGCCCGCTGCGGGTCAACGGTGGTGGCGGCGGCCGCGGCGGCCACCCGGCCCCAGGGCCTCCGGCACACCGTCGGTGCGGACGGCGGCACTCGCCCTCCCCCAGTTCCGGGCCGTCGATCGATCCCATGGCAGTTTCCTCGGGGATGAGTACGCCGGCGTGCGAGGGGCGGCGGGGTGGCGCCATTCGCGCCCTTGCGCCGGCTGCGGCGCTCGCCTATCCTAGGGACCGTGCACGCGCTCATCCTGGCCGGCGGGCGCGGGGAGCGCCTGCGACCGTTCACCGAGGATCGCCCCAAGCCCATGGTGGAGATCATGGGCGTGCCGATCCTCGCCTATCAGCTGCACTGGCTGCAGACCCAGGGCGTCGACGAGGTGGTCATCGCCTGCGGCTACCGGCACGAGGTGATCACCGACTACTTCGGCGACGGTGCCAAGTGGGGCATGCGCATCCACTACGCGGTCGAAGACGAGCCCCTGGGCCGCGGCGGCGCCATCAAGCATGCCTACCGCCGGCTGCCCGACGCGCCGGACCTGGTCGTCGCCACCAACGGCGACGTGATCACCAACCTGCCGCTGCTGCCCGTGGTGGAGCACCACCGGGCGCAGGGCGTCCTGGCCACCGTGGTCCTGACCCCGTACGTGAGCACCTACGGCCTCGTCGAGGTCGACGACCGCAACCGCGTCGTGGCCTTCCACGAGAAGCCCACCCTGCCCTACTGGGTGAACGCCGGGATCTACGTGCTCTCCAGGGAGGCCATCGAGCAGTTCCCGGACGCCGGCGATCACGAGACCACCACGTTCCCGGCGCTGGCGGCTGCAGGCCGGCTCGGCGCGTACAAGTCTACGGCCTACTGGCGGGCCGTCGACACCGTGAAGGACCTCTCGGAGGTCAAAAAGGAGCTCGAGCGCCGCCTTCTGACCGCGTTCCTGGCGTAGGGCGGCCCCGCCTGCGCGGGAGCGGGTCCTGCAGGCAGCGTGCACCGCCCCTCACCGCGCGCATTGCGCCGGGGACGGGACGTCGCGGGACCCGCGCATCCGATGGGACTGGCCGCTGCCCCCTCACCGTGCTCGCCGCGCCGGGGACGGGACGTCGCCCACCTCCAGCAGGAGTGTCACGGGCCCGTCGTTGACGATCTCCACCAGCATCCGCGCGCCGAACCGTCCGGTGGCGACGGTGAGGCCCCGCGCCCGCAGGCGCGCGACCACGTGTTCGCACAGGGGCGCGGCGCGCTCGGGCGGCGCCGCTCCCGTGAACGACGGGCGTCGCCCGCGACTGGTGTCGCCGTAGAGGGTGAACTGCGGCACCAGCAGGACCTCGCCCCCCACGTCGAGCAGCGAGCGGTTGAGCTTCCCCGCGTCGTCGTCGAACAGGCGCAGGTGCGCCAGCTTGTCGGCCATGGCGTCGGCGTCGTCGGGAGTGTCCCCCTCGCCCACGCCGAGG
>Ga0101943_1002335_pt1 | contig 12114 bp, 9 predicted proteins | sample DewCreD2012metaG_5_FD_75244 | JGI IMG/M metagenome (GOLD analysis project Ga0101943, IMG submission 75244) | Hot spring sediment bacterial and archeal communities from British Columbia, Canada, to study Microbial Dark Matter (Phase II) - Dewar... ... | reverse complement strand
AGAACGAGCGGGACGCGCTGCCGGGCGGCGAGCGCTCGCCCGTAGGGGATGGCGCAGTGCGTGACGCGGTCTGGATCGAGGTAGGTCGGCAGAACGGGGACGAGCACGTGCTGGGCCATGGCAAACTTCCCTCTCTTGGCTCGACCTGAGGCAAACGCCGGGTACTCACAGCCGGATCGTCGGTGCTGGGTGTCTCAAGGAAAGCCTACCAGTTCGCGGCAGGTTGCGGGAGAGCCGGGTGGTCATGGTGCTCAGGACACCGGACCGCCCCAGCGCGCCTGCCTGCGCGGGCGTGCTAGGATAGCCAGGTCGGTGAGGATGCGGTCAGCTCCTGGGAGGAGAGGCAACATGAAGATCGCGCGAGTGCTCGTGGACGGGGAGCCGGCCCTGGTCATCGTGGAGGACGGCATCGCCTACCGGGCCGAAGGTGAGCTCTTCGGCCGGCTCCGGCGCGGTCCCGAGATCGCCGCCTTCGACCAGCTCACCGTGCTGCCGCCAGTGGAGACGAGCAAGATCGTCGCCGTCTTTTTCATTAATGCTGCGGAGGTCACCGAGAACGACCCGACCCGGCAGATCCCCGACGAGCCGGTGATCTTCATGAAGCCTCCCTCCGCCCTGCTCGGCCATGGTGGACGCATCCTGCTGCCATCCGGGAACCGGATCGACTACGAGGCCGAGCTCTGCATCGTGATCGGCCGCGAGGCCTACCGCGTACCGGAACAGGCCGCGCTCGACTACGTGCTCGGTTACACCTGCGGCAACGACGTGAGCCACCGCGAGTACCAGCGCAAGGACGGCCAGTGGGTGCGGGCCAAGGGGTTCGACACGTTCTGCCCCCTCGGCCCGGTGATCGAGACCGAGCTGGATCCGAGCAACCTGGCCATCCAGTCGCGACTGAACGGCGAAGTCCGGCAGAGCAGTCGCACCAGCAACATGCTCTTCGGCCCTGCCTTCCTGGTCTCCTTCATCTCCAACGTGATGACCTTGAAGCCAGGCGACGTGATCATGACCGGGACGCCCGAGGGCGTGGGGCCGATGCGGCCTGGAGATATCATCGAGATCGAGGTCGAGGGGATCGGCGTGCTGCGGAACCCGGTCGCGGCGCGGGAGTAGGGCCGGGGGAGGAGACGCCGCCCCGAGGCAGGGGCAGATCGATGGGCCAGCACTGGGACGCGCTGCTGGATTTCCTGGAGCAGGCCGGACGGCTCAAGCGGTTGCGCCGGAAGGGCTGGGTCGACCGCGGCGTCGCGGCTCCGGAGTCCGTGGCTGACCACAGCTACCGGCTGGCGTTGCTGGCGCTACTCGCCGGTTCGCTCCATCCCGGCATCGACGTCTCGCGCGCGGTGATCCTGGCGCTCGTCCACGACTTGCCGGAGGCGCTGGCCGGCGACCAGACCCCCTTCGACCGGCAGCTCGAGGCCATGCTCGACGTCGGCGGGATCGACCTCTGGGTCGGGGAGACCTTCAGCTACCTCGGCGAGGCGCTCCTGTTCGTCGAGCGCGCGAAGGCGACGGGGCTGCCGGTGATGGTCACGATGTCCTTCGAGCAGGTCGAGCCCGCCTCCTACGAGGGCCACCCGCCGGCCGAGTGCGCCCGACGGCTGGCCGATGCCGGAGCGGACATCGTCGGGGTGAACTGCCTGAACGGCCCGGAGCAGCAGCTGCCGATCGCGATCGCGATGCGCGAGGCGGTCGATACCTACGTCGCCTGCCAGCCGGTCGCCTACCGCACGACCGCGGAGATGCCCGACTTCACCGCCTGGCCGAACTTCCCCTACGCGCTGTCTCCGATGCAGCTCGCCCGGGGGGAGATGGCCGAGTTCGCCCGCCGGGCGCGCGAAGCGGGGATCCACGTCATCGGCTCGTGCTGCGGCTCGGTCGCCGAGCACGTCCGGGCGATGGCCAAGGTGCTCGGCAAGCTCCCCACCGAGGAGCGGCCCTGGCGCAGCCCGACGGGCAAGCCGATGTCGGGCTACGAGTACCGCGGCCACACCGAGACCGAGGTCTGAGGGGCGCGTGCGGGACCGGTACCGGGTCGTCGTCATCGGCGGCGGCATCGTGGGGTGCGCGGTCGCCTACCACCTGGCTCGCCGCGGCCTCACCGACGTCGTCCTGATCGAGCGGCGCGAGCTCACCGCCGGCTCCACCTGGCACGCCGCCGGCGGGTTCCACGCGATCAACGCGGACACGCGGATCGCGGCCCTGCAGAAGTACACGATCGAGATGTACCCGAGGATCGAGGCCGAGAGCGGGCGGAGCGTCGGCCTGCACCGCAGCGGGGGCATCGAGCTCGCGAGCAGCCCCGAGCGCTGGCGCTGGCTCCGGGCGCAGCTCGCCTGGCACCGCGCCCAGGGGACCGAGGCCTCCCTCGTCACGCCCGAGGAGGCCGCCGAGATGGTGCCGATCCTCGACCCCGCTGGGGTGCTCGGCGGGCTCTTCGACCCGGAGGAGGGCAACGTCGACCCGAGCGGCGCCACCCACGCGTACGCCGACGCCGCGCGGCGCCTCGGCGTCGAGATCGTCCTGCGCAACCGGGTCCTCGCGCTCGAGCCCACCGCCGAGGGCTGGCTCGTGCGGACCGAGCGCGGGGACGTCGCGTGCGAGCACGTGGTGAACGCGGCCGGCCTGTGGGCCCGGCGCGTCGGACGGATGGCCGGCGTGGACCACCCGCTCGTGCCGATGCTCCACCACTACCTCGTGACCGAGCCCATCCCGGAGATCGCCGCGATCCCCGGCGACATGCCGGCCGTCACCGACCTCGAGGGCTTCACGTACCTGCAGCGCGAGGGCGACGGCGTCCTGCTCGGCGTCTACGAGACCCGCCCCCGGCACTGGGCCGTCGAGGGCCCGGACTGGGACTTCGGCATGGAGCTGTTCCCCGAGGACCTCGACCGGATCCTCCCCGAGCTCAGCATGGGCTTCGAGCGCTTCCCCGTGCTGAAGGAGGTCGGCATCAAGCGCTGGGTGCACGGGGCCTTCACCTTCACCCCGGACGGCAACCCGCTCGTCGGCCCCGTCCCGGGGTTGCGGAACTACTGGGCGGCCTGCGGGGTGATGGCCGGGTTCTCCCAAGGCGCGGGGATCGGGCTCGCGCTCGCCAACTGGATCGTGGACGGCGACCCCGGGTACGACGTGTTCGGCATGGACGTGGCGCGCTTCGGGGGGTACGCGGCGAACGACCGCTACCTGCGCGAGACCACCGCGCAGTTCTACGCCCGCCGGTTCGTCATGGCCTACCCCAACGAGGAGCTCCCGGCCGGGCGTCCGCTCATGACGACCCCGTGCTACGACGCGCTCCTCGCGGAGGGGGCGCGGTTCACGGTGAACCGCGGGCTCGAGGTCGCGGCCTACTTCGCGCCGCCCGGGTTCGAGGAGGAGCCGACGCTCGGGCGCTCGAACGCCGATCGGTTCGTGGCCGAGGAGGTCGAGGCCGTCCGCACCGCGGCCGGGGCGTACGAGATCGCGCAGTACGCCCGGTACGAGGTCACCGGACCCGGCGCCGAGGGCTGGCTCGACCGGCTGCTCGCGGGGAGGCTGCCCGGTCTCGGGCGGATCCGCCTCGCCCCGATGCTGAGCGAGCGCGGTCGGCTGATGGGAGACCTCACCGCGGCCCGGCTGGGCGAGGACCGCTTCTGGCTCACAGGGTCCTACCACCTGCAGGACTGGCACCTGCGGTGGTTCCTCGCACACCTGCCGGGCCGGGGGGTCGAGATCCGGAACGTAACGGATGCCTGGATGGGGTTCTCGATCTCGGGGCCGGCCTCGCGACGGATCCTCGCGGCCCTCACGAGCGAGGACGTCTCGGCCGAGGCCTTTCCGTTCCTGCACGTGCGACGGATGGACGTGGGGAGCTCGCGGGCGGTGGTGGGTCGGATCTCGTTCACCGGGGAGCTCGGCTACGAGATCGTGGTCCCCGCCCTGCACCACCGCACCCTCTGGTTCGAGCTGCGCGAGGCGGGGGCCGGGCACGGCCTGCGCCCCATCGGCGACCGGGCCCTGGACAGCCTCCGGCTCGAGAAGGGCTACGGCATCTGGTCGCGCGAGTACCGGCAGGACGTCACCCCGGGGATGGCGGGCCTGGATCGCTACGTGGCCTTCGACAAGGGACCCTTCATCGGGCGGGAGGCGGCCCTGCGGGAGCGCGAGACCGGCACCGATGCGCGGCTCGTCCTGCTCGAGGTCGACGCCGCCGACGCCGACGCGTCCCCCGACGACGGCGTCTGGCTGGGCGAGCGCCTGGTCGGATCGGTCACGTCGGGAGGCTTCGGGCACCACGTCGGCAAGAGCCTGGCCCTCGCCTACCTCGAGACCGGCCTCGCCCGACCGGAGCAGGAGCTCACCGTGGCGATCCTCGGCGAGGAGCGGAGGGCGCGGGTGCTGCCCGAGCCCCCCTACGACCCCTCGGGTTCGCGGTTGCGGGAGCCGGATCCCTGAAGACTTCCCCGGCCGCCCTCCGACCATCGGCGGAGGTTCCCGCAGTATGGCCGTCCCCCGCCCCCGCTCGGATGTACCCGGTCGGAGCATCGACCCGGGGCGCTCGCGGGGGTACGGTGGTGCCGACATGCGCTCCCGTCGTCCGCTCGCGGCGCTGCTCGTCGCAGGGGTCCTGCTCTCGCCGACGCCGGCCCGGGCCGGCATGAGCTCCGAGGTGGCGGACGGCACCCTCACCGTGACGGGGACGGACGGGAACGACGTGGTGCAGATCACCTGCGCCGGCGGCGATGTCACCGTGAACGACCGGAACCCGGGGACCGGACGCGCGGCGTGCAGGGACATCGGCCGGATCGTCGTCCGCGCGCTCGGCGGGATAGACCTCGTGGACCTCCGCGGGGTGCTGCCCGTCGACTTCACCGCCCTCGCTGGGACGCGGGTGGTGGGCGGCGGGGGCGAGGACACGCTGTACGGCTCGCCCTTCGACGACGACCTGTCGGGCTCGGATGGGAACGACCGGCTGTACGCCTCGGACGGGACCGACGTCCTCGACGGGGATGGGGGGAGCGACGACCTCCGCGTGGAGACGGAGGGAGACGTGGTGCTGACCGACACCTCCCTCACGGCGTCGGAGGGCTCGGCGAGCATCGCCGCGTTCGAGCAGGTGACGCTGCGGAGCCTCGGCAGGGCCGTGCGCTTCGACCTGCGGGGGTTCCGCGGCCGCACGTGGGCGTACGGGGCGGCCGGGCCCGACGTGCTCCTCGGTGGTCCGGGCATGAGCGGTCTGTTCGGGGGCCCCGGTGCGGACCGGCTGATCGGCCGCGACGGAGAGGACTACCTGTTCGGGAACGACGGGCCCGACGTCCTGCGGGGGGGTGGCGCGACCGACCGCATGGACGGCGGTCCGGGCCGGGACGACTGCTCCGGCGGCCCGGACAACGACATCATCGTCGGCTGCCCCTGATCAGCCGACCCGGGCGCGGGGGCCGGTAGGATGCGCTCGGCGATGAGCGAGCGCGATCCCCTGCCCGCGGAACGGAAGGTCCTCGAGCGCCTCGGACGGCTCCCGCTCGACTTCCGTGCGATGGCCGCGGTCTCGAACCTGTTCCGCGCCTCCACGGCGATCCGTCGGCACATGGAGCGGACCGTCCTCGCCGAGGACCGGCTTTCCTGGACGTCGTTCGTGGCCCTGTGGGTGCTCTGGGTCTGGGGCGAGATGGAGTCCCGCGACCTCGCGGCCGCGGTGGGCGTCAGCCGGCCGACCTCGACGGGCGTCGTGAACACCCTGGAGCGCCGCGGGCTCGTCCGGCGACGCCGGAGCTCCGAAGACGGCCGGATGGTGCGGGTCTCGCTCACGCCGGCCGGCCGCCGCCTGATCGAGACGCTGTTCCCGCGCTTCAACGCCGCGGAGGTGGCCGTGACCGCCGGCCTCACGGCCGAGGAGCAGGAGGCCCTGGCCGGCATGCTCCGCGCGATGTACCGGACGGTCGGCGGCAACGGCGCCGGCGCGTAGGCGGCTGCTCAGGCCAACTTCACGCGGACCGGCATGTGCTTGATGCCGTTGATGAAGTTCGAGCGGAGCCGCACGACCGGCCCGGTGAGCTCGATGTCCGCGAGCCGGGGGAGCAGCTCCTCGAACATCACGCGGATCTCGAGCCTGGCCAGGTGCGCGCCGAGGCAGACGTGCGGCCCGCCGCTGCCGAAGGACATCTGCGGGTTGGGGTCCCGGCCGACGTCGAAGCGGAAGGGCTCGGGGAAGACCTCCTCGTCGAAGTTGCCGGAGACGAACCAGACGACGACCTTGTCGCCCTCGCGGACCTGCTTGCCGCCGAGCTCGAGGTCGCGCGTCGCCGTGCGACGGAAGTGCATCGTGGGGGTGCCCCACCGGAGGATCTCCTCGGTCGCGAGCGGCATGAGCCCGGGCTCCTCGCGGAGGCGGCGCCACTGGTCCCGGTGCTCCATGAGGGCGAGCATGCCGTGGCTGATCGCGTGGCGGGTGGTCTCGTTCCCGGCGACGGCGAGCAGGCAGAAGAAGTTGTCGAACTCCTGCTCGGTGAGGCGCTGGCCGTCGACCTCGGCATGGATGAGCTTGGTGACGAGGTCGTCGCGGGGCTCGCGGCGCCGCTCGGCGGCCAGACCGTGCGCGTAGGCCATCATGTCGAGGGCCGCGGGGCTGCGGAACGGGAGCAGCCGGAACTCGCTCGTGTCCTGCCGGTCGATCACCGCGCGGGAGTACTCGGGATCGGCGTGCGCGATCATCGAGTCCCCCCACTCGATGATCTGGGGCGTGTCGGCCTCGGGGACCCCGAGGATCCTGGCGAGGATCCGGATCGGCAGCTCCCGGGAGACCTCCTCGACGAAGTCGAGCTCCTCCTTCGGCAGGGCCCGGTCGAGGACCCGGCGTGCGAGCTCCCGGCAGAAGCCCTCGTAGCCCGCCACCGCCGAGCGGGTGAACAGCTTGCTCACGATGCGGCGCAGGCGGGTGTGCTGCGGCGGGTCCATGTCGATCATCGAACGCCGGGCCTCGACCTCCTCGGGGCTCTGCTCCTCGAGCGTGACCCCTCGCGCCGAGGAGAAGGTCCGGGGATCGGAGAGGACCTCCTCGATGTCCCGGAACCGCGTGACCGCCCAGAACCCGTGGTTCGGCGGAGGCTCCTCCTGCCAGTGGACCGGATCCTCGCGGCGGAGGATCTGGAAGGCCCAGTGGGGGACCTCGTCCAGGAAGAAGTCGTGGTCCCACAGACGGATGTCCTCGAGGGTTCCCGTGCGCACCGTCCTCTCCTCTCACGGCGGCCAGTCGTCCTGGGCGGGTAGTTTGGCACCGAACGACCCATCGCGCAAGCGGCCCGGAACGGAAGGGCGGGGCGCGCCCGCCGGACGCGCCCCGCCGCTGAGGTCCGGTGGGGGTGGGACCTCAGGCTGCCGATAGGCTGCCGCAGGCACCCCCCGAACGGACGGGTCGAAGGGCCCTGCTTCGGCGGGACCTGAGGCCCATCGCTCAGAAGAACGGCGTGTAGTAGGCGAGCTCCCAGTCGGTGGGCTCGGTGGTCGAGGGGTCCTCCACGGCCTTCACGTAGCGGTCCCACTCGGCCCGCTTGAGCATGGTGAAGGCCGTGACGAGCTCCGGGCCGAGCGCCCCGCAGATCTCCTCGTCGCGCTCGAGCGCGTCCAGCGCCTCCGCGAGGTTCGCGGGGATGTGGGTCGCGGCCCTGGGCTCCTCGCCGGTCGGCTGGGGCGCGACCGGCGGGAGCTCCTGCTCGACCCCGAGGCGGCAGGCGTGCAGGAGCGCCGCGGCGGCGAGGTACGGGTTGCAGGCCCCGTCCGGCACGCGGTTCTCCAGGCGCGTTTGGGGCCCTCGGTCCGGCGAGATCCGGATCGCCACGGTGCGGTCGTCGTGGCCCCAGTTCGCCCAGTACCCGTTCATCATGTCCGGCAGGAGCCGCTTGTAGGCGTTCACCGTCGGCGCGCAGATCGCGGCGGTCCCCTCGTGGTGCGCGAGCATCCCCGCGATGCACCGGTGGGCGAGCTGCGAGAGCTGGTCCGGCGTCGAGGGGTCGTACAGGGCGTTCTCGCCGTTCGCGTCCCGGAAGCTGATGTTCACGTGCAGACCGCTCCCGCCGCGGTCGGCGAAGGGGCGGCCGATGAAGGTGGCCCGGTGGCCCCGGCGCGTGGCGACCTCGTGCGCGAGGACGCGGAACAGGAACGCGTCGTCGGCCGCGGGGATCGCCTCCTGGTAGCGGATGTTGATCTCGAACTGGGCGTCGTCGAACTCGGTGCACCAGGCCTCGACGTCGAGCCGGCAGGCGGCGGCGGTGTCGACGATCTCGTCCACCACGCCCTCCGGGTCCACGGCGATCCCGGTGCCGTACACGCGCGAGGCCGGCGTGTGGATCGAGGTCCACCCGCCCCGCCCGTCGGGGCGCAGGAGGTAGAACTCGAACTCGAAGGCGAGCTGGGGGACGAGCCCCATCGCGAGCCAGGGCTCGACCGCGCGGCGCAGGACGTGCCGGGGGTCCACCTCGACCGGCCGGTGCTTGTGGAAGGTGTCGGCGACCGCGACGAAGGTGTTCGGCTCCCAGCCGGGGCGGATGCTCTGCGGGTCGGCGATCGCCTCCAGGTCCGGCAGGCCGACGTCGAAGGCGAGCCCGGGGATCGGCAGGATCTCCCGGTCGAAGGTGAGCGGGTAGGTGGAGAGGCAGAAGTTCGCCCTCGCGCGCTCGGACCAGTCGCCGTAGAGGTACTTGCCGCGCTCGATCCCGTGGAGGTCGGACCAGAGCAGACGCAGACGCTTGCCGTCGGTTTCCATCACGAGTCCTCTCCTCTCGTTCGCGCCCGAACGACTCGTGCGCCGAAGGATAGCGGGGGAGGGCGCGGCGGGGAAGGCCCCACGACCCGCGTGCGCGGTGTCAGTCCCGCCGGGGCGGGCGGATCCCCCGGAACTCCCAGTCCCCGCCGAGCGCGGTCGAGACGACCTCCTCGGAGGCGCTCGGCTGGGCCCCGACGTCCTCGCGGATCGGCAGGTTGCCCTCGACGATGTGGTTGCGGAGGACACCGAGGCCCTCGACCTCGACCTCGACCACGTCCCCCGGCTCGACCGGGCGGGAGTTCGCCGGCGTCCCGGTGAGGATCACGTCGCCCGGGACGAGCGTGATCGTGCGGGCGAGGTCGGCGATCAGGTAGTGCGGGTCCCAGACCATCTCCTCGGTCGAGCCGTCCTGGCGGACCTCGCCGTTCACGAGCGTGCGGATGCGCTTGCCGCGGAAGTCCCAGTCGTCGACGAGGCCGGGGCCGAGCGGACACAGGGTGTCCGAGCCCTTGACCCGGAGCATCGAGCCGGCGTCGGTGTCGCGGAAGTCGTGGAGCCCGAAGTCGTTCGCGATCGTGTAGCCGGCGATGTGGGCCGGCGCCTCCTCCGGCGCGATGCCCTTGCACTCGGCGCCGATCACGACGGCGATCTCGCCCTCGTAGTTCAGGAAGCGGCACCGGGGCGGGCGGACGACCGCGCCGCCATGGGCGTTCAGCGCGCTGATCGGCTTGTGGAAGTAGGTGGGGGCGGGGCCGAGCCGCGCGCCGAACTCCTCGACGCGGCTGCGGTAGTTGAGGTGGACGCAGAGGATCTTCGTCGGGCGGCACGGCGGCAGGTGCTCGGCCTCCTCGGCGGGCACGCTCCGCCCGTCGGTGGTGACGAGCCGGTCGCCCTCGCGAACGACGGTCGTCGGCAGGCCGTCGAGCAGGATCCTGCGGGTCTCCATCCCTCCTCCTCGCCGATGCTCGGGGCTCGCAGGGTACTATGCGCGCCGTGGCCGAGCTGGAAGGGTTCCTGCCGCCGCTGTCCCCCGAGGGGCGGGCCGGCATCGTCCCCGGCCCGCCCTGGCACTACTCGGGAGACCTGCTCACGATCGAGTACCGGGCGGAGCCGGGCGCCGTCGCGCGCTGGCTCCCCGAGCCGCTCGAGCCGGCCGAGGAGGACCCCGACGCCGTGGCGTGCATCTTCGCCGACTGGCAGTCGTGCTCGGACACCTTCGAGGAGCTCCTGGACCCGGTGCGCTCCCAGTACAAGGAGTGCTTCCTCGTGGTCCGCTGCCGCTACCGCGGCGAGACCTACTCCCGCTGCGTGGCGATCTGGGTGGACAAGGACTTCGCGCTCGCCCGCGGCTGGCACCAGGGGTACCCGAAGAAGCTCGGCTCGATCTGGATGACCCGTCCGGTCTCCCACGGCAAGGCTGGGCCGAGGCTCGCGCCGGGCGGCCGGTTCGGCGCCTCCGTCGCCGTGCACGACCGCCGCATCATCGAGGCACGGTTCACGATCACCGGGCCGGCCGAGGCGAACGGGTTCGTGAACGCCCACCCGATGCTGCACCACCGGATCTTCCCCTCGATCGAGCCGGGGCGGCCGCCGTCGATGCGTGAGCTCGTCACGATGCGCAGCACGGACTGGGACCTCGGTCCGGTCTGGACGGGGGAGGCCGAGCTCGGCTTCCTGCCCTCGCCGGTGGAGGAGCTCGAGAGCCTCGCCCCGCGCGAGATCATCGCCGGCTACTGGCGCAGCGTCGGCGCGACCTGGGCCGGCGGCACCGTGCTCGAGCCCTGAGCGGCGCTCGCACCTGCAAGCGTTCATCCCGAACCTGCCGCTCGGGCCCGCCGGTCGCCGGCTCGGGGGGCCCACATCGGCCCGAAGGTCCCGAACGGCCTGGGCCCTCCGGCCTTGGATCCGCCACAGGTATGCGTACCATAAGTCCAGAACTACACGTTGATCTCCGGAGGGTCCGAGGCCAGGACGGAGGGTGATGGTCATGCGGAGGTTCGTGGTCGGCGGGCTCCTGATCGAGCTCGCCCTGCTCATCATCGGTCTCACGTGGATCGCCCCGCTCGCCCGGAGCGGGGAGGACGGGGCGGCCCGAGCGGCGGCTCCCGCGAGCGAGCGGTACCGGATCGAGGGCGAGGGCACGGGCAACGTCGTCGAGGTGAAGCTCGTGGCGACCGAGACGACCCAGACCCTCGCCGATGGGGTCGACTACCAGGTGTGGACCTTCAACGGCACCGCGCCGGGTCCGGTCATCCGCGTGAAGGTCGGGGACACGGTCCGGTTCACGCTCACGAACGCCTCGCAGCTCAACCTGTCCCACTCGATCGACTTCCACGCGGCGCAGACCCCGTGGGACAAGAACTACCAGCCGGTCCTGCCGGGGCAGACCTTCACCTTCGACTGGGTCGCACGCTTCCCGGGCGTCTTCATGTACCACTGCGGGGTGCCGCCGGTGCTCCACCACATCGCGAACGGGATGTACGGTGCGATCATCGTCGAGCCCGAGGACCTCGAGCCGGCGCGGGAGTACGTGCTCGTCTCCAGCGAGTTCTACGTCTCGGACCGTCCGGAGCACGGCGTCTCCGTCGGGGACGTCGAGAAGATGAACGCGGCCGAGCCCACGTACGTGGTGTTCAACGGCGGCTTCAACCGCTACCTCGACGCTCCCCTCGAGGCGAGGCCGAACGAGCTCATCCGCCTGTGGGTGATGAACGCCGGCCCGACGCTCACGAACGCCTTCCACGTGATCGGAGCCCTGTTCGACCACGTCTACCCCGATGGGAACCCGACGAGCCCCCTGAACGGGATCCAGACCTACAACGTGCCGCCCGGCGGTGGCGCGATGTTCGAGCTGCGCATCCCGGACGAGGGGCTGTACCCGTTCGTGACCCACGCCTTCGCCTACACGGGGCTCGGGTCGGTGGGCGTCATCAAGGTCGCGGCCGACGTCCCCGCCGCGCCGGCTTCGTACCCGATGATGGGCGACCCCTTCAGCGCCGGCGTGCAGCCGGCCCGCGCCCCCGAGGCGGTCTCGGCCTCGCCCTCCGAGGACGGCGCGGGCCAGGCCGGTGAGGGCTCCGCCTCGCACGGCGGTGGGTCCGCGCACGGCGGCGGGGCCGCCACGGTGAGCCTGGAGGCCGCCATCACCGGGTTCACGCCGAAGGAGCTCGAGGTGCCGGAGGGCCCGGTCACGGTGCGCATCACGAACCTCGACGCCTTCCCCCACGACTTCACCATCGACGAGCTCGGGGTGAAGGTGGCGCTCGGGGCGAGCGAGACGGTCGAGGCGACGTTCGATGCGAAGCCGGGGATCTACACCTTCTACTGCTCGATCCCGGGCCACCGCGAGGCCGGGATGGAGGGCACCCTCACGGTGC
>Ga0101943_1002334_pt1 | contig 12116 bp, 7 predicted proteins | sample DewCreD2012metaG_5_FD_75244 | JGI IMG/M metagenome (GOLD analysis project Ga0101943, IMG submission 75244) | Hot spring sediment bacterial and archeal communities from British Columbia, Canada, to study Microbial Dark Matter (Phase II) - Dewar... ... | reverse complement strand
CTTCTTCCTGGCGCTGCTGGTGCTGGCCGTGTTCGGGTCCAACATCGTCAACGTGGTGCTGACCATCGGGGGCATGGGGTGGATGGTGGTGGCCCGGGTCGTCCGCGCCGAGGTGCTGCGCACGCTCCCCCAGGAGTTCGTGGCGGCGGCCCGCGCCATCGGTGCCAGCGACGCGCGCCTGCTGTTCCGCCACCTGCTGCCGCAGGCGCTGCCGTCGATGATCGTGGCGGCGACCCTGGGCGTCGCGTACGCGATCCTCACCGAGTCGGCCCTGAGCTACCTGGGGCTCGGCGTCCAGCCGCCCATGCCGACGTGGGGGAACATGCTGACCGGGGCCCAGCACTACGTGTGGACGAAGCCCATCCTGGCCGTCTACCCCGGCGTCATGATCATGCTCACGGTGCTGTCGTACAATGCCGTGGGGGACGCGCTGCGCGACACGCTGGACCCGCGGCACGCAGGTACGTGAGCCCGGACGCGGGAGCGGTGCCACAGTAAGGTGCCACAGTAAACGTACAGAGACGCCGTGCGCGAGACCGCGAGGAGGACGGCGCGCAGAGCAGGGCGACGCGAGAGGGTGTGAGGCCCGCGTGAGGCCGGGAGGCCCACGCAACGCCGACGACGAGGCGGCTGGCGGGAACCCACGCGAGGCCGACGAGGTGGGCCCAACGGGAGGCCCATGGGAGCTGACGAGGTGAGCCCGACGAGAGCCTGATGGGAGCCGACGAGATGAGACCAACGGGAGGCCCATGGGAGCTGACGAGGTGCGACCGACGGGAGGCCGATGCCGTGAGACCGAAGGGAGGAGATCTGGCATGCGACGAGTGCTGAGCGTGACGGTCGTCGCCGTGGTGGCGGCGCTGGCCGGCGGACTCGCCGGCGGCCCGCCGGCGCTGGCCCAGGCGCCCTCGGGGGTGCTGCGCATCGCCATCATCGGCGACGTGACCCTGAACCCGTTCACCCTGCCCCAGCAGCTGCCGACGACGATGGTCGCCAAGGTGGTCTTCAGCACGCTGACGCGCTACCGGCCCGGCGACCTGCAGCCGGTGGGCGACCTGGCCACCTCCTGGGTGGCGGCGGAAGACGGCCGCGTCTGGGTGTTCAAACTCAAGCGCGGGGTGCGGTGGCACGACGGGCGACCGTTCACCGCCGCCGACGTGAAGTTCACGTACGAGAACATCGTCAACCCCCGGGTGCGCGCGCTGTTCCGCAGCACGCTGCGGGGCCTGCGCCAGGTGGACGCCCTCGACGACTACACGGTGCGCCTGGAGTTCGACGCGCCCTACCCCTCGCTGCCTATCGTGCTGGCCTGGAACATCCCCATCGCGCCCAAGCACCTGCTGGAGGGCAAGGACCTCAACGACCTGAGCGACTTCGCGCAGCGCCCGGTGGGCACCGGCCCGTTCCGCTACAAGGAGGCGGTGAAGGGCTCGCACATCACCGTAGAGGCCAATCCGGACTACTACGGGGGCGCGCCCAAGCTGAAGAGCATCGTGTTCAAGGTCATCCCCGACATCAACACGGTCGTGGCGCAGCTGCGGACGGGCGAGCTGGACCTGGCGGTGGTCGAGGCGGTGCACAAGGAGGCGCTGGAGCGGGTGCCGCACCTGCAGTTCAAGGTCACCGAACTGCCCAGCGCCTTCTACATCGCCCTGAACAACACCCGCTGGCCGTTCACCGAGCGCCTGGTGCGGCAGGCCCTGATGTACGGGCTCAACCGTGAGCTGATGGTGCGGCAGATCCTGAAGGGCACGGCGCCGCTGGCGGCCGGTGCGTACGCCAACGCCTTCGGGCCGTTCGTCAACACCGCCCTCAAGCCGTACCCCTTCGACGTCACCAAGGCCCGGCAGCTGCTGGCCGAGGCGGGGTTCCGGCCGGGGCCCGACGGCGTGCTGGTGAAGGACGGCAGGCGGCTGGCGTTCGAGCTCATGGTCGACCGCGGGAACCCGGTGCGGGAGCAGATGGCCCTGGTCACGCAGCAGGCGTGGAAGCAACTGGGCGCCGACGTCAAGCTCACCGCGGAGGAGTGGTCCGTCTACATCCGCCGCGGCAACGCCCTGCCGGGCGACTACGACGCCCGGACCGGCTGGCGCATCACCCCGCCCGACCCCGACAAGACCCCCGAGTACACCACGGGCGGCGTCAACAACCACTACGGCTACTCCAACCCCGAGGTGGACCGCCTGATGGCCGCAGCCCGGCAGACGATCGACCGGCGCAGGCGCATCGAGCTCTACCACAAGCTCCAGGAGCTCATCTACCAGGACGTGCCGGTGGTGTGGATCTACTACCAGACCGAGATCCTGGCCATGAACAAGCGGGTGCAGGGCTACCCCGACCTCGGCATCCGCGACGCCCTGCAGTGGATGCACCTGGTTAGCGTGCCGTGACGGGACAGGGCGGCCCGCCACGGCCAACAGGGACGGGCCGCGTGGCGACCGGGCCGGTATCTCCTGCTGGCGGTGCGGGCCGCGTGGCGACCGGCCGGTGCCTTCTGCTGGCGGTGCGGCCCGCGTGGCGACCGACTGCGTCTCTTGCTGGCGGTGCACGCCGCGCGGCGCCGCGCCCGGCCACGGTGCGGCGCTCAGCCGCGGCACGGCGCTCAGCCACGGCGCGGCGACGTTGATGGCCCGCGGCACCTGGCAGGGATGATGGTCCCGCGCGGTGCGCGCCCCGGCCGCCGATGATGGCCCCGCCGCGCTTCGCGCTCACCGGTGCCCGCCTGCTGGACGGGGCCGGCGGTGAGGTGGCCGGGGCCACGATCCTCGTCGAGGACGGGCGGATCGTCGCGGCCGCGGGCGGGCTGGCAGTGCCGTCGGAGTACACCGTGCGCTTCGACGTGGGCGGCCGGACGGTGATGCCGGGTCTGATCGACATCCACACCCACCTGATCGGGGGCGAGCCCCTGCCCTACGGGGACTACGCGGTGTCGCGACGCCTGAGCGAGCCGGAGGGGCTGCACGCGTTCCGCACCGTCGAGGCGGCGCGTCGCACGCTGCTGGCCGGCATCACCACGGTGCGCGTGCTGGGGTGCCGCGCCTACCTCGACGTGCACCTCCGCGAGGCGGTGGCCGCAGGGCTGGTGGTCGGGCCGCGGATCGTCGCCGCGGGTCTGGGGATCACGCCGACGGGCGGGCACGTGCACTGGCGCTGCCTGAACGCCGACGGCGAAGACGGCGTGCGCCGCGCGGTGCGCGAGCACGTCGCGCACGGGGTCGACTGGATCAAGGTAATGGGCGTGACCGGCGGCCTGGCCTCGCCCGGCCAGGACCCGCGGCTGCCCCAGTACCGGCTGGAGGAGGTGCGGGCGGCCGTCGACGAGGCCCACCGGTGGGGCCGTCGGGTGGCCGCACACGCCCATGCGCGCGCCGGCATCGAGATCGCGCTGGAGGCCGGCGTCGACACCCTGGAGCACGGCACCTTCCTGGACGACGAACTGGCGGCCCGCATGGCCGCCCAGGGCACCTGGCTGGTGCCGACGCTGGCGGTGCACCACTTCCTGGACGAGGCCCGTGAGCGCCAGGCCGTGCCCCCGGCGCAGGCCGCGCGGCAGCGCGAACTCGAGGCCATGGGCTTCGCGGTGCCGTCGGTGCACGAGCGCATGCGCATCGCGCGGGCCCACGGCGTGCGCGTGGCCACGGGTACCGATGCCGGCGGCAACGCGCTGTTCCGCCACGGGTCGGTGGGCATCGAGATGCTCATGCTGGCCGCGTGCGGGTACGGTCCGCGCGAGGTCCTCGCCGCGGCGACGTCCGAGGCGGCCCGGGCGCTGGGTCTGGAGCGCGTGACGGGCGCAATCCGGCCGGGGCTGGCCGCCGACCTGCTGGTGGTCGACGGGCACCCGCTGCAGGACCTGCGGGTACTGGCCCCGGGCGCGCAGCAGCGTATCGACGGCATCGTCGCCGCGGGACGGTTCGTGCGGTGGGACGGCCAAGACCTGATCTAGGCGCGCGACGAGCGATGCGCATCGGCTTCGCCCTGGGATACGATCCGACGATGCGCGTCCAGGAGATGGCCTCCTGGATGCAGTACGCGGACGCCCGCGGGTACGAGCTGGGCTTCTTCTCCGAAACGATCAACCTCATGCGCGACGCCGTGACCGCGCTGGCGGCGTTCGCGGGCGCCACGCGGCACCTGCGCCTGGGCGCGACGCAGGTCGTGCGCCTGCGCAGCCCCATCGTCATGGCGCAGACGCTGGCGTCGCTGGACGAGCTGGCCGAGGGCCGCCTGGTGCTGGCCGCGGGGGCCTGCACCCGGCACCACGCGCGCCTGCACGGCCTGCCGCCGGCGGACCCGGCCGTGGCGCTGCGCGAGTGGGTGACGGCCATCCGGCTACTGCTGACCGGCCAGCGGGTGCGCTGCGCCGGCGAGGTCGTGCGCCTCGAGGACGTGCGGCTGGGGTGGATGCCGCGGCGCGCCCACGTGCCGGTGTGGATCGCCGCGACGAGCCCCACGGGCCTGCGCCTGGCGGGCGAGATCGGCGACGGCGTGCTGCTGAACGCCGTGACCTCGCCGGCCTACGCGGCCAACGCACTGCGCATCGTGCGGCAGGCAGCCGAGGAAGCCGGACGCGACTGGGCGCGGTTCGAGGTGGCGGCCATCGTCCCGACCTCGCCGGAGGAGACGCGCGAGGCCGCGGTCGAGGCCATCCGCTGGGAGGTGGCCAGCAAGTTCCACCCGCAGCGCATGGCGTACAACGCCCGCGTGCGCGCCGCAGTGGGCGAGCCGGTCATCCGCGAAGACGACCTGCCGGCCTTGCGGACGGCATTCGAGCAGGGCGGTCTGGAGGCGCTGGCCCGCGCGCTCCCCCGGGCCTACGTGGAGGAGCTGACCGCGTGCGGGACGGTCGACGACGTGGCGCGCCGCATCCAGGCCTACCGCGACGCCGGCGTGCGCCTGCCGCTGCTGCGGCCGGCCGCGCGCCACCAGATCCAGCGCATCCTCGACACCTTCGCCCCTGCGGTCTCCGGCCGCCCGGCCGGCGGGTGAAATCTGGAAGGACAGGTTCCACCCGGCCGCCTCGGTCCTGCGCACTGCCCGCCCTGCTGCCGCCCCGCCAACGGATCGAATCGGAACGGCCGGACCGCCCCAGCTGTCAGCCGGTGCCGTATGTCAGTTGCATACGTCGCGCTGGCACCTGTGCTCGATGTCGTAACGAGGACCACCACGGCAGCCAGCGGGTGACATGGCGTCAGGGGGCCGCTGCCCAGACGGCCACCCGGACGAGCCCGGCATCGGCCAGTGCCAGCGCGCCGGCCCGGTCTCAGGGGATCTCCTCCCAGGCGGCCACCCAGACGACCGGGACCGTGCCGGGCGTCACCGGGAGGCCTGGAGTGCCCATCACGGCGGGGTCGTAGCGGATCACCACGGTGGCCGCGCGGTTGCGCACGCTGTGGCGCGGGTCGCCCGCCAGCACCGCGCCGACGACATCGACCGTCACGCCGTCGCCCGCGTCGACCAGCCGGCTGACGTAGACGAGGCCATGCACCCGCAGACGCGCGCCCTGGGCCAACACCAGGGCGCCGTCGTCGAGCACCACCAGGCCGGGCCAGGTGCGCGTGGCGGGCGAGTGCAGGATCTCGAGGGTGGCCCCCTCGATGAGGTGCACGGTGCTCTCGGCGACCAGGGCGCCGTCGACGATCACGAGCCGCGCGCGATCCACCAGCTCGAGCCCGCCCCGCACGTAGACGACGCCGGCCAGCCGCGGCGGTGCGCCGCTCTCCCGGAAGTACCGCAGCACCTGCCGCAGTTCCGCGGGCGTGTAGACGCTGTCGGGTTTGTCGGCCAGGGCCCGGTCGCCCAGGAACTCGCCCGCAGCCCGGTGCACCGGCGCGTTCAGAGAGTTGGCCGCGGCGCGGGCGCGGTAGTAGGCGCGGTCGACCTGCGGCAGCGGGGGCAGCGTCTCGTCGCGGTAGACCACACCGTCCACGTGGATGCCCGCAGCACGCAGGAACGCCAGCTCGACCGGCTGCCGGTCCCACCCCAGCAGCACCTGGGCGCGGCGCGCCAGCAGCAGGCGCACGGGCCCCGCGCGGGGCGCGTCGCGCGGCGCGCCAGGCGGGTCGGCCGGGCCGGGGCCGATCGGCAGGCGCACCGACGGGTCGTTGATGGAGACGCTGCCGGTCGCAAACCACACACCGTCGCCCGCGGCGACGTGGACCCACGGGCGGTCACCGATGCCGTGCCCGTAGGGGAGCACGACGGTCGCGGCTGGCGGCTCTTCCAGGCGTACGAGGCTGGTAGCGTAGAGGCCCACCAGCAGGGCCGGCGACGCCAGGTAGACGCGCGCACGCACGCGCCTGGCAGTGCCGGCGACCTCGCCGGTTGCCGTGACGAGCAGGGCGCCGTCGTCCTCCTCGGCGATGCTCACCACCGAGCGCGCATCCAGGGCCCCGACGCGGTGGTATTCGACGTGACCGCTGGGCCGCCAGAGGTGGCCCGGCGACCAGCCGTCGGGCGCCACCGACTCCAGCACCGCGAGGGCCCGGTGGATGCCAGCCTCGGCCGCGGCTAGGGCTGCGGCCGACCGGTAGCGGGCACCGGCGCGCGCTTGCTGGCGCTGGAACAGCCACACGAAGGACGCCGCGAGCCCGGTTGCCAGCAGCAGGACGACGAGCACGGCCATGAGCGCCGTCCCCTGCGCCGCGCCCTGTACGTGTCGCCCCTTCCGCCTGTCCGCGAACAATCGTATCGTCGAGCCCTCCGCGCAGCCGCTTGGCACCGGGCAGCGGCGCAGGCGACTGCCTCCCGCGCGTCCGTCCCGTGCCGCATGCGCGGAACGTCGCCGGCTGCTCCAGACCGCGGGCCGCAGCGTTGCACGCCGTGCCTCGACTGGCTGCCGTGCGCTTGCTGCAAAGGCATCCCGCATGCACGGTCGCAACGCTGGCACCGGATCCGGCCGCGGCCTGCCCGTATTCTACCCTGCCCACCGCAGCTTTGGCTCCGACGGCGGCCGGGTACCTGCCGCGAACCGGCGACGAACTGCCATTGACAGGACCCCCGCGCGGTGGTTCGATCAGTACCACGGCCCCGCACTCGGGGACACGGGCCGGGCTCTGGCGCCGTCCTGGCGACGTCCGGCCACCAGCAGGGGGACATCATGCGTCGCGGACTGCTGATGGTGTGCACGGTGGCGGTGCTGCTCGTCATGGTCCTCGGGGGCGGCCGGGGCGCGCCCGCCGGCCCCCGAACGCCCGGCCCCTCGCAGCCGTTCGTCCCCGACGAGATCCTGGTCAAGTTCCGGGCCGACGTGAGCGTCAACCCGCAGGTGTTCGCGCGGTCCATGGGCGCCAGCGTCGGCGGCAGCGTGGACGCGCTGGGGGTCCACGTCTTCAAGATCCCGGCGGGAACGGTCGAGCGCACGGTGCAGATGCTCGCGCGGCATCCGCTAGTGGAGTACGCGGAGCCCAACGGCATCGCGTACGCGGTCGGCACGCCGAGCGATCCGCTCTACAGCCAGCAGTGGGCCTGGCCCAAGGTCAGTGCCCCGCAGGCCTGGGATCTCACCACGGGATCGATGGGATCGACGGCGGTACGGTGCGCCATCGTGGACACCGGGGTGGGGCCCCACCAGGACCTGCCGGGACTCGCGGCCCAGCGCGACTTCGTGAACAACGACAACGACGCCGCCGACGACAACGGCCACGGCACGCACGTCGCCGGCACCGTGGCCGCGCTGGCGAACAACGGCCTCGGGGGCGTGGGCGCCACCTGGACGGTGGCACTGATCGCGGCCAAGGTGCTGAGCGCATCGGGCTCGGGCTCCTACGCCGCGGTGGCCAACGGCATCACCTGGTCGGCCGATCAGGGTGCGCATTGCATCAACATCAGTCTGGGCGGCTACTGGCCGTCCAACACCCTCAAGAACGCGGTGAACTACGCCTGGAACAAGGGCGCGGTGCTGGCCTGCGCCGCGGGCAACGACGGCATGAACTGGAAGCTCTACCCCGCGGCCTACGACCGCTGCATCGCGGTGGCCGCCAGCGACCAGAACGACAACAAGGCCTGGTTCTCCAACTACGGCGCCAGCTGGGTCGACGTGGTCGCGCCGGGGGTCGGGATCCTGTCCACGGTGCCCGGCAACAAGTACGAGTCCTGGAGCGGCACGTCCATGGCTACGCCGCACGTGGCCGGACTGGCGGGGCTGGTGCGCGCCCGCGCCTTTGCGCGCGCAGCATGTGCCACCGCGTCGTGCGTGCGGAAGCGCATCGAGGAGAACACCGATGCGGTCCCCGGGGTGGGCACGTACTACAGGTACGGACGGGTGAACTACTTCAAGGCCGTCGACTTCTGAGCGGTACGGCCGGGAGCACCCCGAGGCAGCGCACCAGCAGCACACCGAGCGGCAGCGTTGCGAGCGCCGTACACCACGCGTTCAGGGACATCGTTGTCCCTCTGACCACGCCCACCGTCAGGCCAGCTGCTGGACCGGGAAATGCGTGCCGCCGGCGGGCACCGCGTACGTCCGAGCGCGTCCCCCCGCCGTCAGGCCAGCTGGGCCGCGAGATCCGCGGGCTCGGTGACCGGCAGCCGGCAGGCGAACCGCTCGCAGACGAACGCGGTCGCTCTCCCGTCCAGCGCCGTGCGCCCTTCCAGGAGTGGCACCACGGGCGTCTCGCCCGGCCGCGCCAGCGCCACGACCTGATTGGGGCGGTACGCGCCCCAGAGCACCTCCAGCAGTGCCCGTACCTCGGCGCTGGTCGGGTCGCCGACGATGGCCACCTCACGGGGGGCAGCCAGCGCGAAGTCCAGCGCGCACAGCCAGCGGGCGAACGCGGTCGGGTACGTGGCGGCCAGCGGTTGCACCGTGCGCAGGGCCGTCTCGGCCAGGTCGCGGTACCGCCCCTCGCCGGTCAGCGCCGCCAGGCGCAGCAGCGCCCCGGCGGCCGCGGCGCCGCCCGAAGGCGTGGCGGTGTCCTGCAGGCTCCTGGGGCGCACGACCAGCGCCTCGTGGTCGTCGGCAACGTCGAAGAAGCCGCCGGCGGGATCGCGGTAGTGGGCGATCATCACGTCGGCCAGCCGCCGCGCCTCGACGAACCAGCGGCTCTCGAACGTAGCCTCGTAGAGCGCCAACAGCCCGTCGATGAGGTTCGCGTAGTCTTCCAGGAAGGCCTCGCCCCGCGCCACGCCGCGGCGCCAGGATCGCCGCAGGCGGCCCTGGGGCGTGCGCATCGCCTCGAGGACGAACGCTGCGGCGCGCGCGGCGGCCTCGCGGTAGTCGTCGCGCCCCAGCACCCGGGCCGCGTCGGCCAGGGCACCGATCGCGAGGCCGTTCCACGCCGCCAGCACCTTGTCGTCGCACCCCGGCCGCACGCGCCCCGCGCGCACGGCCACCAGACGGCGCCGGGCCGCAGCCAGCCGCGCCTCCAGCGCGTCGGCGTCCGCCCCCCATCGCTCGGCGAGCACGTCGGGCTCGCGCGCCCGGTACAGCACGCACCGGCCCTCGAAGTTCCCCTCGGCGGTGACGCCGTAGGCGTCCTCGAAGAGCGGGGCGTCGTCGCCCAGCGCCGCGCGAACCTCCTGCGGCGTCCAGACGTAGAACTTCCCCTCCTCGCCCTCGGCGTCGGCGTCGAGGCTGCTGTAGAAGCCGCCGGCGGGGTCCTGCATCTCGCGCAGGAGGTAGTCCGCCGTCTCCTCGGCCACCGTCCGGTACAGGGGGCGGCGTGTCACCTGCCAGGCCTGCACGTAGACACGGGCCAGCTGCGCGTTGTCGTAGAGCATCTTCTCGAAGTGGGGCACGCGCCAGAGGGCGTCGACCGCATACCGGTGGAACCCGCCCCCCAGGTGGTCGTAGATGCCCCCGCGCGCCATCTTCTCGAGGGTGCGCTCGGCCATGCGGCGCGCGCTCTCCTCGCCCGTGCGCACGTAGGTCCGCAGCAGGAACTCCAGGGCCATGGGCTGCGGGAACTTGGGCGCACCGCCCCAGCCGCCGTGGGCCAGGTCGAACTGCCGCTCGAGCTGCGCGAAGGCGGCGTCCAGCGTGGCCGGGCGCAGGGTGCTGTCGGCCTGCGCCGGCGCGTCGCCGCGGCGCAACACCTCCAGCAGGGCCTGCCCGCCGCGCAGCACCTCGTCGCGCCGGTGGCGCCAGGCGGCGGCGATGGCCTCGAGCACCTGCCGGAACGACGGCAGACCGTGCCGCGGCTCGGGCGGGAAGTACGTGCCGCCGTAGAACGGCACGCCCTCGGGCGTCAGGAAGACGCTCATGGGCCAACCGCCGTGCCCGGTGAGGGCGACGACCGCCTTCATGTAGATGTCGTCGAGGTCGGGACGCTCCTCGCGGTCGACCTTGACGTTCACGAAGTGCTCGTTCATCAGCTGCGCCACCGCGGGGTCCTCGAACGACTCGCGCTCCATCACGTGGCACCAGTGGCACGCCGCGTAGCCGATGCTGAGGAAGATGGGCTTGTCCTCCTCGCGCGCCCGGCGCAGCGCCTCCTCGCCCCAGGGGTACCAGTCGACGGGGTTGTGGGCGTGCTGAAGGAGGTACGGACTCGTCTCGCCGATCAGACGGTTGGGCATCGTCTTTTCATTGTACCAGGCCGGTATCAGACCGGCATCAGGACCGCAGGGGTATCGGGTACTGGATCGACGTCGGGCGCCTGCCCTGGGAGGGGAGGTATCAGACCGGCATCAGGACCGCAGGGGTATCGGGGCTGCAGAAGCATCAGACCGTAGGGACACTGGGACCGCAGGGGCATCGGGGGCTGGAGGCATCCGGGGCCGCAGGGACACCAGGGCCGCCAGGACTTCTGGGGAAGACCACGGGCGCCACGGCGCCGTGGGGCGCCGACAGGGCCCCAGGGCTGCAGGCACGCCAGTGCCCTCGAGACCCTGCGGCGGGCGGCAGCGCGCGCTCGCCTGTCGGCCGCACATTGCCAGGCGATGGGGAATCCCGTATGCTCCAGGCTGCACGGACCGCTGACGTTCCAGGAGGCCCCGACGATGCCCCACCCCGAGCACTCACCCGCCCGCCGGCTGCGGGAGCGGCTGCGGGCCGGCGGCCTGCTGATCGCGCCGGGCGTGTTCGACGGGCTGTCGGCGCGCATCGCCGCCGAGGCCGGCTTCGAGGCGCTGTACGCCAGCGGCGGCGCCATCGCGCGCAGCGTGGGCCTGCCCGACCTGGGCCTGCTGGGCCTGCCGGAGGTGCTGGCCCGGGTACGCGAGATCACCGACGCCACGCCGCTGCCCGTGATCGCCGACGCCGACGCGGGCTACGGCAACGCCCTCAACGTCTTCCGCACGGTGCGGGAGTTCGAGCGCGCGGGCGTCGCCGCCCTGCACCTGGAGGACCAGGTGACGCCCAAGAAGTGCGGGCACTACGCCGGCAAGCACCTCGTCTCGACCGACGAGTTCGTGGGGAAGCTGCGGGCCGCGCTCGACGCCCGGCGCGACCCCGACCTGGTCATCATCGCCCGCACCGACGCCCGGGCGGTGCTGGGGCTCGACGCCGCCATCGAGCGTGCCAACCGGTACGCCGAGGCCGGCGCCGACGTGCTGTTCGTGGAAGCGCCGGAGTCGGAAGGCGAGCTCGAGCGCATCGCACGGGCCGTGCGGGCGCCGCTGCTGGTCAACATGTTCGCGGGCGGCCGGACCCCGCTGGTGGCGCCCGCGCGCCTGGAGGCCATGGGCTACCGCATCATGATCGTCCCCTCCGACCTGCAGCGCGCCGCCATCGCCGCGATGCAGGAAGCCGCGGCCCTGGTGCGGGCGACGGGCACGGCCACCGGCATGGGCGACCGGCTGGCGTCGTTCGTGGAACGCGACCGGCTCGTGGACCTGGCGGCATGGGAGGAGCGCGAGCGCCGCTACGGCGCGATGCCAGCGCGCGAGGAGGCGGGGCGGTGATGCCGGCCCGACGGCGCGGACACGACGGCCGCAGGGCTGCCGGCGCGCCTGCAGCTGCCCAAGCGCCGTGCGGGGCACCCTGCCCATGACGCTGGCCCGCCGTTTCGCTGCGTACGTGGCCGGCCTCGCCTACGAGGCCATCCCCGCCCAGGTGCTCCACGAGGCCAAGCGGCGGGTGATCGATGCCGTGGCGTGCGCCATGGGGGCGGCCGCCGAGCCGCCCATCGCCGCGGCGCGGCGCGCGGCGCGCCGGCTGAGCCCCTCGGGCGAGG
>Ga0101943_1002326_pt1 | contig 12155 bp, 15 predicted proteins | sample DewCreD2012metaG_5_FD_75244 | JGI IMG/M metagenome (GOLD analysis project Ga0101943, IMG submission 75244) | Hot spring sediment bacterial and archeal communities from British Columbia, Canada, to study Microbial Dark Matter (Phase II) - Dewar... ... | reverse complement strand
AAAATAAAATTTTTTTGAAAATTTTCAATTTTTTTACAATCTTCGGAAATTTCGGGGGACTTTTAAGAGGTTTTATTGAGAATTTTTAAAACTTCATGACTGATTCTTGACCTTTTATTCAGAAGTCTGATCTTGAATCCCATCTGAACTGTGAATCAGACTTTCCATTATCAGCTAAGGAAGGTTATCTGTTAATCTTCTTTGATAAAAGCATGACATCTACCCACTTGTTTTGATTTTAGAAGCGTAAAGTAAAAGCAAATTAAATCAACTGGGGTATGAAACATTGATGAATCCAAATACCTAAACCCCAATCCGCAAGGGTTTAGGTATGGATTCAAGGACGAGTTAAACTATCGTTTCTCTAAAGACGAATCGAATCTGTCTAGCTCTCGCTTTCTGTATTCCACAGGATAAAAGTTCAACTCCGTTAACTCGTCTGTCACGAAAATAACCTGCGGCTCAAATTCGTAACGCTTCGACTGCACAGTCAAAATATACGTTCTCCCAACTTCAACTTCCTCAAAACGATAATACCCAAATGCGCTTGTCTGCACTGTGCGGCTTGTGCCTTGGTCATCCGTTAAGATTACATATGCATTCCTCAACCCTCTGCCGCTTCCTCCAAATACTCTACCTCCTATCGATACCGATGCCGCCGTCGGCGCCGCTACGAAAAGTGAATAATTTATGGTTGTAGTTTGACCAGCACAATTTATAGTAAGACTGGGAGAGAAATTGCCGGTTTGTGTTGGAGTGCCTGTTATACTATAGGATGTGCCAGATGAAGAGAGTGCCAATCCCGAAGGCAGCCCACTCATATTCATCGTGCATGATTCATTGTTTGCTGTAATTGTAAAATTGTAAGGGATTCCCGAGTTGCCGCCTGGAAGTGAAGCAATATGGTTTGAGTTCGTTCAATTTTAGAAAATCACCAAGCTTTGCTGCCTGAATATCTTTTACATTACCTTTCGATGAGTTTTATCCTCTGCATTTAATATATTTTAGTGACTTATTTAACGCGATTGCAATCTGCACGAAAGGGGATCTGAGCTAGTAGGTTAACCAAGCAATTTTATAGATTCGTGATAGATGCAGTTTTATCTAAGCTTAATGGGAATCTTGACATAAAAGTAATGATTTGAGATTCTATAAGAGAAGCGACAGAGAGGGAAAAATGAGAATATCAGCGCAAGAAGAGTATGGTTTACGCTGTTTAATACAATTAGCTTTGCTGAAGGAGGGAGAAAGCCTTACTTTATCACAGATAGCTGAGCGTGAGGGGATTTCAGTAGCGAATGCGGGCAAACTGATGTGGCTTTTAAGTAAAGCTGGATTTGTTCAGGCTACTCGCGGCACAAAAGGTGGATATTGTTTAGCACGTCCCGCTTCTGAGATCAGGCTTAGCGAAGTGATAAAAGTTTTAGACGAAGATAAGATAGAAAATCATTGCAGTAATTTTACTGGACTCTTAGACTTTTGCGTGCATAAGGAAGACTGCGGTATTCGTTCAGTAATCATTGGATTACACGAAATCGTGAGGAATGCGCTCTCTCAAATAACATTAGCAGAGATAATAGCTCCCGAAAGGGCTGTCGATAAAAAATTTTATCATATACAAGGCATTCACAGAGATTGCAAGCATTGAGGACATATGGCAAAAGGAATAGAAATTTTAACAAATCGAGAATATAAGTACGGTTTTGTAACACCGATTGAAACTGAAACTATACCCAAGGGTTTGAGTGAAGAGACCATCAGGTTGATAAGCAAAAAGAAAGATGAGCCTGAGTGGATGCTCGAGTTTAGGTTGAAAGCTTATCGTCAGTGGTTAAAGATGAAGGAGCCTCGATGGGGGAATTTTGAGTATCCCAAAATAGACTTTCAAGATATAACTTACTATGCGGCTCCAAAGCAAAAACCAAAGAGGAATAGTCTAGATGAGGTTGATCCAGAGCTTCTGAAAACTTTTGAAAAGTTAGGAATACCGCTATCCGAACAAAGAATGCTTGCGAACGTGGCTGTGGATGCAGTTTTTGATTCTGTTTCGGTTGCTACTACTTTTAAAGAAAAGCTAAAAAAAATTGGCGTCATTTTCACGCCGATTTCTGAGGCCATCAGAGAATACCCGGATTTAGTAAGAAAATACCTTGGCTCGGTCGTGCCTGTAAATGACAATTTTTATGCTGCATTGAATTCAGCTGTATTCTCTGACGGTTCCTTCGTGTATGTTCCTAAAGGTGTTCGTTGCCCGATGGAGCTTTCTACATATTTCCGTATAAACACGCAGGAATCGGGACAGTTTGAAAGAACATTGATAATAGCTGAAGAAGGGGCTTATGTGGCTTATAATGAAGGATGCACAGCTCCTCAGTTTGATACTAATCAGTTGCATGCTGCAGTGGTCGAGCTAATAGCTCTGGATGACGCTGAGATTAAGTATTCAACGGTCCAAAATTGGTATGCAGGTGATGAAAATGGAGTTGGAGGTATTTACAACTTTGTTACAAAACGAGGGGCTTGTCGCGGTAAAAACTCAAAGATTTCTTGGACTCAAGTAGAGAGTGGGAGTGCGATAACCTGGAAATATCCATCCGTGATTTTACAGGGCGATAATTCAATCGGTGAATTTTATTCTGTAGCATTAACCAACAATAGGCAAGTTGCCGATACAGGAACTAAGATGATCCACATAGGCAAGAACACAAAAAGCACGATCATCTCAAAGGGCATTGCGGCTGGTTATTCGAATAATTCATATAGAGGTTTGGTTAAGATCTTGCCGAAAGCAGAGAATGCTAGGAATTATACGCAGTGTGACTCAATGCTCATTGGAGATAAATGTAAAGCCAACACTTTTCCTTATATCGAAGTGATGAACAATACGGCCAAAGTCGAGCACGAGGCTACGACTTCCAGAATCAGTGAGGAGCAATTGTTCTACTTACAACAAAGAGGCCTAAAACAAGAGGATGCAGTCTCACTGATAATAAATGGTTTTTGTAAAGAAGTTTTTCGCGAGCTACCGATGGAATACGCAGTAGAAGCGCAAAAGCTTTTAGGTCTCAAATTGGAGGGATCCGTAGGATAATCAAAAACACTTGTCAGGCGTTGAGAGATCGAAAAAGCAGGAGATTTTATTTACAGGAGTTGGAAACGATGTTATTAGAAGTCAGAGATTTACATGCTGGAATCGAAGGTAAAGAGATACTGAAGGGACTGAATTTACAGATAAACAAGGGCGAGGTCCATGCGATAATGGGGCCAAATGGTTCGGGGAAATCCACATTAGCAAAGGTAATAGCTGGACATCCAAACTATGAGGTTCTAAAAGGTGAGATAATTTATAAAGGCAAGAATTTACTGGAGATGGAACCAGACGAAAGAGCCAGAGAGGGTATTTTCATGGCTTTTCAATATCCGGTTGAAATCCCAGGCGTGTCAAACTCGCAATTTCTCAGATTAGCTTACAATGAAAAAATGAAGCATCTGGGATGCGAAGAGTTAGATCCAATTGAGTTTAATGATTTGCTGAAAGAAAAAGCAAAGTTAGTCCAGATGGATGCAGATTTTTTAAAACGATCCGTAAATGAAGGATTCTCAGGAGGGGAGAAAAAACGTAATGAAATCTTGCAAATGGCAGTTTTAGAGCCAAGATTAGCAATTCTCGATGAGACTGATTCCGGGCTTGACATAGATGCATTAAGGATAGTTGCTGATGGCGTCAATAAATTACGTACCAGTGAAAATGCCATTATTTTGGTGACACATTATCAGAGACTTCTGAATTACATAGAACCGGATTTTGTTCATGTTTTGGCAGATGGACGCATTGTTAAATCAGGTGATAAGAAGCTAGCCCTCGAACTAGAGGAAAAAGGATACGATTGGGTAAAGGCTGCCGCTTAAGAAAGAGGTAAGAAAATGATTACACAGGTAAAAAGACAAGATCATTACGCTGAACTTTTCCTGAGAAGCTTAGATAATAATGATCAGCCCGAATGGCTAAAAGCTTTACGATCGAATGCTTTTGATTATTTCCTAATCAATGGCTTTCCGAGCGTGGAGGATGAAGAATGGAAATATACGAGCACTGCGCCGATAGCTAGGGAAAAATTTGAATTAGCTGAGAATGCAGCCGAGATTCCATCAATCGAAAATTTTTTAATAAGCGAATCAAAAGAAAGCCGCATTGTATTTTTTAATGGACAATTTGTTAAAGAAGCATCGAATCTATCAGCTTTAAAAGGCATAAAGGTTTTATCGTTTTCAGAGGCACTTAATGATAGCGTCTCTGAAAAGTTCATCAGAGAAAATTTAGCTAACCATGTCAGTTACAATAAAAACGGCTTCACAGCTTTGAACACCGCCTTCATCGATGAAGGTTTGTTTTTACTGATCCCTGCTAATTATCGCCTAGAAGTACCGATTCAGCTACTTTTTTTAGCTACGCAGGAAAAGATGGCATTTCCGAGAGTTTTGATAGTAGCTGAAAAACAATCATGTTTAACTTTAATCGAATCATACTCTGGATTTGAGTCAGAGAAATACTTCATAAATTCAGTGATCGAGGTTACGCTTTCAGAGGGTGCGGAGTTGAAACATTATCGTATTCAGCGTGAGAGTTCTGAAGCCTTTCACATAACGAACACCAGCATACAGATAAGCAAGAATGCTACATACGACTCTACGAATATAACCTTCGGAGCCAAGTGGTCGAGGCATGATATCGTTACAAATTTTCATGGAGAAGGCGGACAGGCGTTTGTTGACGGGCTTTATATGGTTAGCGGTGAGCAGCATACTGACACACACTCAGTAATCGATCATCGCTTTGCTTACTGTACTTCGAGGCAAAATTATAAAGGAATAATAGATGGAAAGTCCAGAGCTGTATTTAATGGTAAAGTCTTCGTGCGTGAAAATGCGCGCGGGACAGATGCTCATCAATCTAACAAGAACTTACTTTTATCAAATGAAGCAAGAGTTGATACGAAACCTCAATTAGAAATTTTCAATGATGACGTGCGCTGCTCACACGGTGCTACAGTTGGTCAACTCGAGGATGAAGAGATTTTCTATCTTTTAAGTCGAGGAATAAACCCAATGTTAGCTCGCAATCTTTTAACCTACGGGTTTGCTGAAGAAATAATTAATAAAATTACAGTTGACTCAGTCAAGCAAATGCTTGATGAGACGCTTTTAAATCGTTTGAGTGCAAAACTATGAAGCAGGCAAAAAAAGCAAGTTGTTTTGATGTCAATAAGGTAAGAGAGGATTTCCCGGTTTTATCTCAGAGAGTAAACGGCCAGCCACTCGTTTATTTAGACAATGCTGCATCTTCGCAAGTTCCGAATTTAGTAATCGAGAGAATCAAGGAATATCTGAGCAAGGAACACGCAAACATTCATCGGGGTGTGCATTATTTATCACAGAAGGCAACGACCGCCTATGAATCTGCTAGGGAGAAGGTGCGACGTTTTATAAATGCAAGAGAAGCTTCTGAGTGTATTTTTGTCAGGGGTTGCACAGAAGCCATAAATCTTGTTGCTTATTCTTACGGGAAGGAGTTTATAAATGAAGGTGACGAAATTTTGATAAGTCAGATGGAGCATCATGCCAATATAGTGCCATGGCAGGTGATAGCAAATGAGAAAAAAGCTACGCTAAAAGTCATTCCGATGAATGAGGCTGGAGAATTGCTCTTGGATGCTTATGAAAATCTTCTGAATGAAAAAACAAAAATTGTCGCTATAACACATGTTTCCAATGCACTCGGTACTATAAATCCAGTTAAGGAGATGATCGAAATCGCCCACAAATTTGGGGTTCCGGTGTGTGTAGATGGGGCACAGGCAATTCCGCATTTTCGTATAGATGTTCAAGAATTGGATGCAGATTTTTACACTTTCTCAGGACACAAAATGTTTGCTCCGACTGGAATTGGAATTCTGTATGGTAAAAAAGAGTTATTGGAAAAAATGCCCCCTTATCAGACAGGCGGAGGGATGATCCGACGCGTCACCTTTGAAAAAACAACTTATGCTTCAATACCAGAGAAATTTGAGGCTGGGACTCCGGCTATAATGCCTGCTATAGGTTTGGGAGCAGCGATTGATTACTTGGAATCTATAGATTTTTCATCAGCTGCAGATTATGAGAGAGAATTGTTGAACTATGCGACTCAGAAGCTTTCCACGATCGAAGGACTCAGAATCATCGGCACTGCTAAGAATAAAGCTTCTGTGATATCTTTTGTAATTAATGACATTCATCCACATGATATCGGCACGATACTTGATAAATATGGAGTTGCCATAAGAGCTGGTCATCATTGTGCCCAGCCAGTCATGGATTTTTACAAAGTTTCAGCAACGGCGAGAGCTTCATTTGCTTTCTACAATACGAGAGAAGAAATTGATAGATTAATTGATGGTATCCAAAAGGTCATAGAGATTTTCACATGAGTATGTCAGAACTAACCGAGCTTTATCAGCAAGTAATTCTTGATCACAATAAGAATCCGAGAAATTTTCGTGAAATGCAAGATGCCGATAGAACTGCTGAAGGTAATAATCCATTGTGTGGAGACCAATTGAAACTTTACGTCAAGATTGAAAATGACATTATTACAGACATTTCTTTCATAGGTTCTGGATGCGCTATTTCAAAAGCTTCAGCTTCTATGATGACCCAAGCAGTTAAGGGAAAAAGTCGAGAGGAAGCCGAAAAGCTCTTCGATGAGTTTCATCGAATGGTTACTGGAAAGCTCAATGTTGAGGTAGAGGAAAATGATTTAGGCAAGCTTAAGGTTTTTGCTGGAGTCTTAGAATTTCCCGCAAGAGTTAAGTGCGCCAGCTTAAGTTGGCACACACTGCATGCAGCCCTGAATAACGAAAAGAGTGTATCTACTGAGTGAGAAATTAAAATAAAACCTCATTAGAAGATGATGGATCGAATCCCGCTGCTACAAATCATTCTCCGACGCCGACGTTGCGATTGTCGAAAGAATACATCTACGCAGGTAGCTCAGGTAAATTGCTAGCTGTTGAAGACGCAAATGCTAATGCCGTGCCGCCTTCTGACTTAGGAATCTGGCGACCATCGACTGGATATTGGTGGATAATGAACGGTCAAACTTCTCAATATCTTAGTCGAGCTTTTGGGATGAGCGGCGACATTCCCGTCCCCGGGGATTATGACGGCGATGGCAAAACGGATTTCTGCATTTTTAGACCTTCGACTAATAGTTCTCCCTTCTATAGGGGTTTATCACACTCCAGGGGTCTAGAAAGCCAGTCGAGAAAATCTCTGTAGTAAGGATTTCCCTTCAGGACTTCCAGGGGAGCACTATGACACCCTTTCGTTCTCTCAAGATGCCTCTCAACAAGCATCTTCAGGACTTGCTTTTTCGGAGTGCGGACCTTTATCTCCCCCACAGAACGTCTGCGGAGAAGGTTTTGTGCCGCATTTACTTGGGCATTCGCTCTTCGACCACAAGCCTGGCACTCAAACTCTGGTGTGCTCTTTCGGTTCTGCTTGTCTACGTAGCCGCAACTGCTGCACTCTTGAGAGCTATAAGCAGCATTTACTTCCACCACCTCTATCCCATAAAGCTCTTGCAAACTCTTCAGTTTCTCTCTGACGATTCGCTTCCCGAAAATGCTCAGCAATCTGTTCATTCGCCGCGAAAGGTTCTATCCTCTGAAGTCAAGCCTCTCGACCACTATCCTTGCAGGCCGGTATAGCTCAACAAGGCGGTTTAAGTGCCTGTTTATTTCGTTGCGCAAAAACTCCCTCAGCCTTCTCACCAACTCCTTATATTTCTTATCTTGACTCGGTTTGCGCCCTATCTTCTGAAGATAAGCCATTCTCCGGGTTATCTCGAGATCGAACTCGATCAAAAAAGCGAGAAATTTTCGACCCAATAAATCACCACGGTCAGTCGCAAACAACGGGTTGAGTCCCAAATCTACGCTTATCTCGGGCACCGTCGATCTGTACTCTTTTCTCTTCAACTCCTTGACAAGCTTGACCAGTAACTTCCCATCCTCTTCATAGACTTGATAAAAATTCAAAAACTTTCCGCCGACCGATTCGGCGTAAGGGTTATCTTTCAACGGGATCGACACAGGCTGGCCCTTCTCGAGCGTAGATAGCCTCAACCACTTGCTGAAACTCCGGCTCTGGCGGTTCTCCTCGACCATCGCCACCTTACCGTCTAAGTGCATGGCGATCCGATTAAATCCCGGTCTTCTCCACTGGCTCAAGATCCTCTTGAAGATCTTCCGCGCCAAAAAGACCTCCTCTTCCGAGACGTGATAGTCTATTCTCCGCCCATTACCGAACCAGCAGATGGGTTTGGATTTCTTGCTGAACCACTCCTTCCGACTGTTTATGGCGATCAAGACACGCTTGCTTTTTTGGCTGAGATTGGAGTGGTAAACTATCCTCTCGAACTCATCTTGGATGTTCGCCAGATACCCGTTCAACACCCCAACTACTTGCCACTGGCAGGTCTGCTTGTATCTCTCTGAAAGCAAACTATTCAAGGTTTTAATGTTCAGATATTTGTTAAACTTACCGTTTCTGAAGAACTCACGCCACTGGAGCTTGGCGATATCACGAGCGGTCTTTCTGTATTCGGCAAGTAATCGCTCAACTTTTTGCGACTTTCCCTTGTTGGGAAAGCAGGGATAAGAGTAGGTTCTGATGACCCTCTCTTCAGTCATGTTCGTTTGTTATCTCCCTGATTATCTCTTCCGTTTTTCTCTTCGCTCTCCTCAGTCCGTAGAGTTTAGCCGCGAAACTGTGAATTACCGCCACGAAGTCTTGAATCAGGTCTTGCTTCTTTTCTAAGGTTGATCCTGTTTTCGTGACTGGAGACCCTCGCGTCGATAGCGACCGACCCAGATACAAAAGATTTTTTCTCTTCTTCATCTTCGAGCACGACGATCGTTCCCGTGGGTAACTGCCTAGCATTCGGGAGTTTCCCATCCCTAAACATCTGCCACGCGCGTCGATAACTGATCCCCATCTTGCTTGCCCACGCACTGAGTTTCATGCCTTTAAATGTCGCATAAACATCAATAGATATCAACATGCGACAATTAAATCAATTACTAGTATCCAATACGATGTGAACGGAAATCTGATAAACAAAACCGATGCTAGAGGAATCACAACTACCTATGATTATGACAACTTAAATCGCATTATTTCAAGAAGCTATTCTGATGCGACGCCTGCGGTTGCTTATTTCTATGACAATCTCCAAAACGCCAAAGGGAAATTAATAAAGATTTCTTCCTCAGTTTCAACAACTGAACACACCGAGTTTGACCGGATGAGGAGAGTTTTAGCACATAGGCAGTTGACAGACGGGCAGGTTTATACGACAAGATATGTTTATAATTTGTCTGGTCCGCTTGTTGAAGAGACGTATTCATCGGGAAGAGTCGTGCGGGATGTGTTTAATTCGAGTGGTGATCTGGCGCAGGTGCAGTCGAAGAAGAACCAGGATTCAGGCTTTTTCAATTATGCGCAGCATTTCAGGTACACTGCGTCTGGGGCGGTTTCTTCGATGCAGTTTGGGAACGGGCTGTGGGAATCCAGACAATTCAATTCAAGGCTTCAGCCGACGCAGATTGCTTTAGGAACAGTTCAGAACGCAACAGACGGGCTGAAACTAAACTACTATTACGGCTCGACGTAGAACAACGGAAATGTGTTGAGTCAAACGATAACAGTTCCTTCGGTCTGGACGAATCAAGGCTTCACGGCGGTGCAGAGTTACACCTACGATTCATTAAATCAGCTCAAGTTAGCGATCGAGATAATTTCAGGCAATCAGACCTGGAAACAAGCTTTTGTGTATGACCGCTACGGTAATCGCAGATTTGATGTAGGGGAGACGACGACATTGGGGGATTGTCCTGCGCTGCAATGCAATCCGACAGTGGATACGACAAACAATCGCTTTACTTCGGGGCAAGGGTATGTTTATGATTTAACGGGGAGTTTGATTCGAGATGCTGCGGGTCGGGAATATGTTTACGATGGAGAGAGAGAAAGCAGAGGGAAGTGCGGGATGCAGCGAACAATGTGATTGGCAGATATTTTTACGACGGCGTGGCCGCAGAATGAAAAAGATTGTGCCAGCGACAGGCGAGAAAACAATATTCGTGTACGACGCATCAGGGAGACTAGTGGCTGAGTATTCAACCATCGTCGTCAACTCAACAGATGCAAAAGTCGCGTATCTCACCAACGATCATCTCGGAACACCGCGGATAAGTACTGACGCAAACGGCAACGTGACCGCACATCATGAGTATCATCCATTCGGTGAGGAGATAGGGACGTTGGCTGTTGTGCTCGGCTCGCCGCAGCCCCGCAGCGCCGTATTCGGCTACACTACCGACACAGTTCGCAAACAATTCACCGGCTACGAATGCGACACCGAAACCGACCTTGATTTTGCTCAGGCGAGGATGTATGACAAAAATCACGGCTTTTTGCTTCGATAGATCCAAATCTTGAAAGCACAAAATTAGAGACACAGAGTTGGAATTGGTATACTTATGTTTTGAACAACCCCCTTGTTTATACTGACCCCAACGGCGAACTTTGGGTTGCATCTGGTAACAAAGATAATCCCTTTCAATGGATTGACAAATGTGGTAAAGGGAAAATTTGCTCTGAAGTTATTGCTGTTGGAATTGGCAATAACCTCCGAGTCCGGTGGAATAGCTTGTTAAGCCTATTTCACCGGCGGTATACCAAGGTCCTTGCATATTTTCTTTGCGAGAGTGTCATTTATTTCAGAATGCCTTGGAACCGCCGATCGTTTATTGAGTTTGGGATTATGCCACCACGAATGACGGCTCCCTTCTCTCAGCAACTCACAGCCGTGTGAGCGAAGGTGCTGGAGCAATTACTTTCGCTTCATACAGCGATCTTTTCTTCTTGAAAGTCAGCTCCAGCAGCAGACAAAGCATCCTCCCTGTTAAACTCAAGAGCCTCCTTCAAAGTGATGCGGAGAGTTTCCAACAACTCTTCACGCGTCCGTTCCTGGCCATTCACCCCAGGAACTTCTTCAATCCATCCTATCCACCAATCATTTTCCTTCTTGATAACCGCTGTATATTCCTTGTTCATACTGTGCCCTCCAATGCTTCTTTGGGCGGCTAGCCAATGGCCACAACTGGAAGAAGATGAATCGCTTGACCCACATCACATAAACATCTTCCGTTCGGCGCCTGTAATGCCGCGCCCGCAGCGTCAGCCGCATCCGATCCGGCTTTGGCTTCGGCGCACTCACAGAGGGTGCCGCACCTGTGATTGACGTCGGCTCGCGCATCAGGCTTGATTCCGATGTCCGAGCGCTCAACTCTGTGACCTTCAGCTCCACCACGGGAACACTCCCTCGCCCACCCGTTTTCACACCACCACAACTCGCCGCCAGTATATCCCCAATTGATGGCACCGTTTAATGGACGTGTATCCGTCCAGTACCTTTGGGACAAGTTGGTGTAATGGGCGAAGGCCTAGACGGGAGTTTGAAGTTTGAGCGCGTGATGGGGGATGTAGCAACGTGGCCAGACGCGGTGCTGGCAAAAAGCAACTGAATCTCCCCAGCCGCACGATCACTAGCTTGCGCACCTCGCTCACATATTCTCCGCCGTCGTACCTTCGCATGCGCACAATGGAGCCTCCTTGTCTATCGCAAATCCACCTTAAAGGAAATCTCAATCTCCCCGATAGCACCCGTCTCCCGTCCCAACGCTTCTATGTTCTTTTCATTGACCACACGCGCCTCAATCTTCAGCGGTATCGCTTCAGGACGAACCGCACCAGAAAATTCAGCAGCGGGCTTCGGAGAACGTTCCTGCGTCCGGGAAAACTCTTGCGGCGATGCGTAGAACGCAAGCTTAACGGCAATTTTCCCGTGATCCACCAATATATACGGCACGGCACGCCGATCGCCTTTTGGTCCAAGCGTGCACATTGGTTGCATCCTGGCAATACTCGAGTCGGGCCTCTCAACCGTCGCGTCGGTTTCCAAAACGATCCTGCCCTGTGAGTTCCTGAATTGTGTGACCCACTGTCCGCTGGCGGCATTCTGTGAAACCCGCACAACGTAGAAACCAGGG
>Ga0101943_1002318_pt1 | contig 12209 bp, 10 predicted proteins | sample DewCreD2012metaG_5_FD_75244 | JGI IMG/M metagenome (GOLD analysis project Ga0101943, IMG submission 75244) | Hot spring sediment bacterial and archeal communities from British Columbia, Canada, to study Microbial Dark Matter (Phase II) - Dewar... ... | reverse complement strand
TCGTCTCCGCCGCCGGGCCATCGGGGGCGCTTCCCCGCCGCCCGGACCGCGCGGTGTCGGCCCGTGGACCGTCACACCGAAGGCTGGGTACCCGTCACAGCGGCTTCCAAAACCCTTCTCTCACCGCAGGACGAGCGCTCGCGAAACCGAGCGGGCTTCAGCGATCCCACCCGAAGTCGCGGCCGCACAGGGCGGCGAGGTGTGCGTTGTACGGTGCGAAGTAGTCGCACAGGCGCGCACGGAGTTCGGGCGGCATCGGCGGGTACGACGCGCGGTGGTGGTGCGTGGGGGAAGCGGGCGGCCAATCCGCCACCACGGGAAGATCGAGGAACTGGCGGACCGCCTCGAGTTCGCTCTGCGGTGACGCGGCCAGATCCTCGCTACGGATCACGAGCAACTGCTCGCGCGGGAAGTGGGCGAACCACCGCTCGAGCTGCTCGGCGTAGCGCCCGCGCGCGAGGTAGGAGTGGAAACGATGGGCATCGCTCCGGTAGCGTGGATCGCGGAGCAACCGCGCCTCCTCGCCCCGAAGTCGCTCCGCTTCTCGCTCGATCGCGGCCTCGAAGGAGAGTGTCTCGCGCCCGAGCCGACGCTCGTGCTGGTAGTGCGAGTAGGCCCGATCGATCGGATTGCGTAACAAGACGATCAATCGCGCCGATGGGAGCACGCGAGCGACGCGCTCCGGCACCGCGGGGTGGAAAAGGTAGTAGGGACTCGCCTCGCCGACCACCAGGCGATGGCCGCGGCGCGCCGCCTCCGCGCGGAGCCAGCGCAGCAGCGGGAAATGCGACCGGTACCAACCGACGCCGCGGTGGAACCGGTGATCGAAGAAATGGATCTCCTTCACCGGCGCGGGCAGCACGGCGGGATGCTCAGTCAGATAGTGGTAGAGGGAGGTCGTGCCCGCGCGCTGCGCCCCGAGGATCAGGTAATCGGGCAGGGCACGCTGCCCGGCGGTGAGCCGGCGCCCCAGTCGCACCAGCCGGCGCGCCAAGCGCTCGACCGGCGCCTCCCGACGCGCGCCGGCGGAGTGGGCATCGGGCTGCACCGAGGCGTCGTAGGGACCGGACATCGTCGTCCCGCCTCACACCGCCATCGCGCTGGGAAGCCACCGGCCCGCGCGTACCCGCGGCCACGTCGTCTCCACCCGGAACGCCTCGGCATAGCGGACCCCGCACTGCAGGCCCCGGAACCGCGCCACCACCTCCATGAATTCGAAGATGTCGATCCGATCGTGATCGCGGAGCCACTCGACCTGGGAGCGATGGCAGGCGAGCATCTCCCGCTTCACCTCCCAGGTTTCGGTGATGTCGACCCAGTCGGTCGGCTCGAAGCGGAGGCCGGCGAGGGTGTCGAAATAGGCGAGCGCGGGGACCCCGGGGCAGGCGGGCGCCTCGGTGACGACGTTCGGCAGCCCCATGATGAAGCTCGCGTCGAACACGGCACGGGAGGTGGCGCGGTGGTCGGGATGGTAATCGTCGGGCGCGTGCGTGAGGATGGCATCGGGTCGAGCGGCGCGGATCGCGTCGAGGAGGCGGAGGCGCGTCGGCTCGTCGTTGAAGACGAACTCGTCGCGCAGGCCGAGCCAAACGAACTCGGCGCCGATGACCTCGGCCGCGGCGCGCGCCTCGCGCTCGCGGATCGCGGCGAGCTCGACGGCGGGAATGCGGGCATGGCCCGCGCTGCCATCGGTCATCACCAGCATCGTGACGCGGTGGCCCGCACGGGCGAAGCGAGCCAGCGTGCCGCCGCAGAGGATTTCGAGATCGTCGGGATGCGCGCCGATGGCGAGCAGGTTCACACTCTCCTCCCGATGGGGCTCGCCTCTCGCCCTCCCGTTCGCCGCCCGAGGCGCGTCTCCTACCCGCCCACCGGTTCGAACGCGATGCGACCGTCCGCCTCCTGCGCGAGGTAGGCGGCGACCTCCGCCTGCGGGAACCAGGTGCGCAGCGACTCCGCCGCCTCGAGCAAATCCGCCCGCTGCTCGGCGACGCAGGCTTCGGCGGGTCGCCGCAGGAGGTGTGCATAGAAGGCGCAGCCCGCGTGGCTCACCAGGACGATTCGTTCGATCCGGTGCGCCGCCACCAGGAGCTCGAGATGGCGGAACGCTGCCCGCCGCTCGGGAGCGAGCTCCGGTCGCCGCGTCAGCCACGCCGGCCCGCCGGGAACCTGGAACCGATTGAACCGGGGCCACCCCTGGCCCGAATAGCCCAGCTCGTCCGTCGCCGCCGCGAAGCGGCCATCGCTACAACAGACGATCAGGGTGGGGACGGGGGTCGGATCCCATGCACAGTCACTTCGGAACGGAAGTCGCGAGCTCACCGAGCGATCGAATTCCCTCTTCGGAGCGGGCTCGACCGCCCGACGTGCGCTCCGGCGTGCGTGGCGCCGCCCGGGTCGCATCCACCCAGTGGCCGTGGCGCCAAATCCCGGGGTAGGTGGGAGTATCGTCGCACGCGGGTGCGTGGCACATCGAGATCGGTCGACGGCACCAGCCGCAGCACTCGACCGGCTGGCCCGGCTCGTCTCCCCGCATCGTCTCGTCCTTTCGTCGCGCGTGTGCAGCCGTCGCTCGGCGTGCTCTGGTTCAGAATACCCACGTGACGTTACGATGCGGTTACCGCCGCATAAAGATCGTATCACAGCGACGGGCGATCGCGCGGGCGGTCGCCCGCTAGCGGGTGAGCAGGATTTGCGTGCGCGTCGTATTCCCCGCGGTGACCGAGAGCGGGCCGACCTGCGCCGGGCGATACCCGGCCGCGCTGACGCGAATCGTGTAGGTCCCGGGGAGCAGCCCGCCGAGCGAGAAGCTGCCGTCCGTGCCGGTGAAGACGGGGGGCGGAAAAGCGGGGCCGGCACTCACCTCCACGCGCGCTCCCTCCACCGGCCGCGAGGCGAGATCGCGCACCACCCCCGCGATCGTCCCGCGCGACGCTAGCGGCTGGAGCGTGATCATCACCGTCGTCGTCCGATCGGGCAGCACCGTCAGATCGGAGACCTCGGCGACCCGATAGCCCATGGCCTCGACCCGCACGCGGTAGCCGCCGCCCGCCTGGAGGGAGTCGAACTCGAAGCGGCCGGCGCTATCGGTGAAGGTTCGCTGGGGAGCGCTCGGCCCCGCGGTGAGGCTCACCTCGGCGCTGGGGAGCGCCTGGCCCTCGCGATTGCGCACCACCCCCGCCAGCGTCCCGATCCCGACGTTCGGCTGCAGCGTCACGCGGACGACGGCGGCCTGCACCGTCACCACGACGTTCTGCACGAAATGGGGGACGAACCCCTCGGCGTCGATTCGCAGATCGTAACTCCCGGCGGGCAGGCCGAGGATTTGGAACTGGCCGTCGCCATCGCTGAACGCTTGGTAACCGACGACCGGTCCCGCGACGATCGTGACGTTCGCCCCCGCGACGGGTCGCGCCGACGGGTCGACGATCGTCCCGACGATCGCGCCGCCGACGTTGTCCCCGCGAGCGAGGCGGAGGTGAACCGTTGTCACCCGGGCGCTCTGGACGGCGAGGCCGGAGGCGAAGCCGCTGACGAAACCCGGCGCGTCGGCGCGCAGGGCGTAGCCGGTCCCCGGCGGCAGCCCCGACAGGCGGTAGCGCCCGAGCGTATCGGACGTCGCCACGCCACCGGTGAGCGGCCCCGCCGTGACGGTGATCAGGGCGCCGACGATGGGCCGCCGATCGGGGTCGATGATCTGGCCGGCGATCTCGCCGGGGGGCGTAGCGTCCACCGCGAGCGCGAAATCGACCGTCGTCTCGGCGCCGGGCAGCACCGTCACGCCGCTCGCTTGGCCCGCACGAAATCCCGCCGCGATCGCCGTCAGCGCGTAGCTGTTCCCCGGTGGCAGTCCCGCGATCCGATAGGTGCCCTCGGGATCGGTCACCGCCTCGCGGCCGAAGATGGGGCCCGCCGTCAACCGCACCCGCGCACCACCGATCGGACGAGCGAGCGAATCGCGTACCGTGCCGGCGATCGCTCCCGAGAGCTCCACCGGCCTGCGCAGGACGACGAGCAGTTCCGTCTCTTCGCGCGCATCGACCCGTAGGTGCTCGGCGGTATAGGAGATGAATCCCGTCTTTTCGACCTGCAGCCCGTACTCGTCGCCGGGAGTGAGGCCGCGGAGCGCGAACCGGCCGTCGGCGTCGGTCGTCACGCTCGCCCCGACGTCGAAGCCGGCGACCACCGTCACCCGCGCGCCGAGCAGAGGAGCGCGATCGCTATCGACCACTCGGCCGACCAGCGCGCCCGCCTGCGCCGGATCGGCGGTCAGCCGCACGTGGAGGCGGGTGACGCGCGCTGCGACGACGCCGATCGCCCTCCGCGCCAACGGGAAGAACCCGTCGCGCCGGAACGAGAGATCGTAGAGGCCGGGAGGCAGCCCCGCGAAGACGTATTCGCCGTCGCGCCCGGTCGTTCCAACCCGCAGGGTTGTCCCCGCCGCGGAGAGCACGACCTCGGTATCGGGGAGCGGATCGCCCGCTGGCGTGCGGACCGTGCCGAATAGGTCGCCAGTGCTCCGTCCTACCCGCGGGAGCACGAAGGTGACGCGCGTGACGCTCCCCGCGGTGACGATCACGTTGTCGAGCGAGCGAGAGAGATACTCCTCCTTCTCGGCGGTGAGCAGATAGCGGCCGGGGGCGAGCTGGCCCAGCTCGAACCGACCGTCGGTGCCCGCGATGGTGGCGCCGCTCGTCGCACCCAGGGTCACGCGCACGGTGGCGAGGGGCACGGGTCGACCACCGGGATCGCGGACGACGCCGCGCACCGTGCCGAGGAAGGCGCTCTGCGCCGTCGCGGGGTCGCCCGCCAGCGCCAGCACCAGCACCCAGGTCGCCACCCATGCCCCGATCGCGCGACTGCACCCGTACACGCCTACCTCCTCCCCACCTGCCGGTGATTGGACGATCGCTCGCCGGCGGGAGTTTCCGCCCCAGGCGCGCTACTCCTCGGGCCGCCGCAGCCACCGATCGAAGCAGAGCGCCCCCACTAGGAGCCCCGCCATCACCACCAGCTGCCGCTGGCCGGGGAGGTTCGCCAGCTCCATCCCGTTGAGCAGGAGCGAGACGATGGCGAGGGCGATCAGCGTCCCGACCAGGCTCCCCCGACCGCCGGTGATGCTCGTCCCGCCCAGAACGGCGACGGTGATTGCGCGCAACTCGAATTCGACGCCGATATCGGCGCGCACACTGCCGTGGATCGCGGCATGATAGATCGCCGCCAAGCCCGCCAGGGACCCACTGAGGACGTAGAGGCGGAAGCGAACCGCCTCGACGGGCACGCCTGCGAGGCGCGCCGCCTCGGCATTGGCGCCGACGGCGTAGATCGCTCGTCCGCCGCGAGTGCGCGCCAGGTAGATCGCCAGCGCCACGCCCAGCGTCACGACCCACCAGCCGACCACGGGAAGGCCGAGGAGCCGGAGTTCGCCGAGCGCGAGCAGCGGCGGGGGGAAGCCGCTGAACGACCCCTCGCCCCCGATGCCGTAGGCGAGGCCCCGGAAGACGGAGAGCGTGGCCAGGGTGACGATCAGCGGCGGTACCCGCGCCCAGGCGACGAGCGCTCCGTTCATCGCTCCCGCGGCGGCGCCAGCCGCCAGCGCGGCGGCGACGCCCGCGATCAGCGGCCACTCCCCGCGGAGCAGCGTCACGGCGAGGACGATCCCCGCCAGCGCCGTCATCGATCCGACCGAGAGGTCGATCCCGCCGATCAGGATGATCAGCGTCATCCCCACCGCGAGCAGGCCGAGCTCCCCGCTGCTGCGGACCACGTTGACGAGGAACTCGAGGGTGAGGAATCCGGGCACCCGCGCGCCGAAACCGATCACCACGGCCGCGAGAAGCACCAGCAAGCCGAGCTCGCGCAGCCAGGGGAGACGGCGGAAGGTGGGGACGGGTTGGGAGACGAGATCGGCCATGGCGCAGTCGAGGCAGCCGCCGCCAGGTTCGGCGCTCGCTCGCCCCCGCCCTGCCGGAACGGACCGCGGCTCCCCGAGCCCGGGGAGCCGCGATCTACCAGCACGACGCCTGTCGGACAGAGGCTCGGCCGATTACTTCGCCAGCATTTCCGCGACGGCGTCGGCCAACTTCTGTTGGTCCTTCTCCGTGAGATTCACGAAGCGGGCCGTCACGGTGTTGCGCTTGTGGATCAACACCGTGTTGTCGGCCTCGGGATTGATCCGATAAGCGCGGGGCAGCTGGCCGTCGGGGAGGAAGCCGAGTGGCAGGGTAATGTTGTTCTTGCGAACCCACTCCTCCAGCTCGGGCTTTTTGTCAGGGCCGACGGTGATGACCACACACGTCTTGAGGCCCTGCGCCTCGTATGCCTTCTGAACGTTCTGGATCATCGCGACCACACGGGTCGCCTTCTCCAGATCCCCCTTCACGAATGCAAGGATCTGGGGTGCTCCACGGTTATCTCATATGTGGCAATGCTGCTTGCCTGGGGTGGGGCCGGCCACATCGACGACCTGGAAGGCGCCCACCGTGGCACCCACCGGCAGCCCAGATTCGACCTGGGCGAGCGCGGCTCCCGCCGCTAACGCTAGGCCGGCGAACGCCATCGAGATGCGAATCACGCGAACTCACCTCCTTGAGTTGCGGACGGATTTGCGGTATCGGTCAGCGGGTAAGCGGCGCGCGGTGTCGCGCCCGCTCGATCAGGGCTTACGACCGGAGGACGGGGCTGTCACCCGGCCGATCCCCTTCCCGCCTCGAGCGGGCGATCGGGGAAGTCGCCCACGCTCTTCGACGCCGCAATGGCGCAAAGGTTTCACCCGGATGGAGCGCCCCGTCGCGCTTGACACCGCCCCCGGTCGCCCTTAGAATAGGGAGCCGGTTCGCGTCGGCGCGGTTCCCACCTCTCCTCACCGGATGCGCTACCACCGTCCTCGCGGCACGCAGGATATTCTCCCCGCGGAAGCGGCTCGCTGGCGTCATGTCGAGTCGACCTTTCGTCGGATTTGCGCCGTCTACGGCTACGGCGAAATCCGCACCCCCACGTTCGAACCGACGGAGCTGTTCGTTCGCTCGGTCGGGGAGCACACCGACATCGTCAGCAAGGAGATGTACGAGGTCGTGCCGTCCCGCGCCGGCGAGGAGCGCGAGCCCCTCACCCTGCGTCCGGAGGGGACCGCCCCCACCCTGCGCGCCTACGTCCAGCACAGCATGTGGAAGCTGGCGCCGGTGACGAAGCTCTACTACCTCGCCGCGATCTTCCGCCACGAGCGGCCGCAGGCGGGGCGCCTGCGCGAGCACCATCAGGCGGGGATCGAGGCGCTCGGCAGCGACGATCCCGCCCTCGATGTCGAAACGATCCGCCTCGGCCTCGACTACCTCGCCGCACTGGGGATCACCGGAACCACCCTCTGGATCAACAGCGTCGGCTGTGCCGTCTGCCGACCGCTCCTGCGCCAGGAATTGCGCGATGCCCTGCGCGAGCGGCTCCCTCGCCTCTGCGCCGACTGCCAGCGCCGCTACGAGGTCAATCCGCTCCGCATCCTCGATTGCAAGGTGGAGGATTGGGACGCACTCGGCGTCACGCTGCCGGACCTGATCGCCTGCCAGTGCGCCGACTGCCAGCGCCACTTCGGCGCCGTGCGCGCCCTGCTCGACGACGCGGCGATCGAGTACTTCGTGCAGCCACGCCTGGTCCGCGGCCTCGACTACTACACGCGGACGGCGTTCGAGGTGACGCATCCGGCGCTCGGGGCGCAGAACACGCTGATCGGCGGCGGCCGCTACGACGGACTGGTCGAGGAACTCGGCGGGCCGCCGACCCCCGGGATCGGCTTCGGGTCGGGGATCGAGCGGGTGCTGCTGGTGTGCGAGGCGCTGGGAATCGAGTTCCCGAGCGAGGCGACACGACCGGTGTTCGTGATCACCCTGGGGGAGGCGGCGCGGCGCGTCGGTCTCCGCCTGCTCGGGGAGTTGCGCCGCGCGGGGATCGCCAGCGAGACCGACTACACGGGCCGGAGCATCAAGGCGCAGATGCGGGCGGCGCACCGCGCCAACGCCCGCATCGCGCTGATCCTCGGCGAGGAGGAGGTGGCGCAGGGTGCCGTCTCCTGGCGCGATCTCGACGCGGCGACGCAGGAGACGTTGCCCCAGCAGGCAGCGCTCCGTCGCCTGGGGGTGGGCTAGCCGCACCTTCCGCCACCCGTCCGCCGGGAGAGAGGAGTTCGTAGGATGCTGATGCGCACGCGCGGGGCGGGCACGCTCCGACCGGAGCAGATCGGGGAAACCGTGGTGCTGAACGGATGGGTGCGCCGCCGCCGCGATCATGGCGGCCTCATCTTCCTCGATCTGTGGGATCGCAGCGGCCTGGCGCAGGTCGTCTTCGATCCGGGCGAATCGCCAGACGCTTACGCGGTCGCCGACCAGTGTCGGGGCGAGTACGTCCTCGCGGTGCGCGGCGAGGTGATGCGCCGCCCGCCGGGCACCGAGAACCCGCGCCTGCCCACTGGCGAGGTCGAGCTCCGCGCGCGCGAGGCCGAAATCCTCAACCCTTCGCTCACTCCGCCGTTTCCGATGGAGGAGTACGCCCGCGTCGACGAGTCGGTGCGCCTCCGCTACCGCTACATCGACCTGCGCCGGCCGCCGATGCAGCGGATGCTCGAACTGCGCCATCGCGTCGTCAAGGCGTGCCGCGACTTCCTCCACAGCGAGGGGTTCTGGGAGATCGAAACGCCGATCATGATCCGCTCCACGCCCGAAGGCGCCCGCGACTACGTCGTGCCGGATCGCCGCTACCCGGGCAAATTCTGGGCGTTGCCCCAGAGCCCCCAGCTCTTCAAGCAAATCCTGCAGGTCTCCGGGGTCGAGCGCTACTTCCAGATCGCCCGCTGCTTCCGCGACGAGGACCTTCGCGCCGACCGCCAGCCCGAGTTCACCCAGATCGATATGGAGATGTCGTTCGTCACTCAGGAGGAGGTGTTCGACGTGACCGAGCGCCTCTTCCAGGCGATGTTCCGCGCCGGCATCGGCGTGGAGCTGACGGTGCCGTTCCCGCGGATGGCCTACCACGAGGCGATCGAGCGCTACGGCACCGACAAGCCGGACACGCGCTTTGGCATCGAACTCGTCGAACTGGGGGATATCTTCGCGCACTCCGAATTTCGCGTCTTCCAGCAGGCGCTGGCGAGCGGCGGCCGCATCAAGGGAATCGTGGCGCCGGGATGCGCGGGCTACTCGCGCAAGCAGATCGACGATCTCACCCAGTTCGCGCGCCGCTGGGGCGCGGGCGGGCTGATCACGATCGCGCTCGAAGAGGAGGGCTTCCGCTCCTCGATTCAGCGCTACCTCACCGCCGAACAGATCGCCCAGGTGCGGGAGCGCGCCGGCGCCGGCGCAGGCGATCTGATCCTCATCGTCGCGGATCGTCCCGCGATCGTCGCCGAGACCCTCAATCGGCTGCGCCTGGAGATCGGGGATCGGCTCGGCCTGCGCGATCCCGACCAGTGGAACTTCCTCTGGATCGTCGACTTCCCCCTGTTCGAGCGCAACGAAGAGACGGGGGCGATCGAGGCGATGCACCACCCGTTCAGCGCCCCCCGTTGGGACGAGCTCTACCTCCTCGATGAGGATCCGCTCCGCGTCACCGGCCAGCTCTACGATCTCGTCGTCAACGGCTGGGAGCTCGGCAGCGGCAGCATCCGAATCCATCGGCGGGACGTGCAGGAGAAGGTGTTCCAGGTGATCGGCATCGGACCCGAGGAGGCGCAGCAGCGCTTCGGTTTCCTGCTGGAGGCGTTCCAATATGGCGCGCCGCCCCATGGCGGCATCGCCCCCGGCCTCGATCGGATCCTCGCCCTGATGCTCGGCACCGAGAGCATCCGCGACGCGATCGCCTTCCCCAAAACCGCCGCGGGCACCGACCTCATGCTGGACGCCCCGTCCGAGCTGACGCCGGAGCAGCTGCGCGAATTGCACCTGCGCGTCGTCCTGCCCGAGGAGGGCGCGAGCCGCTGAAGGAGGAAGCCAGGGCCCCCTCCTCCTCTGGGTGGGTAGGAATTCGACGCCCTGCCGTGTAATCATGAATAGCTAGAAGGGTCGGGAAAACGGCCGGCCCTTCCGGTCAGCGACGAGACGGCGCCGGCACGCCGTCTCGCTTCGGAGGCGAGCATGAGGAAGCGACGCGGATTTACCCTGATCGAGCTGCTCGTCGTCATTGCGATCATCGCTATTCTGGCGGCGATCCTCTTCCCGGTCTTTGCGCAAGCGCGGGAGAAGGCGCGGCAGGCCCAGTGCATCTCCAACATGAAGAACCTGGCCACCGCCGTGATGCTCTACACGCAGGACTACGACGAGCGGTATCCCTCGGTGCACTGGGGGATCTACCTCGTTCTGGTTCAGCCCTATATCCGAAACCGGGCGACTTGGCAGTGCCCCAGCCGCTCCGGCATCTACACGGTGCGGCCCTGCTTCTGGTGGAACTGGCCCCAAACGCAGCCCGGCCCCACCGGAGGCGCCGCCTGCGCCAGCAACGTCAACAATATGCTGGAGTACGTGATCACCGGAATCGCGGCCAACTCCGACCTGCTGGGCGGATGGGACAACCGAACCCCTCGCGCGATGGCGACGATCGATGCGCCCGCCGAGGTGGTGATGCTGGCGGATAACGACGTAGCGGTCGCCGCCGGCGGCGAAGCCCCGCCGACCCGGTCGATCGGCTTGGTGCAGAACGCGCAGATGGCATTCAGTGCCTGCCAGGACGCGCGCCACGTCATGTGGCACCCGCGCTGGGGCGTGACTCCGCTAGCGAACACGGTCGGCCGTCTGGGGCCCAAGCACAACGCAGGCGCCAACTTCGCCTATGCGGACGGCCACGTGAAGTGGAACAAGACGCTGCCGCGGACCTGCGGCGTCTGGACGCCCCATCCCGCCGTGGCGTTCCAGGTCATCCCGAACAACGACAACCCGCCCGCCGGCGCCTGCCGTCCCCCCGGCCAGGGCACCGGCTGGTGCACCGCCAACCTGCAATAACGAGTGGAGCAGTGGGTGCGCAGGGGCCGTCGTTCGCGGCGGCCCCTGTTCCATTGCGAGGGAAAGACCGAACTCGCGCGAGCGAACCGGCCCCCAACGAGACGGAGGAGGCCGCTGGCAGCGTCGCGCGAACGCTCGACTGGCAGGCAGTCAGGTTGACGGAGGCCGACGGAGCGCAGTATACTGGTGCGGGCGCCCGCCCAGCAGAATGCCCCGCTCCCGTCAGCGCCGGCACCCCGACCGGAACCACCCGTCGCGCAGCGCTCGGCTGCTCATCGACCGACGAGCAAGCTGGCTAGCAGCACCTCCGAAGGCGACCGACAATCGTACCAGACCGCCTCGCTCGCACGCGAGACGCGTCGCTGGGTAGGATCTTCCCGGGAGCCCAGTTCAAGGCCAGGAGGCTAGCGCACTTGGAACGATTGGTCATCCAGGGGGGGGCTCCGCGGCACCCTGCGTGTGAACGGCAGTAAGAACTCGTCCCTCGCCATCATGGCGGCGTGCCTGCTCGCCCGAGGGAAGACCGTACTTCATCACGTTCCCGATATCGGCGATATCCACACGATGGCCGAGATGCTCCACCGGCTCGGAGCCGAAGTGGAGCTCTACCCCGACGGGACGCTCTGCATCGACGCGGAGAACTTCTGCGCCACCGAGGCCCCCCTGGACCTGGTGCGCAAGATGCGCGCCTCCTTCTACGTGTTGGGGCCGATGCTGGCGCGGTTGGGCAGCGCCCGCGTACCGCTGCCCGGCGGTTGCGACATCGGCGCCCGGCCCGTCGACTACCACACCCGCGGGCTGATGGCGCTCGGCGCCGACGTCGCCATCGAGCACGGCTGGGTCGAAGCGGCGACCACCGGCCTGCGCGGCGCCAGCATCTACCTCGACTTCCCGAGCGCCGGCGCCACCACCCACCTCATGACCGCCGCCGCCACCGCCCGCGGCACCACCGTGATCGAAAACGCCGCCGCCGAACCCGAGGTCGTCGACCTCGCCCGGTTCCTCACCGCCATGGGCGCGCAGATCGAGGGAGCGGGCACGCGCACCATCACCATCGAGGGCGTGCCCTCCCTCCACGCCGTCGACTACGAGGTCATCCCCGACCGAATCGAGGCGGGAACCTACTGCGTCGCCGCCGCCGCCACCTGCGGAGACGTGCTGATCCAGAACGTCGTGCCCGACCACCTCCACCCCGTGATCCTCAAACTCCAGGAGGCCGGGGTCGCCGTG
>Ga0101943_1002313_pt1 | contig 12228 bp, 10 predicted proteins | sample DewCreD2012metaG_5_FD_75244 | JGI IMG/M metagenome (GOLD analysis project Ga0101943, IMG submission 75244) | Hot spring sediment bacterial and archeal communities from British Columbia, Canada, to study Microbial Dark Matter (Phase II) - Dewar... ... | reverse complement strand
AGGCCAAGGTCGCGACCTGACCGACCGAAAGATCGAGCTCGCCCGCCAGCAGAGCCAAGGTGAAGCCGATCGCGAGGATTGCGAGATAGCTCGCCTGCTTCACGACGTTGAGGAGGTTCATGGGTGCCGTGAAGTTCGGCGCCAGGAGCGCGAGCAGCGTGAACAGGGCGAGCGCCGCGAGCACCGTGCCGTAGCGCCCCAGGATCTCGTTCATGCTCACCGCTCCTCCCGCGAAAGGACGCGATCGAGTTCCTCTTTCCACGAAAGAAAGCGGCGTTCGGCTCGCTCGATCCGACGAGGTTCGGCGCCGATCCGAACGGGGGTGGCGGCCGTTGTCAGCGCCGCCTGGACCGCCCCGAGATCGGCGTATCGCCCGATCGCCACGAGTGCGAGGCCGGCGGCGCCGAGAAGCGCGGTCTCGCGGGCCGGAAAGAGCAACAGGTCACGGCCGAGCGCGGCGGCGACGCACCGCGTGAAGATCGGGTTCGCGGCGAGGCCACCCGTGAGCCGAAGCGTCGGGGCACGGACGCCGGCCGCCTCCTCGGCACGATCGAGCGTGAGACGGAGCCAGAAAGCCAGACCTTCGAGCACGGCGCAGGCGAGATCACCCGGGCCCACTTCCCCTCCGAGGTTCCAAAACCGCCCCCGAAGCCCCGAAGCGAGGAACGGTACCCGTTCGCCTGCCGGCCAAGGATGAGAGAAAGGTGCGTCGTCGCGCTCCTCCACCCGCTCGGCGAGGGTGAGGAGAGCTTCGACCGTCGTGCTCGAAAGGCGAGCGAGCCAGTCGAGTGCCGCCCCGCCGGTCCGGCTCGGGCCGCCCAAATGCCAGAGCCCGTCGCCCCACGGAGGCGCGAGCAGCCCCGGCGCGACGATCGGACGGTCGACCAAAAGCCCCGTCACCAACGAGCTCCCGGCGCTCGCGTAGGCGCGACCGGGCTCGACCGCGCCCATCGCGAGGGTAGCGCACCAGGCGTCCATTGGCGCGACCACGACCGGGATCCCGGGTGCGAGGCCGAGCGCCCGGGCCGCCTCGGCTCGCAACGCGCCGACCGCCGAGCCGATCGGCCGCACGGGCGGCAGAAGGTGCAGCGGCAAGCCGAACCGCTCGGCCACGGCACGCAGGACCGCATCGTCGAGCCGTTTCGCCGCGAGCGGATCGCGCACGGCCGAACCCGTCAGTCGAAACGCCAAGAACGGCGCCGGCTCGAGGATCCGGGCGGCCCGTTCGAGCAGGTTGCGAGCGTGCCGGTGCAGCCAGAGGATTCGAGCGAGCGGGTGCGAGGCGTCGATCGGGCCCGCGGCCGCGAGCGCCGGGTCGGCGGCGAGCGCCTCGGCGAGGCCTGCCGCGCGCTGGTCGCGGAACATGATCGCCGGAGCGAGCGGCCGCCCCTCGCCGTCGACGAGCACCTCGCTGCGCGTGGCGCCGGTGAGTGCGATCGCCTCGATCGGGCGCCCGTTCGCGGCGCAGAGTTCGCGGGCGAGCGCGACGAACGCGGTCCACCAGAGCTCGGCATCTTGCTCCACGAGGCCCGGCGCGGGTCGCGATTCGCCGAGCGGGCGCACGGCCGCGGCGATCGGGCGGCCGCGATCGTCGACGAGTCCGACCTTGAGCGCGCTACCACCCAGATCCGCCGCCAGAACCGCCACGCGCTCGCCCGCCGCCGCTTCCCTCTCGGAGCAGCCGCCTAGCGCCGCGCGTCCGTGGTCGACAAGCGGAGCCCCGCAGCGCCGGTCGGCCGAAGCGGCCAAGCCGTTCACGCGACAGCGCCAGGGGGAGTGCCGTGAGCCGAGCGAGCGGGAGCGCGAAGTTCCGACCGGCCGGGTCGACGGCTCGGCTCGCGCCGGACCGTTCGGCTCAGGCGTGGGCCTTCGCCCCGCTTCGGGCCGCCTCGAGCGCGAGCATCGCGCGCTTCAGGTCGAGCCCCCAATGGTAGCCGCCGAGGGCACCACTCTCGCGGATCACCCGATGGCAGGGGATCAGCCAGCCGATGCGATTGCGTCCACAGGCCGCACCCACCGCCCGGCTCGCCCCGGGCGCGCCCAGCGCGGCTGCGAGCCCGCCATAGGTCGCGACGGCACCTTCCGGGATCCGCAGGAGCGCTCGCCAGACCCGCACCTGGAAGGCCGTGCCCTTGACCAGCACGCGCAGCGGCGCGGCATCCTCGGTGCGCGCGAAGACCGCCGCCGGCAACGCGGCAGTGGCACTCGGGTCCTCGACGAAGCGCGCGTGGGGCCAGTCGGCCCGGGCTTCGGCAAGCGCCGCCTCGAGCCCGCCCGCGCCCAGGAAAGCGAGGCGCGCGAGCCCACGGGAGCTCGTCACGAAGAGCGCCGGGCCGAAGGGCGTGGGGTGCACGCCGAAGCGCAGCTCGAGCCCGGCGCCGAGGGCACGGTACTCGCCGGGGGTCATGGCCTCCAGTCGCACGAACAGATCGTGCAACCGCGACGGTCCCGACAGACCGACCTCCAGGGCCGCATCCAGCACGCTCGCGCCCGCCCGCAGCTGCGCCTTGGCCGCCTCGAGGGTGAGCTGGCCGAGGAACTGCTTCGGGCTCAGGCCCGCCCAACGGGCGAAGACGCGCTGCGCGTGGCAAGGGCTCGAGCCCAGGATCGAAGCGAGCTCGGCGAGCCGCGGCTGGGTCTCCCGTCGGGCGACCAGCCAGCGGATCGCCCGGGCCATCCGTTCGAAGCGGGGCGCGTCCTCGCTCGGGATCTCGGGCACGGGGGAAACGCGGCTCGGGCCGTTCATCGCAGTCTCCTTTCGGCGTGGCCGATGCATCTCGGGCCCGCGACCGGTCCGCCGACACCCGGATCTTGCGGCGCGTGTGGCACGCCGTCGAGGGTGACCCTTCTCTCGACCGGCGCCGGCACCGTCTTGTCGGCGAGGCCCGGGCCGCCCAGGCTGGCACCCGGGGCGCTATCGGAGGGAGGCGCGGTGATGGGCGATCTTTGGCTCGAGGACTTCACGGTGGGCAGGGTGTTCACGACCCGCGGCTGCACGCTCTCCGAGGCGCAGATCCTCGACTTCGCCTGGCAGCACGACCCGCAGCCCTTCCACATCGACACGGTCGCAGCCGCCGAAAGCCCCTATGGCGGCATCATCGCCTCGGGCTTCCAGACGCTGCTCGTCGCCTTCCGCTTGTTCTACCAGGAGAAGGTCATCAACGCCGCCTCGATGGGCTCGCCCGGGATGGACGAGGTCCGCTGGCTCGCCCCCGTCCGGCCGGGCGACACGATTCGGGTCCGGGCGGAGGTCTTGGAAGTCCGCCCTTCCCGCTCGAAGCCGGATCGCGGCACCGCGACCCTCGCCTACACGGTCACCAACCAGCGCGAGGAGCCGGTGATGACGTTCCGCTGCTTCCACATCCTCCGCCGCCGACCCGAGCCGGTCGTCGTCTGAGCTGCTGGCCGACCGCCGGCTCAGAATCGAAGCCGGTGGAAGATCGGCTCCGGCAGGAGCCGGATCACGAGCATGATCCAGCGCCAGAACCACGGCGTGTAGAGCAGCGAGCGGCGCCGGTCGATCGCGCGGGCGATGTCGGCCGCGACCGTCTCGGGCGTGGCCCAGAGCGGGCCACCCTTGGCGAAATGCGCCGTCATCGGCGTGTCGACCGGGCCCGGTCGGATGTCGAGGACCGCGACGGCGGTGCCGGCGAAGCGATGGCGCAGGCCCTCGAGGAAGGTCGACAGGCCCCCTTTGGCGGCGCCGTAGACGTAGTTGGCGGCGCGGCCGCGATCACCCGCCACCGAGGTGACGACCGCGAGGCAGCCTCGGCCCGCGGCCTCGAGCCTGGGGGCGAGTGCGGTGAGCAGCACCGCCGGGCTCACGAAATTCGTGACGAGCGTGCGCCGGACCGCCTCGGGGTCTCGGGCGATCGCCGCCTGGTCGCCGAGTGTGCCGAAGGCGACGAGCACGACGTCGGGCGTTTCGAGCGCTGCGTCCATCGCCGCGAGCATCGGTCCCAAGGCCGTCGCATCGTCGAGGTCGGCGGTGAAGGTCGCGACGGCCCCCGCGCCGCGGACCTCGAGATCCGCGGCGATCCGACCGAGCCGATCGGCATCGCGGGCGACCAAGAAGAAGCGCGCGCCCCGCACCGCCCAGAGCCGCGCGGTCGCCTCGGCGATCGCCGAACTCGCCCCGAAGATCGCAACGCGTCGAGGGTCACGGCCGCGCTCGCTCATGCCGCCCTCGCGATCCGCGCGGCCGCTTCGGTTCCCGCCACGCGGCACCAAAACGCCGAAGAAAAGGCCGGGTCGACCCGCTCGGCGAAGCGTTGCCAGTTCGGATAACCGGCGCGGAACATATCGGCCGGCATCCGCCCGTCCTTGGCCGGATAGAGCCGGCCGCCGGCCTCGAGAACGATCCGGTCGAGCCGAGCGAGGAGCTCCAAGGTGGCCGCACCCCGGTTCGGGAAGTCGAGGGCGAGGGTGGTTCCGGCCATCGGGAACGAGAGTAGCCCCGGCGAAGGTACGTCCCCCATCGTCTTGAGCACCGCGAGGAACGAGCCCTCGCCCGATCCGGCGATCGTCTCGAGGAGCCGGGCGATCGTGCGCGGGGCTCCATCCGCCGGCACGACGCACTGATACTGCCAAAAACCCCGCGGACCGTAGAGCCGGTTCCAGGCGCCGATCGAATCCAGGGGGTAGAACACCGCCGGGTAAGGACGGATCGCGCTTCGTCGACCACCCGGCCCGAGCCGGTGGAAGAGAAGCGCGTTGAAAAGCCGGAGGGACAGGGGGTTCAAGGGGGAGCAGGGAGGGTCGAGGGGGATCGACAGTCGCGGTGGACCGGGTGGGCGGACGTCTTCGCGGCTTCCGGCCAAGTGGCGTGCCCGGCTGAACACGCCGCGGCCCAAGGCCCTCCCGCGGGCCAGGCAATCCACCCAGGCGACCGTGTAGGCCCAATCCTTCGATTCGGCCGCGAGCCGATAGAAGCCTTCGAGGTCGGCGAAGCGGATGTCCTCGGTCTCCAACCGAAGGCTCGGCACCGAAGCGAGCTGCAGCTCGGCTTCGAGGATCAAGCCGGTGAGCCCGAGCCCGCCGATCGTGGCGGCGAACAGCTCGGCGTTCTCCTCCGGGGCGCAGCGCAGGATCCGCCCGTCGGACCGCAGCAAGCCGAAGGCACGGACGTGGCGGCCGAAGCTGCCGGCCCGCTCGTGGTTCTTGCCGTGGACGTCGTTGGCGATCGCCCCGCCCACGGTGACGAAGCGCGTGCCCGGGCTCACCGGCAGGAACCATACCCCGCCGTCCGGTGCCGGCTGGCCGACGACGGTCCCGAGGAGTTCGGCGAGGGTGACACCCGCCTCGCACCGCAGAAGGCCGCTCGCCGGGTCGAATGCCAGGAGCCGGTCGAGGCCGCGGGTCTCGACGAGGAGACCGTCCGGGTTGAGGCAAGAATCGCCGTAGGAGCGGCCGAGGCCGTAGGGAAGGACGGCGAGCTGCCCGCGCCTCGCGAGTGCTCCGCGCGCCGCGGCCGGGCTCGTGGGCCGCACGATACGGTGCACGAACCGATGGACCCGGCCCCAGGCGGTGTGCGCCCTGCTCTCGCCGAAGAGGCTCACCATGCGAGGACGAGGAGCCCCAGGACCATGGCCACCATGACGAGCGAGGCCCGGTCGCGCAGCGCGAACAGCACCGGGTCCTCGTTCATGCGGCCGTGCAGCGTGAGGCGCCAGGCGCGCGCGATCCAATAGAGCAGGATGGGGAAGGCGAGCCAGAGCCAGCCCGGTCGGGTGTAGATCGCCTTGGGGAAGTGCTCGGTCACGAGATAGACGACGAAGATGAGGGGCGCGGCCACTCCGGCGGCGACTCCGAGGCTCGCGAGCAGCGGCAGGTCGCGCGTCGTGTAGCCGCGATCGACGAGGATCTCGCCGCCCCGCCGGGCGAGCCGCTCGAGCTCGGCGTAGCGCTTGATGAGGGCGAGCGAGAGGAACAGGAACATGGCGAAGGTGAGGAGCCAATAGGAAAGCGGCGCGGTGATCGCGAAGGCGCCCGCGATCACCCGCACGGTGAAAAGCCCGCCGAGACCCACCACGTCCAGGATCGGCACCCGCTTGAGCTCGAAGGAATAGGCGAGGGTCAAAAGCAAGTAGGCCAGCGCCGCCGCGAGGAAGCGCGGCGGCAGAAGGAGCGCCCAGAGGCTCGCGACGGCCAGCAGGAGCAGGACGGCGGCCGGACCCGCGGCGAGTGGCAAGGCCCCCGAAGCGAACGGCCGCGAACATTTGGTCTCGTGCCGGCGGTCGGCCTCGAGGTCGAGCAAGTCGTTGATCAGGTAGCCCGCCGAGGCGGCGAGGCTCAAGACGAGAAAGGCGATGGCCGCAGCGGTCCAGTCCGCGACCGTCGCGAGCGGGCCCGCGAGCAGGACCGGCAAGAGCACGAGCAGGTTCTTGGCCCATTGGTGGACCCGGATGGCCTGCAGCCAGAGGCCGAGCGCCACCCTACCGGCGGGCCGCGGCCGCCGGACCGCGGCGATGTCGGCGCCGAGGCTCGCAGCGGCCCGCGCGGCATCGGACTCGACGACGACGCCGTCGAACAGCCCCAGTCGGTCGGCGATCGCGCGGGCGAGTTCGGGATCGCCGCGGGTCCAGAGCAGGAGCCGCCGGCCCCGTCGGCGCGCCACCTCGAGATCGGCCACGAGCGCCGGTTCGAGCGGGAGGAGGGCGGCATCCGGCGCGCAGCCGGCGGCGCGTGCGGCAGCGAGGAGCGGGGTGCGGGCGCCGCGTGCGAGCCAAGCGAGGAGGGTCGAGGGCCGGCGGCGGAGCAAGGCGAGGCCGGCCTCGAGCGCCGGGTCGGTCCGCAGCAGGGCCCCTTCGAGCGGGACGAGCAACGGCGCTCCCGCTTTCGCGGTCGTTTCTTCGCTCGTTCCGAGCGTCGCCGATGCCACCCCCGGGTTCCTCACCGGCGGTTCGATCCGCACCGGCTTCCCCGGTGCGTCGCAAGCGCCGCGGCGGCAAGGTACCGTCAATTCGAGGCCAGATGCTACAGGAGGCTGCGGATCGTCGCGGCGAGCGGATCGAGCGGCCGCACCATGCGCTGGTGCGGGATGCCCGCCTCGACGAAAGGCTCGCCCTCGGGCAGAAAACCCGGCGCTCGATAGACCGCTCTGGCCGCGAGCTGGGCGTGCAGCAGGACCGGCCCGAGACCCAGCCCGTCGATCCGAGCGAGCGCGAAGCGAAGCAGCCCCCGCGCGATTCCCTTGCCCCGGCAGTCGGCGCGGACCGCCACCCGCTCGAGCTTGACCCGGCCCTGTGGGTCGAGCCGACGCCAGCGCAACGTGCCGACGATCGCGCCGTCCAACCGGGCGAGGAGGTGTTCGGCCCCGGCGTCGCGGCCGTCGAACTCCTCCTCGACGGCGACGCCCTGCTCCACGCAGAACACCGCCCGGCGCAAGGCGAACACCGCGTCCCTCTCGGCCGCGCTGCGGACCACGGCCAATTCCAGTGGCCGAGTAGGCCGCACGAACCCCAGGGCCAGCATCGGTTGGCGGAAGCTCTTGCCGTTCTCGCCCGCCTCGCCGAGCCGGGCGAAGGCCGCCTCGATCGCCGGTCGAGCCGCGGAAAGCCGGGCAGCACGGGTCGGGTCGGCGGCGACCAGCGCTTCGAGGAGTTCCTCGACCGACCGACGGACCACGAGCTGGTCGTACACGAGCTCGGTCTCGGGCTCGAGCCCGAGATCGCCGGCGCGGGCGAGGACGTGCCGCGCGAGCGCCCGGATGGCGGTCTCGTCCTCGAGCGGTCGGACGAGGGCGAAATACTCCCCCTCGGCGAGCGGCTCCAGAACCAGGAGCCGGCCGCCCGGGCGGAGCACGCGCGCCGCCTCGCTCAGCGCCTCGACCATCAAGGTGGCCGGGAGGTGGTGGAAGGCGTTGTGGTAGAGCAGCCCGTCGAGCGTTCCCGAGGCCAAGGGCAGTGCCTCGCCGCGACCGGCCAAGAGGCCCCCGGGGCCGAGCCGTTCGCGGGCTCGGGCGAGCAGCTTCGGCTCACGCTCGAGGCCGATCGCATCGGCGCCGCGGCGGCGCATCCAGCCGAGGAGGACACCCTCGCCGCAGCCCACCTCCAGAACGCGCCGACCGGCGAGCGGCAGGAATCCGGCGATCACATCGGTGGTGCGGCGGGTCGGGTGGGTCAAAGCTCGTCCCGGGGTGGAAAAAGGGCCACCTCGGACCTAGCCTCGCCACCACGACCACGGCAAGCTGCGGGGCGATCCGATGGCACTTGTCGCGTGATCGGTACCGATGCGCGCCGACCGTTTGGTGATCCTGGTGCTCCTGTTGCTCCTCGCCGCGAGTGCGGCCGTGGCGGTCTGGCTCTGGCGCGAGCTCGACGGCGTGACGATGAGCGAGGAAGGCTGGCTGGCACTGGCGGGCGGTGTCGTCGCGACGCTCGCGTTGGGCGTGGGCCTCATGACGCTCGTCTATCGGAGCCACAAGGGTGGCTTCGACGAGCGTGCCGGGCGCGATTGAGCGCGGAGGCCCTCTGCTGATCCACCTCGAGCAGGCGGTCGAAGGCGCCGAGATCCCGGCGGCGAGCGCACTCGCGCTGGCCGCGCTCGGACCCGAGACTCTCGCCCTGGTCGTGGGCGTACCGAACGGCCCGAACCGGGTCCTCCGGCCGCGCGGCGGAAAGCTCGAGGCTCTCCCCTTGACCGAGCTCGCCGATCCGTTCGGCACCGCGCACGCGCTCGCCGCCGCCGATTTCGACGGCGACGGGGTGGAGGAGATCTGGGTCGCCAACGGCGATCCCGGCCGGACGCGGGGCCTGTGCGCCGACCGGTTGTTCGACCCGGTCGGCGACGGCTTTCGCGACCTTCTGGCCGAGCCGGCCGCTGCAACGCTGGGCTCGGTGCCGTCGAGCCACACCGTCCGCCCGCTCGACCGACTGGGGAGCGGCCGCTACGGCTTCCTCGCCGCCGGGGCCGGCGGCCCGCTCCGTCTCGTCGAGCAAGATGGCAGAGCGGGATTGAACGATGCCGCAGCCGAAGCGGGGCTCGACGAGTTGGTCCAGGGCGGCGCCATGGCTTGCGGCCCGCTTCTCGGCCGCGGGCTGGACGTCTTCGTGGGCGCCGCCCGCGGCCCGAGCCTGCTGTTCCAAGGCGCGGGTCTCGGCCGTTGGGTCGACGTCGCCGAGACCGTGGGCCTCGCCGTGGCCGATCTCGGGGCGGTCGACGCGGCGATCCTCGAGGCCGACCAGGCCGGCAGGTGGGGGCTCCTCTGCCTGCGCCGCCGCGGCGCGCACCTGCTCTGGATTCCCGATGCCACGGGTCTGCTACACGAGCGGGCGCCACCCACCCTGGCCCGACCCTCTCTCGCCACGGCGCTCCTGGTGGCCGATCTCGACAACGACGGTTTCGAAGAGATCCTGATCGCCAACGCGGGCGAGCCGAATCGCTTGCTCGGTTGGCGCGAGCAGGGTTGGCGGCCGATCGATCCCGGCGACGCGCTCGAGCCCGCGACCCTGCCCGCCGCCCTGGCCGCCGCCGATCTCGACGGCGACGGACGCCTCGAGGTCGTGGTCGCCCGGGCGAGCGGGCGGGGTGGCGGGATCGGTCTTTACCGCGTCGATGCGCCCGACCACGCGTGGCTGCGGGTGGTGCCACGCACCCCGCAAGGCGCGCCCGCGCGCGGCGCCCTGGTCCGCCTGGTGGCCGGCGGGCGCAGTCAGACCCGCATTCTGGGCGAGGGAGCACGGGGCGGCGAGCCCGTCGCGCATTTCGGTCTGGGCGCGATCGAGCAGGTGGAGCGGCTCGACATCCGCTGGTCGGACGGCACCGTGCGCCGGCTCGAGAACCTGCCGGCCCGGCGCACGCTGATCGTACCGCATCCACGCGCCGCCGAAGCCGCAGCGCCGGCGCGGGCCTGAGCGAACGGCCGGGGGCTTCCTCGGGGTTTCCCCCGAGACCTCTCCACGCGGAAGCCGGCGGCAGGCTCCGCGAAGCCCCCGCGGCGCTCGGTCGAGGGTCTCGCCCTGCCGGAGCCGGCCGAGGCCTCACGCGGCGGCGGGCAAGCCTTTGGCGAGGAAAGCGCTCATCCGGCGCGAGAAGGCGCCCGGGTCCGGGATCGGCTCGCCTTGGACGATCCGCGCTTGGTCGAGCAAGAGCCGGGCGAGCTCGGCCAATTCCTGCTCCATGGCGGGATCCGCGGCCATCGCGGTCATCCGGCGGATCAGCTCGTGGCGGCCGTTGACCTCGAGGATGGGCTTGGAGAGCCGGTCGAGCTGGTGATGCTGCTTCAAGAACCGCTCGAGCCGGAAGTCGAGCCCGTGCTCGTCGGCCACCAGACACACCGCGCTCTCGCGCAGCCGCTTGGACGGCCGGACGTCCTTGACCTCCTCGCCCAACAGCGCTTTGAGCTTCGCCAGGAGCCGCTTCAAGCCCTCGTCCCAGAGCTCGTCGGGCGTCTCGATCTTGCCCTCGTCGGGAATCCGGGAGAGATCGACCTCACCCTTGGTCAACGAGACCAGCTTCTTGCCCTCGTACTCCTCGACCTCGGGGATCCAGAACTCGTCGACCGGGTCGTCGAGCAACAGGACTTCGCAGCCTTTGGCGAGAGCCGCCTCCAACTGTGGGCTCGAGCGGAGCGCGTCCGCGCTCTCGCCGGTGACGTAAAAAATCGAGTCCTGGCCCGGCCGCATCCGCGCGACATAGTCGGCCAAGGAGACCCAGCCCGGGCCACGGCTGCTCTTGAAACGAGCGAGCTCGAGGAGCTTCGCGCGATTCTCGGCATCCTCGAACAGGCCCTCCTTGAGCACCGCGCCGAGCTCCGCCCACCAATCGAGATAGCTGGGCCGCTTGCGCGCCCCGCCGTCGTCGGGCTTCGCTTCGCCGTTCGGCCGCGCCTCCCCTTCGCCGGCTGGTCCGGCCTCGCTCGCGCCCACCTCGGCCGCCTTGCGGGCGAGCTCGTCGAGAATGCGCTTGGTGAGCTGCTTGCGCATCTTCTGGACGACGGCGCCGTGCTGCAGCGTCTCGCGGCTCACGTTGAGCTGCAGATCCTCGCTGTCGACCACGCCCGAAACGAACCGGAGATAGCGCGGCAAAAGCTCCTCGAGCTGGTCGGTGATGAACACCCGGCGCACATAGAGCCGCACCCCGTGCCGCCGCTTGGGGTCGTACAGGTCGAACGGCCGGTGCGAGGGGACGAACAATAGCGCCGTGTAGGAGAGGGCACCCTCGGCCGTGAAATGCACCCGGGCGAACGGCTCGTCGAACGTGTGCCCGACGTGGTGGTAGAATTCTTCGTACTGCTCGTCGCTGATTTCCGAACGGGGCCGGGCCCAAAGCGCACTCGCGCTGTTGATCTGCTGCGGCTCGTGCGCCTTGGTCTTCGTGTCACCCGGCTTGGGCTTGGCCTCGAGGATGATCGGGAACGCCACGTGGTCGCTGTAGGTGCGCACGATCTCGCGGATGCGCGCCGCGTCCAGGAACTCCTTGGCATCCTCCTTGAGATGCAGCGTGACGGCCGTGCCGCGCGGTAGCGGCTGATCGTCCTCCTTGATCGTGAAGCCGGTCTTGCCGTCGCTGGCCCACACCCAGCCGCGGCTCTGGCCGGCCCGGGTCGAGCGCACGACCACTTTGTCCGCGACCATGAAGACGGAATAGAAGCCGACCCCGAACTGGCCGATGAGCTTCAGATCGGCGGCGCGATCGCCGGTCAGTTCCTGGACGAACCGGGCCGTGCCCGAGCGGGCGATCGTGCCGAGATTGGCGGCGAGCTCGTCCCTGTCCATGCCGATCCCGTCGTCGACGACGGTCAAGAGGTTGGTCGCGGGATCGGCCAGGATGCGGATCTCGAGCTTCGGGTCGGAGCCGAGAAGCTCGGGCTTGCTCAAGCTCTCGTAGCGCAACTTGTCGCAGGCATCGGAGGCGTTGGAGATCAGCTCGCGGAGGAAGATCGCCCGCTCCTTGTAGAGCGAGCCGATGACGATCTCGAGAACCCGGCCGACTTCGGCCTCGAACGGCTGCACGACCTCGTCCATGGCGCGCCGGCGCTCCGCTCGGGTGGAATGCTGGGACGACCGGCATTTGGGCGCAAGGCTGCCGGCCTTCAAGCACGGAGCCCGCCGAGATCGGATCCTCTTCCCGGCTCCGCGGCTGCGCGCCTCCCGGCTCGCCCCCCCGACGGCCGTCGGCGCACGACCACGCGTCATGCGGGAGGAGCGCTCGGCACCACCCTTGCCAAAGCGGGTGCGCTCGTCGATCTTCCGAGCATGGCTGGCGAGCAGGTGAGCCGCGCTCGGG
>Ga0101943_1002304_pt1 | contig 12308 bp, 8 predicted proteins | sample DewCreD2012metaG_5_FD_75244 | JGI IMG/M metagenome (GOLD analysis project Ga0101943, IMG submission 75244) | Hot spring sediment bacterial and archeal communities from British Columbia, Canada, to study Microbial Dark Matter (Phase II) - Dewar... ... | reverse complement strand
CGCCGTCACTGACCGCGCATGAGGTTCAATGCGGCGCCGGCTTTGAACCACTCGATCTGCTCGGCGCTGAACGTGTGGCGGCAGAGGATCCGCTCTTCGGTGCCATCAGCGTGGTGCAGGATGACCGTGACAGGTTTGCCCGGGGCCAGGTCGCGAAGCCCTACGATACTCACGCGATCGTCCTCGCGGATTTTGTCGTAGTCCGAGGGATCGGTGAACCACAACGGCAGGAGCCCCTGTTTTTTCAAATTGGTTTCATGGATCCGCGCAAAACTACGGGCAATGACGGCTTTGCAACCGAGGTAGCGTGGCTCCATGGCGGCGTGCTCGCGACTCGATCCTTCGCCGTAGTTTTCGTCGCCCACGGCAACCCAACCGACACCAGCCGCTTTGTAGTGTCGTGCAATTTTCGGGAAAGGCACGCCGGTTTCGCCCGTGAGTACGTTCTTGCCTTTGCCGACCTCCCCGGTGAACGCGTTCACCACACCGGTAAACAAGTTGTCGCTAATCCGGTCGAGATGCCCGCGATAGCGCAACCACGGACCCGCCGGCGAGATGTGATCCGTGGTGCATTTCCCCTTCGCCTTTACCAGTACAGGAAGCCGCTCGAAGTCTTTGCCGTCCCACGGTGGAAACGGTTCCAGCAACTGCAGCCGCTCGCTGTCGGGCCGCACAATGACTTCTACATCGCTTCCGTCAGCAGGTGGCTCCACGTATCCTGCGGTTCCAGGGGCGAAGCCTTGCGCAGGGAGCTCGGGTGCCTGAGGAGGCACCAGGCGCACGATTGCTCCATTCGGAGCTTGGAGGCCGTCCGTGAGTGGATTGAAATCGAGGCGACCAGCGAGGGCGAAGGCAGTGACGATTTCCGGACTTGCAATAAATGCAAGCGTTTCCGGGTTGCCGTCGTTGCGAGCGGGGAAGTTGCGGTTGAACGAGGTGACGATGGTGTTGCGCTCTCCCTTCCGAATATCGTCCCGCTGCCATTGGCCGATGCAGGGACCACACGCGTTGGCCAGCACGATGCCACCAATGGCTGTGAGCGCCTCCATCTGGCTATCCCGCTTGATGGTGTTGTAGATCTGGTCCGAACCGGGAGTGATCAAGAACTTCGTGCGCGCCCGGAGTCCGTGTTGCAACGCCTGCCGGGCCACGTGAGCTGCGCGGCCAATGTCCTCGTACGACGAGTTCGTGCAGCTTCCTACAAGTGCAGCACGGATTTCCAGAGGATAGTTATTTTTCCGGGCGTCCTCGGCCAGTTGCGAGATCGGCCGCGCCAAGTCTGGAGAGTGTGGGCCAACCACATGGGGTTCGAGTGTGGACAGGTCGATCTCGATGATCTCGTCGTAGTATTGCTCTGGTGCTTGCTCGACTTCCGGATCGGCACGCAACTCGGCGGCAAAACGGTCAGCAAGCGCGGCAACCTCGGCGCGATTCGTGGCACGCAGGTACGAGGCCATGCGCTCGTCGTAAGGAAAGATGGACGTGGTCGCCCCGAGCTCGGCGCCCATGTTCGTGATCGTGGCTTTGCCGGTGCAGCTAATGGAGCGCGTCCCCGGGCCGAAGTATTCGATGATTTTGCCCGTGCCTCCCTTGACGGTCATGATGCCGGCAAGCTTGAGGATCACGTCTTTTGGTGCGGTCCAACCCTGGAGGGATCCGGTCAGGCGGACCCCGACGATCTTCGGCAACTGCACATTCCAGGGAAGCCCTGCCATCACGTCCGCGGCGTCGGCACCGCCGACACCGATGGCGAGCATCCCCAGCCCACCGGCATTGGGCGTGTGGGAGTCGGTGCCGATCATGAGCCCGCCCGGGAAGGCGTAATTTTCCAACACGACTTGGTGGATGATCCCGGACCCGGGCTTCCAGAATCCGATGCCATATTTGCGCGAGGCAGACAGCAGGAATTGGTAGACCTCGTCGTTCTCTTGAAGCGCAGCTTGCATATCGGCATCGGCGCCCACACGTGCGCGAATCAAGTGGTCGCAGTGCACGGTGGTAGGCACTGCCACGCGCTTGCGACCGGACTGCATGAATTGCAGCAAGGCCATTTGTGCGGTGGCGTCTTGCATGGCCACGCGGTCGGGCCGCAAGTCCACCCAACTTTTGCCGCGCTCGAGTTCGGCCTCGTGCGGCTTGTCCAAGTGGGCGAACAGGATTTTTTCCGCCAACGTCAGGGGCCGTTTCAGACGCTGGCGTAAAGGAGCCAGCCTATGAGGAATGCTTTCGTACAGTTGCCGAATTTGCTCGATCATGATGGTTGCCTCGCTTTGCACGCGCTCCGCGCGCGTGCCTGTGTTTTCCGGTAGCAGCAAGCGCGGTCCAAGCCAGAGCTCCGTGGTATGCTCAAGCAGCCGCGCGTACGCGCTCTGGGAGGCTTGGGTCCGGTTCCCACGGACCATCAGGCGTGCGTCGAATGCAGGAGCCCACGTAGTCGTAACGGTGCCAGTAAATCACCCGTTCGTACGCACGAGCCGGGTCGTTCCGGGGGCGCTTGTAGTACCAACGTTCGTTAAAGCGCATTCCGTTTTCCTCTCGCTCTCGCGGCTCGTTGACGGAACCTTCGGCCACATCGGGGGTGCCGAACACTCTGACGATATCGTTGCGACGGATTGGAGACGCCACGGGTTCGGTCCTCGCCTCAGGAGAGGGCTACGTCGCAAGAGGCTTCACACGACCGCTTCGACGGCATCGAGCAGCACTTTTTTTGGTACCGCGCCGACGATTTGGTCCTTCACCTGACCGCCTTGGAACAGGAGCAACGTGGGGATCCCGCGCACGCCGTATCGGGTAGCCGCCTCCGGGTTGTCGTCGACGTTGATCTTGGCGACCTTCAACTTCCCCGCGTACTGTTGGGCAATCTCCTCGACCAAGGGAGCAATTGCCCGGCAGGGGCCGCACCACGGCGCCCAAAAATCTACCAGCACGGGTACGGGCGATTGCAACACTTCACGATCGAAGGTTGCGTCGGTAATTTCAGCAACGTGTCCCACTGTTCGCCTCCTTTCACGTGAAATCCAACCATAAGAAGCTGTCGGACAGCCTGCAAGCCAAAGCAGGGTCTACGAACGTGGACCGGCTGGCTTTGCTCGACAGCAGGGAAATTCCATCCGCATGCGAGCTGGAAACGATCGGCAGCATTCCTGTTGGTTAACCTGGATCGAGTTAGGCGGGGGATCGAGAGGTCACAGGCGAATTGGTTCGCGAGCGGAAGGCAAGATTTGAAAGTCGTTCAAGTCGTTTGCAGGCGGCAGCCACTGGGTTTCCACCTTTTCCACGTGGGCGCTTCGCGGACCTTGCTGACATTGCTCGAGCAACAAGCGCAGAGCCTCTTCGGGGCCTTCTGCAAGCACCTCGACACTACCATCGGCGACGTTGCGTACCCAACCACGGAGGCCCAGTCGGCGCGCGTGGCGTTCGACAAAAAAGCGGAAGCCCACGCCTTGGACAATTCCGCGAATCACCAGGTGCAGCCGTCGAAAACCACTTCGATGCTCCGTGTTCACGCCTCTTCCCCCTGCAGCATCCGTTGAAGCTGGTTCTCGTCGATGGTTGGTACGCCGAGTTCGCGCGCGCGATCGAGTTTGGATCCGGGATCGACTCCCACCACGACATAGTCGGTGTTTTTGCTCACGCTCGAGGCTACACGCCCCCCTGCTGCTTCGATGTCTCTCGCGACTTCGTCGCGCGGGCGCGACAACGTGCCCGTGATAACAAAGGTTTTACCGGCAAGTCTCCCGCCTCTCGGGCGACGCTCCACCCGCGGTTTCACCCCCGACGCAAGCAGGCGGCGGATGACCGCACGGTTGTCGGGCAGCGAAAAAAAGGCGCGAATTTCATGCGCAGTTTCAGGCCCAATCTCCGGAACTGCAAGTAATTCCTCTTCGGAGGCACGCTCGAGCTTTTCCAAGCTTCCAAAATGATCAGCAAGAACTTTGGCTAAGTGTTCTCCAACGTGCGGGATTCCGAGACCGTAAATCAAACGCGCCAGGGTGGTGTTTTTGCTCGCTTCAATTTGCTGAATCAGGTTCTCGGCTGATTTTTTTCCCATCCGCTCCAGGGCTTCGAGTTGCTCCGCCTTTAACTGGTACAAGTCGGCAACGTTGCGCACGAGTTTGTGCTCCACCAACTGGCTGACCAGCTTTTCTCCTAAGCCATGGATATCCAGGGCACGCTTGGAGGCGAAATGCCGGATGCTTTCCCGAAGTTTTGCCGGGCAACTCAGACCGACGCAGCGGTAAAAGACCTCGCCTTCTTCGCGGACTACGGGGCTCCCGCACGCGGGACACTTGCTCGGCATGCGAAACTTCCGCTCTTTTCCAGAGCGTTTCTCGAATACGACCCCGGCGATGTAGGGAATCACATCGCCTGCGCGTTCGACGATGACGTAGTCGCCGATGCGCACGTCTTTGCGCTCGATTTCGTCCATGTTGTGGAGAGATGCGCTCGACACGGTTACCCCGCCAACTTGAACCGGTTCGAGTTGCGCGACGGGAGTGATGATGCCGGTGCGGCCCACGGACGGAATGATGTCGATGACGCGCGTAATTGCTTGTTGAGCCTTGAATTTGAACGCGATCGCCCATCGGGGCGAGCGCGACACCTCCCCGAGACGCCGCTGATAGTCGAAACGATCGACCTTGGCGACCACACCGTCGACGTCGTAGTCAAGCTCGGCGCGCCGCCGCTCCATTTCCGCGTGGTACGCCACGACGGCATCGGCGCCCTTGCAACGGCGGTTCAAAGGGTTCGTTTTGAATCCCCACGCCTTCAGTCCCTCGAGGAAATCCCAGTGGGTTTCGAAAGGAAGCCCGGTCATGTCCCCCGGCGCATAACAAAACATGTCGAGCGGGCGCGATGCGGTAATGCGCGGGTCGAGTTGGCGCAGCGAACCGGCGGCCGCGTTGCGTGGGTTGGCAAATAGCGGCTCGCCGGCTTTTGCCCTTTGCTCGTTGAGCTTGTGAAAAGCCGACTTGGGCATGATCACTTCGCCGCGTACTTCCAAGCGTTCCGGAATGGGAGGTGCGCCTTTTTCGCGGCGAAGCTTCAGGGGAACGCTCCGAATGGTGCGCACGTTCGCGGTGACATTTTCCCCGACAACGCCGTCGCCGCGCGTGGAAGCAACTCGGAGTTCACCGTGTTCGTACACCAGTTCGACGCCAAGGCCGTCGAGCTTGGGTTCGGCAACGTACACCACTGGGCCCGAGAGCCCCAGTGCCTTGCGCACTCGTTCGTCGAACTCGCGAAACTCCGCCTCGGACATCGCGTTCCACAGAGAAAGCATCGGTACGGTGTGCCGCACCGGTTCGAACTTTTCCGCCGGTGGGGCCCCGACGCGTTGCGTGGGAGAGTTGGGGTCGAAAAACTCTGGGTGCGCTTGCTCCAGTTCTTGGAGCCGTCGGAACATGCGGTCGTACTCGGCATCGGAAATCACCGGAGAGTCGAGCACGTAGTAGCGGTAGTTGTGGTACTCGATTTCCTTCCGCAAACGTTCGATTTCTTCTCGAATTTTCTCCTTGTCCCCCTTGGAGCTCATGCTTCGCTCGCTTACCCGAAATAGCCTGATTGGGCTAGACCGTACGGGCTTTGGGATCACGGCTAGGATCGCTTCCGCGAAGCATCGTCCTTTTCGGAGCTGCCCCGATCTCGATCGTCGGAAGGTGCGCCTTCTCTCAGTGCCGGTCGCGCGATCGGCCGAACAGGGCGCAGCCGCGACGCCAATCCACCGCACAAGTTCCGGACGGCGGTTTCCCAAACCACCGCAAGGCTGTGGGGGGGGATGGCCCTCTTTCCTGTTCGCGACGATGAGCGCTGCTTCGTTGTACCCGAAGACGCGCCAAGCAGCGCGGATCCGAGTTGACATTGCCGGTGCGCTTCTAGATGTTGAGAGGCTACTGTGCGCCGATTTCCGAGTGTATTGCCGCGACTTGGGTTTTTGTGGCTGGTGTGCGCTTTCCTGGTTTTGGGGCGCAACGAGGTGGGCGGACAAGGGGTGTGTCTTGGCGACTTGGATGGCGACAGCGTGGTGACCCTTTACGACTTGGAGCTTCTTCACCAGCTCCTATTCGACAACGAGCTCGCGCTGCTGCTCGCCGCCGTTGCCGATGTGAATCGAGACGGCGTGCTGACCACGGCCGATGTGGCGGCTCTCGCAGCTCGGGTAGGAAGAAGCTGCGCTGGAGCCACGCCGACTCCGCGGGCGAGTTACACGCCGACGCCCACACCAAGTCGAGCTGTGCCGACGGGAAGTCCGGCCACACCAACCCGGACGGCTACTGCGACGGTTACGTTCACTCCTACTCGTACCTTTACGTTTACGCCGACGCCCACGCCAACGGCGGTATGCACGGTTCGAGCGCTCACCCCTGGGGCGGTCGTGGACGGCGCACTTTCGTCGAGTGATTGCCCGCGCCTCCTCGCCGGTACACAGCGCTTGGTGGATGTGTACGAAGTCACTGCGCCTGCTGGATCGGCCTTGAAGGTGGAGTTGTCGAACTTGGGCACGGGATTCACTGCGCCGTGGGTGGCGGTGATCGACCGCAATGGCCAGTTTGGCTTTGGTCACGGCCGCCCACCTTTGCAATGGGCGGTGAGCGGGGAGCAGCCGTATCTCGTGTACGTCACTTCGGATCCGGGACAACCCCAGCAATTTGGCAATTATCGTCTGACGGTGACGACGCGTCCCTGTCCGACACCCAGAACGATCAATTTGGCGTCCGGGTTTAGCTTGTCCAATTTGCGCTTGAGTGCCTCGGATTGCCCAGATCCGTCGATCTTGGGGACGGACGGAACGTTCGAACCCGTGCATGCGTACTCGTTGCAAGTGACAACGGTTCCCACCCAAGTCGACATTGTCATGCGGCAGTTAATCGAGGACGATCCACTGGACCCGACATTTGTCTTGCTCGGGCCTGACGGCGTAGAGGTCGTCCCGTCGGATCAAGTGGACGACGCGGCTGGTGGCCCCTTGGGGGTGGACGCTGGTGCGCGTTTCCTCGCCGTTCGCCCGGGGACGTACACGTTGCTCGTTGGTGGCGGACAAGGAAGGTATTCGATTATCGTTACCTCGCCGCGTTGCCCGGCTACGACACTACCAGCACTGCCAGCAGATCGCCCGCTCGTGTGCTCGGGGCAAGCTGGCCCCGGCTGCCAAGGGACGCTCTATGGCAGCCGGGCAAGCGGTACGTGTGGTGCGCCTCTGCCTGTGTTTTCGGATGAAGAAGCTCCCGCAGCGAACGCTGGAGCCAATTTGTACACACTCACGGCAAACCCTGGAGACTTTTTGAGTGTCGGTGTGGAAGTGGATGGAGACGACGCCTACGCGATGGTGCTTGGTCCGAGCGCTCTCGGGAATCCGATCGTAGCGTACGATTCATCGATCCTGTCCGGATTCTCCACCACGCAGCTTGGAGCCACCCTGGTGCGAGCCGGCACGTACACGTTGGTTCTAGGGAACACGACTGCCTTGAGTCCTCCGGATCCCACGGTCGGCGACCCGGGCGACGTGTTGGCGTACCGCTTTTACGCGCAAAAGTGCGGCGTGAGCGGGGTACTGCAACCGGGGGCCACACAGGGCTTGCAGTCGGCATTTCGGGTGACCGATTGCCTGGGCCCAGGGCTCACGCCCCACCGTAACTATGTCGTACCGGGGCAGGCCGGCCAGTTTGTCATGGTCGAGATGCAATCCGACGGCAGCTTCGATCCCGCGCTGCGGCTCTGGGCTCCGGACGGCTCGGTGACGGAAAACGATGACGATCCGTTTGGCAACAATCTCACGGCGCGTGTAGCGCGAGTGCTGCCTGAGGACGCGAACTACTTTGTGGAAGCGTATGCTTCGCCCCAGGACGGGGAGTTCGACCCCTCTCTCTCGGCTGCATTCCGATTACAAGCGCGTAGCTGCGGAACGAGACCGATTAGTCCAGGAATTCTCACCGGCGTACTGGACGCCCAAGACTGCGCCTTTTCGTCGGGCCAGCGTTACGAGGTGTGGACGTTCGACGGTGGGCAGACCGGAGTGGCGAGCTTTTCGGCGAGCGACGGCGTTTGCTTGCAGGCCTTGCTTCCTTCGGGGCAAGCCATACCTGCCTTCGGCTGCGCGACCGGACTACTCGAGGTTCCGATGGTCGAGGCAGGCGTTTACGCCATGATCGTGGCTTCCGTGCTGGGGGAGCCGCCGGGCGGCTATGCGGTCTCTTATCGGCGATGCAACATTGCCGCGAGCGCCTCCTACGCCCAACGCTTGTCAGGTTCGCTTACGGCGACCAGTTGCCAAGCGGGTGATGGCGTGCGGGCCGACTGGTACTGGCTCTCGGCGGGGGAGAACCTTTTGCGCTTCAATCAGGGAATTGGTGGCGCGGTCGAGAGCGGGTTTCGTGTCATCACTGGGGTGACCGATTTGAACGGCACGACGGAGCGCGACCGAATCTTTTTCGCTGATCCAGAGACAATGCTCAGGGCTTCAGGGGGGAGAAGGGGCGCGTTGTTGCGAGTGCGTTCGGTAGGTGCGTCAGGCGGGTACGTCGTTCAGGTGGACGCGGCAAGCCGTCGCGAATAATGGCCGGCGGGTAATCGCAGTGGCTTTGCGAAGAACGCCCGGCGGACAGCGGCTTTTCCCCTTGGGAAATTTCCGCTGCACGGCTTGACCGCTCGTTTTCCGGTGGTGTATGCACCCGGCGCGGAGGTTGGATTGCGGGGAACGGTGCACAAGCTGGGTTGGGGTTGGGTCGCGTTCGTAGCTAGCGCATGGTGCGCTCTACTTGCCACCGGCTGTGGCGGCGGCGGGCAGGACGTGGAAGGCGGCAGCCTCCAACTTCGCACCGTGTGGGAGAACGCGATGCAGCCGCGCAGCTCGCGTTACCTGCCGCGCTCCTTCGAAGGAGAGACGCAACTGCCGCCGAGCGCGGGTACCGTGGAGGTCCGGGTGGGTACGCGTTCCCAAGTCGTCGATCCCACTGCGACACGCTCGGTTCTGTTTCGACAACTGCAACCGGGGCCGGTGAATGTCGAGGTTCTCGCGTGGGACGTTCCCTTTGCCCAGAGGGAACGCATCGTTCAAAGCAGTTTGCCGCCGTCTTTCGTTGGTCGTACGCAGGTCACGGTCGAGGCGGGGCGCACGGTTACGGCAGAGGTACAGATGCTCGCCCAACCCTTCGTAACCGATTTCGAGCCATTGCCGGGCGCAACCGGTGTTTCGCGTCTCACCCCCGTGCGTTTTCTAATTGCGACCGCTGCGGGAGCGCTGGACATCAGCAGCGTGGAAATTTCTGTCGGTGGCCGGCAGTGGGTTCAAGGGGGAGTCGCTCTTCCCGAAGCCGACTTGAATGCGTGTGACGACGCAGCGGGAGAACCCGACTTTTTCTGTAGCGCAGAAGGATCCAAACGGCTTGCTGGTGTGTTGTTCGAGTTTGTTCCCGACGTTCCTTTTGGCGCGGAAGAGCGCATTGCGGTCGTGGTTCGTGCCCGTTCCTTGAACTATCCCGAGCGCGCGCTGAACTATTCGTATTCCTTCGAGACAGGCGTATTCCTGCCTTCCCCAACTTCTACCGCAACGGCCACGTTATCGCCGAGTCCTACGACCCCGCCGTCTGCGACTTCGACTGCCACGAGGACTCTGTCCGCAACGCCAACCGCCTCTCCGTCCCACAGCGCGACTCCTGTCGCCACAGAGACGCCATCCACCGCCCCGACGGCTACGGTTACGGAGACCGCTACACCGACACCGACGGACACGGACACTCCCACGCCGACACCGACGGAAACGCAAACTCCCACTCCCACAGAGAGCGCCACGCCAACCGCGACCGAAACGGCGAGCCCCTCACCGACCGAGACACCAACCGAGACGCCAACGGAAACACCAAGTCCTACGCCGACAGAGACTGCAACTGCGACGGGAACCGCGACGAGCACTCCAACGGCAACGGAGACCTTGACCCCGACCGCAACCCCGACTCCGACAGATACTCACTCCCCGACAGCTACCGCTACGGTCACGGAAACGCCGACTGAAACTGCCACGCCCACGGTGACAGATACCCCGTCTGTAACGCCAACTTTTACAGAGTCGCCAACACCGACGGCCACGCCAACGGTAACGGATACGCCAACGGAAACGCCAACTCCGAGCGTGACCCCGACTCCGACGGAAACCGGCACGCCGACCGAGACATCGACTCCTACCGAAACGCCTACCGTAACGCCGACAGCGACCGAAACGCCGACTCCGTCGCCATCCGCCACCGCGACAGAAACGGCGACCCCGACAACGACGCCCACGGAAACTCATACCCCAACCGCAACGGAGACGCCGACTTTTACTGTGACCCCAACGGCCACGTTCACGGATACTCCCTCACCGACGCCGACGGATACAGCCACGCCTACCGCAACCCCGTCGGCAACGCCGACGTTCACTGAGTCTCCGACGGCCACGCCGACGGCCACGACCACATTTACCCCCACCGCAACGCCGACCGATACTCCGACCAATACGCCCACGGACACACCGACCTTCACGGCGACGCCTACGAGCACGCCAACGCTCACATCCACAGCCACGCCGACGGCCACGCCGACGGCAACGCCTACAGCGACCACCGTTCCGTTGGTGTTCGTGAGCAACTCTGCCTCGAACACGGTATCGCTGATCAATGCGGCGGACTTTGCTGTGGTTGGCACCACCACGGTAGGTTCCGGGCCCTTTGGTGTTGCGGTCGAACCGAGCGGGGCGCACGCGTACATCACCAATTATTTCAGCGCTGAACTGTCCGTGCTCGATGGCAACACCGGGAGTCTCGTGCGCACGATCCCATTGGGCGCCGGACTCCGACCGCTTGGCGTTGCGGTTACGCCCGACGGCGGAAAAGTGCTGGTGGCAATTCAATTGCCAGCCACGTTGCGGCGCTTAGCAGTGTATGACGTGCCCGCGGACACCCTGCGAGAGATCACGGTGGGCAACAGTCCTACGGGGGTTGCGGTTCATCCGGGAGGATCCCTTGCGTACGTTACCAACCAGTTGAGCAACACGGTCTCGATCGTCGACACGGTCAACGAGAGCGTCTTGGGGACCCTTGCCGGATTTAACCAGCCCTTTGCCGTAGCCGTGAACGCGGCCGGGACACGGTTGTACGTGACCAGCGTTGGGGACAATACCGTCAGGGAGATCGACACGACGTCTTTGGAGACGGTGTGGACTTACAACGTTCTTGCTCGGCCGTTCGGTGTGGCTGTGCGGCCGCAGGGGGACCGCGTGTATGTTTCGAACATCGACAACAGGCGCGTATCGATTCTCGATACATCTTCCCGTACGGTGAGCACCGTGACCGTGGGCAGGAGCCCGTGGGGAGTTGCCGTGGACCCCTCTGGACAGCGGCTATTTGTTGCGAACTTCGAGGACAACACCGTTTCCGTGGTGGATGCGCTTGCCGGCAACGTGTTGCAAACCATCCCTGTCCAACAGTCTCCCGTGGCGTTCGGGGTGTTCATGCGCCCGGGCACGGCGCCGTAGGAGAGAAACCATGGTGCGGTGGAGGAGAGCGTTGCGCATGGCGTGGCTCTGGGGTGTTTTGCTGGCGTGGATACTTGCCAGCAGTGCTGCGCGTGCGGATGTCGTTTCGCAAGTTGCGTATGCCCGTGGATTGGTGGCCTTCCACCAAGCGCAATGGAACGAAGCCATTGCAGCGTTCGATGAGGCTTTAGGGGCTGACCCGCAAGACGCCCGCGCCCGTTACTACCGCGGACTTGCCCGAGCTCGTGTCGGTGACACTGGAGGCGCAGTGGAAGACATCGAGGCGGCCCTCCGGTTGCAACCCGATTTGCCTCACGCCTGGCTTGATTTGGGAATTGCGTACCTCAGCGCGGGGCGACTGGCGGATGCGCGTACCGCGCTCGAGCGCGCCGTGGAGCGAGGGCACGAGCGGCACGTTGCCGAATTTTTCCTCGGGTTGGTCTTGTACCGTCTGGGCGAGCGCGATCGAGCCGCGACACTCTTACAACAAGCGCAGGCAGACCCCGAGGTGCGGCTTCCTGCGGCCTACTACACTGGATTGATTGCGGTTCAGCAAGGGGCGCCGGAGCGTGCCCGCTCGCTGTTGGAAGGGGTGGCGCGGGAAGTGCCGAATACAGAAATAGGTGTCGCAGCAGCTCGTTACCTCAGCGGCGGAGAAGTGTCTGAACCGCAGGTGCGGCAATGGAGGCTCCACGGGCGCGTTGGCTTCGAGTACGATACGAACGTGACCCTTGGCCCGAGCAGTGTGACCATTGCGACGCCCCGCGACATTACGGAACAGTCCGACGGGCGCATCGTGGTC
>Ga0101943_1002303_pt1 | contig 12329 bp, 12 predicted proteins | sample DewCreD2012metaG_5_FD_75244 | JGI IMG/M metagenome (GOLD analysis project Ga0101943, IMG submission 75244) | Hot spring sediment bacterial and archeal communities from British Columbia, Canada, to study Microbial Dark Matter (Phase II) - Dewar... ... | reverse complement strand
CGTAGGCTCAATCGGGACTACGAGTTCCTGCCCGAAACCTCAGAAACCTTTATCTACACGGCGATGATCCGACTTATGGTCAGAAGATTGGCTTCCTAGACGGTTTTAAGACAGTCTCTTAACATTCTTGTGCACCAGCGAGTTCTTGGATCGGGTAAAACCCCCCGGTAGATTTCAAGGTAATGGGAGAAGGGACGGTCCGGATTGAGCCGAACAATAGGCTTACCTAAATAAGCCTCAATTTTGTCGAGGTATTCATAAGTTTCTGGTAATTCCTCCCCAGTATCCATAAACACATATTCCATTTCAGGAACTTTGTCTCTCATATAGACAGCCAAAGCAGTGCTGTCCTTGCCGCCTGACAACGAAAGAATATGCCGAACGGGCTTCTGATCCATGTGTACCTCTTTTCCGGATTATATCTTGCTTCATTGGCTAGCAAAGGTAAACAACCAGAGGCATTCAGTGGATGACGAGTTCTATAGGTTCTGAAGGAGCTTGGCAAGGGCTGCACGCAACACGTGCGGTGGCACACTTGCATCAAAGCTCTTGCGAATCTTCTCGGCTACCTCGTCACTCTTCGCTTCGTCCTCCGGGGTCAGCACCCCAAGGTAATGAACTGCCTGCACAAAGCGTTCACCAAAGGAGGCTGCGTGCTCTGGAAAACGCTCCATGTCGGTGTCCGTCCAGCTCTTAGGCGGGCGGCTAGCGACGAGTGCCAAGACGCCCTCGAGCACCGTTTGCTCATCACCGGGCGCGTTAAGCCTGTTGATGAAGGGGACAAGGGAGCTATGCAGCGGTTTGCCTGCCAACTTTTTGGCTTGCTCGCGCAGCCGTGCCCACCCCTCTTCACCTGAAGGTAACTGGCAGGCAGCTAGCAGGATATCGCGGGCCTTATCAATCTGGGTAGGGGTAAAAGCTCCCCAGACTTGCAGGGCTGAATTCAGCTTGGTGAAGAAGGTTTCGATACGACGTGGGTCGACGTGTTCGCTGTCGCTGAAAGGCTTAAGGCCCAACGCAACTGGGAGATCGATGAATAACAGTCGCTCAGGCGACTTGGCGTTGTTGAAAGCCTCACGAAGCTCGAGCACCTCTTCCGGGAGCCTCTGGGTGCGCCACGCCGAGTCCGGCACCGACCGTACCATCCGAACCAAAGCACGCACTACCGGAACGAGGGCCGCTTTGACCTTCAGGCCCTTGGCTATGCGCTCCACGACCGCCTTACGCTCCCCCTGAATCCTGCTCCCACCAACCGCAAACAGTTCGGGACGACGCATCAGCACCTCGAAATCGGCAGAGGCGGGCGCAGGAATAAAGATCCCTTCGCGGTAGAGGCTAGTCTCGTCAGGGTACGCCAGGAGGAAGGCGGCAAGCAGTACTGGGAGAACACCCTGCATCACTCCGTAAGGCGGTGCGGCGAGTTCGCTGAAAAGCTCGTCCACCGGATAGGGTTCTGCTATCGCTCCGAAAACACGATCGTGCATGCGGTTCCAGGTAGCACACAGGTTGCGCGGATCGCGTTGCGGGTGCGGTTCGGCAAACCGCCAAATCCCCGCTTCATGCCGGTGTAGACCGGTCGCAAGGAGCACCGATTCGTACATGCTTCGCTCCGGCGGATAGCCCTCCATTCCTAGCAACGGGTCAGAGGGATGTGTCAGCATCCGCTCGACCAGGTTGCGGCGGGCGGCGGCGGCAGCCGAGGATAGCGAGCGACGGTTGATCAGTTCGTTCTTGATACGGGGCGAGTGCGGATAGAGGCGGTCCATTACCCTCGAGAGCAGTTGGGCGACAGCATTGGGCGTGCTCACGTTCTGAACCTCACCCTGGTAGTACCAGATGGCACCAGAACCCTTCGGCTCCGGCCGCGGATCGAACAAAACCTCTACTGCACGGCCGAGGCCCTGCTCGACCAGGGTTATGCGCTCAGACAGCTCCTTTCGAGCTACCCTGTCATCACGCAGAGCGGGGGTATTGTCCCAAACCCAGCGTAACGCCCTCAGCTCGGCTGCCGCCTCCCGCAGCGTTCCGATCTGCTGGGGCAGCACCACCACCACATGGTCGAGCCCTGCGACAGTTGGTGATAGGGCCCAGCTTTCGAAGGCCTCCGCCTGCTCAAGGCTAGCAGGAAGGCAACAAACCAAAACCCCATCTACGCCCTCGCTCGGGCGTGGGGGGGCCTCGAGCGGAGTGTCTAGATAGTGCACTTCGAAGAAGCGCAAAGCCCCAACCTCGTAACTATGCCGCCGAGCAACGACCGGGTTGTGAGGTAGGTACCGCTGGAGACTCTCAGCCAGCCCTTGTCCCGAGGTCTTGCGACGACCCCGCTCCAACTCGGCCTCAAGGTCAACGTCACTGCCTTCCCAGACCCTGTAAGTGTTGTTGTATAGACGGAAGGTAAGCAGGGAACGTGTCCTTAGGCTATCAAGGGCCGCCATAACCGCTTGATCACGGGTCGTGTCCGCCAGGGCCAGCGTTATCAGGTCCTGGCTCGCGGATAGTGGACTAACGTCCCCGAGAATCCCCAGCAGTCCTGTGGTTTTAAGTGTGTCGACCTCGAGGGAAGATAAATCCGGTGTACGCTCCAGCGCGTCGGCGACCTCCAGCCAGCGACGCGCGAAGGCTTGGCGCAACAGGCCGCCCCCGAGGTTTGCCAGGAAGTAGTCAAACAGGTTGGGTAAGCGCACCAGGCGGCCTGGCATGTTCTGCACCATATCCTGGACACCGAAAGGCTCCTGGCTTAACAAGTAGGCGAACAGTGAGCGCTCGTTCTGGGCGAAGCGTCGGAAGAGGTAGGGCAAGGCCACAAGAACTGTGGGATGCAGTGGGTAGGCTCCCGATGCCAAAGTTACGAACTCCTCGGGCGTAAGGCCGCGAGGTGCGTACCCAGCGTCTACCATGGCTTGAGCTACCGTAGCGAGGTGGTCTAGTCCCCCACTCTCCCCAAGCTCCAAGGAGGCTGTAGCTTGCGCAGCCAACCGAATTTGCTGCTCGGCGGGTTCGAGGAAGGCGATGTCGCTAAAGCGACCCTGTACCTTCGCCCATTCCTTGCGGGCGGCAAGGTCGAGGTGCTCACCGTACTGTTCGAAAGCCTGGTGCAGGACTCCGACAAGAAGGAAGGGTTGCTCGCCGCTACGGCTGGCGGCTTCTGCGAGCTCTTGGAGCAAGTAAATATCTTCGCCAGGGTGGCGTGCAGCGTACTCTAGGGTCTTACCTAGTTCGTCAAGCACAAGCAGGACACCCTGCCGCCCCTGCTTCATGGTGAGGTCGCGCAACGCCTCCATGTGCTCGAGGACGTTGCGGGTGTCGGTGATCTTGGCTTGAAGGTCGGCCTCGAGCTGCCGGGCCAGCGCCCGCGCCGCCGAGCCAGGGATTCGAGCGACGGCTTGTAGAAGTCCTTCTTGAAGGGTTAGCGCTAATGGGGCACGTCGCAAGGTTAGCGCGACGGGCATGAGACCAGACGGCAGGCCTGCGCCAAACCGTTCCGCCAAGAGTGGGTCGTGTTCGCGGAGGAGTCTGGATGCCAGGTTCTCCCGAGCTAGAGGAGCCTTAAGGAGGTGAGCAAGGAACAGTGCGAAAGCTGATTTACCGCTCCCGTAGGGACCGGTCAACGTAAAGGCCCGCTCCGTCCCCATGGGTTGGATTCCCTCTTCTACCCTCGCGAGCACCTGTCGAACCTGGGGCGTAAGAGTATAGCCAACGAGCGCCTCTGGGTCGTCGAAGTCGCGCTCGATACGGACTGAACGGAAAAAACGACGGGCTTTGCTGGAGAGGCGCTCGGATAGCAACTCCGACCGGGTCATGCACGCCCCCCGTAGTAGCGGTGTAACAGGCTGATGGGCTCAAGTTCCCGCCGTCGGTAAAGCTGCTTCAGACCGGCCGTATCATCAAGCTCTAAGGCCCCGGCGCTGATCTCCTCTAGGGCTTCGAGGTATTCGACGAGGGAGTTCTCGTCAAGCTTGAAGACCTGACCCGGGCTACCTACTCCGTACAAGCAGTCAGCGAACGCCATGCTGTTACGTCCCTGGCGGACACGGTTCATGTACTCCAGCAGGGTGTACCCAACCACCTCGGCAGGTAAGGTAGGCTTGGGCCCTACAGCGAAGCGATATCCCTCGCCGTCCCTGAGCGGCGAAAGCAACCCGAGCTCAGCTAGGGGGCAGTCGAACGAGTCTTCCAGGAGGCTTTTTTCCGACCCCTTAGAAGCCAGGTAGCTCCGGATAAAGCAGTCGACATCACGGCTGAGGCTTGATTCTTTCACCCGTAATTCATGGCGCTCCTTGATTTCGACCAGAAAACCGAGGAGTTGGCGCTTGGTGAAGTCAGGGCTTGTAAGGTGGGTGAATGCCAAGTGCCACACCGCGGCACGCGCAGGGTTGTTGACCAAGTACCAGTGTACTAGCCAGAGTGAGGCCGGGTCCTCTAGATAGGGATCCCATTCTTCAAGCACAAATGAGCCGATGGAAGAAACCTTGAGGCCGCGGCCGGGTCCCTCTCGGAGCACCTGCGTTGCTAAGCCCCAATGGCGGATACTCTGAACCATGTTTTTGCCAACGCCTAGAATCACTATGGCCTTGTCGCTGCTCAGGAGATACGGGTCTTCCCGCACTGCATCTACAGCTTTCTTAAGCCAGCCGTAGCGGAAGGGAAATGTCTCATGACCAGCAAAACCAAGGCGCTCAGACATCTGATAGGTGGAGGGGAATACCCCTTGAAAAGCAGTCATAGTTCGCTCCAAGTCTATCGCAAAGCGAGGGCTTCTACCCTTACGGACGCAGCATAAGCAGGTAATGTTGGGCACCTTACCTCTTGAGCCACTTCCACTATGGCAAAAGCACCTGGAGGGCAAGCCTCCGCAGGTCAAACCAGCTTCCTTGCTGCTGCAGCCCCTCAAGCCTTCTCCCGCCCTCCGACACGGGAAGGCAGACGCGGAAGCGCAGGAGGCGTTCAAAAAAACTCCTCGCCGAAGTCCGGGAGGCGAGGGCCGAGGGGCAGAGGGTGAGGCTTGTGGCCTACGACGAGCACCGCCTCTTGGGGATTGGGGGATTAGGACCCTGAGGCCGGTAGTAGAGGGTGCTCCGGGGCACCCCCGGGACCCGAGAGAAGAGGCGGAGGGGGCAGGCCTCTTTTAGCGCCATCGCCAGCGCCCGCCTTTCCTATGCCGGTAGAGTCCCGAGGATTTTTTTAGGATCTCCAGCTCCAAGGCTAACTGGCTGGCCAGGCGCTCCAGCTCGCGGATGCGGGCCTCTTGTTCTGCGCACCCGGAGGCGAAGGCGGCGGGGGCGTTCTCCAAGAACTCCCGCTGACACCGGTAGTCGCTTTCCCGTCAGGGAAACACCTATTGGAGAGATTCCGCCACCCCATGAGCCCGGCAGGCTTCGTCCACGGTCCTTTGACCGGACAAGACCTCCAGCACGATCTTTGCCTTTTCCTTCGCTGACCCCTTGCGCATCTTGCTACCCCTTCAGGCTACCCCCTTGGTCTCTCTTGGGGTGGTCCAAATTTAGGGCAGCACTTAAAAGTCGCTCCGGTTTCCAAGAAAGCCATCGAAGAAACTGTCTCTGTTTCCAGGGTGTAGACCGAACTAGAAACACCCTGGAAACAGGTCCTAGCAAGGAAAATCAAAGGGGTGCTTCGGTGGAAACTGTCACACAGGAGACAGACCCCTATCGTTTCGCCTCTTCCTCCGAAGGAGGAAACCGGAAACATAAACTCCTGGGAAAGAATCCTGGTAACCCTGCTAGAGGCATGTACCCTCGAGGACTCCCGTGTTTCCTATTTCCGTTTTCTGCCCCTTGTCTCCTGTTCCCTCAGTCTCGGTTTCCGTGTTTCCTGTTTCCGTCCACGGTCTACTGTTTCCTGTTTCCTCTGTTCAGCGTCCACTGTTTCCAGTTGTTTCCATCGTCCAGCGTCTACTGTCCACGGTCTACTGTTTCCGGTGTCCACCCTTCGTGGACACCCTCTGTTTATTCTGTCCTGGACGGGTTTTCCACAGTCCACAGTGATGCCAATAAACCCGCCAGTCCTGGCGGGGTGCGGGCTCGTTCTACGGGGCTTTACGGTTGGGTGTCCACAGTCCCCTGTTTCCTCTGTCCACGGTGTACACAGTTCATGGTTTCCTCTCCCCCCGTTCACCGTCCACTGTCTCAGGTTCTGTGTCCACGGTTTCCAAACCGTCACTTGTTCTTTTCCTTCTCCTCTTTCTCCATCCTCTTTCTCCAGCGCTCCCACTTCAGATCCCAGACCGAGCGCTTGGGGGTGTCTCCGGGTGTTTCCTCGGGTGTCTCCTCGGATGTTTCCACAGGCTCCGGGGTAGACACCCCCTGGGACTGTAGATCGCGGGCGGCCAGGGTGGCCTGGAGGAGCCGGGGTGGACGCAGGTGCTTGCGAATGTCGGCATCCTGGCGGGCGATCTGATCCATCTGGGCGCCGTAGAGGACGAGGCGAATCTGATCAATTTCCGAGCGCAGGATGTCCACCTCCTCCCTGAGGTAGCCCACCAGGGCCAGGAGGGGGTCGAGGGATTCGGCCTGCTCCAAAAGCCGCTCAAAGGCTTTGTACATTCGGTCGCGGTCGTCGGTAGTGAGAACCAGACCCCCTTTGAGCAGGATAAAGGCGCTCTCGTAAGAAGCCGCCCGGCCCGAGGCCAGCAGATCCCGCGCCTCGCGGATGCGGTCGGCGGCCTCGGAAGGAACCCGAATCTCCCGGTCATAGCGGGGCAGCCGCCCGTAGACCCGCTCGTAGGCGTGGACGATATTGTACGTGGCCCGTGGTCCGACCTTCAGAAGAGCGGCTAGCGAGGGGATATTCATTCCTTTCTTACTGGAATCTTGGTAAGGTGAAGCGAATACTTCCATTAGAGAATAATTAGAGAGCTTTAAGCCCGATAGAAACAGGGAAGAAAGAAGAGAATATGACTATGTTGAAGCAATTGAAGAAGATGAGCATGACTGGAACGTGCTACTGGACAAGATAAGTGATTTTTGTACCCCCCTCTTCGTTCTTCAACTTCCGTCAGAACCTCCCTCTTTTCTCCCCTCCACGCCGGGGTGTTCAACGACTTCACTCGAGCCACCCCTACGACAAGACGTGTTTGCCCTCCGGGCAAAGCAGCGAGGCCCGACGGCCCCCTCGAGCCTGAACTCGAGCTAGCCCATTCCTGGGTAAGAAGGGGGGCCTGACGGCCCAGGGGGAGGATGAAGGAGGCCAACAGTTCCCCTGTACCGTTAGCCCTCGAACCCCGCCCGCAGCCGCGCCGCCAGCGCAGCCGCCTTGCGCGGGGCGGAGTGGGCCAGCAACTCGCGGTAGAAGGCTTCAGCCTCCAGGCGCCCCTCGTCAAGGGCCTCGAACAGCAGCTCGAAATCACGCGGGGTGAAATGGCGCTTGAAGACCATCCCACACACCGTCTTGAGGTGGCTCATGCGTTCTTCGGAGGACATAGCCTTCCACGCAGCCAGCGCTTCGGCCTCCCCCTCGCCAGCTTCCTGCGCGGCAGCGCGGCCCCGGGCGGCAGGTCTGGCCTGCCTGGATGCGAAGCCCTCGGGATTGGCGTATTTGCCCTGGGTATCCCTGATCACGTCCACCAAAAAGCCCGGGCGGTTGCGCGGCCGGTAGCCCTGCTCGAGGATCGCGGTGTACAGGGCCACCCGGGCGCGCAGGTGCTCGAGGTCATACTCGCGGGCGTAGCGCTGAGCCACCGAAAGCGACAGCCCCTGCGCGAGTAGCAGCTCCACCCCGGCCGGATCCGGCACCTGGGCCAGGGGGGCGAAGTGGTAGCGGATGCGCTGGTTCTTGCCCCGACCCACGTACTCCACGGCTTCAAGATAACCGTGCTGGATGAGCTCCTCGTGCGCGCCTTGCAGCGTGCGGCGGATCTTCTCCGGCCGCTTGTCGAGAATTTTACACACGTCAGCCCACTCGAGGAGCCCTACCTCGAAAGTGCGCACCGCCGTCCCCCCCTCGGCAAAGCGGCGCCCGTCGAGCAGTCGGTAGAGACCGCGGGTAGGGGGCCGCTTGAGGCTGGCCAAAAGCTCGAGGTCCAGCGGCTTGATATAGCGGGCTCTCACGCTGGCGGCGATCTCCTTACCCAGTTCGATCTTGAGCACGGTCTTGTTGTCGAGGCCCTCTCCCATCCCGGTAGCGTAGACCTTCTCAAGGTAGCGGAACTGCTTGCTCTCCCACCGCCCATCCTCCCGCCAGGCCTCGCGGGCGGTATAGGTGGTGTGGGTCAGTCGCCCGAGGCTGCGCTCCAGGGCCTTGTAGTAGTAGCCGCTGGTGTCGAGACCCATCAGCTTGAGCAACTGGTACGCCGTGGTCACAATAACCCCGTCGGCCGGGCAGCCGAAGCGCTGGTAGAGCACCAGCACCGCAAGGCTGACGTCGTTGTCCAGACCGTGCGGTACCCCGCCGTAATCGGGGTTGGCGCGGCAGGTGATCGACGCCCGGCGACCCTGGAGGTCAAACTCGAGATCCCAGCGGGTAAAACCCTCCGGAATACGCTCTTGCACGCTGATCAGGCCGAGAAAGGCGATGTTGCCTTCGTCGATATGAGAGGTTATCTCACGTTCACGTCGAGCAAGCAGCGAATCACTGGTCATCTAGACTGAAGTTTACCGCACCGCCGCGGCGGCCCTGTTGTTGTTTTAAGTTCTTTAAAAAGAATTAAAAAATTGATTGTCAACAACAGGGAGGGGAGTCGCGTGCGTGCTGGAGGGCTAAATCCTAACTTTTCCACCCAACTCTTCCGATAGTTTCACCCAACTCTTCCGATAGTTTAAGTCCCGATTCACCCAAGTCTTCCGATACTCCGGGCTCCCAATCACCCAAGTCTTCCGATAGCGATCACCCAAGTATTCCGATAGGGATCCTCCTGCAATCACCCAACTCTTCCGATAGTTTAAGCCCCGAATCACCCAAGTCTTCCGATACTCCGGGCTGCCAATCACCCAAGTATTCCGATAGTCTAGTTTTCGGTTAACTCGCTGCCCTGGAGAGTGAGGTTTGTTCCCTTCAGGACAGCTATACGTCAAGTGCCTCGGAATAAACCACCCAACTCTTCCGATAGGTTCCCCTACCCGAATCACCCAGGTCTTCCGATAGTCTGATCTGAGAGACTGTCTTAAACCGACATTCCGCACTCCTCCCTCCATGCCTTAGGATTTTGGGGTGAGCGCCCAACCTGACCTGAAGGTCTACGACCTGGGCCACCTGGGCCTGGTGGCCAGCGTGCTGGGCAGAATCCGGGTGGGCCCCAGCGCGCAGCAGCTTTCTTGCCCCTGTGCGATAGATGTGGATAGAAAACGGGGGCAAGATGCCCCCTATTTTGCCCGGAGTGCTTTCAGCTCTTCCTTCCCCCAGCCCTCAGCCTCCCGGCTGCGCTTTAGCAGGCTGTCGGGTAGCTGCGGCAGGCGTTCTTTGAGCGCGCTGAAGGCCCGCTCGAGGCTCGCCCGGCGCATTCCCAGGTCGAGGGCTACCCGGCTTCCGAATCGCCAGGCCGCCAGCCAGAAGGCCCAGGCGTTCTCCTGGGTGGGTTCTGCCCGGCAGAGCGGGCCACCCTCCGGGTCTCCGAGCAGCACGGCTTTGTCCGCCAGACCGAGCTGATCCAGATCGGCCCGCCACGCCTCCCACTTTTCCTCGGGGAGCCGCCGGGCCCGCCACAGGTAGAGCGGGGTGTCCGCCAGGTCGAACTGGCGGGCCACCTCCTCCCAGGAAACAGCGGCCCGCACCGCTTCTTCCTGTAAGACACCCTCGATGACCAGGGCGTTTTCCTCCGTCTTCGCTCGTCCTTCCAGAACGCCCTGGGGCCGCTCGCCTTCATAGACGGGCAGCCGCACCGGCCTGGGGGTGGGCAGGCTCGCCTCCACGGTGGCCCGGTCGAGTTCCACCGTAAGACCTCGAGCCAACCACCCCTCGATCTGATCGCTGGTGAGGGTATTCGGAAACACCGCAACGCGCACTATGTTCCTCCTTTTTGGTACTGCTCGGCCTCAGCCCCGCTGATGGGGCGGTCGGGGAAGAGGGGAACCTCCAGAGTGGCTATCTCATCTATTTGCATCTTCCTGCTCCTGTACTTATCGCACCGTAAATGAGCCAGCGATAGAGGGGCATGGGATTGGTGGAGAAGCTACGAACACTGCGAAGCACAGGGGTGGTGAGCTGGTGTAGGAAACCCAGCAGAAGGTTGCGCAAAGCGGCGAGGGACTGGGCAGCTTTGCGGGTGCGACAGGCGTCCTCACCCAGGACGGTATCTCTTTTGTGGTGGAGCCTGTTCTCGATGGCCCAGTGACCCCGCCCGATGCCCCCCAGGCTGGCAGCATTCGCCTGGGCAGGGCTGAGGCTGGTAATAGCCAGGTGGGTTTCCTCGCGGACTTCACCGCTGCGTTTGTGGGTCTGGTGGCGGTGGATTTCGACCATCTGTTGCAGACCAGGAAAGGCCAGCGCAGGCTCAGGTGGGATTTGCGCGGTGGTACGAACCCGCCAAACCCACAGTGCGCCGCTACGTACCTGATGGTAGCAGTACATATCGTCCGGCGGGTACTGCAGCAGGTGCGCTGCCCAATCCTTCAGCTCGGCCTGATTGTCCTTGAGATGGAGGAAGTAGTGCCCCCTTTTTGCAAGACGACCTGGGCCGTCTGGGCCTCCGTATGGGCCGCGTCCCCGGTCAGCACCCAGGGAATCTTGGCCTTGGCCAGATCAGCCCCCACCTCCATCATCAAGCCACGACCCGCCGCCGCTTCATCTCCGGCCGCTTTGCTCTGCAACAGGCTCAGCCCCAACCGGCTCAGATAAGCAAAGACCAGTACGATGGCTTTATCCCCTACGCCACCCCGCGCGCTACCCTTGAGGTGTTTGCCATCCAGGCTGACCTCCAGCAGTCCCCCTTCCTGGTGTTGACCCAGGGCGTGCAGCACATCCGTGGCCCATAGCTGCAGGGCCACCACTTGCTGCTCCAGGGCCCACATGAAGCGGTAGATGGTGGCCTGGGCCGGCAGGGCCGTACCGGTTTTTCTTCTGCCAAACCCCAGGGCCAACAGCCAGTCCCGCTGATCCTCTATCCACTTGGTGAACAGGCCCGCCAGGGCTCTGTCCCGAAGGGGATCGTCCACTGGGCGATGGCCAGCACGTTGGTGCGTCCGCTGCCCAGGGCCATCAGCACCAGCATGAACAGCATGCGCCAGTCGTAGGTGGTGTTGTGGGCCCGCAGGTCAGGTACTTGCATCAGGTATGGAATGGGGCTGGGTATCCTTGGGGTTTCGTTCATACTGCATATGATGAAAGCCTGGCGCGGCAAAAAGGCGAAGGCTCCATCTCCCAGCGTGAGGGCGGGCGCTGGGCAGCGTTTTGCTATTTCAATAACTTCATCAATTGCTCGGGCCGGATAATCCGGGTATTCCCTACTTTTTTGAGGGATAGGACATGCTCTTCATCCAGACTAACCAAATAGTTGGCTTCGCCTTCAGCAGCAATCGCCAGTATCAGGTCATCATCGGGGTCTACCGAAAGGGGCCTGCCCTTGCTGTACGACACCAACTCAGCCTTAGCCTTCAGGGTGTTGATCATCGCTCCAGCTTGAGCAGGGCGAATAATGCCTTTGAACTTGACATAGTGGCTTACCCGGCGCAACTCCGCAAGCTGTGCCTTAGAGGTTAGCAAGGTAAACCGCCCGTTTCGCCATGCCCAGTACACCCGTGCCACGCGGGACGTTGGGGCAATCAGGGTAGCGATGTAGATGTTGGTGTCAAAGACCACCCTCATCGCTTTTTACGGGCTTGTCGTACGGCATCTACCGCTATTTGGACGGCTTGCTCCTCGCTAATCTTGCTGGCTTTGGCCCCAGGTTTACTTACCTCGGCATCCCAATCCGACAGCTGTACGGCCTCATCTAGGATTTTCTCTAGCTCCTTGACCCACCTGCGCCCCTTGACCCGCTTGAAGGCCTCGAGCTTTTTACTGATTGCTTCGGGTAAAGCCGTAGCCATAGCTAGAGGATAGCATGCCCCGTCGCGGCAAAGGCGAAGGCTCCATCTCCAGCGCGGGGGCGGGGGTTCACCCCCATTGCTGAACCTTAAGCCTCGGGAAGTGAACCCGCTGACCTCTTACCTCGACTTCAGTCCAGGGAGGATCTCACGAGGTTGCGGGACTTCCTGGGAAAGGGATTGCAGAATTAATTCTGGTGAACGTACTCGAAGGATTTCTTATGAGGGGCTAGCAAAACGCGTCTGCAATCAGGGCTAGGGTGGGTCGTGTAAGAGACTGTCTTAAAACCGTCTAGGAAGCCAATCTTCTGACCATAAGTCGGATCATCGCCGTGTAGATAAAGGTTTCTGAGGTTT
>Ga0101943_1002302_pt1 | contig 12336 bp, 12 predicted proteins | sample DewCreD2012metaG_5_FD_75244 | JGI IMG/M metagenome (GOLD analysis project Ga0101943, IMG submission 75244) | Hot spring sediment bacterial and archeal communities from British Columbia, Canada, to study Microbial Dark Matter (Phase II) - Dewar... ... | reverse complement strand
GCTGGACGGCGGCGGGCCGCCTCGCCGTATCACGGGCGGCCTCGCGCCCGACTGGTCGCCGGAGGGAACCGCGATCGTGTTCGAGCGACTCGTCGACGGAGCATCGGACGTGTTCGTCTCGGACCCGGCCGGCGACAGGCTCGGGAACCTCACCCGCTCTCCGGCGGACGACCGCGATCCCGACTGGTCGCCGGATGGGGACTCGATCGTGTTCGCGAGCGATAGGGACGGCGATCTCGACCTCTACGTGATGGACGCCGACGGGTCCGACGTGCGGCGTCTCACCGACCAACCCGGCGACGAGCGATGGCCCGAGTGGGCGCCCGACGGAACCGTCATCGCCTACGCTCGGCGTACGCCGACCACGTCCGAGATCTGGCTCGTGAGCGCCTCCGGCGGCCGGCCGACGCGCCTGACGAGCGGTCCCTGGTTCGATACGGCGCCCGCGTGGCGACCGCTCCGAGCCGTCGCCCGGTGAGCCACCCCACCCCGCACGACCGCTGCGGGGATGGGGTTCAGCCTCCCCGGTGCACGAGGAGCTCGCGGAGGGCGCGCAGGGCCCGCCCGCGGTGGCTGATGCGGTGCTTCTCGGCCGGGGCGAGCTCGGCCATCGTGCGCTCCCACCCCTCGGGAACGAACAGCGGGTCGTAGCCGAAGCCGCCGCTCCCCCGCTCGGCGCGCAGGAGCACGCCCTCGCAGACCCCCTCGGCGTGGACCTCACGCCCGTCTGGCCAGACGAGCGCCGCCACGCAGCGGAACCGGGCGGTGCGGCCCGAGCCGGGGATCCCCTTCAGGGCCGAGAGCAGGCGCCGGCGGTTCTCCGCATCGCTCGCCCCGGGCCCCGCGTACCGCGCCGAGCGCGGCCCCGGGGCCCCGCCGAGCGCGTCCACCTCGATCCCCGAGTCGTCGGCGAGCGCCGGCACGCCGAGCGCGGCCGCCACCGCCCGCCCCTTCTCGAGCGCGTTCGCGAGGTAATCCTCGTGGGGCTCGTCCACCTCGGGCCACGGGCCGGGATGGGTCTCGACCGTGATCCACTCGACCGGCCAGTCCGCGCAGATCTCGAGGATCTCGCGCAGCTTGTGCCGGTTCGCGGAGGCGATCGCCAGGCGCTCGGGGAAGGTCATCGCTCGAGCGCGGCGCGCTGCACGCGCGTGAGCTCCGCGATCCCACCGGCCGCGAGGTCCAGGATCGCGTCGAGCGTGTCCCGTCCGAACGGTTCGCCCTCCGCCGTCCCCTGGACCTCGACGAGCCGACCCGAGCCGGTCATCACCACGTTGAAGTCGACCTCGGCGGCGGCGTCCTCCTCGTAGGTGGGGTCCAGCACCGGTCGGCCGCCCACGATCGCGACGGAGACCGCGGCGACCGAGTCCGTGAGCACCCCGGGCGGGACCGTCCCGGCCTCCTCGAGCCGTCGCAGGGCCTGTGCGAGCGCGATCCACCCCGCCGTGATCGAGGCGCACCGGGTCCCGGCGTCGGCGAGGAGCACGTCGCAGTCGACCGTGATGGTGCGCTCGCCGAGCTTCGCGAGGTCGGTGACCGCCCGGAGCGAGCGACCGATCAGCCGCTGGATCTCCTGGGTCCGCCCGCCGGGCCTGCCGCGGCTCACCTCGCGAGGGGTGCGCTCGGTGGTCGCCCGTGGGAGCATCGCGTACTCGGCCGTCACCCACCCCTTGCCGGTCCCGCGCAGCCAGCGCACCGACTCGGCGTCCACCGAGGCCGCGACGAGCACCCGCGTCCGCCCCTGCCGGAACAGCACCGAGCCCTCGGCCCAGTCCTGGTAGCCGAGCTCGTAGCCGATCTCGCGGAGCTCGTCGTCGCGGCGGCCGTCGGGACGCACGATCACCCGCGCACCTCGAGCCGCATCCCCTCGGCGGCGAGCTCGACCGGCCCGCCGAACCCGTCGGCGGCCTGCTCCCGCGAGCGCTCGCGATCGACCGTCGGCCAGATGTGGGTGAGCACGAGCCGCCCGACCCCGGCGCGCGCGGCGTGCTCCCCCGCCTGCCTGGCCGAGAGGTGGAACGGCAGCAGCTCCTCGCCGTCCTGCCACGTGGCCTCCGAGAGGAGCACGTCGGCCCCAGCGGCGAGCGTCTCGATCGCGGCGGTCGGCCCCGTGTCGCCGGTGTAGGCGAGCGTCGCGCCCCCGGCCTCGAGCCGGAAGCCGAGCGCCGGCAGGCCGAGGTGCTCCATGAGGGCGGTCCGCACGCGGAACGGCCCGACCTCGAATCCCTCCCCGGGCTCGAGCTCGTGCCAGTCGAAGGCCTGCCGCATCGCCCGCCGGCTGTCCTCGGAGAGCAGGCCCTCGGCCCTTCCCGCGAAGCGCACCGGCGCGTACAGCGGCAGCCCGGGTGGGCCGAGCGCCCCGTAGTGGCGCGCGTAGAAGGTCGGGTACAGGTCCACGAAGTGGTCGGGGTGCTCGTGACTGATGAGGATCCCGTGGATGTCGGCGATCCCGATGTGGCGCTGGAGGTTCGCGAGCGTGCCGGTCCCCGCGTCCACGTAGAGGTTGAAGCCCTCGTGGCGCACGAGGTAGCCGCTCGTCGCGGCGCCGCCGTTCGGCCAGGTGCCGCTCGCGCCGAGGACCGTCAGCTCCACCGCTCGCCCACCTCCACCCTGCGCACGTGCAGGTCGCCGATCTCGGGTCCCAGGAACCGGGTCGCCAGGCGCTGGAACTGCTCCGGGTCGCCGGTCGAGCAGAACTCGTGCTCCGGCGGCCCGGCGTCCTCGTCGCGGGCGAGCCCCTGCCGCAGCAACGTAGCGTACACGTCCTTCGCGGTCTCCTCCGCCGAGGAGACGAGCACCACCTCCGGCCCCATCTCGAGCTGGAGGAGCCCCGACAGCAGCGGGTAGTGGGTGCAGCCGAGGATCAGCGTGTCCACCCCGGCCGCCTTCAGCGGCGCGAGGTAGGCGGCGGCGGCGCGGCGGAGCTCCTCGGAGGTCGTGTCCCCCCGCTCGACGTGCTCGACGAAGACCGGGCAGGCCGCGGCGTGGAGCTCGGCCTCGGCGCCGACCGCGCGCTGGTAGGCCCCGGTCGCGATCGTCGCCTGCGTGCCGATCACGCCGATCACCCCGTTCCGCGTCGCCCGCAGGGCCGCCCGCACCCCGGGGTTGATGACCCCGATCACGGGGATCCCGTGGGTGGTCGCGATGTCGCCGATGGCCGAGACCTCGATCGAGTTGCACGCGACGACGAGCATCTTCACCCCCCGTCGCACGAGGTACGCGGCGATCTCGAGGGCGTAGCGGCGGATCTCCTCGACCGGCTTCGGTCCGTAGGGGAAGCGCGCCGAGTCCCCCACGTAGACGATCCGCTCCCCGGGGAGCAGGTCGACGATCGACCGGACCACGGTGAGCCCGCCGACCCCGGAGTCGAAGACCCCGATCGGCCGATCGTCACCCACCGGCTACCACCACAGGGAGGCCTCGACGCCCTTCTCGGCCCGCTCGATGTCCGGCGCCCACGCCTGCGTCGACAGGTACTTCCAACCGCCGTCGGCGAGCAGGCACACGATGTCACCCTCGTCGATCTCGCGCGCGATGCGCTGCGCGACGTGGACGACGGCCCCCGAGGAGATCCCCGCGAAGATGCCCTCCTTGGCCGTGAGCTCGCGCGTGGCCCGCAGCGCCTCGGCGGAGCCGACGAGGAACTTCCGGTCGACGACGGTGGGGTCGAAGATCGGCGGGATGAACCCCTCGTCGAGGGAGCGGAGCCCGTACACGAGCTCGCCGAGCTCGGGCTCGGCCGCGACGATCTGCACGTTCGGGTTGTGCCGGTGCAGGGCCCGCCCGTTGCCGGTGAGCGTCCCGCCGGTGCCGAGGCCGGCCACGAAGTGGGTGATCTCGGGCAGGTCCTGGATGATCTCCACCGCCGTGCCCTCCTCGTGCGCGAGGGGGTTGTTCGGGTTCCCGTACTGGAAGGGCATGTAGTAGCGGGGGTCCCGCGCGAGCGCCCGCGCCACCTCGATCGCGCCGTTCGTGCCGCGGTCGCCGGGCGAGTACACGATCTCGGCGCCGAACAGCTCGAGCAGGCGGATCCGCTCCTCGCTCGCGTTGTCCGGGATCACCACGGTCAGCCGGTAGCCCTTGAGCCGGCACACCATCGCGAGCGAGATCCCGGTGTTGCCGGAGGAGGGCTCGAGGACGATCCGGTCCTTGGTCAGCTCACCCGAGGCCTCGGCGGCCTCGATCATGCGCTTGGCGATCCGGTCCTTCGTCGAGCCGGTCGGGTTCGCGCCCTCGAGCTTGGCCCACAGGCGCACGCCGGGCTTCGGCGACATGCGCGGCATGCCGACGAGCGGGGTGTGCCCGATCGAGTCGAGGATGTCCGCGTACCGCACCGGTCCGCATCATCCTCCCGAGCCCCCGCCCGCCACCGCGGGCAGGATGCTCACCGTATCGCCCTCGGAGACGGGGGTCTCGAGCGCCCCGAGGTACCGCACGTCCTCGTCGTTCACGTAGACGTTGATGAACCGGTGGAGGCCCCCGTCCTCGGTGAGGACGTTCTTCGTGATGCCGGGGTACGAGCGCTCGAGGTGCTCCAGCACCTCGCGCAGCGTCGAGCCCTCGGCGCTCACGCGGGCCTCGCCGCCGGCGTGCTTGCGGAGGATCGTCGGGAGCTTCACGGTCACGGACACCGGTCTTCGTCTCTCCTTCGCTCGGGAGCTTGCCTCACGTGCGGCTCGGCAGGCCGCAGAACTGCTCGTAGTCGATGAGCTCGGTCACGGTGGGCTCCTTCCCGCAGACCGGGCAGTCCGCGTCCCACCGCAGCCGGACGGTCTGGAACTCCATGGTGAGGGCGTCGAAGATCAGCAGGCGCCCCTCCAGGGTCTCGCCGAGGCCGATGATGAGCTTGATGGCCTCGGTCGCCTGGATGCAGCCCACGATCCCCGGCAGCACCCCGAAGACGCCGCCCTCGGCGCAGCTCGGCACCGTCCCCGGCGGCGGCGGCTGCGGGAACAGGCAGCGGTAGCAGGGGGTCTCGGGACCGGGCATGAACACCGTCGCCTGCCCCTCGAACTGGTAGATCGAGCCGTACACGAGCGGCTTGCCGAGCATCTGGGTGGCGTCGTTCACGAGGTAGCGCACGGGGAAGTTGTCGGTGCCGTCGATCACGACGTCCCACGGCCCCAGCACCTCGAAGGCGTTCGCGCTCGACAGGAGCGTGTCGTAGGTCACGACCTCGATGTTCGGGTTCAGGTCGAGCAGCGTGTCGCGCGCGGACTCCACCTTCGGGCGCCCGACGTCGCTCGTGCCGTGCGCGATCTGGCGCTGGAGGTTCGACAGGTCCACCGTGTCGAAGTCCACGAGCCCGATCGTCCCGACGCCGGCGGCCGCGAGGTACATCGAGATCGGGGAGCCGAGCCCGCCGGTCCCGATCACGAGGACCTTCGCATCCAGCAGCTTGCGCTGCCCCTCCGCCCCGACCCCGGGCAGGATGATGTGGCGCGCGTAGCGCTGGACCTCCTCGACGGTGAACTCCCGGCTCATGCGACCTCCAGCTCCTCCTCGGTGATCTCGCCGTCGACGATCCGGAACGCCCGCAGCACGGGGCGCTCCCGGTCCGAGAGCGACATCACCAGGTAGTAGGCATCAGGGTAGAAGGCGAGACGCAGGTCCGTCTCGGACGGGTACGCCTCCGAGTGGGTGTGGGTGTGGAAGATCCCGAGGAGCTCCCAGCCCTCCTCGTCCATCCGGTCGAAGACCTCGAGCTGCTCCTTCGGGTCGAGCCGGTACGAGACCGGGCTCGCGTCCAGGTTCCGCATCGCGAAGAACCGCACCGGCACCCCGTCGCGGCCGGCCAGCAGGCCGCAGGCCTCGTTCGGGAACTCCCGGAGGCCGTGCTCGACCATCTCCCGGTACAGGGCGCCGTCGATCCGAAGCATCTGCATCTGCACCTGCGATAAACCCTACCAGCGCGGTGGTATTCCCCGGCCCACGACCCGGCTACCGCGACAGGTGACCGGCGACCGAGATCCGTCCCGGCTCCCCGACCACCGTCTCGCCGATCCGAGCGTACGGCACGCCGAGCCGGACGAGCGCGCCCGCGAGCTCCTCCGCCCGGGTCGCGGCCACGAGCAGCCCGCCCGAGGTCTGCGCGTCGGCGAGCACGAGGAGCTCGGGCTCGGTGAGCGAGGCGGCGTCGAGGTGCGGCCGGACGAACGCGAGGTTCCGCTTCGTCCCGCCCGGCACCACGTCCCGCTCGGCGAGCTCGAGCACCCCCGGCAGCAGGGGCACCGCGCCGGCGTCCAGGCGCGCCGCCACCCCCGAGACCTCGAGCATGCGCTCCAGGTGCCCGAGCAGGCCGAAGCCGGTCACGTCGGTCGCGGCCTCGGCGCGGGCCTCGCGCATCGCCCGAGCGGCCGCCGCGTTCAGCGTGGCCATGAGCTCGACCGCCGCTTGCACCTGCTCCGGCTCGGCCACCTGCCGCTTGATCGCCGTCGAGACGATGCCGGTCCCGAGCGGCTTGGTGAGGAACAGGGCGGCGCCGGGAGGCGCCGTGGCGTTGCGCACGATCTCCTCCGGCGCGGCGAAGCCGAGCGCGACCATCCCGTACTTCGGCTCGGGGTCGGTGATCGTGTGCCCGCCGAGCACCACCGCCCCGGCCTGCGCCGCCACGGCCTGTCCGCCGCGGAGCACCTCGGCGAGCATCTCCAGGGGAAGGTCGTCGACGGGCCACGCGACGATGTTCAGCGCGAGCGCCGGCTCGGCCCCCATCGCGTACACGTCGCTGAACGCGTTCGCCGCGGCGATGCGGCCCCAGTCGTACGGGTCGTCGACGATGGGCGTGAAGAAGTCGACCGTCGCCACGAGCGCCCGCCCGTCGGGCAGGCGGTAGGCGGCGGCGTCGTCGCCGGTCTCGGCCGAGACCAGCACCGCCTCCGGCATCGCCGGGGCCTCGAGGAGGCTCAGGACCTGAGCCAGGTCGCTCGGACCGAGCTTGCACGCTCAGCCGGCGCCGTGGCTGAACCTCGTGAGCCGGACGTCCTCCCGCATCGGGAGGAGGCTACCCCCGGACCGGGGCGGTGCCCATCGCGTGGTACCCGCCGTCCACGTGCACGAGCTCGCCGGTGATGCCCCGCGCGAGGTCCGAGAGTAGGAACACGATGGCGTCGGCGACGGGCGAGGCGTCGGTCACGTCCCAGCCGAGCGGGGCGCGCTCGCCCCAGCCCTCGGCGAGCTCCTGGAAGCCGGGGATCCCCTTGCCGGCGATGGTGCGCAGGGGGCCGGCCGAGACCGTGTTCACCCGGATGCCGTCGGGCCCGAGGTCGCGGGCGAGGTAGCGGGTGACGGCCTCGAGCGCGGCCTTGGCGACCCCCATCCAGTCGTAGACCGGCCAGGCCACGCGGGCGTCGAAGTCGAGCGAGACGATCGCGCCCCCGCGCTCGCGCATGAGCGGATGCATCGCCTCGGCGAGCGTCTTCAGCGAGAAGGCGCTCACGCGCAGCGCCGTCCCGGCGCTCTCCCACGGCGTGTGGAGGAAGTTGCCGCCGAGCGCGTCGGGCGGGGCGAACGCGATCGCGTGCAGGAACCCGTCGAGGCTCCCCCAGCGCCGGCCGAGCTCCTCGGCGACCGCGGCCACCTGCGCCTCGTCGGTGGCGTCCATCTCGAGCACGTCCACCGGCCGGGGGAGGCGCTTCGCGCTCTTCTCGGTGAGGCTCATCGCCCGGCCGAAGGACGTGAGCACGATCTCGGCGCCGTGCTCCTGGGCCGCGCGCGCCGCGGCGAAGGCGATGCTCTCGCGCGTGAGCACCCCGGTGATCAGCAACCTCTTGCCCTCGAGCAGCATGGGACCTCCTCGTCCGACCGCCCGATGCTACCGGCTTCCGGCCCGCCGCGGGCCGCCCGGGTTCTGCTTGAATGAACGGCCATGGAGCTGCGGGCGCTCGCGACGTGCGACCTGCACCGGCACCTCGAGGGCGCGGTGCGCCTGCGCACGATCCTCGACCTGTACCGGGAGGCCGGCGAGCCCCTGCCGGAGGCCACGCCGGAGGAGCTCGCGCCACGCGCCCAGGTCCTCCGGCCGATGGAGAGCCTGGAGGAGGTCCTCGAGGTGCTCCGTCTCGTCCAGGGCTCCTTCCGCAGCTACGACGCGATCGAGCGGATCTCCCGCGAGGCCGTCGAGGACCTCGCGGCCGACGGGGTGCGCCTGGCCGAGCTCCGGTTCTCCCCGGCCTTCTTCTTCTCCCCCGGCGGCCTGGACTGGGACCTCGCGATGGAGCGGGTCGTCGCCGGGGTCGGCGCCGCCGCGGCCGAGCTCGACGTCGCGGTCGGGCTCATCGCGATCTTCTCGCGCGACTACGGGATCGACTCGGGCTGGCGGACCGTGGCCTTCGCCGAGCGGCACCGGGAGCACCTCGTCGGCTTCGACATCGCCGGACCCGAGCTGCCGTACCCGCCGCAGACCTACGTCGAGCTCGCGCGGGCCGTGCACGAGCTCGGCCTGCCGCTCACCGCCCACTACGGCGAGTCGGGCCCGCCCGCCTACGTACGCGACGCGGTCGAGCTCCTCGGCGTGCGGCGGCTCGCCCACGGGGTGGCGGCCGCCCAGGACCCCGAGGTCGTCGCCCTCGTGCGGGACCGCGGGGTCGGCCTCGATGTGTGCCCGACCTCGAACGTCCGCACCCGGGCCGTGCCCTCGCTCGAGGAGCACCCGGCCCTGCGGCTGCTGCGGGAGGGGCTCCTCGTCACGATCAACACCGACGACCCCGGCCTGTTCGGCATCGACCTCACCCACGAGCTCGAGCTCTGCCGCGACGAGCTCGGCTTCACCGACGAGGACCTCCGCGCCGTGACCGAGAACGCGCTGCGGACGAGCTTCCTCCCCGAGCCGACCAAGGCGGCCGTGCGGGCGCGGCACTTCGGGTGGTTGGACGCGTGACCCCCTTCGAGCTCGCCGACCGCGTCTGGGAGGAGCTGCTCGAGGACCAGCCGCTGCTCGGCACGATGGTCGGGGACGAGCGCTACGACGACCGCCTCCCCGATCTCGGCGAGGCCGGCCGGGCGCGGCGGGCCGACCGGGCGCGCGCCGCTCTGGCGGACCTCGCGGCGCTCGACGGCTCGGCGCTCGACCTGCAGGAGCGGACGGCCCTCGACGTCGTCCGGGCCATCGCCGAGCGCGAGCTCGCCGAGCTCGAGCACCGCCTGGACCGGCTCCGGGTGGTCTCGCACCTGTGGGGGCCCGGGCAGCTCCTCGTCGAGCTCGGCACGTACCAGCGGGCCGACACCCCCGAGCGCCTCGAGCGCCTGCTCGCCCGCCTGTCGGCCACCCCCGCCTACTACGCCGCCGCGGTCGAGGTCTCCCGGGACGGGCTCGCGAGCGGCGTCGTCGCCCCCCGCATCGTGGTCGAGCGCACGCTCGCGCAGGTGGAGCGCCTCCTCGCGGCCCCGCTCGAGGACTCCCCGGCGCTGCTCGCGGTCCCCACGGAGGACGCCGAGGGCCGCGAGCGCGTCGTGCGCGCCCTGCGCGAGATCGTCCACCCCGCGCTCGAGGGGTACCGCGCGGCGCTCCGCGATTACCTCCCCCACGCGACCGAGACGATCGGGCTCGCCGCGCTCCCCGGCGGCGAGGCGATGTACGCGGCGGAGATCCTCGCGCACACGACGCTGCCGCTCACGCCGCGCGAGGTGCACGAGCTCGGCATGGACGAGCTCGAGCGCATCCAAGAGGAGCGCCGGGCCTGCTCGCAGCGGCTCGGGTACGAGGACCCCGCTCGCGCGGCCGCCGAGGCCGCGAGCCGGGCCGCCTCCCCCGAGGAGCTCGTCGCGCTCGCCGAGGCCCAGGTGGCCAAGGGGTGGGAGGCGGCGCCAGCGTGGTTCGGGCGCCTGCCGAGCGAGCCCTGCGAGGTCCGCAGCGTCGAGCCCTTCCGCGAGGCCGACATGCCCTTCGCCTTCTACCAGCCGCCCTCGCAGGACGGCTCCCGCCGGGGCGTGTACTACCTGAACGCCTACGGCCTCGCGCACAAGCCCCTGCACCACCTGGCGACGACCACCTACCACGAGGCGAACCCCGGCCACCACCTGCAGATCGCGCTCGAGCAGGAGCTCGGCGACCGCCCCGCCATCCGCCGCTTCGCCGGGTACCTCACCGGCACGGCCTTCTGCGAGGGCTGGGGCCTGTACGCGGAGCGCCTCGCCGACGAGATGGGGCTCTTCGAGGACGAGCTCGAGCGGCTCGGGATGCTCGAGATGCAGGGGATGCGGGCCGCGCGCCTCGTCGTGGACACCGGCATCCACGCCTTCGGCTGGCCCCGCGAACGGGCCGTCGCGCTGCTGGAGGAAGCCGGCGTCCCTCGGGTGGACGCCGAGATCGAGGTCGACCGTTACGTCACGATGCCGGGACAGGCCCTCGCGTACAAGATCGGCCAGCACGAGATCGAGCGCCTGCGCGCCGAGGCCGCCCGGCGCGAGGGCCCGGCGTTCTCGCTGCGGGACTTCCACGACCGGCTCCTCGCGCTCGGCACGCTCCCCCTGCCGGCGATCCGCCGCGAGCTCGGCTGAGGGCTCCTCGCCGAAGGCCGGCGGAGCCCCTCGCCGAAGGTCCCCGAGCCCGCGGACCGAGGGGCCCGTGCCGCCCGCCTCCGCAGCTGGCAACGTGGTGGGAGAGACCGAGGGAGGTGCCTCACCCATGACGCTCACCGACCGTGAGCGGCAGCTCGAGCACGAGATGGTGCGCGCCCTGCGCACCGGCATCGGCCCGGTCCCCGTCCCCTACCGCGGGGCGGAGCTGCTCGAGCACCCGCTGCTGAACAAGGACGGAGCCTTCACCGACAAGGAGCGCGACCGCTTCGGGCTGCGCGGGCTGCTGCCCTCGCGCGTGTTCACGATCGAGGAGCAGGTCGTGCTCGAGGTCGAGAAGATCCGGCGCAAGACCGACGACCTGGAGAAGTACATCGGCCTCGCCGCGCTGCAGGACCGCAACGAGACCCTCTTCTACCGGGTCCTGATCGAGCACCTCGAGGAGTTCCTGCCGATCGTCTACACGCCGGTCGTCGGCCGGGCCTGCCAGGAGTACAGCCACATCCTGCGCCGACCCCGCGGCCTGTGGCTCACGCCCGACGACATCGACCGCATCCCGGAGCTCCTCGCGAACGCGCGGCACGAGGACGTCCGGCTCATCGTCGCCACCGACAACGAGCGGATCCTCGGCCTCGGCGACCAGGGCGCCGGCGGCATGGGCATCCCCGTGGGGAAGATCGCCCTCTACATCGCCGGCGCCGGCATCTACCCGGCCCTCACGTTGCCGGTCTCGCTCGACGTCGGGACGGACAACGAGGCGCTCCTCGCCGACCCCTACTACGTGGGCTACCGGAAGCCGCGCCTGCGCGGGCCCGAGTACGACGACTTCATCGAGGCCTTCGTCGAGGGCGTGCTCGAGGTCTTCCCCCACGCGCTCCTGCAGTGGGAGGACTTCAAGCAGCACAACGCGATCCGGCTCCTCGACCGCTACCGCCACCGCATCACGAGCTTCAACGACGACATCCAGGGCACGGCGGCGGTCGTGATGGGGGGGATCTACTCGGCCCTGCGCCTGCTGGACGAGCCCCTCGGCGAGCAGCGGCTCGTGTTCCTCGGCGCCGGCGCCGCCGGGATCGGGATCGCCCGCCTCGTGAAGGCGCAGATGCGCAAGGAGGGCGTCCCGGAGGAGCAGATCCGCCGGGCGATCGTGCAGCTCGACTCGCGCGGGCTCACCTACCTCGGGCGCGAGCCGCTCGACGAGGACAAGGAGGAGTTCGCCCTCACCCCCGAGGTCATGCGCGAGCACGGGTTCGAGCCGGGCGGCAGCTACGACCTCGAGGCCGTCGTCGAGCGCGTGCGCCCGACGTTCCTCATCGGCACGAGCGGCACGCCCGGGACCTTCACCGAGCGGGCCGTCCGCGCGATGGCGGCCCACGCGCGCATCCCGGTGATCATGCCGCTGTCCAACCCCACCTCGAAGACCGAGGCCCAGCCCGAGGACATCCTGGAGTGGACCCGCGGGCGGGCGCTCGTCGCGACCGGCAGCCCCTTCCCGCCGGTCGTCCGCGGCGAGCGCACGCACGTGATCGGCCAGGCGAACAACGCGTTCGTGTTCCCCGGGATCGGCCTGGGTGCGATCGTCGCCGAGGCGCGCGAGGTGACCGACGAGATGTTCCTCGTCGCGGCCGAGGCGCTCGCGCAGGGCGTGACCGAGGACCGGCTGGAGGTCGGCGCGCTGTACCCGAGCCAGTCCGAGCTCCGGCGGGTCTCGCGCGAGGTCGCGATCGCGGTGGCGCGCTGCGCCCGCGACTGCGGCGTCGGGCGGCACTTCCGGGACGACGCGGAGATCGCCCAGGCCGTGGACGAGATGACCTGGACCCCCTC
>Ga0101943_1002296_pt1 | contig 12361 bp, 10 predicted proteins | sample DewCreD2012metaG_5_FD_75244 | JGI IMG/M metagenome (GOLD analysis project Ga0101943, IMG submission 75244) | Hot spring sediment bacterial and archeal communities from British Columbia, Canada, to study Microbial Dark Matter (Phase II) - Dewar... ... | reverse complement strand
GGGCAAACTCCCCGCCGCACCCAATCGCGCACCTGTTCGAGGTACATCGCTTCGCTTTCTTCACCTGGCGGGCGCTGCCGGTCGAGACCGTACTCTGCAATGTCCACAAGTTCGCGCGCGAGTTCACGCAGCTCGAGGCCACGGATCTTGGCTCGAAGGCCACCGCGGTGAGCGTCGTGATACACTTGAAGGCGCTCTTCCCACCGCCAGTGCTTCACCAGATCCCACGCAGCCAGCAGCCCGTCGGGATCGTAAAACACCCCCTTCACGAGGGCCGGCACCGCAAGCATGAGTTCGGGGGGCTGGCTATCCACCGAACGAATCTCGATGTACCGCTTCATCCGCGCTTCGGGGAACAGAGTGGTGAGGTGCGCGTTCCAATCAGCGACCGTGGCCCGCTGCCCTTCATATCCCTCGCGCCAAAATTTCCGGAACGTCATGTGGGTCATGTCGATCCAGCGTTCGCCACGCACGATGAAGTACATGGGCACATCGAGCGCGTATTCCACGTAGTCGGTGAAACCCGTCTCGCGTGCGAACACAAATGGTAGGAGCCCGCAGCGGTCGGGGTCGGTATCGGTCCAAATGTGCCCCCGAAAACTCAAGTACCCGTTCAAATCGCCATCGCTCAGCGGCGAGTTCGCGAACATCGCGTTGAGAATCGGCGCCAAGGCATTGCCCAAGCGCAACTTCGCGATCGCATCGGCCTCGCTCTCGAAGTCGATGTTTACCTGCACCGTGGCCGTTTGCTTCATCATGCGGTGGCCCAAGCTCCCGACTTTTTCCATGTACGGCGCCATGATGCGGTAGCGCGCTTTGGGGACCCATTCGATTTCGTCCACGCGGCTTACTGGCTGCATGCCGAGCCCGATGAAGGCGATGCCCAGCTCCTCCCCAATGGCCACGATCTGCCGCACGTGCTCGCGAAATTCCTTTCCTGCCTCGTGCACGTTGACCCATTGCTCGCCGCTCAGTTCCAACTGCCCGCCCGGCTCCAAGGTAATCGATGCGCGCGGGCCGCTCAGGGCAATCACGCGCCCTTCTTCCAGCACGGGCTGCCACCCAAACCGCTCCGCCATGCGCCGCAACACCTCTTCGATGCCGCCGGTAAACGGAGCCGCGCGACCATCGGTTTTGCACACTCCGACCTTTTCGTACTCGGTGCCGATGCGCCACTGCGTTCGCGGCTTGCACGCCTCCTCGAAGTATCGCACGAACTCGTCGTACGACTCGATGGGTACTTCTTGAAGCTCGTTGGCCACGTACTGCGACATGGGCACACCTGGACCGAAGATTCGCCCCCAACTTACCCGCTGTGCTTTGCCTGGCGCAAGCAACCCGTCACGACCCTGCACAGCAGAGCTGCTCGCTATCCATGGCTGCTCGGCCCCATACGCTGGGCACGTAGCTTCTAGGTCCTCGGTTCGCTCGCGCTCCAACGACGAAAAAAGCGGCGCTTCACAACCTCGACGAGCCCAAGGTACACCGCCACCAATCCTGCCAGCACGGGGAAAAACAGTCCTGGCAACGGCGTAAACCCCAGCAAGCTCGCTACGGGCGAAAACGGAAGGGCCAAGGACAACGCGACGATGAACAGCGAGGTTGCAACGAGCCATGGGTGCGGGCGACTTTGCAACGGGCTTTGCCGAGTACGGATGACAAAGATCACCAAAACTTGGGTCGTGATCGACTCGACAAACCACCCTGTGTGAAACAGGCGTTCGTCGGCAGCAAAGAAGTGCAACAGCAAGAAGAACGTCACGAAGTCGAAGACGGAACTCAATGGTCCTACCGACACCATGAAGTCGCGCACGAAACGCATGTCCCACTGCCGCGGGCGGGCAAGATCCTCTTCGTCTACCCGATCGAGCGGCAAAGGAATCTCGGAAATGTCGTACAGCAAGTTGTTCAGAAGTACTTGCATCGGGAGCATCGGCAAGAACGGCAGAACCAGCGTGGCCCCCGCCATGCTGAACATGTTCCCGAAGTTCGAGCTGGTGGCCATCATGATGTACTTCATCACGTTGCCAAACGTGCGTCGGCCCTCGCGGATCCCCGCGTGCAACACCCCTAGGTCTTGCCGTAACAGAATCATCGCGGCCGCATGTTTGGCGACGTCGGCCGCCGTGTCGACGGAAATTCCCACATCCGCAGTGTGGAGCGAGGGCGCATCGTTAATGCCGTCGCCCAAGTAAGCCACGGCGTGGCCACGCGCCTTGAGAGCTAGGAGCACGCGGTTTTTCTGCATCGGGTCCACCCGGCAAAACAAATTGCAGGTGTCGACCCGCGCCCGCAGGGCATCGTCGTTCATCGCCGCAATCTCGCTACCCGTCAGCACGCCGCGAATCGGCACCCCGAGCTGCTGGCACACGTGGCGGGTCACGCGCTCGTGGTCGCCCGTAACAATTTTCACCTCCACCCCTGCAGCGGCCAACGCTTGCATTGCGAACGCAGCCGAGGGTTTCGGCGGGTCGAGAAAGGCCGCGAAGCCGGCAAAGACCAGCTCGCTTTCGTCGGTGACCACGGCATGCTCGTGCCGACAGTCTACTTCTCGCAAGGCGATGCCTAGAACGCGAAATCCTTCCTCGCTGAGCTGCTCGAAGAGGGCAACGATCCGTTGGCGGGCCACCTCGTCCAGCGGCGCGGTTCGATCGGGAGCCTCTTCGTACTCGCCGCACAGCCGCAAGATGTCTTCGGGCGCTCCCTTCACGATCAACCATCGACGCCCAGCACGCTCGAGCAGCACCGACACGCGGCGCCGCTCGAAATCGAACGGCACCTCGTCGATCTTCCGCCAGCCCGTGACATCCACCTCTTCATGTTCGAGAATGGCCTCGTCGAGCGGGCTTTTGAGCCCAGTTTCGAAAAAGCTGTTCAGGTACGCGAGTTCCAACACCCGCGCGCTTTCCTGTCCTCGAGAGTCCACGTGACGCTCGAGACGAATTTTCGCTTCGGTGAGCGTGCCGGTTTTGTCCGTGCACAGGACGTCGACGGCACCGAGGTCCTGAATGGCCGAGAGGCGTTTGACGATCACCTGCTCTCTGGCCAAGCGCAGGGCGCCGCGTGCCAGCGTCACCGACACGATCATGGGCAGCAGTTCAGGAGTAAGTCCAACGGCAAGCGCGACGGCGAACAAAAAAGACTCGAGTAATGGCCGCTCGAACGCCAAGTTCACCAGCAGCACGAACAACACCAGCGCAACCGTGAAGCGCATAATGAGGAAGCCGAATTGCCGCGTGCCCGCTTCGAACGCTGTGGGCGGAGCCGACCGCTGCAACGTGCCGGCGATCCGCCCGAGCAAGGTGTGCCCGCCCGTGCGCACAACGACCATCCGCGCGGTCCCGCTAATCACCGAGCTTCCGAGAAACACAGAGTGCGGGGCTTCGGGGGCCAGCGCGAGTTCGTCGGAGCCAGGGGGCGCGGGATGTTTTTCCACCGGATAAGGCTCGCCCGTCAGTTCGGCTTGGTGCACGAAACAGTCGCGTGCCTCCACAAGGAAACCGTCGGCCGGAACCAAGTCGCCCGCAGCCAGCAGCACGACGTCACCCGGAACCACCTCGGCAAACGGAATTTCCACCACTGCTCCGTCGCGCAGTACGTGGCACGTAACGGCAACCTGAGCTGCTAGTGCCTCTGCTGCACGTTCCGCTCGGTACTCCTGCACGAAGTCCAGGGTCACGCTGAGCAAAATGATCACGGTGATGATGCCTGCGCTGGTCGCATCGCCGGTCAGCGCCGACACAAGGCTGGCAACCAGCAACACGAGCACCAGCGGGTTGCCGAACCGTGCCGCCAACTGCCTGAGGGCCGCTCCCCTTCGCGCCTGGGCCAATTGATTCGGACCATATTCCGCGAGCCGGCGCGCGGCTTCTTCGCTGCTTAGTCCCGTCAGCTGCCCAGTCATGCTTCCGCCGTCTATCACACGGACACGCGATGGGTACTGCACGCAGCTTTTGAACGTCCCATCGCCCTGCGAGTCCTTGTTACACCCATTCCCCCCACCAACACGGCCGGGCCAGTGCTTCTCCACGCACAGCCAGGGCACCCAAGGGGATCGCGCCTACCCTCCGGCCTCGAAGCGCAACATCGAATCTTCGCTCCCGCCCCTACGAAGTTTGCTTTTTCCGCCGCGCGCGGAAAAATTCGCGCATCAAGGCAGCACACTCGTCTGCCAGCACTCCGCGCGTAACCACGGTGTGATGGTTCAGGCGGCGATTGCCGAGAACGTCGATAACGCTGCCGCACGCACCCGCTTTGGCATCCGGAGCACCAAAAACCACGCGTGCCAGGCGCGCCTGCACGATTGCGCCTGCGCACATCGCGCAAGGTTCGATGGTCACGTACAGCGTGCACTCAGGCAAGCGATAGTTTCCCAAGCGTCGAGCAGCCTTGCGCAACGCTTCGATTTCCGCGTGTGCGCTAGGGTCGGTTTTCGAAATGGGCCGGTTGTACGCGCGGGCCACAATGCGGTCGCCGCACACCACCACCGCGCCGACGGGCACTTCGCCACGAGCAGACCCGCGCCGGGCAGCACGCAACGCCTCGCGCATGAACCCTGCATCCAAGGTGGCGGCTTGCGGCCGCTTGTCCTGCGGCCGCATCACGTTCCTACTTCCCTGCGGCAAGTACGGACCGACATGGACTTCGCCGCACCAGGCAATGCTCCTCGTGGTTCGTCACGAACGCGCCCGTGGGAGTTCTTCCACCCGCTGGGGCAAACTTGGTTAGCGGCGCAGCGACGAGGCAAGGCGACAACGACCACAACTCGCTCCGCTGTGGATTACGACTTGTCTGCCACTTCGTCTTCGATCGGCTCCAGTTCCAGAATCACACGCGATTCCTCTTCGGGCAGCTCTTCCACGGCACGCAACCGGCGCTCCATCGCACGCGTGCGGCGGCCGGTTTCTTCGATCGTCCGCGAAGCGGTGCTGAGTTGCCGTTTTACCTTGTCCAGCACCTGGCCGAACTTGCCGAATTCGGTTTTCACGGCGCCCAGCACTTTCCACACCTCGGCAGCTCGTTGCTCGATGGCCAACGTTTGGAAGCCCATGCGCAAGCTGCTCAAAATTGCTGCAAGCGTGGTGGGGCCAGCCACGACGATGCGAAAGTCTTGCAGCAACTGCTCCACCAGGCCCGGCTGGCGGAGCACCTCTGCGTACAGCCCTTCCGTAGCCAGGAACATGATGGCGAAGTCGGTCGTGTGGGGCGGGTCGACGTACTTGTCGTAAATGTCTTTCGCTGCCAGGCGCACGGTGCGCGCAAGGGCCTCGGTAGCGCGCTGCACGGCTTCGGCATCGCCTCGTTCTGCGGCTTCTTGGAGACGCAAGTAGTCTTCCTGAGGAAACTTGGAGTCGATGGGAAGCCACACGACGGCGGAGGGGTCTTTTTTCGGTCCCGGTAAGCGGATGGCGTATTCCACGGCTTCTCCGGAGTCTGCTTTCACGCGCACGTTCCGTTCGTACTGCCCGGGCACGAGGATTTGCTCCAGAATGGCGCCGAGCTGGATTTCGGCCCAGGTGCCGCGAACTTTCACGTTCGACAACACGCGCTTCAGGTCGCCGACCCCGTTCACCAGGTTTTGCATTTCGCCAAGCCCGCGGTGCACCACTTCCAGCCGTTCGCTGACGACTTTGAACGACTCGCCCAGGCGCTTTTCCAAGGTGTCGTGGAGTTTTTCGTCCACGGTTTGGCGCATTTCCTCGAGCTTGCGCTCGTTGCCTTCCTGCAGTTCCTTGATGCGCTGGTCGAACGTGCCGCGGATACGTTCGAGGGCACCTTGATTCGCTTCGCTAAGCTCTTTCAACTGGCGGCGCAGAGCGTCCATCTCCGTGCGCTGCACACTGCCTAGGTCGGCCAGCGTTTTCGACACATTCTCGCTCACCGCCTTGAGTCCGTCGGACACCTCCTGCCGCATGGCGGCAACGCGTTTTTCGTTGTTTTCCAGCAGCTCCTTCATCCGCTCGTCGAACGTCGTGCGAATCCGTTCGAGCATTGCTTGGTTCGCGTCGCCCAGCTCTTTCAGTTGCCGGCCGATGCCTTCGAGGTGGCTTTGTTGATTGTTTCCCAAGGTTTCCAGAGTTGTGCGGAGGTGTTCGCTCACCGCCTTCAGTCCGCCCGAAACCTCCTGGCGCATCTCGCCGACCTTTTGTTCGTTGCCTTCTCGCAGCTCCTTGATGCGCGCGTCGACCACGTCGCGAATTCCGTCGAGGGCCCGCCGGGTAGATTCGGCAATTTCCTTGACGGACTTCGCCATCGATTCGAGCTGCGCGGTTTGCAGCTTCCCCATGCTGTCGAGAGTTTGCGCGAGCGTCTCGGTCGAGCGGTGCAGGTTCAACGTCACTTCGTTGCGCAATTCACTTGCAGCTTGCCGCTGCTCTTCGCGCGCCGCACGCAGCTCCTCGCGCACCATCTGCTCCGAGCCGCGTCCGCCCCCGAGCAAACGCACCAGCACAAAGGCCAACAACACCGTGTTGAGGATGCCTAAGACCAGGAGAACTCCGAGCATTGTGAACCACCCCGTGGCGACCATGGCAGGTTTTGGCGGCAAATGCCACTAGAGGAGAGGAAACGGGGAGCGACTGTGCTGTGCCCCGTAGTTCGGCTGAGACGATTTCCCCAAGGCCCGAGCACCCTCGCCCAAGCTTCCCTGCCTACGATTCAAAGGATCAACAATGGGGATCACTCGCGCCAAGCGAGTTCGAGCCTTGCCAAGGGCGAACCGCAGCGGAATTCCCCCCTAGTAACGTTGGGCTTACAGTGCGCGACAAATCGTGGGGCGAAGGGCTCGACTTACAAGAGCCCCGCCCGTCGAGCGGCTACGCCCCCTTTACTCCTCTGCCTGCCGACCCTGCGCCGAGTCCGGCCACTGCCAGGAACCAACCTCCCCTGTGCGATCTGTGTAGGTCCCGGTCATGCTGCCGTCCGGCTCGATCCGTCCAGTGAATCTTGCTGCAACCTCCCCGCTTTCGTCCTTCACGACGCCGGTGAGGAATCCGCCGCGAATCTTCCCCTCGACCGTGCCGTTTCGCAGCAGGAGAACAATTTCGGGACGAAAAATTTCGGGACACGCACAGAAATTCGCGGGCACCGAGGGTAGTGTGTTCGCAGTTGGCCTCCTTGCCGTCCGGATGCGTGGTTGACCCTTGCCGGCTGGTTCGAGGGCGCGGCGTTGCGGGGGGCGATGTTCGCGCGTTGCCGCGCGGTTTGTGAATCTTCTCTGGCCCCGATTTGCCCGCCGGCTGTTTCCTGTGGCAGTGCCCACCCCGAAGCTGCGCAAACTGTCGTGCGTGTCCAAAATTGCGTCTTTTGCCCGCCGATTGGCTGCAGGATCGTCTGAACCACGGGCGTTTCCGGGTGGTGTAGGGCCACGGCGGCGCCGTGCCCTTGGAACCGTGGGTTGGACGTCGGCCCGCATCGCTACGTTTGCTCCACGACATCGAGGGCCGTTGTAGGGGCGGTTCGCGAACCGCCCCTACAGGTGGGTACGCCGGGCGCGCCGCGACGTTCGGCGGGCCAACGCACGCGGCTGCACGCACGGGGTGTAGGGGCGACGCGGTGCGTCGCCCTGGCGCCATCGTGCACGATGATCCCACAGAACGCGACGCCGCTGCGCCGCGTGCGCCGCACCTTATGGGCGACCCACCGGGTCGCCCCTACATTGCCCGCCGGAAGGGTTTGCTCCGTTGAGGAAGCGGACAGAAAGCTGCCGGCTGTTTCCAACGAAGCAACAAAGAGACGCCTCTCCCTGGCAGGGAGAGGCCGGCGCGCAGCGCCGGGTGAGGGTCGGTTGCGTCGTGGATCGACGTTCGACCCACTCCCTCACCTTCCATCCTCTCCCTCGCCCTAGCCAGGGCGAGGGAGAGGAGTCGACGTCGCTTGGTGCGACGGCGTGACGGTTTGCACATCGCAGTTGCACGGCAGAGAAAAGACGCCTCTCCCTGGCAGGAAGAGGCCGGCGCGCAGCGCACCCAACGGGCGACCCACCGGGTCGCCCCTACATGGCCTGGCGGTAGCGTGCAGGATCGTGTGCACCACCGGCGCTTCCGGGTGGTGTAGGGCCACGGCGGCGCCATGTCTCGGAAAAGGATCGTGTGCAGGTGGGCGTGCATCACCACGTTCGCATCACGGTGGGTGCGGACGAGGGCAAGACGCGCGCGCTGCGAGGCGATTCCACCGGCGGTTCCGCCGCACTCATGGCTGCCCTGCTGGCTGCCGGATTGTATCGTATGGCCGAGCAGCCTGCTCGCCGCTAAGTCTCCGCAGGCCAGTCCCGGAACAAACACCAGCTCGCTGGACAAACCCCCGCGCCCGTTGACTCCGGAAGAAAGGGCATTTTTAGAGCGGCTCCACGGTGGAAGAAGTTTCGAAGGGGTGAAAGTGGACGAAGGTTTTCTCTTCGACTCCTGGGTTGGTGGCGTTGTGCGCTCGGACAAGGAAATCAACGTCCAGGGCGAGTTCTCTCTTATGAATGAGAAGGAGCAACTTGCACTCCTCGCTCACGAATCGACCCACATTGTCCAGCGGCAACTCGGTACCCTGGATAACTTTCGTGGTGCCTTTGCACACGCGTGGGCCCGGCTGACTGGGACCGACCTCTACGCCATCCCCGCGGACTTCAAGGGGTCGTTCTTCGACCTCAACTTCGAGCAGCAGGCCGTGGTGGTGGAGAACGCCGCGCGGATCAAACTCGACTTACCCCTCAACGGTTACGGCGCCGCGCTCGGGAAAGTGAGAGTGTTCCAGTTATACAAGGAGTACCTCGAAACAGTCGCACCTCGTTAACGAAATTCAGGAGGCGTTCCATGCGTGCATTACCAGCGCTCTGCGTGTCCGTTGCAGCAACACTCACTCTGGTACTTTGGCGCGGCATAGCGCACGGGACGGACCTCGGGCTCACGATATACCAGCTGGAGGTAAGCGGTAGCCTTTCCTCGGGGATCGTGTTGACCGTAAAGCACCGTTCCGGGCGTCCCTTCTTCATCCAGGAGGTTCGAGTCATACAGTCCTACCGCTGGCCAGAGCCGCCGACTCCACCGCCGTGGATCCTGCGCCCTCCGGGTGCCGGGAGGTGGTACTGGCGTGCTGAAGGCAAATCTGCCCGTGCGGCCGTACACACGATACAGTACGGGCACCCGCCCGCCGGCCTAGAGAACAAGAAGGGTCCGCACCCGCTGGAGCCAAACAAGGTCTATTATGCAGAAGTCTTCGCCCGTGGACCATCTGGAGGGCCTCTACTGTTCGAGCTCAGGGGAACCGGGGGATACGAGTTCGAACTAGACGAGCACGGGGTAGTGAAGAAGGCATGGTGAACCGGACCGAGGCCGGCCGTGACCATCCGGCGTAAGTCCACCGGCATGACTACGGCGGCGACCCGACGTGATCGGAACTGCGCACTGCTTACGAGCCTGTAGCTCCCCGGCGCGACAAAGGAGCCCGAACATCGAGGATGTTCCCTGCTTTCACCGGTTCGCTGTGCGGCCGCGCTCCCACCAAGACCATGCTTTCGCTGAGCCGTTGCCGTGGAGCCGTCGGGAGTGCCACCGCCATAGCCGGCCCCGGAACTCGATGCGCGCACGAGAGGTGCTTCGCGGACCGCCTCTGCCAGCGGCACGTACGGCGTGGTGGAAGCTGCCCACAACGGGATGTACGCCAGCGCCGTGGTGGGAGCAATACTGCTGGCGGTAGCGGCTTACTCGCTTCTCACCGGCGGAGCGCGGAGCGGAGAGCCTAAAGCTGGAAAGGATTCCCGAAAAGGTCTGGAGGGGCAGCAGTTTGCGAACAACCAAAAGGGTGTGGTTCTCAACGATGCGGGCGGCGGCGAGGGTTTCTGGAGCGACTATTTCGAGGTGCGGCCGGAGAACGGTGACGGCTACCTCACGCTCGGGGAGGCGAAGTGGCAATGGCAGAATGGGAAAGGAGCACCGGTCACCGTGGATGCCGATAAGCTCGATCTGTCTGCATTGCGCGTGAGCGATTTTCCGAGAGGCCCAGGTTCCGTTGAACCCTTCGCTTTGCCTCGCTGGCGGGACTTTATCGTCCACGGGACCGTAAGCGTGCGGCTGAACCCGAACTCCACCGTTTCGATCTTGCCTAACAGGTTCAATTTCGACCTCAAGCCGTGGTCAACCCACTTCACGCGCAACGTCTACACCGTCGCCTTGCGTGTCTATGTGGGCAGCGGTACTCCTTTCCCCGTGCATTTCAGGGGCACTGTGACCAGCGGTCCGTAGGATTTGCCACAACCAGGATCGCCAAGGTCGTGGGAGCGATCGTTGGAGTGACAGTTGGGGCCTAGGCGTTCTTCTTCATTACCGCGAAGCCCACCACGAAGGACCAGGCGCAAGCGATTGCAGCCAATGAGGTTCGTCCTGGAGAGCAACGTCGCTTTGATCCGTCCGCGTTTCATGACCCGCCCCGTTCCCCATGACGAGCCATCCCCATGCATTTCAGTGGACGTATAACGACAACGCTGGACACGGTTCGGCTCTTGGTCTTCATCGACGAGTACGGAGCGGCCGAACTTACGTGGGAATGTGACCTTGAACGTCTTCGCAATCGGAAAGGAGCACCGGTCACGGTGGATGCCGATAAGCTCGATCTGTCTGGATTGCGGGTCGGCGACTTCCCGGAGGGCCCAGGTTCGACGAGACCGTTCTCGCTGCCTCGCTGGGCGGGCTTTCATTGTCCACGGTACGGTGACGACGAAGCTGAATCCCAACGGGACGGTGGCCGTAAAGATGGACACTTTCGACTTCGACCTGAAGCCCTGGTACGGCAACTTCACACGGAACGTGTACACGCTTGCACTGCGGGCCTATGTTGGCCCGGGGACACCGTTCAACGTCTACTTCCGGGGCACGATTCCGATCGCTACGTGAGGCAACCACATGATCAGGAGAGCCATGAAGATCTTGGGTGTGGTCATCGTGCTGGTCGCGAGCGCGTGGGTCGGGCTTTTCTTGACGGCCAAAACCGTCACCCTAGAGGAGGCCGAGCAAATCGCGATCCAGAAGGTCCAGCGATCCGCCGAACGGCTCCGCTTCAACGCCGCTGTGTTTCGAGGCCCTGAGTTAGTCGACGTACAGCCTTGGGGTTATGCTTTCCGGTGGGTGTTTTCCGACGCGGAGGGAACCGTCGAGATGTTGGTCTGGGTGGACGAATATGGAGGCACTGAGATCTCGTGGTCGTGGGAGGGAGACCTGGAGCGGCTGAACACGCGGCAATGACGGGGACCCTAGCCTGAGGCGGGAATGGATTCTCGCTACGCATGACCGTTCACTCTCCTACACCCGGGCGTTGCGTGAGCTTCGAGCGTTCGAGGAAGATATCGAGGACCCGGAGAGCACGGCGTTTCCCGCGCGTCCCGAGCTGCTAGATCTGCTGCAGGCGGCGGTGTAGCCGACGGTTGGCGCGTTGAGCGCCCCAGCTAGCTGATCGGCGTCCATCCCCGAGCAACGCATCCGGAAATTTGAGGACACGCGGAGAATTTTCCGGCTACCGAGGATCTTGTGTTCCCGGCTCCGCAGTTGGCCTCCTTGCCCGCCGGATTCGTGGCTGACCCTTGGCAGCGGATTCGAGGGCGCGGCTCCGAAGGGCGGAGCCCGATGTTCGTGACGTCCTGCGCGGTTTGTGAGTGTTCTCTGGCCCCGATTTGCCCGCCGGCTGTCTCCTGTGGCAGCGGCCGACCTTCAAGCCCCGCAAACTTTCGTGCGTGTCCAAAATTGCGTCTTCGTGCGTGTCCTAAATTGCGCACCCAGCGTGCGGCGCACCCAACGGGCGACCCACCGGGTCGCCCCTACACTGCGCGCCGATTGGCTGCAGGATCGTCTGAGCCACGGGCGTTTCCCGGTGGTGTAGGGCCACGGCGGAGCAGTGCCCTCAAAACCATCGGCAGGACCTTGGTGCCCATTGCCACGTTCGCACCACGGACATCGCGAGGCGTTGTAGGGGCGGTTCGCGAACCGCCCCTACAGGTGGGTACGCCGGCGCGCCGCGACGTTCGGCGGCCCAACGGACGCGGCTCCACGCACGGGTGTAGGGGCGACGCGGTGTGTCGCCCTGGCGCCGTCGTGCACGCCGGCCCCACATCACCGAACACGTCCGCCCGTGTACACCGCACCCCACGGGCGACCCACCGGGTCGCCCCTACATTGCCTGCCGAAAGGGTTTGCTCCGTTGAGGAAGCGGACAGAAAGCTGCCGGCTGTTTCCAACGAAGCAACAAAGAGACGCCTCTCCCTGCCAGGGAGAGGCCGGCGCGCAGCGCCGGGTGAGGGTCGGTTGCGTCGTGGATCGACGTTCGACCCACTCCCTCACCTTTCATCCTCTCCCTCGCCCTAGCCAGGGCGAGGGAGAGGAGTCGA